>Ga0105245_10004044_pt1 | contig 13034 bp, 8 predicted proteins | sample KBSM54metaG_FD_81523 | JGI IMG/M metagenome (GOLD analysis project Ga0105245, IMG submission 81523) | Miscanthus rhizosphere microbial communities from Kellogg Biological Station, Michigan, USA - KBS M5-4 metaG | ecosystem: Host-associated > Plants > Roots > Rhizosphere > Soil | place: Michigan... | reverse complement strand
TGCCTGACACGCCGCCCAACAATTCAACCAGTCGCTGGGCCTTGTAGGTCCCAAGCCTTGCGTCAAAGTTAATGCCAGCCACTGAAGGGTGTGCTCCTCGGTCTTCTTCTGGACGGCGACAACTGCCTCTGGCACGATCACCTCCGACTGTTCGTCCGGCATCTATGACACGGCAAAAATCGAAGTCAAGGTTAGATGACCATCGCGGTTGGTCAAATTGCCAAGCGAAGATTTTCCTTCTTGAGCTGAGTGGTTAGCGCCTTTGTTAGAATCAGACCAGTTCGGCATGAGGCGACTTCGAATTTCCGCGATTTCCTACTTAAACACCGCGCCTCTTATGTGGGACTTCGAGCATGGTGATGCAGGCCAGAACTTCGACATCTCCTATACCGTGCCCTCGCAATGTGCCGCACAACTGGCCGCCGGAACCGCCGACATCGGCATAATTCCTTCCGCCGCCTACACTGTCATCCCCAATCTGGTTGTCCTCCCCGACGTCGCTATAGCAAGCAAAAGACCGGTACGCTCCATTTTGCTGGTCAGCAAGTTGCCGCTCGAGAGAGTTAAGACCGTCGGACTCGATACCTCGTCGCTAACCTCGGTCGCATTGACCAAAGTACTCTTCGAAAAGTGGTGGGGCGGAGCCAGGCAGTTTGTCCCCCAGTATCCCAATCTGGAAGAGATGCTGCGCGAATGCGATGCCGGCCTTTTGATCGGAGATCCCGCTCTGCAGGTCGACCGCTCACGATACGTTACTTTCGATTTAGCCGAGGAATGGATCCGCTTCACCGGCAAACCATTTGTGTTCGCTTTTTGGGCTATGCGGCAGGATGCTCCGGTTCCTGCATCACTCGATCTGCCGGCGATCTTTCAAGAATCCCGCGATCACGGGCTGCAGCCGCGAAACCTCGATCAAATCGGCTCCGAATGGGCGCTGCGAGTCGGCCTCTCGGAGCAAGCCGTTAAATCCTACCTGACGGAAAACATCTACTACTCGCTGGACCAGGAATGCCTGGAGGGATTGCACCTCTTCTATAAGTACGCACTGGAATGTAAAGCTTTGTCAGCGGCCCCAGCTCTGCGTGTGTACGACGCAGACAAACCTGCTGTCATCTAATTAGGGTACGATCTAACAACGTGTTATCCGGAAATTGCCTCTAAGGGAGCCTTGATGATGCCCGCCATCCACGCCGCGCTGCTGGTTTCGATTGCGGGCTGGCTCAAGCATCTGCGCGGTTTGGGCCTGGTAGTGCTTGGTCTGGCGGATAACTCCGTCATCCCGCTTCCCGGGAGCATGGACGTGTTAACCATTTGGCTGTCCGCGGGTCAGCCGAAGCTCTGGCCCTATTACGCCGCCATGGCGACCCTGGGCTCACTAATCGGCGGCTACATCACCTACAATCTGGCCCGCAAGGGCGGTAAAGAAGCCTTCGAAAAGAAAGTCCAGAAAAAGACTGCTACCAAGGTTTACAAGCGGTTCGAGCGCTGGGGGTTCTGGGCGATCGCGCTTCCGGCCATGCTTCCGCCGCCATTCCCAATTGTGCCGTTTTTGCTGGCAGCCGGCGCCATGCAATATTCCCACAAGAGGTTCCTCGCAGCCCTGGCCGTAGGCCGGGGAATTCGTTTCACCATCGTTGCCGGACTGGGCGCGCTCTACGGGAATGCCATCGTTTCATTCTTCTCGCAGTATTACCTGCCCGCGCTCCTTATTCTAGTGGGCTTGGCGCTCGTTACCGGAGGCTTTGCACTCTACAAGTACCTGCAAAGCCGCGAGGGAAAGAAATCCAGCGTCTCCGGCCAAACCGCCAACCGAGTGGCCTAGTAATCTCGGGATTCCCTTAGTGTCATTCGTGGTTAATTGGTTCTACTGCCACTTTCCCGCTAAAATAAGTAAGCAATGTCGCTGACCAAGGAACAAGCTCTCGACTATTTCCAGTCCGACGATCTCATCGGCCTGGGTATGGAGGCGGACGCAGTGCGCCGTAGAAAGCATCCCGAGGGCGTGGTCACCTACATCATCGATCGCAACATTAATTACACGAATTTCTGTACCGAGTACTGTACCTTCTGCGCGTTTTACCGCCCGCTGAAAGGCCCCGCCGCCAAAGAGGGATACATACTCGAGTTCGAAACTATCTACCAGAAAATTCAGGAGACCGTCGATCACGGCGGCACCGGCGTGCTCATGCAGGGCGGCTTGCATCCGGATTTAAAGATCGACTGGCATGAGCAGATGATGCGCGGCATCAAACAGCGCTTTCCTAAAATTCACCTGCATTGCTACTCAGCATCAGAGATTATTGCGATTGCGGAATATAGCGGACTCACCATCCGTGACACCATTGCCCGGCTCCGGGATGCCGGCCTGGATTCCATTCCCGGTGGAGGCGCGGAAATTTTAGACGACGAGGTACGCTATAAAATCGCTCGTCTGAAATGCTTGACCGAAGACTGGCTCAATGTGCATCGCGAAGCTCACAAGCTGGGCATGCGCACCACGGCCACGATGATGTTTGGGGTCGGAGAGAAGTACGAGAACCGTATCCATCACTTTCAGAAGCTTTACGAGTTGCAGGAAGAAACCGGCGGATTCACTGCGTTCATCCCATGGAGTTTCCAGCCGCAGAACACCGCGCTGGGCGGCCGACACTGGGATGAAGCCACTGCGGTCGAGTACCTGAAAGTGTTGGCGATCTCTCGCCTCTATCTTTCAAACTTCCTCAACGTGCAATCCAGCTGGGTGACCCAAGGTTTGAAAGTCTGCCAGATGGGACTGCGCTTCGGCGGCAACGACGTAGGCTCGGTGATGCTGGAAGAAAATGTAGTGCGGGCCGCAGGAGTGACCAACTGCACCACAGAAGAAGAACTAAGAAGAATCATCCGCGACGCGGGGTTCCGGCCCGCCCAACGCGACACGCTGTATCGCCAATACTTCCTGAACTAAGACTCCGGAGACGTTTCCTAGCTATACCGTTCTTTCATGAACTCCCCAATCGCCTGATACGCCGTCGTCAACGTCTGCTCATTCGGCAGAAACACAATGCGGAAATGTTTCGTCCCCTGCTTCTGCCCGAAGCCCGAGCCGTGCACTACCAGCACATGCTTCTTCTGCAATAGCTCTTTCACGAAGACATCATCGGGCTCAGGAATATCAATCCGCGGGAAGGCATAAAATGCGCCCTTGGGCGAAACGCACGAAACCCGCGGAATCTCATTCAGCATCTTGACCGTCAGATCGCGCCGCGAACGCAGCTTGTTATTGACCTCGATCAAATGATCCTGGGGCCCCTCAAGCGCAGCCTTCACACCGTACTGCTCGGGATGATTGGCGCACAACCTGGCCCGCAGCAGCCGGTGAATGCCTTCGATATAGGGCTTCACCACCGCCGCATCGCCGCTGACCACGCCCCATCCCAGCCGCCAGCCCGGCGCCAAGTAATTCTTCGACAGGCCTCCGAACGTCACCACCGGAACATCCGGCGCGACCGCGGCGATCGAAACATGTGGCTCTTTGTCCAGCACCAGCTTGTCGTAGATTTCGTCAGCGAAAATGACCAGATTGTGTTTCCGCGCCAGCTCGGCAACCTGCTCCAGCATGCGGCGCGTACACATGGATCCCGTAGGATTGTTGGGATTGATCAGCACAATCCCGCGCGTCCGCTGTGTGAGTTTGTAGTGAATGTCGATCAGGTCCGGCTGCCACGAATCTTCTTCATTTAACTCGTAGGTTTTCAACTCAATGCCCAGCTTGCAAAGCACCGCCGAGTAAAGCGGATAATCCGGCCGCGGAGTGAGCACCGTCTCACCCGGATTAACCAACGCCGAAAGGGCAATATCCACTGCCTCGCTTGCGCCTGAGGTGACAAACACATCCTGAATGTTTGTAATGCCTTTACGCTCGGATTCCTCGCGGATCGCCTGCAACGCCTCTGGAATCCCCGGCGAAGGCGCGTAGCCATTCTTGTTATCACGCATGGCCTTGACCACGGCGTCGACGACGTGCGCCGGCGTTGCGAAATCGAAGATATTAGGGTCGCCAACCGTGAGCGGAAGAATCTTGTGACCTTGCCTGGTCACCTCATCGGCGAGGCCAGCCAGATCGCGGATGGCATAACGCACATTATCGAGCCGCTTGGCTGCGGTGATTTCACGCATTTGAGTCGCTGGCATCGTTCTCCTGGATACTCGATATGACAATCAATAAATGTAGAGCGGGCGCCCTCGCCCGCTAAGTGCCGGCCGCGAAAAACGCTGGGATTAGATTTCGAATATGCCCGAGCGGGCGAGGCGCCCGCTCCACACTCAGCCACCTCTATTCCCCTCGGTCGATCTGCGCCTTCTGCAAGGTGTCCGAATAATCCACGTAGACCGCTTTCCATTCGCTGTAGAAGTCGATCGCTCCAATGCCGCCCTCGCGATGCCCGTTCCCCGTGGCCTTAACCCCGCCGAACGGCAAATGCACTTCCGCCCCAATGGTCGGCGCATTGATGTAAGTGATCCCGGCCTCCAGATCACGCATGGCGGCGAAGGCCTTGTTTACATCCCTGGTGTAAAGCGAGGAAGAAAGACCGTACTCGATGCCATTCGCAATAACTACCGCGTCCTCCAAATCTTCGCAAGCCAGAATCGAAACCACGGGCCCAAAAATCTCTTCCTGGGCAATCCGCATCTTGGGATCGACATCCGTAAACACGGTCGGCTCCATGAACCAGCCATTCTGATAGTCGCCATCGGTGAGCCGCCGCCCGCCAGTCTTTAGCTTCGCGCCTTCAGACTTGCCAATCTCAACGTACTCCAGGTCGCCCAGCAGTTGCCTTTCGTTGACGGCCGGACCCATGTCAGTAGTTTCATCGAGCCCATTTCCGACTCTCAGCCGCTGCGCCCGTTCTACATAGCGCTCAATAAACTCGCCGTAGACACCCTTCTGCACAATGATGCGGCTGGTCGCGGTGCAACGCTGTCCGGTGGTCCCGAATGCACCCCAGAGTCCGCCCTCAATGGCCAGATCAAGATTGGCATCATCGAGCACAATCATCGGATTCTTCCCGCCCAACTCCAGTGAGCAGTGTTTGAAACTCTTGGCCGCCGTGGTTCCAACCGTTCGGCCCACCGAGCTTGATCCGGTAAACGAAATCGCCCGTACATCGGGATTTTCCAGCATCGGCGCGCCGGCGTCGGCGCCAAATCCGGTCACGATATTAATGACGCCCTTGGGCACGCCCGCATCGGTCAGGGCTCGTACCAAATTGAAAGTTGAAAGCGGCGTATCCTGAGCCGGCTTGATCACGCAGGTATTTCCGCAAACCAGCGCCGGAAGCAGCTTCCATGACGGAATCGCCATGGGAAAATTCCACGGCGTAATCATTCCGCAAATCCCAACCGGCTGGCGCACCGCCATGGCGAACTTGTTAGGCAGCTCAGAAGGCACAGTCGGCCCAAACAACCGCCGTCCTTCACCCGCATTGTAAAAAGCGGCATCGATCGCTTCCTGCACATCGCCGCGCGTCTCTTTCAGGATCTTGCCCATTTCGCGCGTCATGTCGCGCGCGTATTCTTCCTTGCGCTCCATCAGAATCGCCGCAGCGGCGAAAATCATCTCAGCGCGGCGCGGCGCCGGGACCAATCGCCATTTTGCGAACGCCCGTTTGGCTGCATCCACGGCAGCGGCAACGTCGGCCGGCCCGGACTTCTGAAAGATGCCGACCAAGTCGCGACTATCCGCCGGATTGCGGTTCTCGAAGGTCTCGCCGGTCGAAGCGTCCACCCACTCGCCATCGATGAAATTCTTGTAAACCTTGGGACGGGTAGCCGTACCCATAGTGACTGGACCGGTAAGCGTATCTGTAGCCATGAGAACCTCCGTTCAAATCCTACAGGGAGAGGAATGGAGCAGCAAGGCAGGCCGCACAAGCTCACTCGGCATGGCAGAGCTATTTAGGAATTATCATCCATTTTTAAATCTGTCATCTCGAGCGCAGTCGAGGGACCTTGCGTTGCCCAGCGCCCGCAATGAACTCAAAGACGCCCCCATCATTTCCCGGCCATCACCCGCTCCACTTCATCTGCCGTGTGCGGCAGCTTGGCGGTGAAATTCACCAGCTTCCCGTCCTTATCGACGTAAAGAATATCTTCGATGCGCACGCCCAGCTTCTCATCCGGGATATAAATCCCCGGCTCCAGTGTGAACACCGAGCCCGGTCCGAGCGCGACCTCATAATCCCCATCATCATGAACGCCAAGTCCCACGTAGTGCCCCAGCCCGTGGATGAAATATTTCCCCAGCGGCTCGCCATTTAAGTCTTTTCCATGAGTATTGATGTACTCATAAGCAACATCGTAGAGCGAACCCGCCTGTCCCTTACGCAAATGGCTCTTGCTTGACTCAAACGCAGCCATAGCTGCCCGCTGCGCACCCAGCACGATGTCGTAAATCTCCCGCTGCCGCGCCGTGAACTTGCCACTTACCGGCATCGTCCGCGTGATATCAGATGCATAAAGCGAGTATTCGCCCGCCGCATCGATCACCACCGTGTCTCCGCTCTGCATGGTGCCCGAGTCATCGGAGTAATGCAGCACGGTCGAATAAAATCCCGAGCCCACAATTGGCGCGTAAGCCGGACGCTCGCACCCACGCTTTCCCCACTCGAATTGCAGCAGCGCGGAAATCTCGCGCTCGCTGACCCCAGGCTTGATCGCCCGCATGGCAGAGAGCTGCGCCGCGATCGAAGCATCGGTAGCTTTTCGAATGCGCTCGATCTCCCCGGCATCCTTTGTGGTTCGAAGCAAATCCAGAGGTGTGCGTACATCGAGCAGCGAATAGTAAACAGGAAATGCGTTTGCCCGTTTCAGCCATTCCAGCGGAGCCTCGGAGTTCGACGTCTCGCCCGCGGCTGGCACATCGGTATAGATCACTCCACGAGTCGCGGGCAGAGCTTTTACCACCTCATCGCGCAAATCATCGATGGCCTCCACTTTGTCGAAGCCGGTAATCCGCGGGGCATCCCCGCTATCGGCCCCAAGTTTCGGTCCAGTCCATTTCTCCTGGCCCGGGTTATGCGCAGGCAGAAAAAGGATTTCCGTGTAAGGCTTCGACTCCGCCTTGGGCACGATCAGCAAAGCCGCGCCCGGCTCAGCCCATCCGCTTAGATAAAAGAAATTATTGTCAGGCCGGTAGCCGTACAGGTCGTTCGGCCCCTCCGACTCGTTGGGCGCAAATAGCAGCACGGCGCCGCCGTTGGTCTTGGCCGCCAGAGACTCGCGCCGCATGTGATAGTCGGCGCTGGGCTGGCGATCCAGTGCCCAGCATGAAGTAGCAACAAACAGAATGGGAACTAGCAAACGGCGAAGCACGGAAGTATGCATGATCAGAATCTCAAATCTTATCGGGGCGAAGGCCAAAAGGAAAGCAAGGCCAAGTGAGAACCCGTTGGCCCTTGAGCATGGGATTTCCCTAGTGGTGAAAGCCGTTCCACCTCATACCCCAACCGGAAAGGGCTTGGTATGACTCTCACTGCTCAATGCAAGACCCGAGAATCGCCCCTGCAACAGCGACATGAAACCGGTGTACCAATATCCGAAGACGAACAGCAGCAGGAACGGCACGGTAATAAAATTTTCATTGGCAATCGCGTAGTAGACCGTCATCGCGAAATAGGCGCCGATAAGAATTTCGATCCACGGCACCCAGCCCAGGCGCCGTCGATACTTGTTGGCGCGGACTTTGTCCTTCTTCGACTCCACTCGATATTTGGGGGTTCGCGCGAAAGCGCTTTGCCGTCCCAATAGGGCCTCGATCACTGCGCGACTGTTGGTAATAGTCAGGCCGATGCCTAACGCCATCAGGCAGGGCAAATAGATCAAAGCCTTGGGCCAGGTCCGAGGAAATAGCTCCTTCTGCGATACCAGGTAGAAGCTGGATATCGAAAAGGTCGAAACCATGAACAATGGCAGGTCGATGTAAAGCATCTGGAACCATCCCTGATAAAAGCGGATGATCATCGCCGGCAACAGCAGCACCGACAGCACGATCATCAACGGGTAGCTCAGATTGGAAGTCAGGTGGTACCAGGCCTCCATCTTTACGTGAAACGGCTGTTCACTGCGCAGTACCCGCGGCAATATCTTCTTGCTGGTCTGGATCAGACCCTTCGCCCAGCGCGCCTGCTGCGTCTTGAACGCCGTCATCTCTACCGGCAACTCAGCCGGGCACTCCACGTCTTGCAGGTATACAAATTTCCAGCCCACCAGCTGCGCCCGGTAAGAGAGGTCGGTATCTTCGGTGAGAGTATCGTGCTGCCAGCCGCCGGCTTCCTCAATTGCCTGCCGCCGCCACACTCCGGCGGTTCCATTGAAATTAAAGAACACATTGCTACGCGCGCGCCCGGAATGCTCCAGTACGAAGTGCCCGTCCAGCAGAATCGCCTCCACCTGTGTCAAGAACGAATAGTTCCGGTTGATGTGCGTCCAGCGCGTCTGCACCATCCCGGTCTTTGGCTCGGTGAAGTAATGAATCGTGCGCAACAAAAAGTCTTCCGGCGGAACGAAATCCGCGTCAAAGATCGCGATGAACTCGCCCCTGGCGGACTTCATTCCCTCCGCCAGGGCCCCTGCCTTGAAGCCCTCCCGGTTGGTGCGATGAAGATAGCTGACCGGAAATCCCTGCGCTGCATAGTGGTCCACCACCCCTTTTGCCACCGCTTGCGTCTCATCGGTGGAGTCGTCCAGCAATTGAATGTCGAGTTTGTCAAGCGGATATTTCAGCCGGCAGATGGCGTCTAGCAGCCGCTCCACCACGAATTGCTCATTAAAAATTGGCAACTGCACCGTCACTCGCGGCAGCTCGGCAAATTCGCCCGGGGGACCTACGGTCCGGTTCTTCCGGTTCTTGTAATAAAGGTAGACCAGCACGTAGCGGTGGAACCCGTAAGAGGCCAACAACACCAATACAATGAAATAAGGAATCAGCAACGCCATATCGAAGGCATTGACCTGGTAAAGCCCCTGAAATGTCTTGTCCAGAAAATGCTGCCGGATGTAGGACCCTATACCCTTGCTGGCCAACAAAAGGGCCAAGTTCGACGTTGTGAGAGCGGTGCTAAGCAGATATATCTCCGGCCTGCCGTTAGATCGACCATTGTACCCGACCCTTCCGGGCCCTCTGTTGGTCTAGTTGCACCGATCAAAAGTAACTAGGGGGCACTTGCCAACCCCAAAATCGCACCAATTCCACCCCGCTAAACCGCCAAAAACGAAGGTGGTTAGCCATAAGACATGACACCGCGCTAGCGGACCATTTTTTGGTGCTTTGGAGGTACTAAAAATGGCTCCTTCCCCTGAAGAAAGTCGATTTTCTTACGAATTAGCTTGACAGTGGAAATCGTGCTGGGATAAAAGCTCAGAGCCAATAGTAATCGTTTACGAAATGGTTCCGAAATCCCTTGCATAAGCCCGAGGATAGGGAGCCGAAAGATTCCGAGCAAAGTCTAAGGTGCGGTTTCAACCACGTTTTGGAGGCTAGTACATGAATTCTTCTTCGTCTGCCAGTGCGATGAGTCCATCGCCTAACCTGAAGCAGCGCAGCCTACGGCCCTTCGTAGTCCTGTGCGCGCTCCTATTTGGATTATCCCTCTCTGCCTTCGGGCAAACCGCCACAATCGTTGGAACCGTAACCGATGCGTCCGGCGGTGTTCTTCCGAATGTGACTATAAAGATCACCAATACTGCAACTGGGGTGACCAAAACCTCCCCTACGAACGACGTCGGCCAATATGCACTTCCCGATGTTCAGATCGGCACCTACGACGTAACCGCCACCGCGCAGGGCTTTAAGGTGCAGGCAAGGACGGGCGTTGTGGTGAACGCCACAGAACGCGTTCGCCAGGACTTTCAGATGGCCGTGGGCGGGTCTGCGGAGACAATAACCGTGGAAGCTACAGCGCTGCACGTGCAGACCGACAGCGGTGAGCAGAGCTCGCTGGTCAACGGTAGGCAAATCACCGAATTGTCCACCAAGAATAGAACGATCTACAGCTATGCAACGCTAACCACCGGTGCGGCGAACTTGAACCCCGACACGCAGGTCCCAGTGCCAGTGGGCGGCGCCTCGGGCAATATCAGCTTCAACGGCAACCGGCCCGGCCACAACTTGTACATGCTCGACGGCGGAGAAAACTCGGATCGTGGCGGCGCCGGCAGTTCAAGCATCCTGCCCTCTTTGGACGCTATTGCCCAGACCCAGGTCCTCAGTTCCAACTACAGTGCTGAATATGGACTGTCTTCGGGCGGGACCATCACTTCGGTCACTAAGTCCGGAACCAATCAATATCACGCTTCGGCTTGGGAATTTTTCCAAAACGACGCTTTGCAGGCGGTCAACTTCTTCAATAAGTCGAAGGGTGAGTTCCGCTATAACGTGTTCGGCTTTAACGTCGGCGGCCCGGTCCCGGGTTTGAAGAACAAGCTTTTCTTCTTCTACAACATGGAATGGCGCAAGCTGATTAACGGCACCAACATCAACCAGCAGGTTCCCGATCCTGGCACATACGGAGGGAATTTCGGCGCGACAGACATTACCGTGCCCAGCGATGTTCAAGCATCGTATTTGGGACGGAACTGCCCCGGTGGCGTACTTCCGGCAGGCATTGTCCAAGGTTCTCAATTCCCTAACAATGTCATCCCGGCTTGCATGCTCGATCCAAATGCGCAATCGCTGTTGACCGCTGGCGGCCCGTTTGGGGGCATTTTCCCGGCACCCAACAATGGCAACCATTTCACTGCTCCAGTGAGTTTGCCCAACAGCCTGCGGGAAGAGATCACGCGTATTGATTACAACGCCACCAGCAAGCTCACGGTTTATGGCTCGTTTGTTGCCGAATCGGTTGCACAAAACATCGCGACCAGCATGTGGAGCGGCGACAACGTCCCATCGGTCGGAAACACCTTTGGCAATCCCTCGTATGCCGGAGTGATCCATACTGCGTACGTGATTAGCCCTACCCTCGTCAACGAAGCATCCTTTAATTACAACGGCAACCGCATCCACATTTTGCCAGCCGGACTGGTTTCGGCGCCGACGGGCTTTACATATGCTCCGTTTTTCCCTCACACCGGTGACGGCGAAAACACTCTGACCCGCATTCCGTCGATCCAGCTAAATGGCGGCACAGGTACGAACTACACGGTCAACTGGATGCCTTGGAATAACAAGGCCGATAGTTATCAGATTCGCGATGATGTTTCCTGGACCGTGGGGCGGCACCAGCTCAAGATGGGCTTCGGGTGGCTCCTCTATAAAAAGAACCAGGACTGGTTTAAGAATACGCAAGGTAACTTCCAATTTAACGGCAGCTTTACCGGAAACGACTTTGCCGACTATCTGCTCGGTACGGCTTCCAACTACACGGAAGACGCCGTCAAGAGCGCGGGGAACTGGAACAACGTTTCCTGGTCGAGTTACTTCCAGGACAACTTCCGCGCAACCAACCGCCTCACTCTGAACCTGGGTCTGCGGTGGGATGGCATTCCGCATACCTATGAAGCCAGCAACAACATGGCGAACTTCTACGCCAACCTGTATGACCCCGCGAAGGCGGCCACATTGGTTGCTGGGGGTGGAGCGATTAGCCCCACCAGCCCAGGACTTGGCGCAAGCCCGGATCCCGCATTGCCAGGCCAGTTCTATATCAACGGGATCGGTCAATGTGGAGTCGGCAGTATTCCCAAGGGCTGTGTGGATGACTCCTGGAAGAACTTCGGGCCGCGCCTTGGCTTTGCATACGACCTAAGCGGAAACGGCAGAACCGTGATTCGCGGTGGATACGGCATCATGTCCGAACGTATCCAGGGGAACGACGTGTATAACAATGCAGGTACGGTCCCCCTTGCTGCCAGCATTAACTTTAACAACGTAGCTCTGTCAGCTCCGACGGCTGCCCTGGCCACGGGTGTTGCGAATGCAGGTTCGATCCCGATCAACAACGTCACGGGCCTGGACCGCGCCAACTACAGGGCGCCGATCAGCAGCCAATTCAGCCTCGGCATTCAGCACTCCATTGGCAACTCCGTGCCGGATGTTAAGTATGCCGGCACCCAGAACCGCCACCAGAATTACTACACGGAGACGAATCTGCCTGACCCCGCTTTACTGCCGGGCCTCCAGGCCGATAGCAGCACATACGATAATGTCGTTCCATATTCCGGGTACCATGGCATTCGCATGGCGCGGAACGAGGCCAACGGGGATTACAACTCCTTCCAAACCTCCATCCGCGGCTCTGTAAAGAGCGACCTGCAATATCAGGTGGGATACACCTACTCGCACACCAATGACGCCGGGTCTCAGGGAAGCAGCGCGGGAGACCTCGGCACTCTCTCCAATCCATATGAGGGTTGGAAGTATGACTTCGGCCCGTCCGACTACGACATCCGCCACATCTTCTTCACCAATTTTGTCTATGAAATTCCTTTGCTGAAGAACAATGACAACAAGGCGCTGAAGACGGCTTTCGGCGGGTGGGAGATTTCCGGTATCGTTGCGGCGCAATCAGGCGCTCCGCTCAATGTCGGTTTGAACGGTACTACCGTAGCCAGCGTGGTTCCGAATACCTCTGCCCGCCCGGATGTGACTGGTAGTGGCCACGATCCGCACACCGTCGACCAGTGGTTCGATACCTCTATCTACACGGCGCCGGCAGCCGGTACGTGGGGCAATACGCCCCGCAACTCGATTCGGGGCCCGGGCCGCGACAACTGGAGTCTCTCGCTCTTCAAGAATTTCTGGATCAACCAGGAGCGCGGGAGCAACCTGCAGTTCCGCGCTGAGTTCTTCAACGTGTGGAACCACACTCAATTCATCGGCAACAGTGCCTTAAACGGCATCAGCAGGAACTTAGGGGCTGGTGACTTTGGCAAGGTCACGGGCGCCTATGACCCACGAACCATCCAGCTGGCCTTGAAGCTTAGCTTCTAGGCCTTCAACAGTCGTAGTGCATTCAAGTGCGGCGGGCGGGGGCAATCCCCACCCGCCGCACTTTTTA
>Ga0105245_10004043_pt1 | contig 13041 bp, 13 predicted proteins | sample KBSM54metaG_FD_81523 | JGI IMG/M metagenome (GOLD analysis project Ga0105245, IMG submission 81523) | Miscanthus rhizosphere microbial communities from Kellogg Biological Station, Michigan, USA - KBS M5-4 metaG | ecosystem: Host-associated > Plants > Roots > Rhizosphere > Soil | place... | reverse complement strand
GAGCGGCTCGCCCTCCGGCGGACATGACGTCAAATGGGCGGGGGCCGGGCGCTACTGGCTGGCGGTGCCGGCCTCGGGCCGGCTGTTTTTGATGGACGAGGTCAGCGGCAAGCCGGTGCGCTCCATCCCCGCGCCTGTCTTGCGCACCCACGGCCTGGTGATCGACGGCGATGCGCTGTGGAGCGTCGCCAGCGACTATCAGCAGATCCAGAGGATTTCGCAGGCCGACGGCCGCATCCTGGGCAAGATCCAACTCCAGAAGACCGACCCCACCATCCACGGCATTGAACAGCGCGATGGCGTGATCTGGTATTGCGACGCGGATCGCAATTCGGGATTGATTTGCACGCTGTCGTAAGCGCGCCGTTACTTTGCGATCCGCCACTGGTTATCGAACAGCCCCGCCGTCAACATGTCGCCGACTTCGGCGCTGGGATTGACCTTCACCACCGCATAATCGCCCCATAGCGGCATGCCATAATCGCCATTATATTCCCGCTCGGCAATCGTCAGCCCGGTGTTGATCACGACATATTTCTTGGGGTTGAGCGGATTGGGATAGGCCAGGGCCGGGAAATTCTCGCCCGCCGCATAACTCTTGCCGCCCAGACTCACGGTTGCCTTGGTCCATGTCACCGGCAGCTTGCCCGCGACCTTGGCCATCACGCTGTTGCTGCCCGGATCGCCGAACAGCACCAGCTGGTAGTTGGCGATGTCGGCGGCGGTGACGTTCTTGTCGTCCTTCGCCAGTGGGTGGCCGCGGAAATACTTGGCCCACAGCCGATCAAAGCGCGCCATGGTGCGCAGCGCCTGCGCATTCACCGCCGCGTTCCAGGGCGTGCCGGTCGGCCGCACCAGCAGAAACGGATCGATGAAAGCGTCGTCAATCGGCCCCTGCAGCGCATGGGTCTTGTGCAGGCCGGGCAACGCGCCATTGCGGTCCACCGCCCACTTGCCGCTGCTCTTGCGCAGGGTGAGCGTGGCGGTTGTCTTCACCGCCAGCGCTTGGTCGTCAATCGTCAGAATCGCCGCCTTGTCCATCTCGTTCAGCACCAGCCGCGAAACATTGTGCGTGGTGATGGTGTAGCGGCCCCGCTCCGCATTGCGCATGGCATCGACATCGGCGCGCTCATACAGATGCTCCATCGCATCGACATTCACCCAGTAATCGCTGTTGTAGCGCGTCGTATAAGTGACGAAGCGGATGTGATCTGGCGAGCTCTGTCCCCTGTCACCCCATTCCTTCAAGAAAGCGTCAAGCTGGGTGCGCACCAGCGGGCTGGTGCCATGGCCGGTGTCGGCGGAGATCAGGAAAATATCCGGCGTGCCGGTCAGGCGAAGGAAATTGGGCAGGCCCATCGAGACAAAGCCTTCCTTCTCCAGCTGCGTCCGGGTCCGCAGCGAAGATTCCAGCTGGCCGTGATTGGGCGCGGGCGCCGGCCCAGGCAGGAAGGGAATCTGGTCGTCGCGGTCGCCGTCATGGCCGGCGATGGGCAGGTTGAAGCCGTTCAGCGCCCACTGCTCCATGTTCTCCCAGATGTTCAGGGGTGGATATTGCCAGGGCTGCAGCCCCGCCATCAGCCCCCGCCGCGACCAGGTGCCGGCGCCGATCTCGGCGGCGGCGAAATGGTCGGGATAATGCAGCGCGATGTTCCAGGCGCCTTCGCCGCCCATGGAAAAGCCGCGCAGCAGGATACGCTTGTCGTCAATGTTGAAGCGCTGCTTCGCCGCTTCAATGGCCTCGAAGACATCGGCCTCGCCGCCCCAGTGCCAGCCGCCGCCATTCAGCCGCCCGAATAGATCGATCTGGATCTGGCCATTGTCGGCCACCGGCGCATTGCCCGGCGGGCGCGCGTGATCGAAGCTGTAGATGAAGGCAGCTTCGGTGGTGTTGTTCTGGCGGCCATGCAGCCAGACATACAGCCGCGCCGGTTTGGACGGATCGTAATTGGCCGGCAGCGAGACATGATAGGGCTGCAGCGAGCCGTCGATCTTGGAGGTATAGGCATAGAGGCGGCTGGCGCCCTGCGTCCAGGGTGACTGGCCAGCCTGCAACTGTTTCGCCTTGGCGATGCCTTTATCCAGCGTCTCCATGGCGTGGTCGATCGCGGCTTGGGTGCCGAACAGTTCGGGGAATTCCAGCAGCAGGCGCCCGGCATGGGCATAGACCGCGACATCGCCCACCAGGGTGGCGTCGGCGCGGGCGGCCTTCAGGGCGGTGACGATGGTTTCGATCTGCCCGGTCTTGTCGCGGATCTGGGCCAGTTCCTCCGGCTTGGCGACTGCGGGCGGCGGCGGGCCCTGCTGGGCGTCCAGGGGCATGACCAGGAAGGCAGTCGCGCAGGCGGCAAGGCCCGCGATGGCAAAACTATTCATGAGCAATTCCCCCAAACTCTTATTGGGCGGGACGATAGCGCACCGGCAGGCGGGACGGAAATGCCGTCCCGCGTCCCTCGCATGGCTCCCTGCGCTAGCGTTGCGCAAATGGGGAGGGATTCGATGCCGTCATTCCAGGGTCTTGTGCTGCACCAGATGCAGATGTCGGGCAATTGCTACAAGGTGCGGCTGGCCGCGCATCAGCTGGGCATTGCCCTGGCGCTGAAGGAATATCCCCTACATGGCGGCGAGACTCGGACGCCGGAGTTTCTCGCCAAAAACCCGAACGGCCGGGTGCCGATGATCGAGTTTCCCGATGGCCGCTGCTTGCCGGAATCGGACGCCATCCTGTTCCATCTCAGCGACGGCACGCGGTTGCAGCCCACCGATCCGTTCGCGCGGTCGCAGATGCTACAATGGCTGTTCTTCGAGCAGTACAGCCACGAGCCCTATGTTGCCGTGGCGCGCTTCTGGCTGAAATTCGCCGCGCCTGAGGCGCTGGAAGCCAAAAAGCACCTGGTGCCGGAGTGGCACGCCAAGGGTAATGCCGCGCTGAAGGTGATGGAGATGCATCTGTCGAACCGCAACTGGTTCGCGGGCGACGCCTATTCCATCGCCGACGTTGCCCTTTACGGCTACACCCACAGTGCCAGCGATGGCGGCTTCGATCTGGCGGCCTATCCGGCGGTGACGCGCTGGCTGGCGCGCGTCGCGGCGCAGCCGGATCACGTCACGCTCTGGGACTGATCAGGGTTTGAGGATGGCCCGACGATAAGTAGGCTGGCTGTCCCAGGACAGCGCCTTCTGCGTCCCGTCGAACAGGGGCGCAAATTTGCCGCCGCCCGCCTCGAAGGAGAATTCCTGCACCCGGTCCGGCGGCGTGGTGGTGACATTGCGGGTGATGTCGGTTTCCTGTTCGGTGTGCGCGGTCACGAACTCCGCCGGATTGGCGGGATTGACGAAGCGCACATCGGACGCGGCGCGGTTGGCCGGCCCGCGCACATACTTCACATGCAGTCTTGCATGCTCTCCGCCTGCGCCGGTCAGATCCCAATCTTCCGTGACAGTGGTGGAGCCGTTGGTGGTGGCGATGCTGCGGGCGGTGGAAACCCGCGCCGCCTTGACCAGCGCGCCGAAGGTGGCGGCGGTGGCGCTGTTGTTCTCGCTGATCCCGGCCAGCACCATGCGCGCGGCCTGGGTGTCCTGGCGCACCGGCGCTTCGAGATAGACCACCGTGTCCTTGCCCGGCGCCAGCACGCGGTTGTCGCCGCCCTGGACATTGATGCGGTCGATGAAGATCAGGCGCAGATTGCAGTCCTTGGCCGCGCCGGCCGTCGCTGCCGCCGATTCCCAGCCGGTGGGCAGCAGCTTGCTCAGCGCCGCCTGGTTGACCTGCAGGTCGAGCTGAAAGCGGTATTCATTGGATTGCTCAACCACCGTTCCGGTGGCGGCAGGTGTGGGCGCGGGAGCCTGGGCGAAAGCGCTGCCCGTCATCAACAGGGTGGCAAGCAGCAGAGACTTTTTCATCATGTGTCCTTTCAGGAATTAAGCTGGCAGCCCGATCAGGCGATGGCCGTTGCTCCAGGCGATCTTGCGGAAAATCTCCGGCGTGGCCGACTTTGTCAGCACCGACAGCGTCTCGCGCGCCACGCATTTGCCGCGGATCGCCGCCGCCACGGTGGGGGCGTTCTGCGCCGCGCCGCCGCCGCGGCCGTCCTCGCAATTGCAGTCGCTGCCGAAATGCAGCTTGTCCTGGTGGCGCCTGAGGAAATCCACCGTGAAGGCGGGCGTGCGTGACAGGGCGTTATGGGCAGAGTTGGCGGAAAGATCGCCGAACAGGTTGGCATAGTCGGCCAGCAGCCTGTCGCTGAGCCCGCCCTTGACGATCGGGCCTTCGGGATAGGCCGCGTTGTCGGCGTAATCGGCGCTGACATGCGCCCAAAAGCTGTTGGCATGGCCGATGAATTTGGTGCGTGGGAATGCCTTCAGCACGGCCTCGAAGCGCCTGAAGCCGCTGTTATAGGCGTCATTGAGGTCTGTGGTGGCATCCTGGAAATGGATCAGCACCGGCACATTGAGATCGGCCGCCAGGTCATAGGCCCGGCGCATCTCCGCCCCGTCGGCGTCGACATGCATCTTTAGTTCGCCAAAGCCGCGCGCGCCCGCCTTAACCGCCGCGGTCAGTTGCGCCTGGGCTTCCGGTTTGGTGAGGTCGGCGGAGGCGAACCAGCTGGGGAACAGGGTGGCGTTTTGCGCCCGCAGCGCCGCCACCTGTTCGGCGGCGCTTGCGCCGGTCAGCAAATTCGCCGCCGTCACCCCCGCGCCGGTCTGATGGGCGATGTTCTGCGCCGGGTTGCGGCGCATGTGGAAATGCATGTCGATGACCGGCGAACTCCAGCGCGGGATGTCCTGCGCCAGCGCCGGCGTTACTGCCGTTGCGCCCAGTCCCGCCAGAAGCTGCCGCCGATCCATGCCTTCCCCCCTCTTCTTTTTCCGCACTCTATCCGGGCGCGTGGCGGTCAGTCGAGGCGATAGTTGAAGCTGACGCTGATACGGGGCGCGGCGGTACGGTTTTCCTCGACACCATGGCGCAGCCAGCTTTCCCACAAAAGCAGCATTCCGGGCCGTGGCGGGACTTCGACAAACAGCCGGTTGGCCGGCCGGGCGGCTTTGCGCCGGGGCGGGGCCGCCATCATCAGGGCTAGGCGCGGGTCCTCAAAGCGCAGAGCGCCGCTGCCCGGCGGCGCGGTGACATAATAGGTGCCGCTGATCATGGCATGGGGATGGATATGCGGGGCGTGGATGGCGCCCTTCTTCATCACATTTACCCAGAGCGAATCCAGTTTCAGCTTGCGCCGCCCCAAGTCAAAATCGGCATGACGCGCAAAGACGGCGGCATGGCGGTCGAGCTGTTTGACCAGCGCAGCGAAAGCGGGTGCCCGCCGCGGCAGATCATCCAGCGCGGCATAGGAAGTATAGCCCTTGTAGCCATGCTGCTTCGCCCAGCGCCGGCCCGCTCTGTCTTCCGCCGCGATCAGCAGGGCAGCGGCCGCAAGGTCCGGATTCAGCCGGGTTCCAAGGCTGGTGCGGTAGAGCGATGTCACAAAAAGCGTGTCAAAAGCGGCCATTTGCGGAAGTTCCGATTCGCCCCTGTCGCCGAAGTTAGTGGTTATTTGACCGTTTGGGTGAGAAACTGACGTTGTTCGAAGGGTCAATGATCATGCGCCTTGCCGTTCTTAGCGCTCTTGCCACCGCTGCTTCCCTGCTGTCGGGCTGCATGGTTTATGACGTTGCCTCCACCGCGGTGGGCGCCGCGACCACCGTGGTCCGCACCACGGTCGATGTCGCCACCGGCGTGGTCTGCACCGTCGCGTGCAGCTCCGACGACGAGAAAAAGAAATAACTCAATAAGCGTCTTTGCGCCGACGCACCTCGGCAAAGACCGCGACATCGTCGGCATCTTTCATGCCCAGCGCCTTGCGGATCGCTGGCGATCCCGGCCGCAGGAAGGGGTTGACGATCTTTTCCAGCTTCATGGTCGAGGGTATGGAGGCGTTGCCCTTCGCCCGCGCCTGCCGCACTACGTTGGTGAACATGCGCAGCGCCTGGTTCTCCGGCTCCAGCGTCAGGGCGAAGCTGGCGTTCTTTTCCGTATATTCATGGCCGCACCACAATTTGGTGTCGTCCGGCAGGGTCATCAGCTTGGAGAGGCTGGCCCACATCATTGTCGGATCGCCTTCCAGCACCCGGCCGCAGCCGCAGGAGAACAGCGTGTCGCCGGTGAAGGCATTGCCGTCGATCACATACGTTGTCGCGCCCAGCGTGTGCCCCGGCACGTCCATCACCTTCACATCGTGGCCGGCGAACCGCCAGCCGGTGACTTCGCTCACCGCCAGGTCCAGGCCGGGAATGCGGCCATTCTCCCGCGCCGGCCCCACCACTTCGGCGCCGAACGCGGCCTTCAGTTCCAGATTGCCGCCGGTATGGTCACCATGATGATGGGTGTTGACGATATGTGTCAGTTTGAGCCCCTCGCGTGACAGCGCCGCCATGACCGGTGCCGCCTCGGATGGGTCCACCACCGCGCAGGCCCCGCCCGCATCGATCAGATAGGCGTAATTGTCGGAGAGGCAGGGAATGGTGATAATGCGCATGGCCCGAACCTAGCAGGAGATTTCGCCTTGTGTTAGAGCGCCGCGTCATGGAGCCTGAGGCCACCGCCATCGCCGCCTTCTATGAAAGGCGCGCGGGCCAGATGGCGCGTCGCGTCATCCAAGCGCGGCTACGCGGCTTCTGGCCCCGACTGGAAGGCTGTCGCCTGCTGGGCTTCGGCTATACCGCGCCCTATCTCGCGGAGTTCGGCGCCGAGCGCGCCATCGCCGCCGGCACCGCTGCGATGGGCGCGCCGCACTGGTCCGGCGGCCACAGCCTGCAATGCGAGGAAGAGGCGCTGCCTTTCACCGACGCGCTGTTCGACCGGGTGCTGATCGTGCATGGGCTGGAGCGGGCCGAGAGCTTGCGGCCCCTTCTGCGCCAGTTCTGGCGGGTGATGGCGCCGGAAGGCCGGCTGCTAGTCGTTGCGCCCAACCGCGCCAGCCTGTGGGCGCAGCTGGATTCGACCCCTTTCGGTCAGGGCCGCCCCTTCTCGCGCGGCGAACTGGACCGCCTGCTGCGCGAAGCGCTGTTCGAGCCGCAGGGCTGGGCTGGCGCACTTTATGCTCCGCCGCTGGCGACACGGCTGCTCACCCGCGACGGGCGCGGCTGGGAACGTGCCGGCGCCCTGCTGTTACCCGGACTATGCGGCGTGCATGTGGTGGAGGCGGTGAAGTCGGTCTATGGCATGACGCCGCTGCCAGTGACGGAAGGTGCCCCCGTCACAGCGCCGCTGCTTAGCCCTGAGACGCAGAGTCGCGTTTAATAAGAAAAATTGCGCCTGGCGCCGTCAGGTTGGGGCCAAGGAAACCGCTGGTAACGGCGTCGGGGCGAATGCGCGTGGTGCGGCCGTCGGAATCCAGGGTGTGCGCCTCGCTGATCACTGCGCCGACCTCCTGCGTCAGGCCGATGAAATCGGCCAGCGTGCAGAGATGGATGTTGGGCGTGTCATACCAGTTGTAATCGAGGGTGCGGGTGCGCGGCATCCGGCCATGCAGCAGAAGCGACGCCCGCACCCGCCAATAGCCGAAATTGGGCAGCGACACCGCCACCCGCCGGCCGATGCGCAGCATGTCCTTCAGCACTTTGGCGGGCTTTTCCGTCGCCTGGATGGTCTGGGAGAGGATCACGGCGTCGAATACGCCGGCAGGATATTCGGCCAGGTCGGTATCGGCATCGCCCTGCACCACCGACAGGCCGCGCGCGACACAGGCATTGACGTTTTGCTGCGCTAGCTCAATGCCGCGGCCATCGACATTCTTGGCGCGCACCAGATGATCGAGCAGGGCGCCGTCGCCGCAGCCCACATCCAGCACCCGCGTGCCGGGGCGGATCATGCCGGCGATGGCGGCCAGTTCCGGGCGCAGCTCGCTCATGCGATCCCCGCCTCCAATGCCACCGCATCGACGAAACCGTCCACCGCGGCGAACATTTCCGGCTCGTCCAGCAGAAAGGCGTCATGGCCCTTGTCGCTGTCGATCACCACAAAGGAAACATTGCCGGCCACGGCGTTGAGGGCATGGGCGACGATCTTGTTTTCGGCGGGCGGGAACAGCCAGTCGCTGGTGAAGGCGATGATGCAGAAGCGGGTGGGCGAACACTTGAAGACCTCGGCCAGTCGCCCGCCATGCTCCTCGGCCATGTCGAAATAGTCCATGGCGCGGGTGATGTAGAGATAGGAATTGGCGTCGAAGCGGTCGACAAAGCTGGCGCCCTGGTGATGCAGATAGGACTCGATCTGGAAATCCGGCGCGAACTGGAAGGACAGGCTGGCGCGGTTCTGCAGATTGCGGCCGAATTTGCGCTGCAGCGCCGCTTCCGAGAGATAGGTGATGTGCGCGGCCATGCGCGCCACCGCCAGGCCTTTCGACGGGAAGGCGCCCGCGGCCGCATATTCACCGCCATGCCAGTCGGGATCGGCCATGATCGCCTGGCGCCCCACTTCATGCAGGGCGATGTTCTGCGCCGAATGGCGGGCGGCGCAGGCGATGGGAATGGCGGCGCGCACGCTTTCGGGATAGGAGGCGGCCCATTGCAGCACCTGCATGCCGCCCATCGAGCCGCCGATCACAGCGAAGAGCTTCTCGATCCCCAGCGCATCCACTAGGAGTTTCTGCGCCCGCACCATGTCGCGGATGGTGATCAGCGGGAAGGTGAGGCCATAGGGCTTGCCGGTCGCGGGATCATTGTCGGCAGGGCCGGTCGAACCCATGCAGCCGCCGATGACATTGGCGCAGATGACGAAGAAGCGGTCGGTGTCGATCGGCTTGCCCGGCCCGATCAGCGACACCCACCAGCCCGGCTTGCCGGTGACGGGATTGTTCGAGGCGACGAACTGGTCGCCGGTCAGGGCATGGCAGACCAGGATGGCGTTACTCTTTTCGACGTTGAGCGCGCCATGGGTGATATAGGCGATGGTGACGGGCGTCAGCGCGCGGCCGCAATCCAGCGGTAGCGTCTCGAAGGTCAGGGCCTGGCCCTTGTCGGCCTCATGGGCCGTCACGGGCCGTGTGAAACGGGGGTGTTCTGCCATGGCTGGACGTAGCTAAGACCGCCGCGCCCCCCTGTCAACGAAAGTCAGCCCTGCTTTGCTTTCGGGGCTTGCTGCGGCTATGACGCGGGCATGACAGAGCCCGCCCCCAAGCCCGGCATTCTGGACATCGAACTGTATGTCGGTGGCCGCTCCACCGCGCCCGGGGCGGCGAAAGTCTACAAGCTTTCCTCCAACGAAAGCCCGCTGGGGCCTTCGCCGCTGGCGGTGGCGGCGCTGGTCGCGGCGGCGCACGATCTCGAGCGCTACCCCGACGGCAATTCCCGCCTGCTGCGCGAAGCCATCGGCAAGGCCTGTGACCTCGATCCCGGCCGCATTGTGGTGGGCGGTGAAGGCTCAGGCCCGCTGCTGACCCTGATCGCCAACGCCTATCTCATGCCTGGCGACGAGGCCATTTTCAGCCGCCATGCCTTCCTGATCTATGAGATCGCCACCCGCGCCAACAGCGCCCGCCCGATGATCGTGGACGAGAAAGTCACAAACCGCGGCATCAAGATCGACGTCGACGCCATGCTGGCCGCGGTGACGGCGAAGACGCGCATCGTCTATATCGCCAATCCCAACAATCCCACCGGCTCCTATCTCACACGCGATGAGATGAAGCGGCTTCATGCCGGATTGCCCGCGAGCATGCTGCTGGTGATCGACGCCGCCTATGGTGAGTTCTGCGACGCGCCGGATTACGACATCGGGCTGGAGTTGGCGCGGGCGCATGACAATGTCGTGATGACCCGCACCTTCTCCAAGATTCACGGCTTGGCGGCGCTACGCCTAGGCTGGGCCTTGGTGCCGCAGGCCGTGGCCGATGTGCTGAACCGCATCCGGGCGCCGTTCCCGACCTCGCCGCTGCAGCAGCAGGCGGGTGCGGCGGCCATCGCCGACACCGCGCACGTGGCCAGGGCGGCGGCGCACAATGCGCAATGGCGCAAATGGCTGATCGAGGAGATCCGCAAACTCGGTCTCAAGGTGGACGACAGCGCCGCCAATTTCGTGCTGATCCATTTCGCGCCCGGCAGGCAGGACGCCAAGGCCGCCGACGCCTTCCTGATCGCGCGCGGCGTCATCCTGCGCCAGGTCGGCGCCTATGGCTTGCCGGACGCGCTGCGCCTGACCGTGGGCACGGAAGAGGCCAACCGCGTGGCAGTGGCGGCGCTGCGCGATTTCATCGCTCAATAAACCGGGGACAGCAGAATAATTCCGGCCGTGCTTTGTTCCGGCGATAGCCCGTTCTTGGCGCCGTTCAGTTCCGACAGCGTGATCTTCGTGTCGCCGCCCGATATGAGCCACATTGCATGACTCTCCGGCGCTCTTTGCTGTCCCTGCAGCAGACCGGCGAAGGCCGCGCCCTGCGACACGGTCTGGTAAAGCCGCAGCGTCCGCACCTCCTTGCCGAAAGCGCCCAGATCGCCCTTGGCCAGATCGGCTTCGGCCATCAGGTCGATGGACTTGCCGTCGGGATCGCGGCGCATGTGGAATTGCACCCGTCCGATGCTGAGGCCTTTGGCATTCAGTTCCATCACGTCAACGTCAAATCGCGAAAGGCCATTGGTGTCGCGCACGGCGCTGGCGCGCAGCGACCCGGGCAGGAAGTCGAGTGTGTGGGCCTCGCCCGCCGCATCGCTCCAGCTCAGATGCTGGATGCCTGTCGCCTCGAAGACGTCCTTCTGCGCGCCATAGGTCAGGGCATGGACGGCGAACTTGTCCGTATGCCAGACGAAGGGCCCATGTGCACCCGCGCCCTTCACCGAAAAGCCGTCAAAGGTGGCGTCCAATCGAAAGGGGAAACCGGAGAGGGTGACGTTCGCCCAGTCCAGCGTCACGCCGGGCACGGCCTCGCGGCCTTTCGCGGCTTTGAGCCTCTCCTCCAGCGCGCCGGCGTCCTGCCACCAATGCGCCATGACGTATCCCGCCAGCATCAGAAGCAGGAAAAAGGGGGCGTAGAGGAAGAAGCGGCTGGAATAGCGCATGGGCGTGGCTAGCTACACTTGCTGTAGCCACACGACAAGCAGGAATCGCAGCCTTCCAGCGCGACAAAGCTGGCGTCGCCGCAGCGCGGGCAGAAGCGGGCACGGGCGCCTTCCGCCGGAAGGGCATGGGCCGCGCTGACGGCACCGCCCGACAACGGCTCGATACGGCGGCTGAGGAAACCGATCTCGATCATGTGGCGTTCGATCACCTCGCCGATCGCCGCCAGCAGCGAGGGGACATAGCGCCCGCCCATCCATTGCCCGCCGCGCGGATCGAAGACCGCCTTGAGTTCGTCCACCACAAAGGATACGTCACCGCCGCGCCGGAATACCGCCGAGATCATCCGCGTCAGCGCCAGCGCCCAGGCATAGGCCTCCATGTTCTTGGAGTTGATGAAGACTTCGAAGGGCCGCCGCCGCCCGTCACGCTCGATATCGTTGATGGTGATATAGAAGGCATGATCGCTGTCGGCCCATTTGATCTTGTAGGTGCGGCCGGTCAGTTCCTCGGGCCGGTCCAGCGGCCGGGTCATGTAGATCACCCCGCCGCGCGGCGCCGGTTCGGGCAGGGGCAGTTCTGGTTCCTTTTCGCGGGCGATGACGGTTTCGGCGGCGATGGCATCCTTCGGTTCCTCGAAGGAAAGCACCGAGCCCGTCACTTCGTTGGGGCGATAGGTGGTGCAGCCTTTGCAGCCCAGCTCAAAGGCCGAGACATAGACATTGGCGAAATCGTCAAAGGCGATGTCGCGCGGCACGTTGATGGTCTTGGAAATGGCGCTGTCGATGAAAGGCTGTGCCGTCGCCTGCACCGCCAGATGATCGGCCGGGGTGATGGTCTGGGCGCTGACGAAATAATCGGGCAGCGCCGCTTCAGTGCCGAATTTGGCGCGGAAGGCGCGCACGGCGTAATCCTCGACTTTCTCCTCGGTGCGTGTGCCGTCGGGCTGCAGCACCTTGCGCTTATAGTCGAAGGCGAAAACCGGCTCGATGCCGCTGGAGACATTGTCGGCAAACAGCGAAATCGTGCCGGTCGGCGCGATGGAGGTGAGCAGGGCGTTGCGGATGCCGCTTCCGGCAATGGCGTTGTAGATGTCCGGCGGCAGCGACTGGATGAAGGGTCGCGACAGATATGGGTTCATGTCGTAAAGCGGGAAGGCGCCTTTTTCCTGCGCCAGCGCGACGGATGCGCGATAGGCGGCATTGGCCAGGGTCGCCAGCCAGGTCTTGACCAGGATCAAACTGTCCAGCGAGCCGTATTTCACCTTGCAGAAGATCAGGGCGTCGGCCAGGCCGGTGATTCCCAGCCCGATGCGGCGCTTGGCGGCGGCCTCGCGCGCCTGCGCTTCCAGCGGAAAGCGCGAAACGTCAATGGCGTTGTCCATCATCCGCACCGCGGTGGCGGTGAGCCGTTCCAGCTCCTCCAGGTCGAGATGGGCGCCATTCTCGAACGGCTGCATCACCAGCCGGGCCAGGTTGATCGAACCCAGCAGACAGGCGCCGTAAGGCGGCAGCGGCTGCTCGCCACAGGGATTGGTGGCGGCGATGGTTTCGACATAGCCCAGATTGTTGAGGGCGTTGATGCGATCGATGAAGATCACGCCTGGCTCGGCATAATCGTAGGTGGAGCGCATGATCCGCGTCCACAATTCGCGCGCCCTGACGGTGCGGTAAACCATGCCGCCGAACACCAGGTTCCAGTCGCCACCGGCCTTGACCTGGGCCATGAAGGCGTCGCTCACCAGCACCGAAAGATTGAAATTGGACAGCCGGCCTGGTGTGCGCTTGGCGTCGATGAAATCCTCGATGTCGGGATGATCGACGCGCAGGGTCGCCATCATGGCGCCGCGCCGGCTCCGGCCGACATGATGGTGCGGCACATCGCGTCCCACACTTCCATGAACGACACCGGACCCGAGGCGTCGGCACCGACACCCTTCACAAGGCTGCCCTTGGGCCGCAGGGTCGAAAAATCGTAGCCGATGCCGCCGCCATGCT
>Ga0105245_10004041_pt1 | contig 13042 bp, 5 predicted proteins | sample KBSM54metaG_FD_81523 | JGI IMG/M metagenome (GOLD analysis project Ga0105245, IMG submission 81523) | Miscanthus rhizosphere microbial communities from Kellogg Biological Station, Michigan, USA - KBS M5-4 metaG | ecosystem: Host-associated > Plants > Roots > Rhizosphere > Soil | place: Michigan... | reverse complement strand
CGTAGTCGTCACGGCCAACGCGAGCACGCCGCGTTTTACAGAGACTTGCGCGTGAGCGGTGCGGGCGCCGAGTGCGGTTCGAGATTCGCTGCCAGCACGTCCAACACTTCACCCATTTCGAACGGCTTCCGCACCCAAGCGGTCACGCGATCGATGATGGCTTCGGGCACACCGCTCGCAACGCCGCTGATCAGGATCACCGGGATGTCAGGACAGGTGGCTTGCAGGCGATCGAACGCGACAGCCACGTTCTCGGCCAGGGGTGAGAGGTCGATCAACGCGGCGTGAAACGGGCCGCACGTCTCGAGAGCGGTGGCGAACTCTTCGCGCGAAGCGGCGAGCACCACTTCCGCGCCGCGCGCTTCGAGCGCGAGCTCGACCAGCGAGCGAACCGCGGCGTCGTCTTCCACGACGAGGACGCGGGCGCCGCGCACGTTGGATTGCACTTCGCGTGAGGGGCGAACGCTGGAGCGCGCTTCAGCGATGGGCCAGCGAAGCTCGAAGCAACCGCCAGGCCCCGTCCGCGCCACCGCGAGTTCGCCGCCGTGTTTGCGGGCGAGATCAGCGGAGTGACGAAGACCGACACCCGCACCGCCACGACGCGTGGACGTGGGTGCGGTGAGCAAAGTGGCGACGCGCTCCGGATCGATGCCCGGGCCGTCGTCGGAAACCGCGAACACGACACTGCTGCCGATATCGCGCACGCTGAGCACGACGAGCCCGCCCTCGGGGGAGAAGTCGATCGCGTTCAAAAGCAGGTTGGTCAGGATCTGCAGGGCCGAACCGACATCTCGCACGAGCGCGTGAGCGGCCCCTTCGGCTTCGACACTCACTCGCACCGAACGACGGTCAGCCTGAGGGGTGACACCGAGCGCTGCGGCGGAAACTATGGAGTGAGCGGATTTTTGTTCGTTCTCACGCTCTGAAACTTCGGCGCCAATGGCAGCGCGCGCAATTTGGTGACCCAAACGAGCGTGCAGCCGCGCCACTTCAATGGCTTCACGAGCTGCGGTCGCTTCAGGCCGCGTGGAGGCAACCTCGAGCCAACCGAGCACGACGGTCAACGCGTTCGAAACTTCATGCAGCGCACCGGCAAGATCGGAGTCGCGCTCATTTGCGCGCGCCGGCACGAGGCTCACGGGTGCACCCGAACGCTTCACGCGAAAACCTTATTATGCGCGGGCATCGATCGCCAGTTTTTCCTGTCGATCTGCGGAAGCTATTTCGAATTCCAGTGGAGTCGCAGCGGCAATCGGATCGACACTCGAGACATCACTATCAGGGGTTATTCAGCTGAGCTGGAATCAAGAGCTCGAAGGCACCGGAGTCATCCGCGCGAGTTTCCGCAACTTGCAGCACTGATTCGGCTTTGGTTCGGTCGTCCGTGAACGTGCCACCGCTCATATAGATGTACGCGCGGATGAGTGAGCCGGGGAGCGCGCTCGCGGAAGTCGGATCCCCGTTGGATAGCGTTACCGTGCCGCGGTACGACACGGGCAAAGGCAACGTGAGGCTTCCCAGGCCGAGCCCGTTCATGGTTCCCGGGGTGGTGCCAACCGCGACGTTCGCGCGCACGAGCCACGCGTAGCCAGTGCTCGACATCGGTCGCACCGAGACGTCGAACGTCCCAGGGTCGGCCTGGATCGAGAACGTGCCTTGAGTATCCACGATGCCTGCCGCCGCGCGGGGAATGTACGTGGCCTCGCCGAGGGCTTGGCGCAGCACGTCCGTGGTGATGGCTCCGGGCGACGCTTCCGCCTGCACCTGCGCACCGACGACGGGCTTGCCTGAACTGTCGACCGCCCGACCATTGATCAGGAGTGTCGGGTCGAGTTGGATGAGCTTGCCTGCCTGAACGGCAGGAGCCGTGGCGACGGTCCATTCCGGACTCGCTTCGGCGAGGCCCGAAGCTGCCGTGGGCACGGTGTTGACGCGATAGGTACCCGGCAGCAGATCGAGCTCGAACTTGCCGTTGGCGTCAGTGTCGGTCGTGCGCACGAACGACGCGAACACTCCCGGATCGATGCCAGTGATTTTCGTCGCGATCAACGTGAGCGTGGCCACGGCTGGCATGGGTGAACCCGCCGCCGTGACCTGACCTTGCACGTGCACGGGAGTCGGCAGAGAGGTGAATTGGCTCAGTGTCCCGGAATTGGGGGAGAACAGACCCAGTGCGCTGCGCGCGAGCAAAATCGTCGGCGCCGACAAACCATCGGGCGGCGATAAGCGCACGAGTTCGCTGGCTTTGGCCGCCGTTGGATCCCCACCCACGGGCAGATAGGCAATCTTCGCGACGTAGTCCGCGGTGCTACCGACGCTCTTGCCGAGTTGTAGCGTCGCTCGGTTCGAAATGACTCGACCGGTAGTGGGGTCGAGCATGTCCGCCGTCCAACTCGCGAGCGAGCCACTGGCGACGGGCCAGGCCACGTGGAACTCGAGCAGCGATGGCTCGGGTAGCGCGACGTTCAACTGGTGCTTGCCGGACTTGATGGTTTGTTTTCTGAGCAGCTGCGGCGGCACGTAGCAATTGCCGTCGTCCTTCAGCGGATCGACCGTTTGGTGCTTGGGCTCCACGTAAATGTCGTAGTCACCAGGCGGTACGCTGAACGAGACGCGGTAACCATCGCCCGTCAGGATGGTTTGAGCCACGGTGGCCGAGGAAAAAAGGCCCAAAACTTGCGCGGAGGGCGTGACCGACACGAGCGCCGGCACGCTGCCGTCAGTCGCGACGGCGAGCGGATTGCCTTGATCGTCGAACACCGGAACGCACTTACTCCCGAGCGTGACCTCCGCCGTCACCTGCGCGCCGACATCGAGCGAGAGATCGAGTCCGCCCCCTGAAAGTGGGAGTCCATCGAGCTCTTTCAGAAACTGCACACCGGCCACCGCAGACGCGTCCGCGGGCGGAGTGACCTCGAACAAGATCGTGTCGAACTGACCGGTAGGGCTGCGGCATTGCTTGCCCGCGCACACGCCTCCCGGACCGCACTCGGCATCACTCGCGCACTGATTCTGAGCCGTGGTGCTCGGTGCCTCATTGACCGAGGCCACGTTGCAGCCAACGGCAGCGAGGCAGACCACCGTGCACAGCCAGCGAATCATTGGCTCTGTACTACCGGCTTCGGGCAGTTGTTGAGAGTGAGCTCGGCGCCTTCCGGAGGATCGACGTTCAACCACCAGGTGGCCGTTGCGGCGTCGTAGGTCGCCTTTTTGAGATTGAGCGTTTCTGGCGCCGAGGTGGTATCCCACGTGCTCTGGTGCGCAATGGTGATGGTCACGGTGTGACAGCCGGGACGGATCGCCGGCGTCACCGTCAATGCCATCTTCACACTGCGCCCCAGGTCATTGAAACTAGAGGCATCGAACGTCGTGAAGATGGAGAAAACGCCGTCAACGTAGAGCTCCGCGAGCAAGCCTTCGCCAGCATCTTCCGAACGGAAGGGCACCACGAAACTCACCGAAGCCGCTTGACCGCTCTTGACCACCACCACATTTTGAACGCTGGGGTTCGCTTGATAGAGGTCGAGCACGGGCGGCGTCTGCAGCGGATCGTGATACTGAGGGGGGTCGGCGATGATGCAGCCGCTCGCCAAGGTCATGACTGAGGCCAGCACTAGCGAAGTGCGTGCCAAGCGGAAAAGCGGCCTAGCGTGGCCGCGCACCGGCTCCTGACCTGACAGCGCTGTCGCGGTCCGGGTCCGTTTGTCGAGTCCAGCTTGGAGCGCCACGGTCGTGTCCTAGTACCTCGTGTTGCCCGCTCTGGAAGCGAACTGCCAACGGGTTTGGGCATACTCCGGGCTCAAGGCCAGAGTGAGCAGGCTACGGATCGACGGCGCGTTGCGACTGATCTCCGCGAGGCCGTTGGGGGCGCGCAGTTGTTCGCGCGTGATGCCATCGTCTGCGGCCGCCTCCGTGAGCGCGACGCCCAGATCACCCGCGACGAACAAGCCGGCGCGGCGGAGCGCGATGCGTGACGAACGCAACGCCGAATCGTAGTCGAGCTGTTCGGGGCGATCACACAACTCACGCAGTCGACGTTGGAAGCGCGCCGGGATGCTCTCCCAGAGAACTTCGGCCAAATTCAGGACTCCGCCCGACTTGGTTTGGCGCGGCGGACCGAAAGCAAACCCCAGCCCCTTCAGCACGGCACGCGCCTGCGATTCGGGCGACCCGAACAGCAACGCAAATTGTGGAATGGAGGCGGCCAGCATGGCTCCGAGGTGGAAGCGTAGCTCGGGTGTGTCGTGGCGCACGTCACCGGACAAGATCACGGCGGGCGGCGAAAGAAGAGCCAAATTCACGGTGATCGCGCCCGCGCTGCGGCGTTGGAAGAGCGGCGTACGCGTGAGGGCGAGCGCGCGAGCGGCTCCCGAGTAGACGCGCGCAAGCGGCGTGGGCGAGGTCAGCGGAACGCGCTCGAGCCCGGTGACACCGTACGTGCTCGCATCGCGACGGAACACGTGCTCGGCGCCCTCCCAAACGATGGCCAGCGCCTCTTGCACGGGGCCGAGCGTGTCGCGAAACAGCATGCCGCGCACGGCATCGGGTTGCTCCACTTGCTCGGAGAGCGGCGGGGGTTCGATGCGCTCGCGCCCCGGCATGATCACTGACAGCACGTGATCGACGGCGCGCGCGTAGTTCAGGTTTCGATCCGCCAACGCGGCTTCGTGCAACTTGCCGACGGCCCAGGCGTCGCCCGGCACGAGCAGCGCCACGCGCCGGCACACCATCACCAAATCTTGAGTGCGGCTGGTGCGATTTTCGAGCTCGCGAATGAGCTCGACCCCCGCGTCGATCGAACCTTCGCTGAGCGCTTGGAACAGCGTCGATTCGCCCGCGGTGGCAGCTGGAAAATAGCCACTTTGGCGAATCGGATCCTGTTGCCGAGGCGATGCGGGCTGCGCCGCGGCCATGCGACCCGAGCTCGCCGAAGAAGCCGGCGTCACGATCGGCGCCACTGGTTGGCGCGGCTCCGAGGGAGCCGGCGGAGTGATCGGGATCGGCGGAGCTTGCGGACGAATGCTCTGCGGGCGCGGCAATGGCGCGATGACTTCATCGGCCGGAGGCGATGCCGAGTAACGACCGGACACACTGGGCCGATTCGAGAGCATGCGCGTCGGCGTGGTGCGCGGCGGACTCGGCGGCGCACTGGACGGCACGCTCGCCACGGGCGGCAACTCCTGCGGCAGCGGCAAGACCGAGGCCGGTCGCATTTCGCGCGGAGCGGTCAGTGACGGCGAACGGAACGGCTCTTCGGGCGCCGCGGGCGGATGGGTCGAGTAACGACCGCGATCCGGATCGGCCACCGACGGAGCGGCCCGCTCGGCTGTAGCGGCGGCGGCAGCGTCGACCATTTCACTCGACGAAAGCAGCGTTTTCGGCACGACGACCGGCACGCCCAAGCCGCGCTCGGTGCTGACGTCCGAATCGGAGAATTCGGCCGACATCAGCGTGGTAGCGGCCACTCGCTCGGGGCGGTGACGCAAGCTCGCGGCGCGCGCCTGATCACGCGTCTCCGGCTCGGCCATGGCCAGGGCGAGGTAGCCACGCGCGCGTTCGTCGTTGTGGATGGAGAAGGCGACCTCGGCCGCACGCAACGCGACTTGCCCCCGCGAGCGCAAGCCGCGCAAATCACCACCGAGCGCGATTTCGAAGAAGCGGAGGGCTCCGTTCGGCTCGCGTTCACCCTTTCGCTCGGCGAGACCGAGCGCGATCAGCGGCCGCTCACCGAGCTCGGTGAAAGCGGTTTCGAGTTCGATCTCTCCTGCGCCACCACCCATCGCGACATCCAACGCCTCGGCCAACAAGAAGACGCGCAACTCCGCTTGCTCGAAATCGAGTTGGCCGCGGATGCCACGAAGCTCGGCAATCGTGACACGAGCATCGGCGGTATCGCCGGGGCCGTGCGCCAAATATTCTAGGCGCCGTGCAATCAGTTGCGCGGCGGCTGATTCCGGTGCGATGCGCGCGGCACGCGTGGCTTGCGCGAGCGCGACGTCCACGTTGCCCGATGCCAGGGAGGCGCCCGCCGCTTCCACGAGCCAGCTCGCCCGTTGCTCTTCGGAAGCAACCGACGCCGTTGCCAGCTCATCGAGTGCTTCGGCGAGCGCGGTCGGGCTACCGCGGCGACGCTCGACTTCGACCGCGAGTTCGAGCAAGCGCGGCGATTGTGCCCACGCGCCCATGCCCTCCAGCACGCGCCACGCCGAATCCACGTCGCCGCCGTTCAAGTAGGCTTCGCACGCGCGACGACACAGGTCCGCGGCTTCCGTTCGGTCTTGGGCAATGGCGCTCGCGCGGAGCCACAGCGGGGCCGCGCGCAGCGGAGCGCCCAAGCGCTCGTTGAGATCGGCAAGCACGCGCAGCACGCTCAGGTTGTCACCGGTAGCGGCGGTCAGCGCCTCGAGCTCGGCGCGCGCTTCATCGGCACGACCCAAGCGCTGCTCGAGCACCGTTGCGCGCCGCAAACGAATGCGGCGCACGTCATCCACCATGTGAGCGAGCGTCGCCCGGCGCGAGAGCAGCTGCACCAACGTTTCGAAGTCCCCGCGATGTTCGGCATCGCGCTCGAGCGCCGATAGCGCCCCGGGATCGTTGGCCTCGAGTTCGAGCACCTCTTTCCAGCGGGATAGAGCGCTGCTTTCGTCGCCCAAATCGCCGAGCACTTCCGCGACTTCGCGCAAGAGCGGCAAGCGCTCGGCCGGATCCGACGTCAGATCGGCGAGGCGCCCGAGCGCGTCCGCTTGGTGCAGTTTGTCGCCAGCTTGGCGCGCTTGCGCCACCACGTCGTTCAGTAAGGTGACGTCGTTCGGGCGTTCGGCGAGCAGCGAACGCAGGAGCTCGACCGAGCGCTCCGGGTCACCGCGAGAGCCGATCAACGCCGCCAGTTCACCACCGATGCGGAGCCGCGTATCCGTGTCGAGTTCGTCCGAACCGAGCTCCGTCTCGAGCGCGAGCTCCAGATCATCGCGGCGGCCGGTGCGGCGCAAGACCGCGCACAGGCGATCGAACACCGAGCGGCGCGAGACTTCGGTCAAGCCTTCGATGGCGCGCGCGCGTCCGAGTGCGGCGATCGCCTGCTCCCAATCTTCGCTCGCCTCGGCCGCGTCTGCGATGGCGAGCAGCGCATCGACTCGCTCGCGCGCCGGGATCGCGTCGAGGACGGCTTCGAGCAGCTCCGGATCGCCGAGGGCGCGCGCCGAAGCCTCCGCCCGCCGCACCAAATCGCGATTTTCTGGGTCTTTTTTGGCTGCCGCGACCAATAGCTGAGCTTGCGCCGCCCGGTCCGGCAAGGCCGCCGCCACGCGGGCGGCGAGATCCAACAACGTTGGCCCTGCCCCGCCGAACTTTTGGCCCGCGAGGTTCACCATGCGCGACACGAACTCCGCGCCCGCGGTCGCGAGCAGCGGAACATCGGGAAACAGCTGCGCGAACTCCTCGAGATCGCCGTCGCTCTGCACGGCGCGGTCGAGCGCGGCGTGCGCGATGCTGGCCGAACCGAACGTGCGCGCCGCGGCCACGGCACAGGCGATGGCGATGCGCGCCCCCTCTGGCCCATCGACCTTGGGCAACAAGCTGGAAAGCGCGCGTTCGAAGCGCAATTCCAAAATCTCGCGGTCGTCGACGGTGGTGAGCAGCAGATCGCGCAGCGCGCTCGACAGCGATTCCACGAGCTCGATATCCGGCCGCACCGCGAGCGCGCGCAGCAGCACCTCCACTCGTTGGCGTTTGCCCTCTTCGGTGTTGCCGGCAAACAGCGCGGCGCGGCGCAGCCAGGCCGTGCGCGCTTCCGGCTTCGAGTGCTTGAGTGCGACGCGCTCGATGGCCCGCACCACGTCCGCCGCCTGCCCGGAGCGTTCGGCGAGGCGCGCCATGATCACGAACGCGACGCCTTCGGACGGCACCGCTTCGAACGCCAAAAGCGCGTGCGATAAGGCGCGATCGATGGCGCTGCGTTTCTCCAACTGGCGGGCCGCGCGGTAGTGCACCGCGCGCTCGCCGTAGCGCCCGAGAGCCGCATCCGACAGCGTTTGATACAGCTTTTCGAGCGCCGGGATGTCGCCGTCCGTCGCAGTGCGTTCGGCGACCGCGAGCACGTCGGCGCGTGACGGGTCGAGCTCGAGCGCGCGTGAAGCGATGCGAAACGCGGCTTCGTTCTTGCCGGCCGACAGCGCGACCGTCGAGGCGACGGCCCAAATGCGCGCGGCGGCGCTGCGATCGGTGCGGCGATCGGCCAGCTCCCCGAGCGCCTTCAGCGCCTGATCCGGACCAGCAAAAGACACCAAATCGCTGGCGAAGCACTCCACGCCGCGTTCCGGGTTCAGCGCCACCGCGCGTTCCCAAGCGCGGACGGCGCGCGGCATGTCGGAAGCGAGGTCGAAGTACGCCGCGCCGACTTCGCGCCAGGCGAGCGCGGTGCCGGCGGGATCGGCGTCGATCGAGCCGCTCAGAGCCTCCGCTCGCGCTTCGAGCATCGCGAGCTCCCCATCGGAGCTCTTGGTGGGCGGCGCGATATCGAGCTCGGCCAGGATGTTGGTCGCTGCTGCACCTTCGCGTACCGCCCGCAGGAGCGTTCGCGCCGAACCGTCCGGATCACCGGCAGCGCGGCGGCGATGCGCCAAATCGAGCAGCAAATCCAAGCGTTCTTCGCCGGGGGCGCCGGCCGCGAGGTAACGCTCGATGGCCGCGATCGCGAGCCCGCGTTCGCCACACGCGTCCGCGACGGCGAGCACGGCGTTGCGGAGCGCAGGCGCGCGCGGCCCCACGACGTCCAAAGCGCGGCGAGCGAGGCCGCCCGCGCGCGCCGGGTCGAGCTCGGCAAGCGTGCGTAGCGCGGTATCGATGAGCCCCGCGAGGCCCTCGAGCGGTTCCGGCTGGGAGAGCAGCCACGCCAGCGCATCGGCCAGCCGCGATCCATCACCCCCACGGGTGACGCGTTCGAGCCGCGCTCGGGCGGCTTCCAGATCACCGGGGCGGAGCGCGATCAGGCGCTGCGTGAAGGCCATCGAGAGCAACGGCTCGCCGAGCGCTTCGTAGGTGCGCGCGAGCGCCTTGCACAACTCGGCGCGCGGCACGATGACACCCATCGCGCGCTCCATGGCCTCCGCGCCCCAACGATCAGCGGTGACGAGGCCCACGCGAGCGCGAGCTGCGACGGGCCGCGCCAGCGTGGGATCGGCGTGGCACGCCTGATCCGACGCCGTGCGGGCCGCGCTCAAGTCGCGGCAGTCGAGCAAATCTTCCGCCGCGATGCTGCTCAAAATGGCCCGGAAGGACGGCGCGAGCTGCGTCGCAACGCGCAGCAATGCGCGCGCATGCAGCAAGGGCACGCCACGCTGCGCCGCGATCAAAAGCGCATGACTCCAAACCGCGACGTGCGAGCCCGGCTCGTCCAAGAACGGCGCTAGACCGGCCAGAGCGGCATCCCAAGCGCCGTTGCGGCGTTGCATCTGAGCGCGTAAGAGCGCAATTCGAGCGCGATCGGCGGGTTGATTTTCCCGACCGAGCCAGCGTTCGAGTTCGGCTTCCAGCTCTTGAAACCGCCCTTTGCGGATCAGCAGGCGTTCGAGCGCGTTCTGTTGGGCGCGATCTTCGGGGACGAGCTGCACCAGCTCTCGCAGCACGGCCGTCAGGCGATCCACGCGATCGGGCCGCCCTTGGAGCAGACCCGCGACGCGAGCCAGGCACTCCACGCGCAGCGCGCCCGAGGCTCGCTCGAGATCCGCTTCGGCGGCGACCAGCGCTTCGCTTTGTGCGCGCACCCGCGGCTCGAGCCGCTCGACGGCAAGGTGCGCGCCTTCATCGGGATCGCTCACCTGCAGCCGCTCGAAGGCCCACGACGCGAGCCCCGGATCGGCCAAGCGTTCTTCGGCGAGCGTCGCCAGTTCACGCAAGCAGGTGAGCCGCTCACTGCCCGTGCCGGATTCGGCAACGCGGATCAACGCTTCGACGAGCGGCGCGTGATCACGAGTGGCTGCCGCATGACCCTGCAGGGACTGCCGCGGCTCCGAGTTGCCGGGCTCGGCGACGAGCGCATCGAGCCAGCTCTCCACGGCGCGATCGGGGCGCCCGAGCGGGCCTGAATACAGCTTGCCCAAGGCCAAACGGACGCGAGCTCGCTCGCGTCCAGCCAACAATTCACAGGCGAGTTCCAGACGCGCAGCCAGAAGCTCGTGCAGGCCGGTGCGCTCGAGTAGCTCATCGAAACCGATGTCGTTCGCGAGCGGCGCCCCTTCGCGGCGCTCGACGGCAGACAGCACGCTCTTCAGATCGATCTCGGCATCCAAGCGCGCGTCGAAGGCAGCGCCGAGCGCACGCGGCAGATCCGCGTCGGCGATCGCCGAGCGCATGCGTGAGAGATGAACCCCGCGACCCAGCACTCCGAGCGCGCGCGCGTGTTCGCGCCTGACTTCGTCGGCGGCACCGGCGCGGCCTCGCTGCGTGAGCACGTGAGCCAGCCGCTCTGCCGCGGGCGCGAATTCCGGCGCCATCTCGTACGCGCGCAGCAAGTTTTCGAACGCGCCGGAGCGCTCTCCGGCGCGCTCGCGACGCTCGGCCGATTCGAGATACGCGTGCGCCGCGGCTTGCGGCGACACCACGTCCGGCGCCCAGGCACCAATCGCGCCGAGTAGTTCGAGCGGTTGCGATTCGTCGGGATTTTCAGCCGCGGCGAGTGTGAGCGCATCACGCTGACCGGCCGCATCACCCGCGCGACCGAGCAGCACGGCGAGTCGCATGCAGAGCGAGGTCGCGTCCGTTCCTTTGCGACCGACGAGCAGCGGTTGCAGGGTGATGGCAGCGAGTGAAGGTTCACCCAAGCTCGCAAACCAACCCGCGAGCTCTTCGCGCAGCACTGGGTCGTCCGCGAGCAAGAGCGCGCGGCGTGCCAGCCGCGTCGCGGATTCGAGCTCGGTGCCGCGAGCGGCGAGCGCGCGCGCCAAGGAGGCGGCGGCGCTGCGCTCTCGTTCCGCGTCGCCACTCGCGGCGACCAAGCGTGCCCCGAGCGAGGCGAGTTCTGCGCGCGGCCCCATGCGGTGCGCCACTGGCGCATCGAGTTCATAACGCTGGAGCGCCAGCGACGCGGCAGAGCGGGGGCCTTCTCGTCCCGACCACTCGGGTGGAGGCAAGGTGCGTCGCTTGGGCACGGCGGCGCTGTGCGGGCCGTCGTCTCCAGGCTCAGCCGAGGCCAGTGGGGATGCCTCGGAATCGTTCGGCAAGGTAGGGTCCATCTCGTGCGGGGCCACCCGTAGACAGCCTAGAGACACACTATCGCGAAACCGGGGCTTGTCCCCGGCATCCATAGCGGATTAGCCTATCTTCGCCGCACCGGGGTTCCGGGCGGCGGAGGCCCCCCATGCGACGCTCGTTTTCGTTCACCCGTCTCGCTCTCCTGGCCGGCATCGGCTCGGTTGGCTTTACTTCATTCACGTCCGATGCCCGGGCAGCCGACAAAGCGGCTGACAAGGCCGACGCGAAGCCCGCCAAGTCCGCTGATACGGCGGATGCGAAGCCGGCCAAAGCGGACGCGAAGCCGGCCAAGGCCGCTACACCGAAAGCGGAAAAGGGCGACGCCAAGGGCGACAAAGCAGCGGCCAAGCCGGACAAGAAAACCCGCGATGCCGCGCGCAAAGCGTACGGCGAAGGTGAGAAAGCGTTCGCCGCTGGCGACTTCGCTGCCGCCTACACGGGCTACGCCCGAGCCAACGAGCTCATCCCCTCCCCGCAAGCCAACTACTGGGCCGCAAAATCGCTCGACCAAGGCGGCAAGACGGACGAGGCGATCGCAGCCTACGAAGCCTTCCTCGCCGACTCGGGCGCCAACCGCGCCGGCGACGACAAAGTGAGCGATGCCCAAATGCGCGTCGCGACGCTGAAAGCCTCACTGGTCGGCGAGCTGAATGTTTTGACTACGCCGCCGGGCGCTTCGCTCTCGGTGGACGGCAACCCGCAGCTGGGCTCGACGCCGGTGGTGCTCAAACTGGCACCCGGTCCGCACAAGCTGACGGTCATCGCCAAGGGCTACGACGCGAAGGAACTCGACGTCGACGTGAAGGCCGGCAGCAAGGTCGATCAACAGATCGATCTCGTCGCGCACGTCGAACCGGTCGTGGAACCCGCGCCAATCCCCGAGACCGCGCCGCCCCCGCCGCCTCCTCCGCCGCCAGAGAAGCACAGCAAAGTGCCGGCCTACGTGACGCTCGGCATTGCCACTGGTGGCGCCATCATGGGCACCATCTTCGGCGTGCAAGCCCTGCAGTCGAAGAGTGACTACGACAGCAAACCGACCACCAAGAGCGCCGACGACACCGAGCGCAACGCGCTGATCGCCGACATGGCATTCGGCGTCGCGGTCACGCTCGGCGTCACCGGCATCGTGCTGCTCACCAGCAGCGACGACAGCGGCCCGACGAAGGCCGCGCAGCTGGAGCACTTGAGGCGTTTGCCGCCTAAGGGCACGTTCCGCGTCACGCCTTATATCGGGCGGGAGAGTGGTGGGGCTGCTGCTAGGTTGACTTTCTAGTCGCGTGAACGTGAGCTAATCGCACGAACGTGAGCTAGAAAACGAGGCGAGCGCCGCTCACCAGCGCGCGCTCGTTTCATCCGACCATCCGGGAACGCGGCGAGCTAGGCGTGCGCTCCTAGTCGCGGGCGGCAGCGCACCCGCGCTACGGCGCGCGCCCGAATGCTCCAGCCGACGGCGGCAGCGCGTTCGCGCCGAAGCGCGCGCCATTCGCTTCAGCCGACTGCACGGAAATACGGCGAGGCCTGAAGTCCCTGGCACGATCAGATCACGATCTGCGATCGAGACCAGCACCACGAGAACCGGCGAACCCGGCCGCCGGCTGTTTCAACCGTTTTCGTGGGTCGCCAGGCGGTGTGCGCAGCCTGCAGGCAAGAAACCCAACAGACTGCGCGAGCTCAACTAGCCGAAGCGGCGCGCGATGGCGTCCATGACATCCCCGTATTTGGGGGGGAGCATGACGGGGGGGTTCGCCAGGGTGGAGTTCACCTTTTCGATGCTGCGGTCGTGGTAGCGAACTTT
>Ga0105245_10004039_pt1 | contig 13050 bp, 9 predicted proteins | sample KBSM54metaG_FD_81523 | JGI IMG/M metagenome (GOLD analysis project Ga0105245, IMG submission 81523) | Miscanthus rhizosphere microbial communities from Kellogg Biological Station, Michigan, USA - KBS M5-4 metaG | ecosystem: Host-associated > Plants > Roots > Rhizosphere > Soil | place: Michigan... | reverse complement strand
TCAGACCGCCTAGGCGCGGCGGGTCCTGTCACGGATTTGGTGCCACCAGTCCTGCGGTAGCTAAAGCTTCCTCGGACTGGTCCCCCAAATCCGCCCCACCCCCCGCGAGTAGCCGGGCTGGTTAATGTTCTGGCCCGATGCCGGAGCGGGACCTATATGCCTGGGCGCGGACTACCTACGTCTCGCGCAGGAGCAGGGGCTTTACTCCGAACGTGGACGTCTATTACTGCGGTGATCCACAGCGAGCCGTTGTGAAGGTCGATCTTGCGGGCGTAGAGTTGGACGAGGTCGGCATCGAGGTCGGGACCAGGCAGTTGGCGATAGTCGGTGAGCGGCAGGTGCAGGAGACCGAGGGGCGGGTCTACCAGCAGGTTGAGATTCCCTCGGGGCCCTTCCGCCGGGTGGTTGAGCTGCAGGTGGATGTCGATGCCGAGCGGGCCACGGCGACCTACGAAGACGGCGTGCTGCGGATCGAGCTGCCGCTGCGCGATCCCTCCGAGACGACCCGCCGGATCCCGATCGGGAGGGATTGATGGAGGGCAGCCCCGTCCTCGAGGTGGTCGACTCGCTCGACGCCGAGGACGTGATCCGCGCCTCCGAGCCGCTGCCCGACGCGCTGCCGGTCCTGCCGCTGCGCGACACCGTCACCTTCCCCGAGACGCTGACCCCGCTGGCCGTCGGCCAGGAGCGCTCGATCAAGCTGGTCGACGACGTGCTCGGCGCCAACCGGATGCTGGCGATGGTCGCCGCCCGCGACCCCGAGAACGAGGAGCCGGGTCCCAAGGACCTCTACGAGGTCGGTGTAGTCGGCGTCGTCGCTCGCATGCTCAAGGTCCCCGACGGCACCCTGCGCGTCCTCGTCCAGGGGACCCAGCGGGTGCGCCTCGGGCCCTACGTCGCCGAGCAGCCCTACCTGGTCGCGCGGATCAGCGAGCTGCCTGACATCAGCGAGGACGGGCCCGAGCTGGAGGCGCTGACCCGCAACGTCCAACGCACCTTCTCGGAGATCATCGAGCAGATCCCCTACCTGCCGGAGGAGCTGCAGATGGCGGTGGCAAACCTCGACGATCCGGCGGCGCTCGCCCACCTGATCGCCGGCACCCTGCGCATCTCCACCGAGGAGAAGCAGGAGCTGCTCGAAGAGGTCGAGGTCGTCGCCCGGCTCCGCCGTCTCTCCCAGATCCTCGCCCGCGAGCTCGAGGTGGTCCAGCTCGGCACCCAGATCCAGACCCAGGTGCAGTCGGAGATCGACAAAGGCCAGCGCGAGTTCTTCCTGCGCCAGCAGTTGAAAGCGATCCAGGACGAGCTGGGGGAGGGGGACGAGCAGCAGGCCGAAGTCAACGAACTGCGCGAGAAAATCGAGGCGGCGAAACTGCCCGAGCAGGCGCAGAAGGCTGCTGACCGCGAGCTGGCGCGACTGGAGAAACTGCCTCCCGCCGCGGCCGAGCACGGCGTCATCCGCACCTACCTGGAGTGGCTGACCGAGCTGCCCTGGGCGGCGGAAACCGAGGACAACCTCGACATCGGCCACGCCCGCGAGGTGCTCGACGCCGACCACTACGACTTGGAGAAAGTCAAGGACCGCATCCTCGAGTACTTGGCCGTGCGCAAGCTCAAACCCGACTCGCCGGGGCCGATCCTCTGCTTCGTCGGCCCGCCCGGGGTCGGCAAGACCAGCCTCGGCCGCTCGATCGCCAAGGCGCTGGGGCGGGAGTTCGAGCGCATCTCGGTCGGCGGCGTCCGCGACGAGGCCGAGATCCGCGGCCACCGCCGCACCTACATCGGCGCCCTGCCGGGGGCGATCGTGCGTGCCCTGCGCGACGCCGGCTCGCGCAACCCAGTCTTCATGATCGACGAGATCGACAAGATGGGCGCCGACTTCCGCGGCGACCCCGCCTCGGCGATGCTCGAGGTGCTCGATCCGGCCCAAAACGACTCCTTCCGCGACCACTATCTCGATCTTGAGTTCGACCTCTCCGAGGTGATGTTCATCGCCACCGCCAACGTGCTCGACACGATCCCCGGGCCGCTGCAGGATCGGATGGAGACGATCGAGTTGGCCGGCTACACGCTCGAGGAGAAGAAGAACATTGCCCGTCGCTACCTGGTGCCGCGCCAGATCGATGCCAACGGGCTAAAGCCGTCGCAGATCGAGTTCGGCGATCCCGCGCTGGCGGCGATCATTGAGGAGTACACACGCGAGGCCGGGGTGCGCGGGCTCGAGCGCCAGATCGGCACGGTTTGCCGCAAAGTCGCCCGTGGGGTGGCCGAAGGAAAGGGCAAGGGCAAGGTGAAGATCTCGGCCAAGCGCGCCCGCGAGCTGCTCGGCCGCCGCCGCGTCTTCGCCGAGCAGCGGCGGCGGACCAAGGTCCCGGGCGTCTCGACCGGCCTCGCCTGGACGCCTACCGGCGGCGACGTGCTCTTCATCGAGGCGACCTCGATGCCGGGCTCGGGCCAGCTGACGATCACGGGCCAGCTCGGTGACGTGATGCGCGAGTCCGCCCAGGCGGCGCTCTCCTACGTGCGCGGCCACTGGCGCGAGATCGCGCCGAAGCTCGACGACGACTGGTTCGCCAAGCACGACATCCACGTCCACGTGCCGGCCGGGGCTGTGCCCAAGGACGGTCCCTCCGCCGGGGTGGCGATGACGGTGGCGCTCTCCTCCCTGATTAGCGGCCGCCCGGTTCGCAACGATGTGGCGATGACCGGAGAGGTGACCCTGACCGGCCAGGTGCTGCCGATCGGCGGCTTGAAGGAGAAGTCACTGGCGGCGCAGCGGGCCGGGATCAAAAGAGTGCTGGTGCCCCAGCGCAACGAGGGGGACGTGGCGGAGATTCCCGAGCACGAGCGCAGCGAGTTGGAGTTCGTCTATGTCGACGAGGTCTCCAAGGCGATCGAAGCGGCGCTCGCCTAACTGCGATGGAGGCCGCCGGGGCGCTGCGCAGAGGCAGCATTTCGACCTATCTGGATTCGATCGGCGAGCTCGTGCGGGCTCGCTCTCGCACCTTCTGGATCGTCGCCGGCCTCACCGTTCTCGCCGGCGTGCTGCGCTTCGCCACGCTCGGGGTGCAGAGCTACCACCACGACGAGATCGTCACGGCGAGCCGCATCCTCCGCGACGGCTTCTGGCACGCGATGGACGCGGTCGGCTTCAGCGAGTCGGCGCCGCCGCTCTACTACGCGGTCGCCTGGGCATGGACCCAGCTGACCGGGACCGGTGAGTTCGGCCTGCGCACGGTCTCGGCTGCGGCCGGGGTCGCCACCGTGCCGGTCGCCTACCTGCTCGGCGCCGAGCTGAGCAGCCGCCGCGCCGGGATCGTCGCCGCGGCCCTGGTCGCGGTCAACCCGATGCTGCTCTGGTACTCGCAGGAGGCGCGCGCCTACGCCCTCTTCGTCCTGCTCACCGCGCTCTCGCTGCTCTACTTCGTCCGCGCCCTCGATCGCGGCCGCCGGCGCGACTCGATCGCCTGGGGCATCGCCTCGGCGCTTGCCCTCGGCACTCACTATTTCGCTGCCTTCCCGATCGCCGCCGAGGCGCTCTGGTTGCTGCGTCGCCGCGGCCGGGAAACCGGCGGCGCTTTTCCGGGCATCTGGATCGTCGCGGGCGCGGGGCTGCTGTTGGCGCCGCTGCTGGTTCACCAGGCGTCCTTCGCTCACGCCGAATGGATCAGCAACTTCAGCCTCTGGCATCGGCTCTGGGAGACCGGCCTCACCTTCGCCCTGGGCGAGACCGGTGACATCATCGCCCGGCCAGAGCACCCGTTGCTGGCGGTCGTCCCCGGCCTGATCGCGATCGCTGGGGTCTGGCTGGCCTTTGCCCGAGGCGATCGTGCCGAGCGCCGCGCCGCGGGCGTCCCACTGGCGCTGGCCGCGGTCACCGTCGTCGTCCCGCTGGTGATCGCCTTGCTCGACTCGGGCAAGGACTACGTCCTCGCCCGCAATTTGATGCCGGCGCTGGTGCCGCTGCTGGTCGCGCTGGCGGTCGGCTTCACCCTGCGCGGCGCCCGCCGCAGCGGCATCGTGCTCGCGGGCCTGCTGGTTGCCTACTCGCTCGGCTTCTCGGTGTGGGCCAGCGTCTCGCCGGCGCTGCAGCGGCCGGATTGGGACGCTGTCGCCGGCGCGATCGGCGAACCGGCGGTGCCGCGGGCGATGGTCACCTGGAAGTTGGGCGAGGCCTCGCTGCGCTACTACCTCTCGACCGGATCGATCCAGGTCCAACCCGCCGACGGCTTCCGCTGGTGGGTGGGGGAAATCGACTTCATCTCCGATGGGAAGGCAGCGGCGCCGCCGGCCCGGCTCCTCGGCCCCGGCTTCCGGGAACTCGGCTACCAGCGTGTCGGTCGGCTCTACGTGCGCCGTTTCGCCACGCCCGGCCCGGAGCTGAGGCCGCTGCGGTTGCGCACGATTCGCGAAGCCCCGCTTGGCTTTCGTACCAACGGGGTACTCCTGGACGGCATCGGCTCGGGCTGACGCTGCCCGATCGATGCGAGTTATTCTGAGTGCCCCGGAGAATCCAGCGAGGAGAAGGCATGAGCAAGACGAAGGCGACCCAGGCCGCCGATCTTTATGCGACCGCACGCGAGAACCCTTATGTGGAGCGGCTGATCGAGGACGAAGAGCTGCGTGACAGCCTGAAGAAGGCTTTCGAAGCGGCGAAGGGCGCCTACGGCCGCGCGACCAGCAATGGCGGCACGGTCAAGGCGGTGACCAGCGACAAGAAGGTGCAGCGCGACCTCAAGGTCGCGGCGGAGAACCTGCGCGACGCCTCCGAGGCCTTCCGGGCGCCGAAGAAGCGCAAGAAGAGCAAGCTCGGCCGCATCATTCTGCTCGGCCTGGTCGGCGCCGCCGTCGCCCTGATCCTCAGCGAGGACGCACGCAAAACCGTGCTCGACGCTCTCTTTGGCGCAGAGGAGGAGTTCGAGTACACCAGCACGACGTCTATTAACGGCGGATAGATGAACGTCCCCGAGCGCCGCGCCCGCGGATGACGCGCCTGGCGCGGCGCTGGGCACCACCCGTCTCCTCGCGAATAGCGCTGCTATTCGCTCGCCGGCGTGCGGCGCCCAGCTTGGCCAGTCACGCCCCCGCGGGCACATCGCTCGGCGCCGGTCATCTATCCGCCCTGGCCGCGTAAACATCGCCCTAGCGACGTAGACTGACTTTATGGAGGCGGCTACAAAGGAGCGCGAGCTCAGCGGCGAGAAGGCCCAGCGCATCGTCGATGCGATGCGGGTCAGCGTCGCCAAGCGCGGTGCGGCCGGCTCAACTTTCGAGCACGTCGCCCGTGAGGCCGGCGTAAGCCGCGGCCTTCTCCATTACTACTTCGGGACCAAGGAGCGGCTGTTGGTCGAGGTCGTGCGCCGCGACGCCGAGATCCGCGTGGCCCGGCTCGACGAGCCGCTGGCCAAGGCAGAGACCGTCGACGACGTGATCGACGTCCTGCTCGCCAGCCTCACCGACCTGATCGAGAACGAACCGACCTTCTTCCTGCTCCTCTACGAGCTCTTCAGCGCCGGCCGTCGCAACCCGGAGATCCAGCACGAGGTCGGCCAGCTCTTCGAGCGCACCCGCTCCCACGTGGCCGACGTGCTGCGGGCAAAGGAACAGGAGGGCGTGCTCAAGCTCCGCCATGATGCCGAGGAGATCGTCTCCTACCTCTTCGCGGTCGCCGACGGCTTCGCCCTGCAGGCGCTCTCCGACACCGAGCGCGACATCAGCGGGGGCCTCGCCGTGGCAGCGGCCTCCGGCCGCTACCTGCTGATTTCCGAGTAGTCGGGCGAAAACCACTTGGAGTGATCGGACGCACAGACGGGCGGTCGTCGATCCGAAAAGCTGGCTGTCCAGCCAATGCGTGACTTCATGGTCAGACTCGCGGGATTCCTGGGGCGCCGACGCCGCTGGGTCTTGGCGGCTTGGATTGCAGTCGTTGCAGTTGCGCTGCCGATCGCCGCGCACCAGACCGATCACCTGACCGGGGGTGGGTTTGACGTTCCCGGCACGCAGTCGAAGGCGGTCAGCGACTCGCTCGAAAGGGACTTCAGCGACAAGACCGGTGGCATTGCGGTGCTGCTACAGGGCGAAGAAGGCGCCGGGCGAGCCGCACGCGCCGCTGCGGTTGGTCGGGTGCGGCACGCCGTTGCGGGCCTCGACAAGGTGACGCTGCCGCCGGCCACGGCCCGCCGGGCCGAGATCGCGCTGCAGCGGACGGGGACGGCGATGTTGGCCCTGCACAGCGAAAAGTCCTCGGACCGCCAGATCGACTCGGCCGCCGAACTGCGCGAAGACCTCGATCCCGGCACCGCCGTCAACGGGGTAACTACCTACCTCGCCGGCCAGCCGACGATCTGGGCCGGCATGCAGGAGCTCTCAAAGAAGGACCTCTCGAAAGCGGAGGCCGGCGGCTTCCCGATCGTCGCGATCATCCTGCTCGTCGTCTTCGGCTCGCTCGCGGCCGCGGCACTGCCGCTGGTGCCCGGCTTCGTCAGCGTGATGGTCACTGGCGCGCTGATCTACTTCATCTCCCAGCAGATCGAGACCTCGGTCTTCGTCACCAACATGGCCTCGATGATCGGCATCGGGGTGGCGATCGACTACTCGCTCTTCATCCTCGCTCGTTACCGCGAGGAGCGCGCCCGCGGTCGTGACCCGGAGGCGGCGCGGGCCGAGGCGCTCTCGACCTCGGGCCTGGCGGTGGCCTTCTCCGGCCTCGCCGTGATCGTCTCGCTGGCCGGCCTCGGGATGGTCGACAACCAGGCGCTGCGCTCGATGGCGCTGGGGGCGATGACCGTGGTCGCGATCTCGATCCTGACCGCGACGACGCTGCTGCCGGCGCTGATCGCGATGCTCGGCGACCGCGTGCTGCCGGGCGGGATCGTTGCCAAGGTGTTCGGCGTCTTCCGCCGCCGCCGCGGCGGGCGGCCTGACCGTGAGGCCTTCTGGGTGCGCTGGACGGCGCGGGTGATGGCGCATCCGTGGCGCGCGGTGATTGGAGTCTCGGCGGTGCTGCTGACGCTGGCGATCCCGCTGCTCTCGATCGAGACCGGGACGCAGGCGATCAAGCAGTTCCCCACCAACAGCGACGTGCGGATCGGCAACGAACTCGCCTCCAAGCAGCTCGGCGGCGGCACCGACCCGGTGGACCTGGTCGCATCCTTCGACAGCGCGGAGCAGGCGCGCAAGAGTCGCGCCGCGATCGCCGGCTTCGCTCGCACGATCGATTCGACGCCCGGCGTCAGCGCCGTGGCGCCACCCGCCTTCTCCGGCTCCAGCGTCCTGATCCAGGCCACGCCGAGCGCTCCCAGCGAGTCCGACGCGACCATCGCCCTGGTCGAGCGACTGCGCGACCACGTCGTTCCCGCGACGGCGCTCGCCCACGCGGCCAGCGTCGACGTTGGCGGCGAAACCGCCCGCAGCCAGGACGCCCGCGCCCAGGTCAGCGGCTCGATGTGGAAGATCGTCCTCTTCGTCCTTGCGCTCAGCTACCTGGTGCTGATGGTGATGCTGCGCTCGCTGCTGCTGCCGCTGAAGGCGGTACTGATGAACCTGCTCTCGATCGGGGCGGCCTTCGGCGTCCTCGTCGCGATCTTCCAGTGGGGCTGGTTCTCCAACCTGCTCGGCTTCGAGAGCCAGGGCGCGCTCGACACGATCAACGTGCCGCTGATCTTTGCCATCGTTTTCGGCCTCTCGATGGACTACGAGGTCTTCCTGATGTCGCGGATCCGCGAGCGATACCTCGAGCACGGCGACAACGAGCGGGCGGTTGCCGAGGGCCTCTCGACCAGCGCCCGCACGATCTCCTCCGCCGCTCTGATCATGACCTCGGTCTTCGGCGTCTTCGTGCTCACAGGGGTGCCCTCGATCAAGGAGCTCGGCCTCGGCTGCGCGGTGGCGATCGCGCTCGACGCGACCCTGGTCCGCCTGATCCTGGTCCCGGCGGCGATGAAGTTGCTCGGCGGCTGGAACTGGTGGATGCCCTCCTGGCTCGACCGGGCGCTGCCCGACCTCAGCTTCGAGAGCGGCACGGCCGAGCCCGAGCCGGCAGAGGCTTGATAGGTCTCAATACGCTGTGTCGGCATGAGCGACGACCTTGCCTTCGCTGGAGCTGCGCGACAGGCCGAGCTGGTGCGAGCCGGGGAGGTGTCTCCCAAAGAGCTCGTTCAGCTTTGCCTCGATCGGATCGCGCGGATCGATCCGCAGCTGAACGCCTTTCACAAGGTGCTCGGCGAGCGGGCGTTGCTCGAGGCCGAGCAGGCTGGGGCGCGGTTGAAGGCGGGCGACGAGCGGCCGTTGCTCGGCGTGCCGATCGCGATCAAGAACGAAAGCGACGTCGTTGGCGAGGTGACCAAGCACGGCACCGATGCCTTCGACCAGCCCGCCACGGCCGACTGCGAGATGGTGCGGCGGCTGCGCGAGGCGGGCGCGATCGTGGTCGGCCTGACACTGCTGCCCGAGATGGCGATCTGCGGCTTCACCGAGTCGGCTACCTACGGTGTCACCCGCAACCCCTGGAACCTGCAGCGCAGCCCGGCGGGCTCGAGCGGTGGCTCTGCGGCGGCTGTCGCCGCCGGCCTGGTGCCGATCGCCTCAGCCGGCGACGGCGGCGGCTCGATTCGCCTGCCCGCCGCGTCCTGTGGCCTGTTCGGCCTCAAGCCCTCGAAGGGGCGGATCTCACTCACGCCGATGATCGAGGGCTGGCACGGCCTCGCCGTCAACGGCTGCCTCAGCCGCAACGTGCTCGACACGGCGCTCTGGCTCGACATCACCGCGGGCGGCTCGCAGGAGCCGGGCGCACCGCCGCCACCGGAGCGTTCCTTCGTCGAGTCGGCGAAGACGCCGCCGGGCAAGCTGCGGGTCGCCTACTCGACCCTGGCGCCCCGCGCCGCGGCGCCACCGATCGTCTCGGATGACGTCAAGCAGGCCGTCTTCGACGCCGCCGAGTTGATGCGCACGCTCGGCCACGAGGTGGCCCAACAGGATCCAGCCTGGGGCGGGATCGGCAACAACATCACGCCGCGCTTCCTGCGCGGTGTCGCCGACACCGTCGCGGAAGTGCCCCATCCCGAGCGGCTGGAACGGCGCACGCGCGGCTTCGGCCGCCTCGGCAGCACCCTTCCCGACGCGCTCTACGAGCGCGCCCTGCGCGGCCGCGAGGCCGACATTGCCCGCGTCAACGCCCTCTTCGACTCCTACGACGTATTGATCACGCCGGTGATGGGCGGCACGGCGCTGCCGATCCGCCGCTGGGAGGGCCAAGGCGCGATCCGCACCGTGCTCGGCATGAGCCGCTTCTATCCCTATTGCGTGCCCTGGAACCACTTGGGCAACCCTGCAATGTCAGTGCCCACGGGCTTCGCCGACGACGGCATGCCCCTAGCCGTCCAGATCATCGGTCGCCCCGGCGACGAGTCGACCCTGCTCTCCCTGGCCGGTCAACTCGAGGCCGAGCGCCCCTGGGCGGATGCCCGCCCGCCGATTTCTTAGTCATGGGCTTCGCCGCGAGTCGGAAGGTTCGAGTAGGGCTGGCCTTGAGCTTGGCGCTTTTGATTGCGGCCGTTCTTGCCGCGGTGGCTTTTTCATTTGGAGAAAGCGCCGTTCCCCTGAAGCCAGGGCTGGCGGCCGATTGCAGCGCTGGAGCATCGCTGTCCTCCACGGCGGACGGCGTCGTCAACTGGGTCGTTTGGTGCGGACCGGCGAGGGGCAGATTCCGCATCGAGATCAAGGCGCCGAAGGGATCGGGAATCGTGTCGTGGGGTTCGACCCCGAGAGTCATGGGGAGTGGCGTTACCTCGCAGCCGGCTTGTCGTCGTAAGAGCATGGGTCATGAGACCTGTTCTCTGCGCAAGTCCGGACCAATCACCGTTCGCGGAAGCTTCCGACCCGGTGGCCGACCGTGCAGTGGGGTCTTCGCCATCGGTATACGGACTGATGCGTACGTACAGGGTGAAGGCTTTTACGGACACCCCTGGAGATGCCCGGGCAGTCGTCCTCCGCGTCCGCCCAGCCTCACGCACATTATGAATTTTCACGTCAACGAAGCACTCGGCGCAGGTCTCCGTGGCGACCGTTCAGACCTTCGAAAGGAAGCGCGAAGTCTGCGCCGTGCCTGGATCGATGAAGCACCGGTTGAGCGTTGGTCAGCGGGGGCCTGGGGGGCGCCGGTGGACGCCGTCGAGGCCGAAGAGTTGGCCTTGCGTAGCCGCTCTATCGACCAGGCCGGCGAACTCATCGAAGGTTGGGTTCACGATCACCACGCGAACAGGATTTACGCCGGCTGGACGTGGAGCCGCGAAGGCACGATCTACGTTGGCTTCACTCAGGAACCAGATGCGACCGTGGCTCGCATGAAGGGTGAACTGAAGTTCGTCGCCCCAGATCGAGTCCAACCATTTCCAGTGGCTCCGGTCCACAGCGAACGTGAGCTGTGGAGCCTGTCGGAAACGGTGGTCGAATACCTACGGTCGTTCCCCGGCTCCTGGACCGATGCCAGTATCGACGTGCTTGCCAACAAGGTCAAAATAGGCTCACAGAAAGTCGCCCTAACGCGTCGCTTGATCGTCGGTCATTTCGGGGCCGACGCCCCAATCGAGGTCGTCAAGGGCTACCCGGCAGTGGCACTGAGGTCCTAGCGGAACACCTTGCGCATGCGGGCAATCTCGCGGATTGAGCCGCGCGGGCGGATGCGCCGGGTCAGCACCATCTTCAGTGGGTTCGCATCCGGCTTGCTCATGCCGACGAAGTCGGCCCAGTTGGCCTCCAGCGTCAGCGTCGGGTTCGGCGCTTCGCCCGCTTCCGCTCGGGTCGAGCCGTTGTCGATCACGACGTGCCAGGGCTCGGCGTCCGTGAAGCGCCACTGGTAGACAAGCGGGGAGCCGTTGGCTGCACTCGGGTCGGCGGCCCGCTTGACCACTTCGAAGTAGAGCCGCTGTGTCTCGGGCGTGGCTTCCGGAGTGGCATCGGGCGGGCCGAGGATGCCGGCTTCCATCAGCTTGACCTGGTTCTTGGCGACCTCCTCGGCCGAGGCCTCGGGGTCGAAGGGGAAGACGCCGGGGGGCATCTCCTCGGTTGGGTAGCCGATCGTGCGCCAGCGCTGGCGGATCAGTTTGAGGCCGAAGGCGAAGATGTCCTCGAGCGAGAAGCCGTAGCACTCGGTGTAGGAGCGGTCGAAGTTGGGCGGATAGAAGACCGCCGGCCCGTAGGGCAGGACTTCGCGCAGCAGCTCGACCACGGCCGCTTTGCATTCCTCGTGGGCGGGGTGCTCGTCGGCGAGCAGCTCGGAGAGGACCTTGACGCCGAAGCCGATATGGCGCTGCTCGTCACGCGAGACGTTGGCCATGCCGGCGCTGAAGCCCGGCATCGTGTCTTCGGAGGCGAAGAAGTCCTCGATGAAGTGCTGGCCGGGCTGGGCGAGCGAGCCCTCGACGATCAGGTGGTAGAGCGTGATCGCCTGCGCGTACTTGGGCAGCGAGCGGTCCTTGCGCAGTTCCTCGGCCATCACGTCGAGGCGGTCGAAGATCCCGCGGTAGCCCCAGTTGAGCTGCGGCAGGGTGGAGGAGAGGGTCTGCTCGATCGAATCGCCGCCGACGCCGATCACGTCCTTGAAGAAGCGGTGGAAGAAGACCGAGTGGCGCACCTCGTCGACCTGTTGGGTGGCGAGAAAGTAGGCCTGCTCCTCGGTCGGGGCGGCGGTGATGTAGGGGGCGAGGGTGTCGGCGACCCGGTCCTCACCGTAGAAGAACATCGAGTAGATCCACATCGCCGAGCGCCGCTGGATGTCGCTGAGGCCGTCCCAGCCGTTCTTGTCGGCGGAGAGGTCGATGTCATAGGCGCTCCAGTTGCCCTGCTCCCAGCGCTTGTAGAGGTCCTCGTAGGTGACGTTGTCCATCAGGCTCTGCGATGCGACGCTCATCTCTCTCCTTTGCTGGTCCGGCGGGCTGCCGCAGCGGAGGTTACTGCGAAACTGGCTGGGCAGCCAGGAGCGTTCGGAGTGAGTTCGTCACACAGAGGCGGGAGTGTCGATCTCGCGCTTGAGGATCTTGCCGGTGGGGCCCTTGGGCAGGTCGTCGAGGAACCAGACCAGGCGCGGGTACTTGTAAGCGGCGATCCGCTCCTTGACGTAGGCGCTGACCTCCTCGGCGCTCAGCTCCTCCCCCTCGTGGCAGACGACCGCGGCGCCGATCTCCTCGCCCCACTCGTCGTGGGGGACGCCGACGACGGCCGCTTCGCGGATCTTCGGGTGCTCGAAGAGAACCTCCTCGACCTCGCGCGGGTAGACGTTGTAGCCGCCGCGGATGATCAGGTCCTTCTTGCGGTCGACGATGAAGAAGTAGCCGTCCTCGTCGGTGCGGGCCATGTCGCCGCTGTGGAACCAGCCGCCGCGCATCGCCTCCTCGGTGGCATCGGGGCGCTGCCAGTAGCCCTTCATGATGTTGTGGCCCCGGATCACGATCTCGCCAACCTCACCCTGGGCAACCTCCGCGTCGTTCTCGTCGACGACCTTCATCTCGACCCCCTCGATGGGAACCCCGATCGAGCCCGCCTTGCGCTCTTTGTCGGGGTGGTTGGAGCAGGCGACCGGTGAGGTCTCCGAGAGGCCGTAGCCCTCGAGCACGACCGCGCCGAAGGCGTCTTCGAAGCCGCGCAGGACCTCGACCGGCATTGAGGCGCCGCCAGTGATGCAGGTGCGTAGCTTCGAGGTGTCGAAGCTCTTGCGCTCGGGGTGGTGCAGCAGCGCCCCGTACATCGTCGGCACGCCGTAGAAGTGGGTGACGCCGTCGCGCTGCATCGTCGCCAGCGCCTCGCCGGGGTCGAACTTCGGCACCAGGGTGAGGCAGGCACCGACCTTGAGCGAGGAGTTCATGCCCACGGTCTGGCCGAAGGAGTGGAAGAGGGGGAGGGCGCCGAGGACGACGTCTCCGCCGGCGATCTCACAGGTGGTGCGGCTGGAGACGTCGGCGTTGCGGAAGAGGTTGAGGTGGGTCAGCTCGGCGCCCTTGGGCTTGCCGGTGGTGCCGGAGGTGTAGAGGATCACCGCGGTGTCGTCCTCGGCCGTGT
>Ga0105245_10004037_pt1 | contig 13052 bp, 11 predicted proteins | sample KBSM54metaG_FD_81523 | JGI IMG/M metagenome (GOLD analysis project Ga0105245, IMG submission 81523) | Miscanthus rhizosphere microbial communities from Kellogg Biological Station, Michigan, USA - KBS M5-4 metaG | ecosystem: Host-associated > Plants > Roots > Rhizosphere > Soil | place... | reverse complement strand
TTCTCGTTCAACGAGGACGATTTCGCCCAGCGCGTCGAGCAGGCCGCGGTCAAGCTCGACTTCGTCGATCAGGGGTTGGTGGGCGACGAGCTCACCGACCTGCTCGAGCTCGCGGTGAACGGCGAGATCCGCGAGCCCACCTCCTCCCTCGGCGAGCACATAAACGAGCACTGGACCGAGCTCGTCGGCCCGGCCAGCCGGAGCCTCGTGCACTGGATCCGCCGCCTCGTCTTCCGGGGCGCCTGGCTGGACCAGCGGGTCAAGGAGGGCGAGCTCGACATCGTGTTCGACCCCGAAACTCAGGGCTTCGGCTACGTGCAGCCGGAGCGCGACTCCGAGCCGATCGAGCTCTCCCGCGAGCCCTCATGGGCTCGCCTCGCGTACCGCCGCTAACGCGCGGCGGTTACAGACTCGAGAGCAGCTCGGCGTTCGACGCCGAGCCCTCGATGCGCTCGCGCACGAGCTTCGCCGCCTCGGCCGGATCCAGATCGGCCAGGAGTGAACGCAGGCGGCGGATCGCGTCCAGCTCGTTCGCATCGCGAAGCTCGTCCTCGTTGGAGACACGCGAATTCGAGACGCGCAGCGCCGGGAACACTCCGGCGGCCGCCAGCTCGGGATCGAGCGCGATCAGCGAGCTCTCGGTCGTCACCACGGCGCGCTCGGCGGCGCCGTCGTCTTCGGCCCCGTCGACCACCGTCGCAATCACCGTCAACGAGCCCGCCGAGTCCTCGGAGAGCTCGCGACCCGAGCCGAAGAGGCTCTTCACCTCCGCGACGTCGCTGCCACGGCCCCCGGCCGAGCTCGACGCAACCGCGAGGCGCGAAAGCGAGTCGACGACGAGACAGGTGTCCGTTCCGGACTCGGCCAGCCGCCGCGCGCGCTCGAGCGCGAGCTCGGCGACTCGCACCTGGTCCTCAGGGCGAAGTTCGGCGGTGGCGCTGACCACCTCTGAGTCCGGCAGCGCCTCGCGCCAGGCCGTCGCCTCCTCCGGCCGCTCGTCGATGAGCAGCACGATCAGCTCGAGGCCCTCCTGTGCTGCGAGAGCGGCGGCGAGCGCGCGGAGCAGGGTCGTCCGCCCGGAGCGGGGCGCGGCCGTCACCAGGACGCGCTGGCCGAGGGCAAGAGGGGTCAGCAGGTCGACCGCCCGCGCGAGCACGTCGGGCGACTCGCCGAGGGCCACGCGCCGCTTGGGCAAGACGGGCGTCAGGTCTTCGAACGCTCGGCGCTCCTCGGTTGGCGGCTCGCCCCCGTTGACCCGGTCCACGTGCACGAGCGCCCGATGGCGCTCGCCGCGTCGCGGGGCACGCGCGGGCCCGCCGACCTCGTCGCCGGAGCGAAGCTCGCAGCGGCGGATCTGGGACGCCGAGACGTAGACGTCGTCAGGCTGCGCCTCGAGCCCGCCGAACCGCAGGAACCCGTACCGCTGCGGCGTGACCTCGAGCACCCCGACCACGTCCTCGGTCTCGGTGTCCTCGAGGCGCTCGCGCTCAGGCTTGGCCTCACACCGGCGCTCCGGTGGCTCCTTCGGCTCGGGCGCCTCCTCCGGCTCAGCGCCGGCGTCGCCGCCGCGCTCGGTGATCTCCGCCACGAGCTCGTCGCGGCGAAGCATCCGGTACCTGGGCACCGCGAGCTCAGCCGCGCGGGCATGAAGGTCGGCGAGATGAAGTTCTTTGAGCCTCTCCGCCATGGCGGCGGCAGGATATCCGCCAGGCGCCGGGATCAAGCCCGTGCCGCGTCGATCCCCTCGGCGGAAGCGGCCTCCGGCCAGGCCTCCGCTTCCTGCCGTACGCGCCGGGCGTCCCATCCGAGCTCGCCCGCCATGGCCTCGGCGACCGGGGCCACGGAGTCGGCGGTGCGGAGCTGGGGCGCGGCCACGAGCCCAAGGCGCGTCCTGCGAAGGAGGACGTCCGCGACCGAGCGCGCCTGCTCGAGCCGCGCTGCGATCGCCGCCTCCGCGAGCAGGTCGGGGTGGCCCGGCAAGATCGGGCGTGCGAGCTCGGGGCGCTCGGCGGCGACGGCGAGCACCCGGCGCGCGGCGTGCCCGTACCGGAAGGCCAGCAGGTCGCGCCATCCGTCTGGGAGGTCCGCCTCCACCAGCCCCGCCGGCGGGGTGAGGTCCTCGTCATCGGCCGGCATGCCGAGCGGGATGTCCGCCGTCTGGCAGGGCGCCTCGCGGCCCTCCCGCTCCACCATCCGGTCGACCACCTGCTTAGCCATCCGGCGCCAGGTGGTCAGCTTCCCGCCGGTGATCGTCAGCAGCCCCGACGACGTCTCATAGAGCTCGGCCCTGCGCGAGATGTCCACGGACTTGCGCGGGTCGCCGGTGGAGATCAGCGGCCGCACCCCGGCATACGCGCCCGTCAGGTCGCCGCGGCCGATGTCGGTGCCGAAGAACGAGTTGGCCGCGTCCAGCAGATACTCGATGTCGTCGCCGGACGGCTGCACCCGGGCGATGTCCCCCTCGTAGTCGCGGTCCGTGGTCCCGACGAGGGCGCGGCCGTACCAAGGCAGGGCGAAGATCGTGCGCTCCTCCCCCGCCGGGACGATGCACGCCGCCCTCCCCACGGGCAGCAGGTCCTGGGAGATGGTGACGTGGGTTCCACGGCTGGGCGAGATCCGCGGGACCTCCTCCTCGGTGAGGATCTCCTCCGGCCGGATGCGGTCGGCCCAGACCCCGGTCGCGTTCACGACGGTGTCGGCGCGGACCTCGAACCGCTCGCCGCTCGAGGCGTCGACGCAGACGACGCCGGCGGCCCTGTCGTTCTTGGAGATGACCTCGACCACATCGGCGCCGTTGGCGAAGACCGCCCCGAACCGCTCCGCTTCACCGAGCACGGTCAGCACCAGGCGGACGTCGTCGGTCTGGCAGTCGTAGAAGAGGTAGGCCTCCCTGGGATCGCGAGCGGCGAGCGCCGGGACGAGCTCCGCCGCCTCCTCTCCGGGAATCGTGCGATGCCGGTCCGGCGCCCACTCCTCCTCCGGGACGATCTCCGCCCCCTCGCGCTGGCGGGAGCGCTCCCTCGCCTGGCGCTCGCGGCGCCCCTGACCGACCCGCGTCGTGGCCATGACGTCGTACATGTTCAGCCCGATCCCGAGCGCCCGGCTGCGCCGGGCCTCGCCGAGGGTGGGCACCAGGAAGGGCGTCGGATAGACGAGGTGCGGCGCGAGCTGGACCATGAGCTGGCGCTCGAGCAGCGCCTCGCGAACGAGTCCGAGGTCGAAGTTCTGGAGGTAGCGGAGGCCGCCGTGCACCATCTTCGACGACCGGCTCGAGGTGCCCACCGCGTAGTCGTCCCGCTCGACGAGCGCCACGGAGTAGCCGCGCGAGGCGGCGTCGAGCGCGACCCCCGCCCCGGTGATCCCGCCGCCGATCACGACCACGTCGAAGGGGTCCGCGCTCAGCGCCTCGAGTGCTTTGGAGCGGGAGAGCATCTCTGGTTCAGTCGAGGTAGGTGACGACGTCGCCGACCGGCGCCCGCTCGGGCGGCTCCTTGCCCTGGACCGGCTGGCCCAGGTGGATGAGACTCACGAACCGCTCGTCGTCGCCGAGGCCCATCGCGGCGCGCCCGGCGGGCGTCCGCATCACCGACGGAGTTCGCCAGTAGCCCGCGAGCCCGTGCCCGTGGGCGGCGAGCAGGACGATGTACGCCGCGCAGGCGGTCGCGTGAAGATCCTCCTCGTCCCGGATCTCGTCGCCCCCGAGGGCGCACGAGCAGACCACCAAGGTGGGGGCGCGGTCGAGCTTCCCGGCCGCCTCGGGACCGGCGGCCTCCTTCAGGCGCTCGAGTGCCCGCGGCCCGATAACCCGGAAGCGCCAGGGGTTGGTGAGGTTGTGGTTGGGCGCCCACCGGGCGAGCTCGAACAGCTCGTCGAGCACCGCCCTGTCCACGGGCTCGGGCTTGAACGCCTTGTGCGTCCGCCGGGTGCGAATCGCTTCGGAGACCTCCATCGCCGACACGGTATCCAGTGAACCGCTGGGCCCGTCAGGGGAGGCGCCGGCGGTACCAGAGAAAGCCGCCCGCGAGGGCAAGCGCCAGGGCCGCGAGCCCACCCGCGACGTAGGCGGCCGTGTGGGAGTCGCCGTCGGGAGGCGGGGCCGCCGCCGCGGGGTCCACCGGGGCGCTGACCGGCTGCCCCTTCGCACGCGGCTCCACGGCGCCGGTCGGTGCGCTGCTCCCCGCGGCCGGAGCGGTCGCGGAGGGCTTCGAGCCCCTTCCCCCACCCGCCCCATTCGCATGGTGCTTCGACCCGGTCGCCCGAGACGCGCCGCCGCCCGTGGTTGACGTGGCGGTCGGAATCGGGCTGGTCGTGGGAGTGGCGGACCCGCTGGATCCGTCGCCCACGTGCCCCGACGACCGCCTGTGGCGCACCGGCCGGGCCACCGGGCGCACGGGGAAGGCCTCGCGCCTGACGGCCACGAGCGCCTGGCCCGTGACCCAGACCGGAGTCTGGTCGCTCGAGGCCGAGTACGTGTAGTGGCCGTCGCCTCGCTGGCGCCTGGAGAGGTAGTCGAACGGAGAGTGGCCGCGCTCCCGCACCCTCGACGGGCTCACGCCCGCCGCGACCAGCCCCTGGATCGCCCACGCCGTGGACTGGGAGTTGGAGACGGTGGTTCCTCCCAGGGGAAAGCCCCCGTCGCGGTCCTGTGCGCGGCGCAGGAGCGCGACGCCCCGGTGCATCGTGTGGCGGGTCGCGCCGGCGGCGGCCATGCCCTGGAGCGCCGCGCCCGTGCTGTCCGCGTCGCTGGCGGCGCTCGGCCGAAAGCCCCAGCCCCCGTCCCGGTTCTCCGCGCGGTGCAGCCACTTAGCGGACTTCCTGACCGAGGACTGCGCGGCCCCCGCGGAGCGCAGCGCAAGGATCCCGAACGCGGTGAGGTTGACCTGTCCCTGCACCGAACCGCTGCTGGAGATGTGGCGGCGAAGCTCCGCTGGCAGGTTTCGGCCGCCGAAATGCCGCGAGCTGACGCCGGCGCCTTCGAGCGCCAGGATCGTCCGCTCGAGGTCGCCGGCCGCGCTCAGGCCGCCAGCCTCCCGCCGCAGGTAGTGGATCGGGGTCGCCCCGCCGCTCCTGACCGCGAACGGGCTGCGCCCCGCGGCCTCGAGGCCGAGGACCGCCCAGCCCGTCATCGTCGCGCTCGACGACGTCCCCGGCCCGGTCCCGAATCCGCCGTCAGAATTCTGAGCGCTCTCGAGCCAACCGACCGCCGACGCGGCGTCAGCGCGGGCCGGAACCGCGATCGCGATCGCCAGGGCCGCCAGGAGCACCAGCGGCGCAGCGCCCGCCGGGCGCCACCGGAACTCGAAGCGATCGCGATAGCGGGCGATCATCCGGACCAATGCGGGCCCCGCTGCTAGGGCGAGCACCACGTTTCCAGCGGCGTGGGCGACGTTGAACGGCAGGCCGCGCGCCGAGATCGCGAGGTAGCGATCCAGGGACTGCTCGCCTCCGTAGCTGACCATCACCGAGTAGTCGAGGAGCGCGCCGTAGGCGAAGCCGGCGAGACCGCAGGCGATCGCGAGGCCGAACCGGCCGATCCGCCGCCCCGTTACGGCGCCCAGCGCCGCGCCGCCAAGGCCCACCATGCCCCACCCCGCCATCTCCCACGGCGTCCACGGCCCCTGCCCGAGCCACAGGTTGGAGATCGCCGCGGCGAGCGCGCCGACCGCGAACCCCGGCGCCGCGCCGACGGCGAACCCCGTGATCAGCACGATGTCGGTGGTGGCGACGACGTTCGGGATCGGGGTGAAGACCAGCCGGCCGGCGACGGCCAGCGCAGCGAGCGCGGCGACCAGGGCGACCATGCGGGCGGGCGGGCGCGAGCGCTCGTACCAGGCGAACCCGCCAACCAGGACTGCGGCGAGGAGCGCCCAGGCGTAGGCCTCCCAGCTCACGGAGCCTCCCTCCCGACCGGCGTGCTCACCGCGGCCATTCGCTCGCGCACGAGCTCGGCCCCCCGCTCCGGCAGGATCGCCTCGCCGGCGCCGAGGATGCGCGCGACCTCGGTCGCGAAGTACCAGCCGCCCGACAGCACCTCCGCCGCCGAGCCGTCCGCGATCACCTCGCCGCTTCCCAGCAGCACCACTCGCTGGGCGAACGAGGCGGCGAACTCGACGTCGTGCGTGGCGATCACCACCGCGGCGCTCCCTGCGGCGAGGCTCGCGCTCCACTCGGCCAGGTCCGCCTTGCGAGCTCGGTCCAGGCCCCGGGTCGGCTCGTCCAGGCAGACAAGCCCCGGAAGCGCGTCGCCCGCGGCGCGCCCCGCCATCACGATCGCCAGGGCCAGCCGCTGGCGCTCACCCCCCGACAGGTCACGCGGGTCCGCGTCCTCGGCCCAATCGAGCCCGGTGGCGTCGAGCGCGGCCCGCCCGGCATCGCCGGGTAGCTCGTCGCCGACCCGCTCGCGAACGAGGAGGTCGCCGGGGCTCTGCGGGCAGAGCGCGCAGCCGGCCGGCGCCGAGGCCCGCCCGCGCGCCGCTTCGAGCCTTCCGGCCGCGGCGCGGAGGAGGGTGGTCTTGCCGGCGCCGTTCCGGCCCATCAGCGCGACCCGCTCGCCGCGGCGGATCTTGAGGTCGACGCCCCGCAGGACGTCGCGCGGCCCGGAGCCGTCGTCCAGCTCGACCCACGCGTTCCGCAGCTCGAGCGCGACCGGACCGCCGGCCGGCCCCGAGCCGTTCTGAGCCGAGTGAGCCGGCGCGGCCTCGCGCGACTCGATACCGAGGGCGCGCAGGGCGCGCCGCGCGTCCTTGACCCCGACCGGCGGCTCGCCGAGCCCGGCCAGCTCGAACATGCGCGCGCCGGGGGTCGCCAGGGCCGGGTCGTGCTCGAGCGCCCAGCGCAGCAGATCCCGCGGGCTGCCGTCGAACGCGATCCGCCCGCCGGCCATCGCGAGAGCCCGGTCGGCGGCGCCGAGGCAGCGCTCGAGGCGATGCTCGGCGAGGACGATCGCCGTCCCCCACTCCTCGTTCAGCCGCCGCAGAAGCCCGACGAGCTCGTCGCCCGCCACCGGGTCCAGCTGCGAGGTCGGCTCGTCGAGCAGCACCAGCTGCGGGCGCCCCACCAGCGCGGCGGCGAGCGCGACCCGTTGCAGCTCGCCGCCGGAGAGGGTGTCCACGGGCCGTTCCAGGAGGTGGGGCATCGCGAGGGCGAGGGACACCTCCTCCACCGCCCTCGCCCGTGCGGCCGGGGGCTCGCCGCGGATCTCGAGCGGCAGCTCAAGCTCGGCGCGCACCGTGGTCGACACGACCTGCGTCTCGGGGTCCTGCGCCACGAGGCCCACGGCGCCGCCGAGCTCGGCCGGGCCGTGATCGCGAACGTCGAGGCCGGCCACCCGGGCCTCGCCGCGCACGTCGCCCCCGTGGTAGTGCGGGACGAGGCCGCAGCAGGCGCGCAATAGCGTCGTCTTGCCCGATCCCGAGCGCCCGGCGAGGACGATGAGCTCCCCGGGCTCGATCTCGAGATCGACGTCGATGAGCGAGTCGCTCTCGGCCTCGGGATACCGATAGCCGAGACCGCTGATGCTCACCAGCGACTCAGCCACGGCGCCTCCAGCCCCGGGGCGCGGTCGCGAACGGAAGTGCGGCGAGCACGGGTATGACCACGGCAAGAGCGAGCGTCGCCGCGCCGAGGTCGATGCTCACAGTCGGATAGGAGTCGTAGGCGCCAACGCCGGCGATGCGCGCGGCGACGGCGATCGCGGCGATCACGATGCCGGCCGCCAGGAACCGGCCCGCGTAACGCGCCGGAGGTCCCCCCCGCGCCGATCCCGGGGCGCCCCGCGCGTACCCGCGGAGCTCCAGCGTCGCGGCCACGTCCACCGCGCGGTCGAGCGAGCCCGCCACCAGCCGGCGCGCCATCGCAGCGCGGCCCACCGGCGCCGCCGCCGGGCCGCGCAGGGCCGCGGCCTCGCCCAGCCGCGCGTGGTCGGCGGCGGCAAGCGGCACGAGGCGGGCGATCAGCGTGGCGGTCAGCGCCGAGCGGCGCGCCACCGGGCGCAGGAGGCGCAGGACGCGGTCAGGGTCGACGCAGGCGGCGTGTACCGAGAAGGCCATCAGGACGACGAGGATCCGTAGTGCGAGCACGCCGCCCTCCGCCAGCGCCTCGGCGCTCACGTCGGTGTGGCCCAGGAGCGGCAGCCAGAGCCCGTAGATGATGATCGTCTCGCCCCGCTGCGCGACGAGCCCGTTGACGATCACGATGAAGACGCCGAGGCTCAGCCCCCAGCGCGCTGACGTGGCCAGTGCCCGCCCCGCCTTCGCGCAGAGCCCGGCGACCACGACCCCGAGGCCGGCGGCGGCGAGGACGATCGGGTTCGAGTAGATGAACGCCACGACGGCGAACGACCCCAGGTAGACGCTGGCGGCCAAGGCGCCCGCTCCTGCGATCGGGGTGCGCCGCGGGACGTACGCGATCGGCGATCTCACCCGCCGCCCCCCGGGACGATCGGCAGCGGGACGGGGCGGGCGCCCGTCGCCGCGATCGCGTAGCGGTCGCGCAGCGCGCTCGAGTCGAGGGCGTCGGCCGCCCGGCCCACCGCCGAGCCGCCCGACCCGGTCACGATCCAGGTGGGTTGGTCACCCGACCCCCCGAGCGCCGCGACGAGGCCGGCGGTGGACCCCAGGTCACGGGTCGGATGCCCGGTCTGATCGAGGCCGATCAGATGCCAGCCACCGTGGATGGGCCCCTTGAACGTCGCGAAGACCCCTGTGCTCTGGGGGGCCCGGAGTTCGTCAACCGCCGGGTCCGTGCGGACCCGCTTCCACGGGCCGACCAGCACCCGAGGGCCGCTTGCCGATCCATCCTGGGCGCCCGACTCGACCGGTGCCTTCACTCCAGCCGCGGCCAGCCGATGCGAGGCCGCTTCGCAGGCCTGCCGGACCCCGAGGCACTCGACGTGGACCGGCCTCGGATGGTCGGCGGATGCCTGCGCGAAGGGCTCGGGCCAGGAGCCCACCACCTCCGGAACGCTCATCGCCGCGGTCCAGTTCCGGTAGTCCCACCAGATCCGGTCGCCGCCCTTCACCTGCACGTCGGCGGAGCCAACCGGGGACTCGATGCCGTTGACGTAGAAGAACCAGTCGCTGTCACCCGAGCCGGCGAGTCCGTCGATCGACTGCACGAAACCGCCGCCATACCGGGTGGTGATGTCTGCCTGGCTGTCCAGGAAGCGGATCACGGTCTCGGATGAGGGCGGATCGGAGTCCGTCGCCTCGACCAGTGTCTTCGACCCGTAGTCACGGGTGACCGTCAGCATCGCCGTGCCGCCAGACGAGGGCCCCGCCCCGAACCCGCATGCGGACACCACGACGGCGCACGCGAGCGCCGCCGTGGTTGCCAATCCTGCGGGAACGAGCCTCATCCCATCAGCGCCTCTTTACGCGCTCGCAGCTCGGCGCGATGTGGTCGTTCCGGTCGCCGGAGTCCACGATCACCTCGTCGCGCCCGCCGCCGCAGTTGACACGGTCCTCCCCGCCCGAGCGGAGGTCGACGACGTCTGAGCCGCCCCGCGCGGTGATGCGGTCCGGCCCGTGCGTCCCCTTGATGCGGTCGGCATGCCCGGAGCCGTAGATCACCTTTCCGTGGGCGCCCGGGCACTGGCCCGAGCCGACGCAGACCTCGACGCGATTCGAGGGAACGTCGTTCGCGGTGCCGTCAGCCTCCAGGGTCGCGGAGTTCTGCAGTGTCGCGTCGAGCTCGCCGTCGGGTCCGGTCTTGCCGATCGACCTGCCGTCGTCCGTGATGGTCACGCCGCCGGCGGGGCTCGACTTGCCGGCGCTCGTGTAGCGGATCGCCTCGACCGTGAACGGCTTGCCGGGCTTTGCCTGTGCCGGCGCGCTCAGCACCAGTTCTCTGGGCCCGGAGATCGGCTCGTTGCCCGACGTGAAGTACCAGAGGATCTGGTCTCCGTTTTGGACGGGCGTCAAGCTCGCCCCGGTCGACGAGGTGACGTGGTTGACGACGAGGTCCCAGTAGCTGGACCCGACCGTCGTGAACCCACCGATCGTGCAGACGCCGAGGCCGAAGCCGTCGTCGACGAACGCGTCGGTGAGCACCAGCGGGCTGAGCGCATGGTCTGACTTCATGGCGTCCTTGACGATCCCGAGCGCGTTGGCGTCGCCCATCGCGTAGCGCTTGTTGGTGCTCGGGCTGCCGAAGCAGTCGCCCTTGGTGCTGGCCCGCACCGTCGTCGATCCCGTGTACTGCCGGAACTCGGCTAGCGTGCGGCCGGTGTGCGTGACGACGCGCAGGTCGGCCCACTGCGTGCTTGCCGCGGCGGACGCGGCGAGCGCCGTGAAGGCGACCAGAGCAGCCGCAATCGCGGCGCCGAGGCCAAGACGAGATACATGCATTTGAGCCACCCCTTCCTCGAGGGTCGATTGGGCTGGCCGATGGACAGGTCTCCTGGCTCCCGGGGGATCTCGGCGTCTCGCCTTCCCAGCGACGCTGTGGCGTCCCCAGTGGCTGGCCGCGTGGGCCGCGGCGCCTCGTTACCCGGTCACAGTGGCGGGACCGCGCCGGCTTTCAACCGGACTTCCCTTGACCACCGGCCCCTATGTGGGCGGCAGTTTATTCCCAGCGGGTGCGCTCAGGCCCGGAACTGAATCAGCAACTACTAGCCGTTGCGCTCTTCGACCTTGCGCTGGAGCTCCTCGACGACCTCGGGCATCGTCTTGCGCATCCGGGAGAGCTCCCAGTGCTCGATCTTGATCACCCTCAGGCGCGAGGTGGCGGTGACGGTGGCGGAGCGCTCCTGCTTCTCCAGCAGGCCCTGCTCCCCGAAGACGTCGCCAGGGCCGAGGTCGCCGATCTGCTCCCCGTCCCGCTCCACCTTGGCGGTGCCCTCCTCGATCGCGAAGAAGTGATTGGCGTACCCACCCTCCTTGACGACCACCTGACCCTCGGCGAACTCGTCGGTCTCCGCGAACGGCGCGATCTTGCGGAGCTGCTCGTCGGGAACCTCTGCGAACAGCGGAATGGTCTTCAGCAGGCTTACGTCCAAAGCTCCTCCTCGTCGTTCGCCCAGAACCTATCCGATGGATTCGGACGGCGTCGCGGCTATCTCGACTCGGCCTGGACGTCGAGGCTGAACTCGACGTCCTCGCCGAGGACGTCGGCGTCGAGCAGCTTGTCGTCGAGGAGCTCGGCGGCGTCGGGGTCGATGAACACCCGCTCGTCGTCCAGCACCTCATCGCCCTCGTGGGGCTCGGCGACCACCGAGAGCCGAAGGTCCGTGCGCGGCTCACCGCTCTCGTCGGTGTTCACCTCGCGCGTGATCCGGAGCCCGGCGCCCGCTGGCACACCCGTCGCGCCGACGATGCGCCTGATTGCCGTCGCCGCGTCCTCGCTGATCGCAAGCACGGAGCGACCTTAACGGACTTCCCGAAGCGCCTCCGCACTGTCCACCGCGAGCTCGGCCCTGTTTACCAGTTGCGTTCGGCGCCGGTCGCAGTTCCGACTGTCCGGCCGCCTGCCTCGCTGAAGGGGCCGTCAATCTCGGCACGCCGCCTAGCGCCGACGGGGCGCACCTAACATGGCTGCGTGCACATCCTGGTCGTCGAGGACGAGCCGGCGATCGCCGACTTCCTCCAGCGAGGCCTCACCTCCGAGGGCTACTCGGTCAGCACGGCGGCCGACGGCAACGACGCCGGCCGCCTCGCTAGGTCCGGCGGCGTCGACCTGATCATCCTGGACCTCATGCTGCCGGGACGCGACGGCGCCGAGGTGCTCGCCGAGGTCAGGGAGGCGCGGCCCCAGCTCCCGGTGATCGTGCTCACGGCGCGGACGGAGATCCACAGCAAGGTCGCCCTGCTCGACCTGGGCGCCACCGACTACGTCACCAAGCCGTTCTCGTTCGAGGAGCTCACGGCGCGCGTGCGGGCCCACCTTCGCGACCGCGACGAGGCCAGCTCGACCCGGCTCGAGCTCGGCGACCTGCGCGTGGACCTCGTCGGCCGCCGGGTCGAGCGAGCCGGCGTTCAGATCCGCCTCACCACCACCGAGTTCGACCTGCTGGCGTTCTTCATGAGGCATCCAGGGCAGGTGCTGACGAAGAGCGAACTGCTGCGCGCGGTGTGGGGATACCCGGACGACGTGGATTCCGGGGTCGTCGGGGTCTACGTCGGATACCTGCGACGGAAGCTCGCTGTCGGTGAGGAACCCGCGCCGATCGAGACGATCAGGTCGGTGGGGTACCGCCTTCAGGCCAATGCTTGACGGGCTCGGGCGCAGGCTCCGCGGGACGGGCACCCGGGCACGGCTCACGATCGCGATCGCGGTCATCGTCCTCGCGGTTCTGGTGGGCACCTTCGTCGCGGTCTATCAGCGCACCGGCTCCGACCTTCGCGGCCAGGTCGACCGCGACCTCGGCGAGGACGTCGCCGCGCTCACTCAGCACGTTGGGGGCGCTCCGGGGGCCTCCGCGGCCGAGACCTCCCGGCGCGCGCAGCACTACATCAACTCGCAACCCACGTTCGGGCCGTCCTCGGAGCTCTTCGTGGTCAAGATCGACGGCGCCCCTCTCGCGACCAACGAACCCGAGCTCCTGGGCGTCGGGCGGGAGCCCGGCGAGAACAAGGCCGAGGCGCAGGCGGAGGCCCAGCAGTCGCAGGAGATCCTCGCGGCACCGAGCGGGTACTCGACGACCGCCCTCGCGGAGGCCGGGAACGTCCGGCTCCTCACCCGGCCCCTGTTCACCGGCGGTCGCGAGGCCGGCCAGATCACGGTCGGGCAGTCGCTGTCATCCGTCGAGGCCGCTCAGTCGGGCGTGGCCCGAGCCTTCCTCGTGGCAGGCTCGGTCGCGCTGTTGGCTGCGCTTGCCGCCGTGGTGCTTGTCGCAGGGCGAAGCACCCGCCCGGTCCGGCGCATGGCGGCGGTCGCGGAGGCTGTCGACCTGGGCGAGCTCTCGACCCGGATGGAGCCGGAGGGGCCGGTCGAGACGCGGCGGCTGGCGGAGTCGTTCAACCACATGCTGGATCGCCTGGAGGAGGCATTCGCCCGACAACGCGCCTTCACCTCCGACGCGTCGCACGAGCTGCGAACCCCGCTGACGGCGATCC
>Ga0105245_10004036_pt1 | contig 13057 bp, 10 predicted proteins | sample KBSM54metaG_FD_81523 | JGI IMG/M metagenome (GOLD analysis project Ga0105245, IMG submission 81523) | Miscanthus rhizosphere microbial communities from Kellogg Biological Station, Michigan, USA - KBS M5-4 metaG | ecosystem: Host-associated > Plants > Roots > Rhizosphere > Soil | place... | reverse complement strand
GATCTCGCGTTCCCGAAGCTGAATCTCCTGAGCTGGTACATCTACATGCTCGGCGGGCTGTTCACGATGTACGCGCTCGTCAGCGGCGGCGTGGACACGGGCTGGACTTTCTACACGCCGTTCAGCACCGTCTCGTCGACGACGAACGTGATCCCCACGGCCCTGGGGATCTTCATCACGGGTTTTTCGTCAATCCTGACGGGGCTGAACTTCATCGTCACGATTCACCGGATGCGGGCGCCCGGCATGACATGGTTCCGCATGCCGCTCTTCATCTGGTCCACCTACGCGACGAGCCTGATCAACGTGCTCGGCACGCCGGTCATCGCCATCACGATCCTGCTGGTCGCTGCGGAGCGCCTGTTCCACTTCGGCTTCTTCGACCCGCGCGTGGGCGGCGATCCGGTCCTGTTCCAGCACCTGTTCTGGTTCTACTCGCACCCGGCCGTGTACATCATGGTGCTCCCGGCCATGGGCGTCGTGAGCGAACTGGTGGCCGCCGGCTGCCGAAAGCCCGTCTTCGGCTACCCGTTCGTGGCGTTCGCCAGCGTCGCGATCGCCGCGCTCGGTTTCCTCGTCTGGGGCCATCACATGTTCGTGGCCGGCGAATCGGTGTACTCGGCCCTGATCTTCTCGATCCTCAGCTTCCTCGTGGCGATTCCGTCGGCGGTCAAGGTCTTCAACTGGACGGCGACGATGTACAAGGGCGCCGTCTCGTGGGAGACGCCGATGCTTTACGCGTACGGCTTCATCGGCCTGTTCACGATCGGGGGCCTGACGGGCCTGTTCCTCGCCGCCGTCGGCCTCGACGTCCACGTCACCGACACATATTTCATCGTCGCCCACTTCCACTACATCATGGTCGGCGGCACGATCATGGGCTACCTGGGCGGCCTGCATTTCTGGTGGCCGAAGATCAGCGGCCGGCTGTACAACGAGGGCCTCGCCAAGCTGAGTGCCGGGATCATCTTCATCGGCTTCAACCTCACGTTCTTCCCGCAGTTCGTGGTCGGTTACCTCGGCATGCCGCGGCGCTATCACGCGTACCCGCCGGAGTTCCAGGTGCTCAACGTGCTGTCGTCGGCCGGCGCGTCGATCCTCGGCGTCGGTTATCTGATCCCGATGATCTATCTCATGTGGTCGCTTCGCTACGGGCGGCTGGCCGGCTCGAATCCGTGGGGCGCCGTCGGCCTCGAGTGGACAACGACGTCGCCGCCGCCGACGGAGAACTTCGAGGAAACGCCGACGGTGACGTGGGAGCCCTACGACTACGGTTCGCCGGTGGAGGGACGCGTTGCCTGAGACGCACGGCACGGCCGCCGCCGGTCATCCCGCCTTCGCGCACCAGTTCGCCAGCATCGAACAGCAGGGCGAAGCGGCTACGCTCGGCATGTGGGTGTTCCTGGTCACGGAGATCCTGTTCTTCGGCGGTCTCTTCCTCACCTACCTCGTGTACCGCACGTGGTACCCGGACGCGTTCGCCGCCGCGAGCCACGAAATGGTGGTCTGGGCGGGCACGCTGAACACCGGCGTCCTCATCACGAGCAGCCTGACGATGGCGCTGGCCGTCCGCGCGGCGCAGACGGGCGACCGCCGGTCGCTCGTCTGGCTGCTGATGATCACCATGGCGCTCGGCGTCGTCTTCCTCGGCGTGAAGGCGTTCGAGTACCGCACCGAATTCATCGAGCATCACGTGCCGGGGTCGGCGTTCGAGTTCGAGGGGCCTTACGTCCGCCAGGCGCAGATCTTCTTCTCGCTGTACTTCCTCATGACGGGCCTGCACGCGCTGCACATGATCATCGGTCTGGGCATCATGGCCGTCATGCTGTGGCTGTCGATGCGGGCGCCGGTCGACCGCACGCACGCGATCCGGATCGAGGTCAGCGGGCTGTACTGGCACTTCGTCGACATCGTCTGGATTTTCCTGTTCCCTCTTCTCTATCTGATAGGCCGGCATGTCCACTGACAGCGTTCACATCGCCTCGAAGCGGTCGTATTTCGCGATCTTCGCCCTGCTGATGGTCTGTACCTACCTGACCTGGCAGGTCGCGTTCTTCGACCTGGGTGTGTTCAACACGGTCGTGGCGCTCGGGATCGCGGTGTTCAAGGCGGTGCTCGTCATCCTCTTCTTCATGCACGTCCGCCACGGCGCACGCATCACGTGGGTGGTCATCGTCGGCGCGATGTTCTGGCTGGCGCTGATGCTGACGATCACGATGAGCGATTACCTGACGAGGGGATGGAAATAGGCGGAGCGATCCGTCGCGTCTGGCCGGATCCCGCTTCGCCTACGACGAAGCGCTGGCTGATCCTGATCGTCCTGCTCGGCGCGCTGCTGCGTTTCGTCCCCATCACGTTCGGCCTGCCGCTCGACCGCGCCCGTCCCGACGAGGAAGTCGCCATCGGCCGCGCGCTCGGGATGGTCGGCGGCGATCTCAACCCGCACTTCTTCGACTGGGGATCGCTGACGCTCTACCTCTTCGCCCTCTCCTTCTCGGCGGCGGCGTGGATTCATGACCATGTCGCCCCGAGCGGGCCCCTGCCCGTCAGCGACTACTACATCGTCGCCCGCGGCCTCGTGATGATCGCCGGATCGTTGACCATCGTCGTGCTCTTCCGCCTGGCCCGCATCGTCACCGACGACGTGACCGCGGCGATCGCGGCGTTCTTCCTCGCCGTCGTTCCCCTCCACGTCCGGGAGTCGCACTTCGCGATGACCGACACGCTCATGACCCTGCTGGCCACGCTCGCGCTGCTCCTGCTCCTGCGCGCGTTTCATGACGCGTCCGATGACTCCGGAGAACGCTCGCGCGTGCTGATCGGGTTCGCGGCCGCCGGAGTGACGGCGGGGCTTGCGACCGCTACCAAATACAGCGCGGGGGCGCTGGCCGCGCCGATGGCGATGGCGCAGGTACTGCTCGTGCCGCGAGCGGCCGCAGACTCGCGATGGTGGCGCATCTGGATGCCCTCTGCGGTATTCCTCGCGGCGATGATTCTGGGATTTCTGGTGGGGACGCCGTATGCGTTGCTGGACTACGCGGCGTTTTCCGAGGGCGTCTCGTTCGACATCCAGCATCTCGCCAGCGGACACGGTCCCGACCTCGGGGCGGCGTGGATCTACCACGCGACGCGCACGCTGCCCGCCGGGCTGGGCGTGCCCATCTGTCTCGCCGCGATCGTCGGCGTCTTCGCGCTGGTGAAACAACGGTGGCGGGACGCGCTCATCGTCCTGACGTTCTGCGCGGCGCTCTACGGTTCGATGGCGAACGGCCGCACGGTGTTCTTCCGATACGTGCTGCCGCTGGTGCCGGTGATCTGCCTGTCGGCGGCGGCGGGCGTGCGCTGGGCGGCGACGTGGCTGACGGCCCGCAGGCGGTTCGCGCCGGCAACCGTGGCGGCGGTGGCCGCCGTCGCCGTTGCGACGACGGCGGCCGTGAACAGCGTCCGGCTCGACCAGCTGCTGTCGAGAACGGACACGAGGGTGCTGGCAGGGAGCTGGCTCGCGGCGCAGGTCAAACCCGACGAGTCTGTCTACGACTCCGGAGAGCAGGGCTACCAGCGGGTGTTTCTCGGCGACGTGCGCGCCCACATCTGGCGGTTCGGAACCTCGGACGTGGCGGCGAAAACCTTCCTCGAGCCTGGCGACCGGATTCCCGACTGGCTCCTGCTGCCGCAGTCGCCGCTCGAAGCCTACACCCCCGTGCCCGACGAGTTGCGGCAGCTGGCCGCCGAGCGGTACGACCTTGCGACCATCATCAGGGCAGCCTCCGAGCCGGATCCCGGCGTGTACGATCCGCAGGACGGGTTCTTCCTTCCGATCGCACGGTTCGAGGCCATTCTGCGGCCGGGACCCACAGTGGCCATCTACCGCAAACGACCGGTCGTCGCCCGCTGACCGCGCGACCGCCTACTCGACCCGCCGGAGTTCCGGAACAAACCAACTATTTGAGTCGCTCCAGATTTGAGTTATCGTATCGGTTTGTATGGCCGTCGATCCGGCTGACCTTCTTCGTCAACATGGCATTCAGGTGACGGCGCAGCGACTGGCGGTCCTGCGTGCCGTCGCGGGCGAGCCCCACATCACCGCTGATGGTGTCGCCGAGGCCGTGAGGTCTGAGATCGGCGCCATCTCGCTGCAGTCGGTCTACGACGCCCTCACTCTGCTGGCCGCCGAAGGTCTCCTCCGGCGAATCCAGCCGGCCGGGTCGCCGGCTCGCTTCGAGGATCGCGTCGGCGACAACCACCACCACCTGATCTGCCGGGTCTGTGGGCGCCTCGTCGACGTCGACTGCGCGGTCGGGTCGGCTCCCTGTCTCACGGCGTCAGACGACAGGGGCTACGAGATCGATCAGGCCGAAGTCGCTTACTGGGGACGCTGTCCGGACTGCGTTACGCCGTCCCGCGCCGCGTCTCCGTCCAAATCACCAGCACGCCGAACCCGTCGCTCCGCCCGGGGCAGGCGAAGAACAACCAGGCAGTAGCGCCACGAGAGTAGAGGTCAACGTCAACATGAGCAACGAAGCCAACGAAGCCAAATGCCCGTTCTCCGCGAAGTCGCATAGCGGCCGATCGAACCAGGATTGGTGGCCCAATCAACTGAACCTCAAGGTCCTGCACCAGCGTCCGCCCGCGGGCGATCCCATGGGCAGCGACTTCGACTACGCCAAAGAGTTCAAGACGCTCGATCTCGATGCCGTGAAAAAAGACATCGCCCAGGTGATGACGACATCACAGGACTGGTGGCCGGCCGACTTCGGCCACTACGGTCCGCTGTTCATCCGGATGGCCTGGCACAGCGCGGGCACCTACCGCATCCACGACGGCCGCGGCGGGGCGGGGTCTGGCATGTTGCGGTTTGCGCCGCTCGGCAGCTGGCCCGACAACGCGAACCTCGACAAGGCGCGCCGGCTGCTCTGGCCGGTCAAGCAGAAGTACGGACGGAAGCTCTCGTGGGCCGACCTGATGATCCTCACCGGCAACGTCGCGCTCTAGTCGATGGGGTTCAAGACCTTCGGCTTCGCCGGCGGACGCAAGGATGTCTGGGAGCCTGAGGAGGTCAACTGGGGATCCGAGGCCACGTGGCTCGGCGACGAGCGGTACAGCGGCGATCGGCAGCTGGCCAACCCGCTCGGCGCGGTGCAAATGGGCCTCATCTACGTGAACCCGGAAGGCCCGAACGGCAAGCCGGATCCGATCGCTGCCGCGAAGGATATTCGCGAGACCTTCCGCCGCATGGCGATGAACGACGAGGAGACGGTCGCGCTGATCGCCGGCGGGCACACGTTCGGCAAGACGCACGGTGCGGGCCCGGCCGCCCCGCACGTCGGTCCGGAGCCCGAGGGCGGCAACCTCGAGGAGCAGGGCTTCGGCTGGAAGAGCAGCTACGAAACCGGCAGCGGCGCCCACGCGATCACGAGCGGTCTCGAGGTCACGTGGACGACGACGCCAACGAAGTGGGGCAACGATTTCTTCAAGCACCTGTTCGAGTACGAGTGGGAGCTGACGGAGAGCCCGGCCGGCGCGAAGCAGTGGAAGCCGAAGAACGGCGCCGGTGACGGCACGGTCCCGAACGCGCACGACAAGTCGAAGAAGATCGCGCCCGGGATGCTGACCACGGACCTCGCGCTCCGGTTCGACCCGGCCTACGAGAAGATCTCGCGCCGCTTCCACGAGAACCCGCAGGCGTTCGCGGACGCGTTCGCCAGGGCGTGGTTCAAACTGACGCATCGCGACATGGGGCCCATCGCGCGCTACCTCGGACCGCTGGTTCCGAAGGAGCCGCAGATCTGGCAGGACCCGGTACCCCCGGTCGATCACGATCTGATCGACGCGAAGGACATTGCGGCCCTGAAGGCCAAGCTGCTCGCCTCGGGACTCTCGATCACGCAGCTGGTCTCGACGGCCTGGGCATCGGCATCGACATTCCGCGGCACGGACAAGCGCGGCGGCGCGAACGGGGCTCGCATCCGCCTGGCGCCGCAGAAGGACTGGGATGTCAACAATCCGCCGGAGCTGGCGAAGGCGCTGAGGACGCTGGAGGGGATTCAGAAGGAGTTCAACGCGGCCGGCGGCAAGAAGAAGGTCTCGCTCGCCGATCTGATCGTGCTGGGCGGATGCGCGGCCGTGGAGAAGGCGGCGAAGGACGGCGGCTTCAACGTGCAGGTGCCCTTCACACCCGGACGAACGGATGCCTCGCAGGAACAGACCGATGTCGAGTCGTTCGCCGTCCTCGAACCGGACGCGGACGGGTTCCGCAACTACATCGGCGCCGGACACCCTGTCCCCGCCGAGCACCTGCTGGTCGAACGCGCGTTCCGGCTGACGCTGAGCGCGCCTGAGATGACCGTGCTCGTCGGGGGGCTGCGGGCGTTGAACGTGACCGCCGGGCAGACCAATCACGGCGTCTTCACGAAGCGGCCGGGAACACTGACCAACGACTACTTCGTGAACCTCATCGACATGAGCACGCAGTGGAAGCCCACATCGGACGCGGCGGACGCGTTCCAGGGCAGCGCGCGAACGAAGGGTGATTCCAGGTGGACCGCCAGCCGCGTCGACCTCGTCTTCGGATCGAACTCCGAGCTCCGCGCTCTCGCGGAGGTCTACGCGTGCGACGACGCCCGGGAGAAGTTCGTGCACGACTTCGTGGGCGCGTGGGACAAGGTCATGAATCTCGATCGGTTCGACCTCGCCCGTTAACAGACAACCGGGTCGGCCTTCGCCGGGCCGACCCGGTCGCTCCTCTGCACCTCACCTGAGTCGTCTGGGCTTGCGTTCGGCCGCCTTGATTCCACCAACGATAGAACTCGGCGTGACTGATTCGCACCAAAACGCGCCGCCGGCCACCTCCGCGAGAGCCCAAACCTGGGCCGAGCGCCATGGCTGTAACCGATATTGCCGGCGGTGCGTTTTGCCACGCCGACGTTCGTGTTGGTGGAATCAAGGCGGCCGAGCGCAAGCGGCACGCACCGCACAGCGCGATGCAGATCCGGCGTCTGGGGCGCGTCTTTTCGAAGCTGGGCGAGGCGGTGGTGGACGAAGCGTCGGCTTCGATCGTCGTCGCGGCCGACACGCGGTTCGTGATCCCGATTCGGCCAACGATAGAACTCGGCGTGTCAGGCTCGCACCAAAACGCGGCCCCGGCCACCGCCGCGAGGGGCCATCCCTGGCCCGAGCGCATGGCAGTAACCGATGATGCCGGGGCCGCGTTTTGCCACGCCGACGTTCGTGTTGGCCGAATCGGGATCGCGAACGAGCCTTCGGTTAGCAGGCCTGAAGGCCTGCACTACTTCTGAGGGGAAATCTACTTCTGAGGGGAAATCCGGCTTCGCAGTTGGGCGAGCGTCGGTTCGGATCCGGTGAACAGATCCTCCGGGTAGCGGCGGTATTTCAGGATCTCCGCGTACACGTTGTCGCCTTCGTTCGCGTTCAGACCCAGGCCGGCGAGGTAATGCAGGCGCAGGTCGCCGTCGTGGTTGATGGCCGCGTCCTGGAGCCAGGGCCGCAGGTCGGCCGCTCGACCCGCGTAGCTCGCCAGCAGGTCAACGGCGGAGCCCACGCCCACGTCCCGCAACGACTGCGCCACCGGCGCGTACGCCGGATCCGTCAGGCGCGCGTCGAGCGCGTCGACGTCGATCCGCGTCGGGCCCTCCTGCCCGAGCAGCACGGTGTCGTACCCGATCCCCCGAAACGTGTTGCCGGCGATGATCCCGTTCGGGAACACGGTGAAGAACGTCGCCATCTCGCTCTTCACGGCCTCCGGCGTGCTCTCGTACAGCTGCACGAACAGCGTGACGACGCCGCCCGGGTTGAGATGCGCCTTCGCCGCCTCGAAGAATTCTTTCGTGTAGAGCGTCGCCGCGCCTTTCACCCACGGGTCGAGCGGATCCGACGTGATGGCGTCGAACTTCTCTTTCGACGTCAGGAGAAAGTGCCGCGCATCGTCGATCCGGACGCGCACCTTCGGGTTGTCGATGACGTGGTGATTCTCGGTCCCGAAATATTTCGAGACGACACGAGGAACCAGCGGCTCGATTTCCGCGATGGTCACGCGCTCGACGCGCGGATCGATGCTGACCGCTCCCGCCGTGACCCCGGCCCCGCAGCCGATGACGAGGACCGACCGCGCCTGTTTCGGCACCAACGTCGTCAGATGACCGAGCATCCGCTGTAGACGCATGTCCTGCGGCTCGCTCGACGCCTGGATCTTGCCGGCGTTGTGGTACCCCAGACGGCCGTTCGGCAGCCGGGAGACGGCCACCGACGAGTGGAGTCCTTCGCCCGAATACAAGATCTCGCCGGCCTGGCCCTGCACGGTCGCGGTAAACCGGCCGTAGGCGATGAGGAGGCCCGGCACGGGCGGAACGCCGGCGAGCAGCGCACCATCGAGGACCGCCAGCGCAACCAGCAGAACGACGCCCGCAAAACCGGCCCGGCGAACCGAGGGAATGGATCCGAGCGCCGCCGGGGCCGCTAGGATGGACGTCAGCATCATCAGTTGCTGCGCCCGCTGGGATCCGATCCACGAGACGAGCAGCAGGCTCGCCAGGAGCGCGCCGGCGACGGCGCCGATGGTGTTCGCCGCGTAGACGCCGCCCACGAGCCGCGCGGAATCCTGCTCGGCGGCGGCCAGCGACGCCAGCGCCAGCGGAAAGCTCGCGCCCCAGAAAAAAGCCGGAGGCAGGATCGCCCACAGCGTGCGAACGAAATCCATCTCGAAGTCGACGCTGAAGCCTGGAGACAGCGTCGGCGTGATGGGCCAGTACGGGAACGACACCGTCAGCTTGTGCGCCGTCCAGGCGATGGCGGCCGCCGCCAGCAACTGGCAACAGGCGAGCGCCAGCCGCGGCCGCCTCGTATGTTTTCCCAGCACCGACCCGGCGGCGCTGCCCCCGCCAAGACCGATCAGGAACGCGGCGAGGATGATCGAGAACGTGTACACCGTCGCGCCGAAGAGCAGGCCGACCTGACGCGTCCAGATCACTTCGCCGGCCAGCGCGGCGAATCCGGACAACGCGATGGCCAGGTAGACGCCCGTCCGGCTGAAGCCGGACGCTACGCCGAAAGGCAGATCGTTCGTAGCGTCCGGCTTCAGCCGGACGTCCGATCCGCCGGCCAGCCGCCACGCCAGCGCCGCGACGACGACGTTCAGCCCCACCGCCACGAACGTCGCCGTCGCCATGTCGTAGTACCGGAGCAGATAGAAGCCCGCGCCCAGGCATCCGCAGACCGCTCCCGCGATGTTCCCGGCGTAGAACCAGCCGAGCCACGACGCGCCTTCGGGCGTCGTCTCGATCCAGCGGGACACGGCCGGCAGCGTGGCCCCCATCAGGACCGTCGGCGGCAGCAGGCAGACGGCCGCGACGATACCTCGCGCCAGAAGGTCGCCGCCGCCGTCCCCGCCTGTGGCGAAATACACGCGGCCGACCAGAGGCATCGCGATCAGGAGGACGAGGCCGCATGCACCGACGCCGACCTCGAGCAGCGCGTACACGCGCAGCGGATGGCGCCGATCTGAAATCACGCGCGGCAGCCAGAGGCTGCCGAGACACATGCCGCCCATGAACGTGCCCAGCAGGACGCCGACCGATACCGCCGACGAGCCGATCACGAGCTGGAGCAGCTGAAGCCAGACGGTCTCGTAGATGAGGGCCGCGGCTCCGCTGCCGACGAACAGGAGCAGCAGCGCGGAGAGGGGGACTGTCACGGACTGCCGGCTATCGGCGCGCGGGCACGGCAGCCGGCCTCATGACGACCCGCAGCGTCGCGACTGCGATAGCCGACAGCAGCGCCGGCACGGCGAACGCGAGAAACAGCTCCTGGGTCGTGTAGCGCGGGCGCATGAACTCGGCGACCGTCGGACCCAGAATCGATCCGATGCGGCCGATGCCGAGCGCCGCGCCGACGCCGGTCGAACGCAGGTCGGTCGGATAGTAAGTGGCCGCCAGCGCGTTGTTGCCGGCCTGCCCGCCGAGAATCCCGAATCCCGCAAGGAACACGACGCAGAAGAGGAGGACCGCCCCGAGCGCAGGTTGGCCGATCAGCCCGATGGTGATCGACGCGCCCAGGAAGCAGGCGATCAGCACGCCGAAGAAGCCGTACTTCTGAATCGGCCAGCCGATGGCCACCGATCCGACGGCGCCGCCCGTCTGGAACGTGGTGCCGATCATCAGCGCGGCCGTGGTCGTCATCCCCATCCCGCGGGCAATCGTCGGGAGCCAGGTGGAGAGAAAGTACAGGTTGATCAGGTTCATGAACTGCATGGTCCAGAGCAGGAGCGTGCCGACCGCCCGGCCTTCGTGGAAGAGCGTGACGATCGGCACGCCTTCCTTCTTCTCCTCGTTCACGACGAACTGCGTGGCAGGTGTAATGGTCACGGATGGCTCGACGCGCTTCAGCCACCGGCCGACCTTGTCGAGGCTCTTCTTCCGCAGCGTCAGGAACTGAAGGGATTCCGGAAGGCCGACGAACATCAGCAGGCCGATGACCAGTGGCACCGTGCCGCCGAAATAGAACACCGACCGCCACCCGAACCGTGGAATCAGGTATGCCGCGATGAACCCCGCAACGGCGGCACCGATCGTGAAGCCATTCGACACGACCAGCATCGCCATCACTCGCGAGCGCTTCGGGCTGTACTCGCCCACCAGCGCCACCGCGTTCGGCATGATCGCGCCCAGGCCCAGGCCGCCGATGAAGCGGATCACGAGAAGCTGATCGAGGGACGTCACCCGGGCCGTGAGCAGCGTCAGCAACGAAAAATACAGCGTCGCGCCGAGCAGGACCGGGCGCCGGCCGATCTTGTCGGCGAGCATGCTGAACAGCAGCGATCCGATCAGCACGCCCATCAGCGTGAAGCTGGCGACACGCCCGGCGGCGCTGGCGATGCCCCACTCCGCAAACAGCGAGGGCGCGACGTACCCCCAGGCCTGGACGTCGAAGCCGTCCATGATCAGGCAGAGGCCGCACAGCACGAAGATGCCGATCTGGAACGATCGGACCTGGCTGTTGTCGACAATCTCGGTGATGTTGAGCGGCGCGTTCTCGGCAGACGTGGTCATTTGCTGCTCCAGCCGGGTTTACGCGCCGTGTCCCACCAGGGACAGGTGCCGGGCGCGAGCGTGTAGTTGCCGTCGACGACTTGAACCGGTTCGCGCTGTCCTTCGGCGGCCGCGTGCAGCCGCAGGTCGCGAGCCTGCGCGCGCCCTTCGGGCGACAACCAGGTCCGGTCGTGCCCCCACAGGCTCGGGCCGCTTGTCATCTCCACCGGCGTCCAGTTCGCGGGATCGATCGACCGTCCGCCCCAGCCGTACTCGACGAAAAACCCCGACGGCGTGTTGGCGTAAAACGAGGTCATGAAATCGTTCGTGTGCCGGCCGAGCGTCGTCGCAATCCGGCCTTCTTCGCCGAGGGCGAGGTCGTACGCCTGGCCGACGTCGTCCAGCATGTAGAGCTCCATCATCAGGTGATGGATCGTGTTCTTACCCGTTTCGACCATCGCGAAGCTGTGGTGCCGCGGGTTCAGGTGGAAGAAGTACGCCTTGAACGGCCGCAGCGTGTAGTCGCTGAGGTGAAAGCCGAGCGTGTCCCGATAGAACGGCAGCAGGCTCTCGACGCTCTCGACGTTCAGCACGACGTGGCCCATGCCGAACGGGCCGGTGCGGAAGCCCGAAATCGAGCGTCCTGGCTTGAACGGCTCGGAGGCGACTTCCCCGCCGTGAAAGGCTTCGAGCCGGTTGCCCGCGGGGTCCTCGAACGTCACGAGATCCTGAACGCGCCGCTCGTCGGCGGTTGCCCGCGACGCGCGCTGCACGCGAACGCCCTTCTTCTCTAGCGACCCGGCCAACTCGTCAAGCGCCTCCGGGCCTGCGACTTCCCACCCCATGAACACCGCCCGCTCGCCGCTGTTCACATCGTCTTCGTGGACGACGATGCGCTGGCGGCGATCGTCCATGCGGAACGTCAGCGATTTCCGGCTGCGGTCGACGAGCTGAAGGCCGAGAAACTGCTCGCCGAAGCGGGACCAGTCGTCGAGGTTTCTGGTCCGGACGCCGAAGTAGCCGAGGGAATCGAGCGCCACGTTTTTCGGCCCTAATCTTACGCCATGAATCAGCGGAGCCTCGGCAACATGTCGTCTCTGGCCCCGTCCGTCTAGACCATCCTCCCGGACGTATTGACACCGTTCCATGACGATGGCATCGTCGTCGTGGGAGGCGGCGTTCCGGTGCATGAGGCAGTCGCATGCAGCTCGAGGAATGGTCCGAACATGTGCTGAGCCTGGCTGGTGAGCGGTTCGAACGGCGCCTGGCGCAGGAAGTCGCCGGCCTGGAGATTCGCCTCAGGCAGGAGATGCAGGATGGGTTCACCGCCCTCAGGAGAGAACTGTCCGAGCTTCGAGCGGAAACGCTGAAGTGGTCGTTCGTCTTCTGGATCGGTCAGCTCGCTGCGATCGCCGGGCTTCTGTCGTTCATGTTGCGCGCGCGCTAGCGCTCGCGGTTGGCCTTCTCCACAACCTCGCGCAACCGTCGAGAGGCATCCTTGACGGGCATGCCTTCGCCGAGTGGGCTGTTCGCGGACAGGACCCGGCAGTGGCGGTCACGGCAGGCCTGAAGGCCTGCACTACTTCAGGCCCGGCAGACCTGAAGATCTGCACTACGACTGTCCCCACACTTCCTGCGCGGTCTCGACCACTAGCGCGAGCTTCCGCTTCTCGTCGTCCACCGTCACCGGATTGCCCATGAAGTTGCTGGCGAAGCCGCACTGCGGGCTCAGGCACAGCTGATCGAGCGGCAGGTGCTTCGACGCCTCGTCGATGCGCCGCTTGAGGACATCCTTCGACTCGAGCACGGGCGTCTTGGTCGAGATGAGGCCGAGAATCACGTGCTTGCCCTTCGGCACGTGACGGAGCGGCTGAAAGTCGCCGGCGCGATCGCTGTCGTATTCCATGAAGTAGTTGTCGATGCCGACCTGCTCGAAGACGACCTCGCTCACGTATTCATAGCCGCCGCTGCCCATCCATTTGCCGCGGTTGTTGCCGCGGCACATATGCATGCCGACG
>Ga0105245_10004035_pt1 | contig 13060 bp, 9 predicted proteins | sample KBSM54metaG_FD_81523 | JGI IMG/M metagenome (GOLD analysis project Ga0105245, IMG submission 81523) | Miscanthus rhizosphere microbial communities from Kellogg Biological Station, Michigan, USA - KBS M5-4 metaG | ecosystem: Host-associated > Plants > Roots > Rhizosphere > Soil | place: Michigan... | reverse complement strand
GCAAGCCCTTCGGATAAGGCCGCCCCCGCCCCCGCGGACCCAGCGTCGACAGCTCCAACTTCAACTCTTCGCGCATGCTCTCCATGACTGAGAGTCTCGAAGAGAATTCTCATCTCGTCACGATGGGGTTGAGCGAGGACTTACGCTGCGAAGGCTCGGCCCGCTTCTTGAAGTGCGTCGCCAACTGGTTGCGGCGGGCTGAAGCCCTGCCTTCAGCCCACGCTACAGGGCAGCCATGCGGCGATCACCCGCGTTCGAGAAAGGACGACACGAGTGCCGCTCCTTTGGGCGTTGGCATGCGCAAACAATGGCGCGCTCCGCGCGTTGCGCGAGGTAACGCGACATGGGTGACTGATCTTCGCGCCACAGTGGGAAGTTCCACGTTTCGCCACGCGTGCCGCAAGGTCCAATGTCTCCACGTGTTTCCCGCGTTGGGCTTCGGTTTCTGACCGGGTGAGCCTACCGCTGGCGAACTGCCCGTGATTGGCGCGACTCAGAATATCTTCAAACCATCTTCCGACTCGTCGACGTTCAAGTTGCCCGGCTCCCAACAAAACCCCGACTCGTAGCACTTGTCGATTCGGATTTGGCAACCAGGAGCGCTCGCTCCAGCGAACGTGTGCCATTGGCCCGTTCCGGCGTCCCCTGTCGCTACCTTGTAGTCCCTTCCCGAGACGGTCGATGGCAGGCCACTCGCCAACCGAAGGCCCTGAAGTTTGATCTGAACGCTTAGCCGTCCCACCAACTGGTTGCCGACTTCTCGCGCCCAGTCCTCCAAGTCTAAAAGCCGGGTCAGAGGGCTTGCTTCCAGCGGATAAGTGGTCTCAAGAAGCCGCAGGGGCGCGTAGATGGTTAGGCTTCCGCGCATCCGCGCACAAGAAAAACCAATCACGACTACGATACCCTGATCATCCCCGTTCACAGGCCCGCCATCACCGCAACGCTCATGAGTCAATAGCGCCCCGTAGTGGGCGAACAGTTCCAGCGCAGATGCGACGACGGCCGCCTCGAACACTCGGTCAAATCGCTTTTGATCTGAATCCACTGTCTTCCTCCGAATGAAGCGGCGGTCATCCGCCAATTCAGTCTTATCGAGTCGGGATCACTCCGAATTTTTGCAACGCCTTCGACATCAAGTCGCGTCGAAACGGCTTCATCATCCAAGCATTGGCCCCAGCCGCTTTGCCTTCGTTGTGCTCGTAGGCGCCCCAACCTGTAGTCAAAATCAGGATCGGTGTGGTCAAATGCGCCGGTATTGTGCGAATCTCTCGAATCATCTCGATACCATCCTTCTTGGGCATATTCACGTCAGTGATGATGAGCGCGAGAGTCTGGCTTCGGGCCGTCAATAGCCCTTGTTCGCCATCTTGCGCCTCGAGCACCCAACAACCGTTCTCCCGCAGGAATCGAACAACCAGCTGACGTGCCGTCGCTGAGTCATCTACGACCAATATTTGGGGCCGGTTGCCCCGGACGCTAACTTGATCTCCTGCCACTAGGACCTACCTTTGCCTTGCGCGCGGTCAAGCCGCGCGCGAACCTTCTTGGAGCCGATCATGAAACCCATGTTTGCAGCTTAACTGCGTGAGCCAGATCCGTCCACTCGGGACGCCGACGCATCCGAGATGACCGCGAACATCAGCTCAGAAACGGTACGTAGCTCCCAGACCAAGCCCCAAGGCCGTCACGCCAGCCAAATCGCTCACTCGAAGCGGTGCGGTCGGGGTGCCGACCGGCACCGCCCCCTGCGTTGACGCCGTCGGCCCATTCGCGATGCCCGCCAGAGGGTTGTTCGAAAAGTCCTTCGTCTGCCGCGTGCCGTTCACTAGGAGCACGGCGAAGCTGTACACCTCAAGCGGCTTGCTCATGCTGTAGACGTGCCTGAGACCGGCGTGGTCCGCCTGGGTGTTGGCAAACGTGATTCCGTTAATGGTGTCGACAAACTTGTGAGACCAGCTGACCGATAGCGCGTGTGCGTCGAGTCGATAGGTACAGGCCAGAAAGAGGTTGAAATTCCTCCGGTCATAAGACGGGTTGTCGAGGCCGTAAGTGATCTGTTCGACGAAGGCACCTACGCTGGGGCCACCGTTTCTTGTCGTCCCGATCACTGGAGTGTAGGAGCCGCCCGCTTTCCAAGCCCAGTCGTGCCCAGTGTTGGGAACGAGGTAGCCGAAGTCACGATGATACTCGGCCGCCGCCAGCGCATAGACCGGCCCATTGTCGTACGTCACCGCCATCGATCCGAGCATCGGATGGTACGAAGCGTCCGCAGGGTCGTCTTCGCTAGTGCCCCACGCAAGGCGACCAGAAAAGCCAGCAACGTTCGGCGACCAATATTGAACGACATTGCTCACTCGCCGGGCAAACGAGCTCTTGATGCCGCCCCCGTTTCCGGCGGTCGTCAAGCCGCCGCCACCCATGATGGCACTATAAGCACCGATGGTCCTGTCTCCGAAAGGATCCAACTTGGAGGAGGAGTACTTGTACGGCGAATCCCACTGACCAAACATGACGGTACCCAACGCCGCAAGCTCAAGGCCCACTCCGCTGTTGCGACTGGCAAGTGAGGTGCCACCAGCGTCAATTGCGACTTCGGACTCCATTTGCAACCACGCGGTGGCGATGCCCAGGGTCGTCTGTCCTTTGATTCCAAAAGCAGAGCGGTTGCTGCTCGCCCGCGTTCGCTGCGACACGACACCGCTCGCCCGGACGTTCTCGACGTTTGCGTCAAAAGTTCCATACAGCGAGACCCAGCTGGCTCCCGCGCTGATGGTCAAGGGACCTTTCGGCGTCCCCGTTCGCTCGGGCAACGATGAGCTGCTTGGCTGCACCGGCGAAGGCGATGGCGGAAGAACGGGCGGCGACGCCTGCGCTACTGATGGACCAGTCGGCGATGCCGGCGGCGCCGATGGGACGGGCGGCGTTGAGGGTGCAGCAGTTTCTTCCCCGGCAGGCAGACTCGCTGCACCAGCCTCTCCCTGTTGAGCGTTCGCCCGATCGGGATCCGCAGCTAGCGCAATCGCCGACCATCCGAGCGTCGAGGAGATCACAAGTGATCCGATGATCTGTGCAGATTTGTGTGAATTCAACTTAACCCCCAGTCAATGGCTCGAAAAAACGGAGATCCCTGCGCCTGGGAACATCGCGACGCCGGGTGCGTAAGGAACGAAAACCTTGCGGGAAGCGCCATCAACGGACACCGAGTGAGCGTTGCCTCCGGTTGGAACGATGGCCAAAACCTGGTAGGGCGGATTGGCATCGATCGCGAGGAGCGAAGGCATCACAGGGGTTGCAAACGTCGTCCCGGTCGGTGCATTGGTCTGCGCAATACCGTTGAACGTGAAACGACGAGCAGCAACGAAGTATCTATTGCTGACGTCGTCGTAGGCCACGTCATCCGCGCCGCCAACTGGCACGGCCGCGCGCAGGTCACCGGTTGTGCGATCCATGATCACCGTCACTTGCTGATTGCCTGGAAGTCCGAGTCCAAACGGCTCACCGGGGCCTATGTAGGGCGGATCGCAACCGACAATGGCGTCGTTGCTGCCAGGCGAAGTATTGAGGTCGACCCCAAGCGGGCCTTGACCACTCACCCCGTTGCAAGGGATGTTGAACTTATCGAGGAAGATGTCGGCCGGATCGAGGATCTGAATTTCGCTGCCACCTTTGGCGGCAGCGATCTTCTCCGGGTCCAAGATGTCCAGTTCGCCAGTGCCGTTGGCGACACTCGCGTCGTTCACTTGGATCAATGTGTTGTTCGCTTCGTCGTAGACGCAGCCCTCCAGTCCGAGCGCATCAACGATCGGCATCACCGCAAAATTTTCCAATGTGTCGACGTCGTAGAAACTCAGATAGTTAGGTGCTTCGTCTGGGTGCGCGAAGGCCATGTACCGGTGCTTCGAGTCGAAGCACCCGGCGTCTGCGCGGTTGCCATCGGGTGAGTCCGCGAGGACTGCAGAAAAAGGCACAGCCGGAGAGGTCGAGCTCGCTGACGCGCTCAACGTCACATGCGTGGGGTAAAGGTTCGGAAAGGTCTTGACCACGCGACGTTGCAACGGGTCGACTACCGCGACGGACGTGTCCGAGCCCACGAACACCAGGCCGTCGTTCACTCCGCCGGTCACTATCGCAAGGCCATTCGGGCCCGACAAGTCGTTGCGCACGACACCAGTGCGGGAGTCGATCACCTGGCCGGGGAACACCTTCGAATCACCGATCTGCACCACTATCTGTTCGGTCGCCACGTCGATGACCGTCAGACCCTGAGCGTTGCGGTCGGCAAGGTAGTACCGGCCGTTGTAGATCTGCCCACCATCGAAATTATAGGTTCTCGTGGCAAGCGGATTGGAGATATCTCCAATCAAGGTCACCCCGTGGCTATCAGAGGGATAGAAGCCGCTCGCTGGCTTGGAGTCCTTACAACCGCAGAACGCCACGGCCGCGGCAGCCACGATCGCAAACTTCGTATGACTCCAGCCTGACGCATCCTGAGCTCGCACCCTGTTGCCTTGTTGCGTATATGTCATTCGAACTATTCCCTTGATCACTGCGTTGGACCCGCTACCGCCCTGTGCCAAGGGCAACTGAGCCAAAATCTCAATCACTCAAAAGGGCGCGAACTTGTGCCGCGCCTACGAATCCAACGGCTGCGCCGCAAGCGGAAGCGCCGCGAAAGCAGACAACGCCGCAGGGATCCGAAAGGTAAATTCGGTTCCCCCGTGCGGTGACAGCGGGGAACGCACGACGATGACGCCACCCAGCGCCTCCCAAGCTTCACGGACCGCCGACATTCCAACGCCGCGCCCGGACACATCGTCACTCGCATCCCGTGTAGACAGCCCCTCGTGAAAGATAGCCGCAGTCAAGTCCGCCGTCGTCTGCGCGGGGAGCCCCGCCGCTCGAGCCTTCACCGCAACGCGCTCCCAATCGATGCCCCGACCGTCGTCCGCGACCGCCACGCAAAGCTCTCCGCCGATAAACTCGGCTCGTAGCTCGAGAATTCCTCGTTCCGGCTTGCCGTGCTGGGCGCGCTCGCTAGGCGACTCGATGCCGTGCGCAATCGCATTTCTCACGACATGTACGAGAGAAAGCCAAAACGCGCTCCATTCCTGGTCCGGTACCCGCACCCCATTATCCACAATCCTCACGTCCAATGATCGGCCGAGGCGCGTGGCCAGAGCCGCAGCCTGATCGGATAGCCGTCCGAAGCGACGTGCAATCGGGTGGAGCCGCCAGAGGCTCACGAGTTTCACGAGTTCGGCGCGAGGCGCCCCACCGAGCAGCAGCGTCTGGAGCTGCTGATATTCATCTTCGTCGATGACCAGATCTCGGTGCCCCTCTGCCCCAATGATCCGTTGGATGCGTTGCTCAAATGCTCCCCAAGTGGAGGCGAGTCGCGCAGCGTCCGTGGCGCTCAATTCATTTGCACCGCTTTCAGCAAGGCTCGTCTCCAGGTCATCGCAAAGTCGGCTCACCGTCGCTAACGCATAGCAAGCGGCGTTGCCCTTGAGCGTGTGGATATCGCGTCGAAGTGACTCACTGTTTCCCTGCGTGACACGCGAAACCAACCCGGAGGCTTCGCGCAAGAACTCCATCACCCCCTGCCTGTCTTCGATCAGGCGTTCGACGACGCTGAGAAACGCCCTCTGTTCAAGTTCCACCTCTGCCGCAGCGACCTTGCTGCTGACATCCGTAAGAACCAGGAGTGCGCCAACAACATCGTACCCGCTAGCCGTCGCGTCCGTCAGATCTTGGCGCGAAAAAAGCAATCGATACGTAACATCGATCGTACGACCGTGCGCCAATAGTCGGCGCGGGAGCTGATCAACAGACAGTTCGAGCGACAGCGAATCGTCGATCAGATCCTGCCACGCCAACACGAAGACGCTGGCGAACCGCGGATCAGCCGAGCCGAGGGACTGCGCGAGTGACACGCCCGTCGCGACTTCCGGAAGCAACAACGCCACCGCGGCCGAGCGCTCGTCTTCCACCACCCCCGCGCGGTCGACTGTCAGAAGCCCCTGGTCGACGTTCGTGAAGACACGCGTCATCTGACCATTCCGTCGAGCGAGCTCGTGTGTACGCTCCGCGACCGTCTCTTGGAGCCTCGCTTGATGTTCGGCCAGCCGAAGAACATGGCCCTCCACGGCTCCGGCCATGGCGTTGAACGACTGCGCGAGAATGCCAAGCTCGTCGCGAGACTCAACCTGTACCCGCTTGCCGAGGTCGCCGGCAGCCAATTGGTGCGCCGCCCGGGTGAGTTGAGCAATCGGGCCAAGCGCGACGCCGATGAACCGCCAGAGAAGCGCGCCCACCGCGATCAATGCTGCGCCCAGCGCGATCAATGCTAACCTGACGAAACGCGCCACTTCCGCGTACGCCTCGCGCTCCTCTTGAAGCGCGACAACCGACCACCCGTTGGCGAGTCGAATCGCATGAGCAAGATAGCGCTTGGTCCCTACTTTGCTGCCTGAACGCAAGTCGACGTCGGTCTCAAATGCGATCAATCCCTGGCCATGCGTACGCGCAAAGCGCACGGGCGCTTCGCTAGAGTAGTCGGCAAGCGAGCGCGCAAAGCGTGACTCCGGGTGGGCAATGACCTGTCCCTTTTCGTCAACGAGATACGCAAGCCCAGTCTGTCCGATGCGCGTGGCCCCTACCATCTTCGTTAGACTCGTTATTTCCGTCACTAGCCCAAGCGCGCCGACTATCTGACCCTGCGTGCCCCGGATCGGAACACCAAAAGCGACAGCGGGGTTCGACGTCGTTCGGGAAATGATCGTCTCGTAGGCCAACGCCGAGCCACCAAGTGCCCTGCTGATATATCCGCGATCGCCGTAGGATTTGGGCGCAACTGAATCGTTGCGCGAGATGTTCACCCCACGAAGATCGGTCGTCATCACGAGAAAAACCTCCGGGCAGACGCGAGCGGTCGCTTTGAGGACCGGCACCTGACGGTCTGGGGACATGCTGGCGATATCCGGAAGTTCACTGAGTAGCGAAACCACAGATGTCGTACGACGGAGCCACTGCGACACGCTTTCATTCAGATCGCGCGCCGCCGTCGCCAGGGCCTCTTCGGCCGCTGCCCGGCGCGATTGAGCGACGACCCAGCTCGGAACAGCAACACCCAGCGACATGGCAACGAACAGTAGGGCGACCGCCGAAATGGTCACCTTTGCCCGCAGGCTGGACGTTACCCGGAGCCATGCCCCGCGCGCGCGCGTCATCGCGCATCTTCGACGGCAGATGCGGTCACTTTCTTAAGCCCACGAGTCGTGGTCGGAAATCGCCGTGAATACAGTTATCTTGCACGCAAACGATTCCGTCGCTTCCAAGGGCGAATTCCTACCCGTAATCCTGCTGCACTAGAAAACGAGCGCTGCAATGGCAACTAGCCGTCTCCAAATCAAACACGAGGCTGTCACTTCCGCGCCTGTGGGGAGGCACACGCTCGGCGGGAAGCTATCCGACTTAAGTGGAGAAAGAAGAGGACGAGCTCCTCAACACGGTGCGCGTCGGCGGCAATGACGAACAGCGGAAGGAATGGCTGCGAGACACACCTCGTCGGGCAAGAGGACCGCGGCTACACGAGCAGCGGCGACTGGGATAGCGGCTATACGAAGGGCGAATGCGGCTGGGGCAAGTCCGTGGTCGGCGTAAGCGCGAGCCGGTCCACCGGCAAAGCCGCACAAGATCCTCTGCTGTAGCAACTAATCCCACGGCGGCGGAAAGTGCGCGTGGGCGAGCGGTCGTTTTCCGCCTTCAAACATTGAAATGCGGTGTCCCGCGCGAAGGTCACGCGGGAGTTGCCGTTTCCGCGCGCCTTCATTGGGTGTGGACCATGCCAGGATCACGCGGCCTCTTGAACGACGGCAGCGTACTGGCGTGAAAAGCGGGTGCAGAGAAGCGCGGGAGCCTGCGCTATGATGAATGGCGCGCAGCGTGCGTGCCCCGCGAAGTCCGGGGTTAGTAAACGGTCATCGCAAATGTGATCGTCCAACAACATTTGCGCCATCGCGGCGCCAGTGGAGGGTTTCATGAAAATCGTAGTACTCACGTATGGGAGCCGCGGAGACACTCAACCATTTGTGGCACTCGCAACCGAGCTCGTCGCACGGGGCCATCGTGTTCGCATCTTCGCGTCTGAGGACCAGGAGAAGTTCGTTACGAAAAGCGGGATCGAGTACGCTCCGGCGCCAGGGAATGTACACAGCATCCTGGAATCGTCCCCTGCGGGTCGTGAGCTCATGAACTCCCGCGTTGGCCTCATGAGGGCATGGGCCAAGATCTCCTACGAGATGCGCGACGATACCAACCGAATGATGCTCTCGGCTTGCGAAGGTGTCGAGGCTATCATTTCCCATATTGGCTTCGAGGACTGGGCCGCGTCGATCGCCGAAAAGCTCGACGTTCCGCTTATGCTTTCCTACACGTGGCCGGTACAGACGACCAGCGAATTTCCGAGCCCATTGGTCACAACAAGCGAGCTTCCATTCCGCCCTCTCCGTAAGTGGAGTTATTCGTTGTACGATCTCGTTGCATGGCACACGAAGAAGAAGTTGATCAATCACCTGCGGGCGAGTCTGCGGTTGTCGCCCGCGACGAGGTCGATCTTCAGCCGGGCTCGAGCGCTCAAGATACCGAACCTGAATCTCTGGAGTCCAGCCGTCGTCAAGAAGCCGAACGATTGGACGCCGGATGAGATCGTTGCGGGGTTCTGCCGCTTGCAGCCGGCCGTTCGGCACAGGCTTGGAGAAGCGTCGACACCGGCGGGGCTGACCGAGTGGCTCGAGAGGGGGCCGCGGCCGTTCTTCATTGGTTTCGGCAGCATGCCGGTTTCCGACCCGGAGGCGATGGTGAAGATGGCCGTCGACGCCGGGAAGACGCTCGGCGTCCGCGCCGTCATTGGGGCTGGCCGGAACGACCTGTCAGCGTTCAGGATTGGCTTGCCCGATAGCTGTTTCGTGGTCAATGCAGTTGATCACACCTGGTTGTTTCCGCGGTGCGCGGGCATCGTCCACCACGGCGGCGCCGGGACGACCGGGACCAGCCTTGAATCGGGGGTCCCCACGATGATCTGTTCGATGATCGCGGACCAGCCGTTCTGGGGCACGCGGGTCGTCAAGCTGGGCGTCGGTACTCACGTGCCCTTCAAGTCGCTGGACGAAGGCACCCTTATCCAAGGCATGCGCGAGCTGATGCGAAACGATATTCGCAACCGAGCCGCCGCGCTGGGTAAGGCGCTACGAGCAGAGGATGGTGTGGCAACCGCAGCGGACACGGTCGAGGCATGGCTTGCTGGCGTATGCGTCCCGGCGCCGGCCAATTCGGCCACTGCGACGCCGCTTAGAGTCGCGAGGGGGGACGGAATCTCGCAGGGAGCATTGTCGCGCCGCGATTCGTGGAACGGCCCGAATGCGAGCTGAAGGCACGGCTTCGTGCACCTCCTCCGCGATTCGTTTGGCCACGCGTTCGAGTGTGGCCCTGGGCGGCGGTGCGCGGTGCGCCGATTCGAGCGCCTCGCCGTGTTGCCGCATATCGCGTCGCGCGTACCCATCAGGCGGTGGACGGTCAGTTCTCGCGCATGAGTCGTATTTTATCGAAATCATAGTTTCATGACAAAATAAGTGGTTTGACTCGACGTGTTGGAGGGTAGTCATGAAGTTCACTTCTCGGCTGGCTGGTTTCTACAAACTCACATTGCCCGAGCGGGTGGAGGCGCTCGGCCGGCTGTGTGAGCTGAGCGAGAGCGATGTGCGCGCGCTCGCGGGCGGGCTCAAGCCCGAGTCCGCCGATCGGATGATCGAGAACGCGATCGGCGTCTTCTCGGTGCCCCTCGGCCTCGGGCTCAACCTCCAGGTCAACGGTAGGGACTATCTGGTGCCGATGGCGGTGGAGGAGCCCTCGGTGGTCGCGGCGGTCTCTCTGGCAGCCAAGATCGTGCGCGAGGCGGGCGGCTTCACGGCCGACTCGGACGAGGCGCTGATGATCGGCCAGGTGCAGGTGGCCGAGCTCGCGCCCGAGTCGGTGGCCGAGGCGGTGGCGGCGCTGAAGCTCTCGGCGCCCGAGATTCTCGCGTCGGCGAACCGCTGCCACCCGCGGCTCGTCGCGCGCGGCGGCGGAGCGCGTGAGCTGCAGCTGCGCGTGCTGCCCGAGAACGACGGGGCGCTCATCATCGTCGTGCACCTCATCGTCGACGTGCTCGACGCGATGGGCGCGAACATCGTGAACACGATGGCCGAGGGCGTCGCTCCGCTCATCGAGCTGCTCACCGGCGGCAAGGTGTACCTGCGCATTCTCTCGAACCTGGCTGATTACCGGCGGGCGCGGGCGCGCTGCTCGATTCCCATCGAGCTGCTCGCCGACTTCGGGTGCTCTGCCCCGGAGATCGCCGAAGGCATCGTGCACGCGTCGCGCTTCGCCGAGGTCGACTCGCACCGCGCGGCCACGCACAACAAGGGCATCATGAACGGCATCGACGCAGTCGCGCTGGCGACGGGCAACGACTGGCGCGCCATCGAGGCCGGAGCGCACGCGTACGCAGCGATGCACGGAGGCTACCGGCCGCTCTCGACGTGGCGGCTGCTCGGTGAGGCAGGCAGTCGCAGCAAGGCGCAGGCGGGAGATCGGCTCGAGGGCTCGATCGAGCTGCCGCTCGCCGTCGGCACCGTCGGTGGAGCCGTGCGCGCCCACCCGCTCGCCCAGCTCGCGCTGAAGGTGCTCGGGTCTCCGAATGCGCGCGAGCTGTCGCAGGTGATGGCGGCCGTCGGCCTCGCCCAGAACCTCGCCGCAGTGCGCGCGCTGGGCTCGGTCGGAATTCAGCGCGGGCACATGGCCCTGCACCACCGCAAGGTCGCGGCGGCGTCGGCGCCAGTCGAGCACGTCGGGCGAGGCGTGCAGGTCTTCAGCGCGAACGAAGCGGCGGCGATGCCGAAGAGCGCGCGGCGCTTCCGCTTCCGCGTGCCGGCCCACTGGCGCTCGCCCATCGGCATCAACCCGTACGCGGCCCAGGCCCAGCAGCAGATCATCGCGTGGTTCGAGAAGCTCGGCTGCTCGGCTCAAGAGGTCGCCCGCGCCCGCCGCTTCGACTTGGCGGGGTACGTCGGCGTGCCCTTCCCGAACCTGTCGCCCGAGCTCACCGTGCGCACCGGCAAGTACCTGTCGATGTGGCTCTTGTGGGACGACGTGCACATCGAGAGCCTCGAGAACCGCTGGAAGATCGACGCCGAGCGCGTGGTGGCGAAAGAGCCGCCCGCCGACATGAGCCGGTTCGATCTCGGCTGGTGGGAGCTGTACCTGGAATTCGGAGCGCGGCGCTCGCCGCGCTGGCTGCAGGACGCCTGCCGCGCGATGGCCCGGTGGAACCGGTGGGCCGAGCGTGAAGCGCAGACGATGAAGGCGGTGCAGGCCGGAGATCAGCCGCCCCGGTTCGACGTGCAGCTCGAGATGCGCATCGAGACCATCGGCATGTACCCGACGGCCTACCTGCTCGAAGACGTCTACGATTTCGAGCTGCCGCGCGCGTTTCACGCCGACCCGATCACGCGCCGGCTGAAGAAGCTGTCGAACAAGATCGTCGGCCTCGGCAACGACATCTTGAGCTTCGGGAAAGACCTGGCCGAGAACCAGATCAACCTCATCTCGACGTACATGATCGAGACGCACTCGAGCGGCGACGCCGCGCTCACGCACGTCATGGCGATGCACGATGCCGCGGTGGCCGAGTACGACGCGCTCGCTGCGCAGGTCGGCAGCTGGGGCGCCGCGGCCGCCCCCCACATCGCGCGGTGGATTCAGGACATCCGCTACGCGTCGCTGGGCTTCAGCCTCTGGGAGGCACAGGCCCCGCGCTACCGCGCGTTTCGCATCGCGATCGAAGGGCAGATCGTCGAGCCCGAGTTCGAGTTCTTCGAGCGCGGGGGCTTCACCGCGGCCGGCGACCCGTTTCACGCGCGCACGCTCGACGGCCACCCCGTGAGGCTCGCGGGCGATCAGTCGACGAGCGAGAGCTCCACGCCTTCGTGCACCGGAGGCTCGGAGCTCGGGTCGAGCAACAACCACCGCAACAACGTGCGATAGAAGGCGAAGAGCGGCACCTTCGCCGCCACCTCGTCGCGCACGCGCTCGCGCGTCGGCTTGAAGCCCTGGTGGCTCTCACGCGTGAGCCGCTCGCGCTCGTGCAGGAAGTTCGACAGCACCTGCACCTGAATCTCGAAGGTGCGCCCGCCCCAACTCACCACCGACTTCAGCGCCGACCAGCCGGACTGCTTGCGCGACGGGCGCTCGAGGTAGTCCTTCAGCTCGACGAAGGTGAGCTTCTGCCGCGCTTCAGCTCGCGGCATAGTCATTAACAATCTGTCCGGAAATTCCGGGAAACTCCAAGATGCCAGCGTGGCCCGTCCGAATCCGGCGCGGACCCTCGCGACACGACCACTGCGCATAGGATCAGTTAGGTCAACCCCGCCGTGCTTTGGATGCGTTATCCACCGACGCTGGTACAGAGAACCGTCAGTTCTCTCACGGTCTCTCGCATTTGCGACGTGACAACCGCGTTACGCACGGTGATTCGACCGCTACTTGTTGCAGACAACTTTGGGCTCAGCGCCGCGCGGTGGGTCCCATGGGAAGCGTTGAAAGAACGGTGCGCCCTGGTCGGGGTCGAAGAGCGCACCGCGATCCGGGTAGTGGTCGGCAGTCTGGTTGTGATGGCCGTCAGGCAGGTTCGCGTCGGGCTGGGGGTGTGTGTAACCCGCTCCCTCCGCGATGGCACTGGCCGTTTGCCAACTAGCGAGTGCTCCGCCCATGTTGTCAATCGCACGTTGCGTGATGGTTGTCGCAACGTCGGCTTGGAGCGCGGTGGGTGGCGGCGTCGAAGTCAGTGGCTCACCCCGATCGTTGACTGCGGTCGCGCCTGACGCGACGGCTAACAGATCATAGCCGGTGTTTTCGGCGTTCCGGCGATACACGGGGCCTCCCGAGTCGCCCTCGTCGTACATCCGATTGAACGTCAGAATTCCGGTCTCTTGTACATTGGCGGCAGAGTTCTGCACGTCGTTCG
>Ga0105245_10004034_pt1 | contig 13061 bp, 16 predicted proteins | sample KBSM54metaG_FD_81523 | JGI IMG/M metagenome (GOLD analysis project Ga0105245, IMG submission 81523) | Miscanthus rhizosphere microbial communities from Kellogg Biological Station, Michigan, USA - KBS M5-4 metaG | ecosystem: Host-associated > Plants > Roots > Rhizosphere > Soil | place... | reverse complement strand
GGCGCGAGGACGCCCGGCTCGCGGCGGGCCAGCGCGCGGAGCTCCTCGGGCGAAGGCAGGTCGCCGAGCCGTTCGAGGAGCCGCTCGACGAGGTTCACCTGCGCCTGCGCGAGCGAGGTGTCCACCCAGACGCACTCGACCGTCGCACCGTGCCGGGCGGCGACCTCGAGCACGTGGCTCCGCGAGGCGCGCGTGAGGTAGGTGTTGTCGAGCACCAACCTGTGGGCGCCGGCCGACAGGCCCTCGTCGAGGGCGTCCGCGAGCTCCCGCAGCGACCCGCCGCGCTCGTCCCGGTTGAGGCGGGCGAAGCCACGCTCGACGTAGTCCGCGGCGACGCGGCTCTTGCCCGCGCCCGGGATACCCATCACGAGCGCGACCTCCGCGCCGGTCGCCGGCCGTCGCCGCCCGAGCGGACGGGACAGCCCGCCGAACGCCCGGGAGAGGAGCTCGCGATCGGTGTCGTCCAGCTCGAGGTCGGCAGCCCGCCGGGCCGACCGCGCCGCCTCCGGCGTTCGCGCGCCCGGGATCGCGGCGAGGCCCGGCGCGAGCTCGAGCAGCCACGCGAGCGCGACCTCGGCGGGCGTCGCATGGTGCTTCTGCGCGACCTCGCCGAGCTGCGCGTGACGCGCGAGCGCCCGTTTGCGCCGCGGCCCGCCGAGCGGCGAATGGGCGATCAGGGGGATCCCGGCCTCCACGCACCGCTCGACCACGCCGCCACGGAGCGCACGGTCGTCGAGCGGGCTGAGCGCCGCCTGCACGGCCGCGATCGGCGCATGCGCGAGCGCCTCGTCGAGCTGCGGCCGGCTCACGTTGGCCACGCCGACGTGCCGGACGAGCCGATCATCGGCGAGCCGCGCAAGCGCCCGCACGGTCGTCCGCCACGGCGTCCGCGGATCCGGCGCATGGACGAGGTAGAGGTCGATCGGCAGGCCGTCGAGCGCGTCGAGGCTCGCCTCGCAGTCCGCCCGGATCGTCTTCGCCCGACCGTCCGGCGCCCAGGCGCCGTCCGGCCGCGCCATCCCGCCCTTCGTCACGATTCGGGCGGTCGTGTCCGCGCCGCACGACCAAAGGGCGCGTGCCAGCAACCGCTCGTTGTGACCGAGCTCTTCTGCGCCGAGCCCGTATGCATGCGCAGTGTCGAACACCGTGATGCCGGCGCCCGCCGCCGCCGCGATGGTCTCCAGCGCGCGCTCCTCGTCGCGCTCCTCGTCGGTCGAGAGACGCATGCAGCCGAGCCCGATGCGGAGCTCGTTCGAAGCCGGCCAGCCGCCGATGCGCACGACGTGGTTCTACTCCTCGAGGCGAAGGCGCAAGGATCTGACGGTACGGATCAAGGCGAACGTCCACGAGCGCCACGGCCGGCCCGACGTCCTCGAGCACGATCGCGCCGGTCATCGACCGCCGCTACCCGCTCGAGGATGCCGCCGAGGCGCTCGCCTACCTCGGCGAAGGCCATGCGAAGGGCAAGGTCGTGATCACGATCTGAGCTCCGGCATGGGCCGATAGGATGCCCGTCTGCCCCGGGCCGCCACCCTCACGCGAGGCGCCCGGCTCTTCTGGGCGAGCCTCGTCTTCCACCTGAAGGGCCTCGCGCAGTCGAGCTTCTTCCTCGTGATCGGCGTGATCACGCCGGTCGTGCTCGCGACGATCGCCTTCTACCTCTTCCAGTCGGGAGGGCAGAGCGAATCGCTGCTCTACGCGGCCCTCGGGGCCGGCTTGATGGGCATCTGGTCGACGACGCTTTTCGGCTCGGGCGGCGCGATCCAGTGGCAGCGCTGGCAGGGGACGCTCGAGCTCCTGATCGCCGCGCCGGTGCCGTTCATCGTCGTGCTCGTCCCGCTGACGCTCGCGACGGCCGCCTACGGCCTCGTCTCGCTCGTCTCGACGCTCGTCTGGGGCCGCGTCCTGTTCGGGATCCAGCTCGACCTCGTGCATCCGATCCTCTTCGTGATCGCGGTGCCGTCCGCTGTGATCGGGCTCGGCCTCCTCGGCCTCTTGCTCGCGTCGACCTTCGTGCTGTACCGCAACGCGAACGCGCTCTCCAACCTGCTCGGCGAGCCCGTCTGGCTCATCACCGGGATGCTCGTGCCGATCTCGCTGCTGCCGGGCTGGGTCGCACCGCTCTCCTGGGTGCTCGCCCCGACGTGGGGGATCCGCGCGATCCGCGACTCGGCGCTCGGCGGCGACCCGCTGCCGGCGATCCTCATGTGCCTCGGGCTCGGGCTCCTCTACATGCTGATCGCCGCTCTCTGCCTTCGCCACTTCGAGCGCCTCGCCCGAGCCCGCGCGACCCTCGCGCTGACATGACCGCGCTCCGCATCTTCTTCATCGGAGGCGGGATCTCGTACCGGGCGCTGTTCAACTGGATCAGCCCCTGGCACTACATCCCGACGATGCTCGGCGGCACCCTCTTCGTGCTCCTCTTCTTCACGTACCTCGGGCGATACACCGACGTCGAGGACGAGTCGTTCTTCGTTGTCGGCAACGCCGTCTACATCTCGTCGATCTCGTGCGTCTACGGCTCGATCATGGCGATCGCGAACGAGCGGTTCCTCGGCACGCTCTCGCCTCTCCTGGCGACGCCGGCCAACCGGCTCGCGCTGTTCGCGGGCCGGGCGCTGCCGTACATCGCGAACGGGATCGTCGTCTCGGCGTACGGCTTCGCGATGAGCTGGCTGCTGCTCGACTTCGACCCCCCGGCCTCGTCCCTCGGCCCGCTCGCGATCGTGGTCACCGCAGGGGTCGTCTCCTGCACCGCGTTCGGGATGTTCCTCGGCTCGATCGGGCTCAGGGCGCGGGACGTGTTCTTCATCGGCAACCTCGCCTACTACGTCCTGCTCCTCTTCACGGGCGCGAACGTGCCGCTCGACGTGCTGCCCGGCTGGATGCAGACCATCTCGAGCGGCCTCCCCCTGACCCACGCGATCACCGCCGCCCGCGAGGTCGTCGCCGGCGCGCCGTTCAGCTCGGTGGCAGGTCTGACGGGAGAGGAGCTCCTCGTCGGCACGTGCTACGCCGTGGCCGCCTACGCGCTCTTCCGCCTGTTCGAGATCGAGGCCCGGCGGCGCGCCTCGCTCGAGCGGGTCTGACATGGATATCCGCCCGGCACTTCCCTATCGTGGCCGGGGGTCCGAGCGAAAGGAGCGCAGCATGTTGGGGAGCAAGGAAGCGGCAGCGACCCTCCCGGTCAGGGACCTCGAGGCGGCACGGGACTTCTACGAGAACACCCTCGGCCTCACGCCGGTGATGGAGACCCCGGGAGCCGTCCTCTACCGGAGCGGCAACTCGATGGTGCTCGTCTACCCCTCGGAGTACGCGGGCACGAACCGGGCCACGGCCGCGTCGTGGTCGGCCGGCGACGACTTCGACGCCGTCGTCGAGAGTCTCCGGGCCAAAGGCGTCACGTTCGAGCACTACGACGACCTCCCGGACACCACGCGCGAGGGCGACGTCCACGTGAGCGAGGGCTTCAGGGGCGTCTGGTTCAAGGATCCGGACGGCAACATCCTGAGCGTCGGCGACATGAGCGTCTGACCTCCGCCGAGCATCGGGGAGTCAGGTCGGCGGCCGCTGCAGTCGGCCGCCGGTGAGCCCGCTCAGCAGCAGTCGTCGCCGCAGCAGCCCGCGTCGTCGCAGCACGAAAGCGCGCGTGGCATCGTGGCCTCCTTTCATCGAAGATCGTCAATGAGGACGGTAGCGAGTATATTGAAGATCGTCAATGAAAGCGCTCCCTGTCCTCCAACCGCTCTGCTGCGGGCCCGGCGCTCCGCCGATCGAGCCCTCCGCCGCCGGCGATCTCGCCGAGCTGTTCAAGGCGCTCGCCGACCCGACCCGGGTGGCGATCGTCAACCGCCTGGCGGCCGGCGAGGAGTGCTGCGTCTGCGACCTGACCGACGCCTTCGAGCTCTCCCAGCCGACGGTGTCGCACCATCTCCGCATCCTCCGCGACGCGGGCCTCGTCGAGGCCGAGCGCCGCGGGACGTGGGCGTACTACCGGCTCGTGCCCGACGCGATCGGGCGGCTCCGCGACGTCTTTGCCGCGCCTGCCCTCGAGCCCGCCTGAGGAAACGACCTACCGCGGCGGAGAGCGCGACTCGAGGTACGTCGACAGCCGTTCCGACGCCGAGCGGGCAAGCACGGCGAGCCGCTCGGCGGCGGCGGTGACGCCGGCGCGGCAGGCCGCCCAGGCCCGTCGAAGCAGCGGCTGCGCGCGGATCCAGAGCCGAATCGAGGCGGAGTGGGCCTCGAGCGCGAGGCGACGGGTGGCCGCCACGAGGGCGCGCCAGGCGCGTGGCGCCCAGACCTGCACCTCCGACCAGCTGCGGGAGCCGGCGGCAGAGGCGCTCCGGCCGATGACGACGGCGCCCTCCGAGGTGGCTGCTCCGACCCGGGCGGCGCCGACGCGCCCGTTGTCGGCCGCAAAGCGCTCCACCGCCCAGAAGGTGCGCGCGCCCGTGCGGGCTGTCCCACGCCCGAGGGCGACCACCGCCCGGCCGCCGGCCGCCGCCGGCACGCGAACGACCCGCAGCGAGGCTCCACGCCCGCCTTCGCGCCGTGGCGGGAGGAGCAGGAGCAGGATGCCCACCCCGAGCGCGGTGAAGCCCACGACGAACAGCCCGGCGCCGACCGTGACGGGCGAGGACGCGATGAGCGCTCCGCCTCCCAGGAGTGCACTTCGACGACGCCGAGGCGGCCGGCGGGCGTCGAGCGGCGAGAGGTCCCCGGCGCGGCGCCTCTGCTCGGCGATCGAGGGCACGGCTGTCTGCCGGCGCTCCACCGTCGTCCCCATTCCCGGGACGAGGCCGCCTCAAACCTCGGGTCTCGAAAGGTGGGGACGAGCTACGGAGCGTCGACGCCCGCCCGGCGCCTGCCGCTGCGGATCCCGGCCGTGATCGCGAGAGCGGCGAGCGCGGCGAGGATCGCGCCGACCACGAGCGAGGCGATGCCGATCCAGAGCACCGAGTCGAGCTCGGCGCCGATCGAGAGCTCGGACGAGACGCCGCGCGACCCGTCCTCGCTCATCAGGACGACCAGCCAGTCGCCGCCCTGCGGCTCCCACTCGAGCGTCCGCTCGCCGGACCCCGACGTGCTCGCGACCCAGAACGTCTGGTCCCCCGGCGGACCGGACGGAGAGCCACCGGGCTCGCGCCGGTAGCGCGGCTCGTCCTCGAGGTCGGTGACGACGTCGCGCTGCACCGTGTCGAGATACGAGGCGGCGGCCGCCTCGCGCGCGATCCCGACGAAGACAGGCTGTGCGCTCTCGCTCCGAATTCTCACGGTGCCGAGGAACCAGTCGAGCGCGCGCTCGGCATCGCCGACCTCGATGTTCGCGCTCTCCGAGACGACGGCGTAGGTAGACGACGAGAACCGCTCGCTCGGGGACATCAGGAACCCGTCGTCGTCGCGCTGGGTCTGGTCGACGACGACGACCGCGACGCCGAAGGCAAGCGCGCCGAACGCGAAGAGCGCGGCAACGGCGCCGAGCACGAGCAGCACGATCCGGCCGGCCCCTCCCCGACCCGGGCTCGGCGGCGGCTCGGCGGCCGCGGCTTCCCCCTCCACCTCGGCACTGACGGGGAGCGCGCTCCTCGCGACGCCCGTCTCCAGGCTCCCCTGGTCGAGGCGGAAAGGCGGGTAGCGGTCGGTCATCAGCGCGACGTACGCCACCACTCGCGCGACCCACCGGTCGAGGCCGAGCACGAAATCGAAGAGGCCCCTCGGGTACCGCGTCGTGAAGAGCGGTGCGACACCGGCGAAGAAGACGAGCAGCCCGACGAGCCCGCCCGAGGCGCCGACCCACCAGCCGCCCCAGTCGTCCGCCCTGGACGAGGCGTACGAGCCGCTGCCGACGAGGATGCCGACGATCAGGTACTGCGGGATCGCGAGGAGCCACCACTTGACCAGCACGAGCCCGCGGGAGAGCCGTTCCGGGTACTCGACCTCGAGCGTCGCCGGGTAGTCGGGCACGTGGTCGAGCGTGAACGGCGGGTACCGGTCGGTCCCGAGGGCGGCGTACGAGTAGAAGCCCACGCGCCACGTCCAGCGCAGGACGCCGACGTTGAAGTCGAACATCCCGCGCGGGTACCGGCCGACGACGAGGATCGCGAAGAACGCGACGAACGTGAGCACGGCGAAGGCGAGCCAGAGGAAGAAGAGCACGACGAAATGCGGGATCGCGAGCAGCCACTTGACGAGCCAGAGCCAGCGACTGACCTCGGGATCGAGCTGCCCCTCGATCCGGACTGGGTACGCCTCGGGGCGCTCCTCACCCACCGCGGCTTCCATGCGCGCACTCTTACACGTCGTCTGGCCTCACGACGGCGAACTCTGTAAGTCGAGCTCGTCGGAAAGCTCGCGTGACCAGACCCGTCCAGCAGACCCCGCGGCCGGCGCCGGCCGCCTGAGCGGTGGCAAAGGCGGACCTGGAAGGCGGGCCTGCGCCCTACCGGCGCAGGCCCGCCGTGCGTGGCCGCGACAACCTCGACCCTCACCTGGGCGGTCGCTTCACCCGGTCTTCTCTCGCTCCAGTACGAAGGACGGCTCGTGGGGCCCGGCATCGAGCCGGAAGGGCGGGTACTCGCGGGTCATGAACGCCCCGTAGGCGACGACGCGCAGCACCCAGCGGTTCAGCCCGAGCACGAGGTCGAAGATCTCCGTCGGGTAGCGATCCTTGAACAGCAACAGGACGCCGGCGACGATGACGAGGATGCCGACCAGCCCGAGCGACCATCCAGCCCCGGCGAAGATCGCCGCGATACAGAACTGCGGGATGCCGAGCAGCCACCACCCGATGAGGGGTAGGCCGCGGCGCAGGTTCTGCGGGTACTCGACTTCGAGGCGCGCCGGATACTCGGGCACGTCGGCGAGCGTGAAGGGCGGGTACTCGTCGGTGCCGAGTGCGCCGAACGTGTAGAAGGCGACCCGCCATGACCAGCGCAGCACGCCCACGTTGAAGCTGAAGATCCCCTGCGGGTAGCGCCCGGTGAAGAGCACCGCGAAGAACGCGATCACCGTCAACACGAAGAAGCCGGCCCACAGGAAGACGAGCACGACGTAGTGGGGAATCGCGAGCAGCCACTTGACGAGCCAGAGCCAGCGGTTCAGGTGCGTCGCCAGCTCGCCTTCGAGGGCGACATTCGGTCCTGAGACTTGCATGAAAACCACCTCCTATCGCCAGGTTCCCCCCCAAGCTCGTTTCGTGCATCAGGGGAAGCCCCGGTCTCGACGCGCCGAAGTACGGACCCCCAGCAGGCGGCGCGGTGCACGGTGCGTTCCAGGCAACGCCCTCCGGCGGCGCCGGCGAGGCTCGAGGAGACTTCGCAGGGCTCGTAGAGCCGCGTCGCGCCGAGGCACTACCGGTGATCACGGCGCCCCGGCAGCGCAGGATCCGCTCCGGGGCGGCTGCTGCGCAGTAACCACACATGGATCAGCACTTCCCCCGATGGCGATCGCCCGTCGCCGCGCGACGCTTGCTCTGGCTCGGAAGGAGGTGATTCACGTGCCGACCGAGATGCTCACCAGAGACGAGCGGGTGATGGAGCTGCCGCGCGCGGTACCCGCGATCCGGCCGGACGAGCATGGGGCGGCGGCGCGGCGCTACCACGCGCGCGTCCGCCGGTTGCTGCCCCGGCGCGAGGCGGGGCAGCCGATCGAGGTGGACAGGAAGGGAGTTGGGTATGGCCGAAGGCAAGGCGCGTCTACCACCACGGTGGTTCATCAAGGCGTTCTGGCGCGTACACCGAAGGGTGGTTCGAGCGAGCGGAGGCCGAAAGGGGCTCTGGGCTCCGCGCCCCGGTAAGTGGGGCGCGCTGCGGCTCACCACAACGGGCCGACGCAGCGGCGAGCCGCGAAGCGTGATCATCGGCTACTACGAGGACGGGCCCAACCTGGTCTCGATGGCGATGAATGGGTGGGGTGCCGCCGAGCCGGCTTGGTGGCTGAACCTGCGGGCGGATCCGCACGCGGTCGTCGAGCTCGTAGGCGGGACCCGTCGTGAGGTCCTCGGCAGGGCCGCAGTCGGCGAGGAACGTGAGCGGCTGTGGGAGCGCTGGCGTGAGCTGGACAGGGATCTCGACAGCTACGCAGCCCGACGCCCGCGGGAGACGGCGGTTGTCGTGCTCGAGCCGCAGAGGAGCGAAAACAGTGTCCCGTGACCGTGAAACCGCCCGAGTCGCCGACCTGGTCGAGCGTCCATCGAGGCCCGGCGGGCGGCTCGCGACAGCGAGTGCCTTTGCCGCGGCACAGCGGGCGAGATGAGGCAGATGGCCGCGCGAGTGACCGGAGAGCACTCGGCAGCGAAGTCGGTGCGCGAGCTGACGGCGGTCCTCTTCGTCGACATCGTCGAGGCGACGCCGCTCGCCGTCTCGCTCGGCGACCGCGCCTGGGCGCAGCTGCTCGAGCGCTACCACGAGGTCGCGCGCCGCACCGTCGCGCGCCACGGGGGCTGGCTGATGGACACGGCGGGAGACGGGTTCTTCGCGATCTTCGACGAGGCCGCCGACGCGACTCGCTGTGCGCTCGAGATCAACGGGTCGGTGAGGGGGCTCAGGCTGGAGCTGCGGTCCGGCGTCCACCTTGGCCACTGCTGGCAGGCGGACGGGAAGTGCGCCGGAGCCGATGTGCACGTCGGCGCACGCCTCGCGAGCGCCGCCGAACCAGACGAGATCCTGCTCTCGGAAGAGGCCGCCGAGCGAGCGCGTCAGGCAGGGCTCGAGCTCACCGACCGGGGCGTCCGCACGCTCAAGGGGCTGCCCGGCCACCGGCGCGTCTTCGCGGTCGGCGCTTGAGCGGGACGCTCAGCGAGCTGCGCCGATCTGCACCTTGACAAATCGACATCTATCGATACATTTATAGATGTCGATACGAGTGAGGTGTCTGATGCGCAGCCTGTCGAGGCGGAGGAGGAAAGAGTTGGCGGTCGAGCTGTGGCTCGGGGTGCGGATGTGATGGCCGCGCTCGAGACCCCGGTCGCGTGTTGCGCGCCGCTCGGGGCGCCTGCACTCGACGAGGCCGAGGCGCTGGCGACGGCGGAGTTGTTCAAGGCGCTCGGCGATCCGGCCCGGGTGCGGATCGTCAACCTGCTCGCGACCAGCGACGGGGCGGTCTGCGCCTGCGATCTGTACGAGCCGCTCGGCTTGTCTCAGCCGACGGTCTCCCACCATCTGAAGAAGCTGACCGAGGCCGGTCTGCTCGAGCGCGAGCAGCGCGGGAAGTGGGCCTTCTTTTCGTTGAAGCGCGACGCGGTCGACAAGCTGGCTGCCGTCGCCGACCTGAAGGGAGTGAGTGGCTGATGTCCGCGACGACCGACGAGCTGCGCGAGGAGGTGCGCCGCCGTTACGCCGAATCCGCGCGCGCGGTGAGCGAGAGCTCCCACGACTGCGGTTGTGGGAGTGGGGCATGCTGCACGCCCGAGCAGCCGGAGGCGGAGGTGAAGTTCGGCGAGTTGCTCTACGACGCCGAGCAGCGGGGCGAGCTCCCCGACGAGGCGGTGCTCGCCTCGCTCGGCTGTGGCAACCCGACGGCCGTCGCCGAGCTGCGCGAGGGGGAGACGGTGCTCGACCTCGGCTCGGGCGGCGGCATCGACGTGATCCTCTCGGCGAAGCGGGTCGGCCCGAGCGGGACGGCGTACGGGCTCGACATGACCGACGAGATGCTCGCGCTCGCGCAGCGCAACGTCCGCGAGGCCGGGGTCACCAACGTGCACTTCCTCAAGGGCGTGATCGAGCAGATCCCGCTCCCGGCGAACGCGATCGACGTCGTGATCTCGAACTGCGTGATCAACCTCTCGGTCGACAAACCGGCGGTGCTGACCGAGATCGCACGGGTGCTCAGGCCGGGCGGCCGTATCGGGGTCAGCGACATCGTCGCCGAGGACCGGCTCTCTCCCGAGGATCGGGCGGAGCGCGGCTCCTACGTCGGCTGCATCGCGGGCGCACTGTCGAAGGCCGAGTACGAGGCCGGCCTCGAGGCGGCGGGGTTCGAGCAGATCACGGTCGAGTTCACGCACCAGGTGGCAGACGGCATGCACGGCGCGATCGTGAAGGCGGTCAAGACGAGCGAGCCCGAGCGGAAGGGACTACCCGTCGTCCAGCCGGCTGCGAAGGCCGGCTGCTGCTGACGGCAGACCGATGGGTACGGACATGCCGGAGGTTCTGTTCGTCTGCGTCCACAACGCCGGCCGCAGCCAGATGGCGGCGGGGCTCGTCAGGCTTCGATCCGGCGGGCGGGTCGGGGTGCGCTCGGCCGGCAGCGACCCCGGTGAGGTGATCAATCCGGCCGTGGTCGAGGCGATGGCGGAAGTCGGGGTCGATCTGAGCGACGCTTTCCCGAAGGCTCTGACCGACGAGGCGGTGCGCGCAGCGGACGTGGTGATCACGATGGGCTGCGGCGACGCGTGCCCCGTCTACCCGGGCAAGCGCTACGAGGACTGGACGCTCGACGACCCGGCCGGTCAGGACCTCGAGACGGTGAGGCGGATCCGCGACGAGATCGACGCGCGCGTCCGCGCGATCGTGGGCGAGCTCGTTGCCTAGACCCGGTCTGCCGACTTCTGGATCTACGTCGTCGGGCCGGTACTGGGTGCCCGCCGCCCCGCGAGCGGACATCGGCGGGCGGCCGAGCTAGGCTTCATGGCGTGAAGACGATCTGGCAGGACCGCGTGACCGAGGCGGCAGCCAGGTACGGGGAGCACGCCCCGATGGCCACGACGTGCTGCAACGCGTGCCGCACCTGCGTGCAGACGAACATCGTCGCCGCCGTGCTCGCGGCCGTCGTCGCTGCCGGAACCGGCATAGCCCGAGTCGTCCGCCGCCCGACCTGACGCCCGTCTCCCGAGGGACGGCGGCCGACCATCGCGGCGGGGTCGCGACGGACTACGGGCCGGCGACGCCGGACTGGCAGACCGAGGTCGTCCCGGCCTTCGGCGGCGACAGTGTCGCCGAGCTCGTCGAGGAGTAGCGGCCGCCGGAGGAACCGTCGCGCGCCGCCCCGCCCAGCACGTGCGCCGACCCCCGGCCGGCTCCGCCGCGGTCGGCGCTCAGGGCGGCGCGACGACGACTCGCGGCGCCTCGCGCGCGCGAGGGAGCGCCCGAATCGCCCGGCGCCCCCCGCCAGAGGGCACGGGCCGGACTTCTCCCGACGTCTGGGGGCGAGGCCCCGAAGTGTCCGGGCGGTGGTGTCGCCCGGTACGACGTCGGCCTAGCGCAGCAGCCCAGCGGCGCTACTCGCTTAGACCGATCTGCTTGAGGAAGGTGACGAGGTCGTACATCAGGTTCTCCTCGACGATCTGCTCCTCGTGCCACTTGGCGATCGTGTAGAAGTCGATCTCGAACGACTTGCCCGTCGGTGGGATCTCGCTGCCGTCGGGAGCCTGCATCGGGCCCGTCATCGTGCCGCGGAAGCGGGCGACCGAGGCCGTCCAGTCGCCGTCGGCGAGAAACACCTTGTACGGCCGGTTGTCGAGCTTCTGGTCGGGGAACGTCTTCCAAAACGCGATCGACTCCGTGGTGTGATCCTCGATCCCGACGGTCGGCTCTGGCTGCCCGGGCCAGCGGACGATCACGTCGGGCTTGTGCCGCTGCCGGAAGACGTCGATGTCCTGCGCGTTCCAGGCATCGTCGAGCGTCTGCATCAGCTCCGCGTTGCGCTCCTCGGTCGTGGCCATATGCCTTCACTTTCCTCGCGTCGACTGCTCGGTCATATTGTCACGTCGAGCTCGGCCGCCCCTCAGCCTGGATGCCGGAGGCGGGGCGGTAGGCTGCTCGGTGCAGGGCTCAGGCGTCGGGGCCGACGCTGAGCCTTCTGGCCGACGACGCGAAGGAGGGCCACGATGACGTTTCCCATCCTGGAGGGCAAGGTCGCGATCGTGACCGGGGCCGCGATGGGGATGGGCGAGGCAACGGCGAAGCTCTTTGCCGAGGCAGGCGCGAAGGTCGCGGTGGCCGATTTCAATGTCGAGCTCGGCGAACAGGTCGCCGCCGCGATCAGGACCGCCGGCGGCGAGGCGACGTTCGTGCGCGTCGACATCTCGAAGGGCCAGGAGGTGGAGCGGATGGTCGCCGACATCGTCGCCGCCTACGGCCGCCTCGACGCGGCGGTGAACAATGCCGCGCTGACACCGGACGACAAGCTCGCGTCCGACTTCGACGAGGACTACTGGGATCGACTGATGGCCGTCGACCTCAAGGGGACGGCACTGTGCATGAAGTACGAGCTGCGCCAGCTGATCGCGCAGGGCGATGGTGGCTCGATCGTCAACATTTCGTCCGTGTCGGGCTTCCGGCCGCAGCCGAACAACATCGCGTACGTCGCCGCCAAGCACGGGGTCGTCGGGATGACCAAGGTCGCGGCGATGGAGAACGGCGACAAGAACATCCGCGTCAACTCGGTCGCGCCGGGGGCAATCGACACGCCGATGTTGCGGTCCGCGCTCGAGCAGTTCGGGCTGAGCGCGGAGGAGTACGCGCCGCAGCTCAGTCTCTTGAACCGATTCGGCCGTGCCGAGGAGATCGCCCAGGCGAGTCTCTGGCTGGCGTCGGACCTGTCCTCCTACGTTACGGGGACGACGCTGCACGTCGACGCGGGCTATACCAGCCGCTAGCTCGTCGCTTCACTGTCGGTCCGGCACCCCACAGCACGCGGGCCTCGCGTGTGGTTGTGGTTGCGCGCAAGGGAAGCGCTCGAGCGTTCTCCACCGCCCGATCAATCGCCACGAGCCTGTTCGGAGGGTTCGCCGACGAGGACGAGACCGCAGCTGGACGCGGCAGCGCGGCCCTCGTCCTCGACCCGGGCTTAGGTGGACACGCCATGTTCTCTCAGGTTCCCTGACCCCGCAGCCAGACGCACGGGGCGCTGGCAGAAGTCCTGCAAGAGGCTGACTCGCTGACCCCTCGATCACCATCTTCTGGGTTACGTCTGAGCAGACAACAGAAGAGTGGGCAGGGTCAGGGTTCGGCGATCCGCGAGGGGCGCATGCCTGGTGCAAGTACCAGGCGTCTCGCATCCTTGCGGACCGCTACCCGGACGAGCTTTCGAGACGGCGGCCGCCGCGCCGGGGGCCGAGG
>Ga0105245_10004030_pt1 | contig 13067 bp, 6 predicted proteins | sample KBSM54metaG_FD_81523 | JGI IMG/M metagenome (GOLD analysis project Ga0105245, IMG submission 81523) | Miscanthus rhizosphere microbial communities from Kellogg Biological Station, Michigan, USA - KBS M5-4 metaG | ecosystem: Host-associated > Plants > Roots > Rhizosphere > Soil | place: Michigan... | reverse complement strand
TCATGACTGCCCCCACCAGTGACCCGAAGGTCGCCGCGGCGCTCGCCGCGCTCACCCTGGAGGAGAAGGTCCAGCTGCTCACGGGCCGGGACTTCTGGAACACCTGGCCGATCGAGAAGATCGGGCTGCGGCGCATCCTGGTGTCGGACGGGCCGTCCGGTGTCCGCGGCGAGACCTGGGACGAGCGCGACCCGTCGCTCAACCTTCCGTCCGCCACCGCGCTTGCGTCCTCCTGGGACCCGGACATCGCCCGGCGCTACGGCGCCGCGGCCGCGGTGGAGGCGCGCCGTAAGGGCGTCGACGTCGTGCTGGGCCCGACGATCAACCTGCACCGGTCGCCGCTCGGCGGCCGACATTTCGAGGCCTTCAGCGAGGACCCGGTGCTCACCGCCGACCTCGCCGCTGCCTACGTGACGGGCGTGCAGGATAACGGCGTCGGCGCCACGCCGAAGCACTACGTGGCCAACGATTCCGAGACCGACCGCTTCACCGTGGACGTCCGGGTCGGCGACCGCGCCCTGCGCGAGCTGTACCTGCTCGCGTTCGAGAAGGCGGTGACGCAGGCGCACGCCTGGCTGGTCATGAGCTCCTACAACTCGGTCAACGGCACGACCGCAACCGAGAACGACCTGCTGGAGACCCCGCTGAACAGCGAGTGGGGCTTCGACGGCGTGGTGATCAGCGACTGGACCGCCGTCCGGTCACTGGCGGCCGCCCAGGCCTCGCAGGACCTCGTCATGCCCGGTCCGGACGGCCCGTGGGGCGACGCCCTGGTGGCGGCCGTCCGGTCCGGCGAGATCGCCGAGGCGGTCGTCGACCGCAAGGTGGCCCGCATCCTCACCCTGGCGCGCCGGGTCGGCGCGTTCGGCGGGTCCCCGGCCGAGCCGGCCTGGGTCGAGGACGGCGCCGCCTTTGCCCGGCACGCCGCCATCGAGGGCACCGTGCTGCTGGAGAATCGGGGCGAGCTGCCCTGGGACCCGGCCCGTCTGGGCACGGTCGCCGTGATCGGCGACAACGCGGCCAGCGCCCGCACGCAGGGCGGCGGCAGCGCCACGGTCATGCCCGCGTACACCGTCTCGCCGCTGGACGGCCTGCGCGCCGCGCTGCCCGGCACCGACGTCAGCTACTCGCGCGGAGCGGTCGTGCACGAAGGCGTGGCCGAGCTGCCGCTGGCCCAGATGACCAACCCGGTGACCGGCCAGCCCGGCCTGCGGGTCCGGTTCCTGGACGCCGACGGCACCGAGCTGTTCACCGAGGACCGGCGCTCGAGCATGCTCGTCTGGTTCGGCGGAGACGCCCCGATCGGCCGGTCGGCCACGGTGGAGCTGGCGACGCGGTTCACTCCGGCCGAGTCGGGCCCGGTCCGGGTCGGCTTCGCCACCGTCGGGCACGGCAAGGTCTACGTCGACGGCAGGCTCATCGTCGACGAGATCGCCGAATCCGAGCACACCGAACTCGGTGCCGCGCTGATGGCCCCGCCGACCGCCGCCGCCGAGGTCAGCTTCGCCGCGGGCACGCCGGTCGAGCTGCGCTTCGAGTATGAGCTGGCGGACCGCACCGGGCCGCTGGCCGACCTGCTGTGGCTGCGCTTCGGCACCGAGCCGGCGCCGGCCGACGCGGACGCGCTCATCAACGCCGCCGCCGAGGCGGCCGCCCGGGCCGACGTCGCGCTGGTCGCCGTGGGCACCAACTCCGTGGTGGAGTCCGAGGGCTACGACCGCGCCTCGCTCGCCCTGCCCGGCCGCCAGGACGACCTGGTCCGCGCGGTCGCGGCCGCCAACCCGCGCACCGTCGTGCTGGTGAATGCCGGCTCCCCCGTGCTGATGCCCTGGCGCGACCAGGTCGCCGCGGTATTGATCGGCTACTTCGGCGGCCAGGAATTCGGCCACGCCGTCGCGGACGTGCTGCTCGGCGTGGCCGAGCCGGGCGGGCGGCTGCCAACCACCTGGCCGGCGGGCGAAGCCGGCATCCCGGTCCTGTCCACCACGCCGGTCGACGGCGCGCTGGATTACGCCGAAGGCATCCACATCGGCTACCGGGCCTGGCTCAGGCAGGAGGCCGCTCCGGCGTACTGGTTCGGCAGCGGCCAGGGCTATACCGACATCACCGTGACCGGTGCCCAGGCGCCCGCCTCGGTCACCGCCGGGGCATCGTTCCCGGTGGCCGTCGAGGTCGAGAACCACGGCGGGCGGGACGGCAAGCAGGTCGTGCAGGTCTACGCGGAACGGCCAGACTCCGCCGTCGACCGCCCGGTGCGCTGGCTGGTCGGCTTCGGGGCCGTCCGGGTGGCCGCCGGCCAGAAGGCACAGGTGCAGGTCAGCGTGCCTACCCGGCTGCTGGCCTACTGGCAGGACGGCTGGTGGTACGAGCCCGGGGGGTATCAGCTCCGGATCGGGACCTCCGCCGTCGACCTGCCGATGACCGTGAAGGTGGAGCTCACCTGATGTTCCCCAACCCGCTGATTCCCGGCTTCAGCCCCGACCCGAGCATCACCCGGGCCGACGGCGCGTACTACCTGGCCACCTCGACCTTCGAGTACCTGCCCGGCATTCCCGTCTACCGCAGCACCGACCTGGCCAGCTGGACGCACATCGGCAACGTGGCGCCCCGGCCCGAGCAGGTCAGCGTAGCCGACGTGGCCACCGGCGGCGGCGTGTGGGCGCCGACCATCCGGTATCACGACGGCGTCTTCTACATCATCGTCACCGTCGCGATGAGCCCGCGCGGATGCGTCGTCTTCACGGCGACCGACCCGGCCGGCCCGTGGAGCGACGGTGTTTCTATCGACGGGGTCGGCGGCATCGACCCGGACCTGGCGTGGGACGACGACGGCACCGCGTACGTCACCTTCTCCGGGCTGTCCACCAGCGGCGAGGAGATGGGCCAGCACCTGGGCATCCAGCAGGTCCGGGTCGACCTGGTGGCCGGCAAGGCGCTCGAGCCGCCGCGCTCGCTGTGGTCGGGCACCGGGCTAAAGTTCCCGGAGGCGCCGCATCTGTACCACCGCGGCGACGACTGGTACTTGCTGATCGCCGAGGGCGGCACGGAGCGCGGTCACAGCGTCAGCGTGGCCCGGGGCCTCTCCCCCGAGGGCCCGTTCGAAGGGCACCCGGCCAACCCGGTGCTCAGCGCGTGCGGAACGTCCCGCCCGATCCAGAACACCGGGCACGCGGACCTGGTGGACACGCCGGACGGCGGCACGGCGCTGGTGCTGCTCGGTGTGCGCCCGCTCGGCCTGACTCAGTCGTTCTCGCCGCTGGGACGGGAAACGTTTATCACGCCGGTCTCCTGGGCCGGCGGCTGGCCGCAGCCGGAACCGGTGCTGCTGAACCCGCGCGAGGCTGCCGACGAGGAGGTCTTCGACTTCGCCGACCTGGTCGCGCTGGAGGAGCCGGGCTGGCTGGCGATCCGCACGATGCCGGGATCGGTGGCGTCGCTGGCAGACGGCCGGCTGTCGATAGCCGGCCATACCGGGCTGGACGATGCGCAGCCGCAGTTCGTCGGCCGCCGCCAGCGGCACCTGACCGCGACCGTGTCCGCCACCGTCGACGCTTCCGGCGGGACGGGCGGGCTGGCCGCCCGCTACGACGAGCACCACTGGTTCTGCCTGGAGGTGCGCGGCAGCGTCGTGACCGCCCGGGCTCACGTCGCGGGTCTCGCCCAGGCCTGGGAAGCCGCCGTACCGGAGGGCGACGTCGAGCTCCGGATGGAGATGACGCCGCCCGCGGCCACCTTCAACTCCGCCGCACTGGGCGGCGACCGCATTCGCCTGCTGGCGGCCGGAACCCTGGTCGCCGAGCTCGACGGGCGCTACTGGACCGCGGAGACCTGCGCGTCCTTTACCGGCCGGGTGATCGGGCTCTACGCGTCGGCGGGCACGGTCAGGTTCGCCGGGTTCCGGTACTGGGGCAGCGACGCCTGATGGACCGCATCGGCTTCGGGGCCGCGTACTACGCCGAGTACCAGCGCCGCCCGGACATCGATTTCGCCACGATGGTCGAGGCCGATTTCGCCCTGATGGCCGAAGCCGGCTTCTCGGTGATCCGGGTGGGCGAGTCGGTCTGGTCGACCTGGGAACCGGAGGACGGAAGGTTCGAGCTCGACTGGCTCGAACCGGTCCTGGACGCGGCTCATCGCCACGATATCGGGGTGATCCTGGGTACGCCGACCTATGCCGTCCCCATGTGGCTGGCCCGGCGCTACCCCGATATCGCCGCCGAGACGGCTTCGGGGCACCGCGTCGGCTGGGGCGCCCGGCAGGAGGTGAACTTCGCGCACGCCGCGTACCGGTTCCACGCCGAGCGGGTGATCCGCGCGGTAGTGGGCCGTTACCGCGAGCACCCCGCGATTATCGGCTACCAGGTCGACAACGAGCCCGGCCCGCGGCTGCTCTACAACGCCGACGTCTTCGAGAAGTTCGTGGACTGGCTACGCCGCCGGTACGGCACCGTCGACCGGCTGAACGAGGAGTGGGGCCTGGTCTACTGGTCACACCGGCTGTCGCGATGGAGTGACCTGTGGCGTCCGGAAGGCAACTTCCAGCCGCAGTACGACCTGGCCTGGCGGCGCTTCCAGGCCGAGCTGGTCACCGAGTTCATCGGGTGGCAGGCCGGTATCGTGCGCGAGCTGACCGGCGGGCGCGGGTTCGTCACCACCTGCATCTCCTACGAGCAGCCCGGCATCGAGGACGCCGAGCTGAGCCGGGCGCTCGATGTCGTATCCGGCAACGCGTACTACGAGACGCAGGACTCGCTGGCCCACCCGGGCGCGCTGCCCCGCTCGAGCGGCCCGACGGGCTGGGTGGTCCGCGGACCGTGGGCGGTCACCCAGCTCGCGGACCTCATGTACTCCTCCAAGCAGGCGCCGTTCCTGGTGACAGAGACCAACGCCGGCTCGATCGGCTTCTCCTCCATGAACGAGTCGCCCTACGACGGCCAGTGGCGCCAGGTGGCCTGGCTGCTGGTCGCGCGCGGAGCCCGGCTCATCGAGTACTGGCACTGGAACACCCTGTCGTTCGGCGCCGAGACGTACTGGGGTGGCGTGCTTCCGCACAGCGGTATCCCGGGCCGCGTCTACCGCGAGATCGCGCGGACCGGCCAGGAACTGCGCGAGGCCGGCGGCGCCTTCGCCGCGGCCGAACCCGACTACGACGTCGCGGTGCTCTACGACTCCGACAGCAAGTTCGCGCTGTCGACGCAGGGGCCGCTGCGGGGTGAGGCCCTCATCGACCCCGACTCCTACCGGCACATCCTCGCGGCCTTCTCCCGCGGCATATTCGACGCCAAGCGCCAGCAGCGGCTCGTCCGGCCGCAGCACCTGCTGCCGCCGCGAGGCGGCGAGCACGACCCCGCCGACGCGGCCGCGCGCTATCCCGTGCTGATCGCGGCGGCGTTCTACACCGCGTCCGACGAGGACCTGGACTTCCTGGTCGCCTACGCGCAGGCCGGGGGACATCTCGTGGTCGGACCTCGAACCGGCTACGGAGACCGGGAAGGCAGAGCGCGCACTGCTCGAGCGCCGGTCCGGATCACCGGCGCGGCCGGCGTCTGGTACGACGAGATGGCCTCGCTCCCGTCGCCGGTGCCGGCGCACGGCGCGCTGCGGGGTGCGGCGACCGGATTCGCTGAGGGCCTCGTCGCCTCGGACGCGGAGGTCCTCGCCTCCTATCAGCACCCGCACCTCGGCCGCTGGGCCGCCGTCACCACAAAGCCCGCCGGAGCGGGCCGGATCACCGTGGTCGGCACCGTCCCGGATCAAGACCTGGCGGCCGACTTGGTGCGGTGGCTAGTCCCCGACGCAGCGGGCGGGTGGACCGCCGACGACTCGGTCACGGTCTCCAGCAGCACCGACGCGGCGGGCACCCGGCTGCACGTCCTGCACAACTGGAGCTGGGACGAGGCGAAGGCTTTTCCGTCCTCGACGGTGGCCGACATGCTCCGCGGCCGGCGCCACGCACCGGGCGAGCCGGTCACGCTCGGGCCATGGGACGTCCGGCTTTTCCGCAGCGATGAGACACAGGACCAGGGAGGTTCGGAGAATGGATCGTGAGGCGGTGAAGAGCGTCCTGCGCGGCCAGGAGATCGAGCTGCCGTCGTGGGCGTTCGGCAACTCCGGGACACGGTTCAAGGTGTTCGGCCAGCCGGGCGTACCGCGCGATCCCTACGAGAAGTTCGCCGACGCCGCGCAGGTACACAAATACACTGGCGTGGCGCCGCGGGTCTCGCTGCACATCCCGTGGGACCGGGTCGACGATTACGCGAAGCTGACCGACTATGCGGACGATCTCGGCGTCCGGATCGGCGCGATCAACTCCAACCTGTTCCAGGATGATGAGTACCGGCTCGGCTCGCTCACCCATCCGGACCGGTCGGTGCGGCGCAAGGCGATCGCGCACCACGCCGAGTGCGTCGACGTCATGCGGCAGACCGGGTCGGCTGAACTGAAGCTGTGGCTGCCGGACGGCACGAACTATTCCGGTCAGGACGACCTGCGCGCCCGGCAGGACCGTCTCGCCGAGTCGCTGCAGGAGATCTACGCGCTGCTGGACCCCCAGCACCGGCTGCTGATCGAGTACAAGTTCTTCGAACCGTACTTTTACGCCATGGATATCCCGGACTGGGGGACGTCGCTGCTGCACTGCCTCGCGCTCGGGGAGCAGGCCCACGTCGTGCTCGACACCGGCCACCATGCGCCCGGTACGAACATCGAGTTCATCGCCATGCAGCTGCTGCGGGTGGGCCGGCTCGGCGCGTTCGACTTCAACTCGCGGAACTACGCCGACGACGACCTGATCGTGGGATCGGCCGATCCGTTCCAGCTGTTCAGGATCATGAACCAGATCGTCGCGGCGGACGCGCTTGGCCCGCAGTCGCGGGTCAGCTTCATGCTCGACCAGTGCCACAACATCGAGCCGAAGATCCCCGGACAGATCCGCTCGGTGATGAACGTGCAGGAAGCCACGGCCAAGGCCCTGCTCATCGACCGTGCTGCGCTAGCCGCGGCCCAGCAGGCCGGCGACGTGCTGGGCGCACACGGCGCGCTGATGGACGCCTACAACACCGACATCCGGCCGCTGCTCGCTGAGCTGCGCACCGAGCAGGGCCTGGACCCGGACCCGATGGCGGCCTACACCGCCTCTGGTTACGCAGAGAAGATCGCCGCCGAACGGGTCGGCGGCCAGCAGGCAGGGTGGGGAGCATGAGCACGGAAGGCAGGGCAAAGGGCGTGGTCGGGGAGCTGATCGCGCGGTCGAACCGGCTCGGCTCGGATCCGCGGAACACGAACTACGCCGGAGGCAACGCCTCGGCCAAGGGCACCGCTGCCGATCCGGTCACAGGCGAGGACGTGGAGTTGCTATGGGTCAAGGGCTCGGGCGGTGACCTGGCCACACTGACCCCGGCGGGGCTGGCGGCACTGCGGCTGGACCGGTTGCGCGCCCTGGCGAGCGTGTACCCGGGCGTGGACCGGGAGGATGAGATGGTGGCGGCGTTCGATTACTGCCTGCACGGCAAGGAGGGTGCCGCGCCGTCCATCGATACCGCCATGCACGGCCTCGTCGGGGCCGCCCACGTCGATCATCTGCACCCGGACTCCGGCATCGCAATCGCGACTGCCGTCGACGGGGAGGCGCTGACCAAGAAGATCTTCGGTGACACCGTCGTGTGGGTGCCGTGGCGCCGTCCCGGGTTCCAGCTCGGCCTCGACATCGCCGCGATGAAGGACGCTAACCCGCAGGCCATCGGCTGCATCCTCGGCGGCCATGGCATCACTGCCTGGGGCGACAGCTCAGCCGAGTGCGAGGGCAACTCGCTGCACATCATCGAGGCCGCCGCCGCCTACATCGCCGGGCACTCCAGGCCCGAGCCGTTCGGCCCGGTCCTGGACGGGTACGCCGCGCTGCCCGACCAGGAGCGACGGGCCAAGGCGGCCGCACTCGCCCCGACGCTGCGGGCCATCGCCTCCCACGACAAGCCGATGGTCGGCCACTACACCGACGCCGAGGCGGTGCTCGACTTCCTCGCCCACGCCGAGCACCCGCGGCTCGCCAAGCTGGGCACAAGCTGCCCCGACCACTTCCTGCGTACCAAGGTCAAGCCGCTCGTCCTCGATCTGCCCGCCACGGCCAGCGTCGAGGACGCTATCGCACGACTGACCGAACTGCACTCGGCTTACCGGGCCGAGTACCAGGCTTACTACGACCGCAACGCCACCCGAGACTCGCCGGCGATCCGCGGCGCCGACCCGCTTATCATCCTTGTCCCCGGCGTCGGAATGTTCTCCTACGGCAAGGACAAGCAGACCGCCCGCGTCGCCGGCGAGTTCTACGTCAACGCCATCAACGTCATGCGCGGCGCCGAGGGCCTGTCCACGTACGCGCCGATCGACGAGTCCGAGAAGTTCCGGATCGAATACTGGGCCTTGGAGGAGGCCAAGCTGCAGCGGATGCCGAAGCCGAAGCCGCTGGCCACCCGGATCGCCCTGGTCACCGGCGCGGCGTCCGGCATCGGGAAGGCCATCGCCACCCGCCTGGCCGCCGAGGGCGCTTGCGTCGTCGTCGCCGACCTCGACCCGGACAAGGCCGCGGCCGCCGCAGCGGAGATCGGCGGCACCGACGTCGCGGTCGGGCTCGCGGCGGACGTCACTGACGAGGCCGCCGTCCGGGCCGCGGTCGACACCACCGTCCTCACCTTCGGCGGCCTCGACCTCGTCGTCAACAACGCCGGCCTGTCCTTGTCCAAGCCGCTACTCGAGACCACCGTCGCCGACTGGGACCTGCAGCACAACGTCATGGCAAAAGGCTCGTTCATCGTCTCCAAGGCGGCAGCGAGAGTCCTCATCGAGCAGAAGCTCGGCGGCGATATCGTCTACATCTCCAGCAAGAACTCGATCTTCGCCGGCCCCAGCAACATCGCCTACTCCGCCGCCAAGGCCGACCAGGCCCACCAGGTGCGGCTGCTCGCCGCCGAGCTCGGCGAGCACGGCGTCAGGGTCAACGGCATCAACCCCGACGGCGTCGTCCGCGGCTCCGGCATCTTTGCCGGCGGCTGGGGTGCCAAACGCGCGGCCGTCTACGGGGTACCAGAGGAGGAGCTCGGCGCGCACTACGCCAAGCGGACCTTGCTCAAGCGGGAGGTCCTGCCGGAGCACGTCGCCAACGCCGTCTTCGCGCTCTGCTCCGCCGACCTCTCCCACACCACAGGACTGCACATCCCCGTCGACGCCGGGGTCACCGCCGCCTTCCTGCGATGAACGACCACCACGCCGGGGCCGCGCCCTGCGGCGCCGTCGCCGCCGTCGACCTCGGCGCCACCAGCGGCCGCGTCGTCCTCGGCCGGATCGGACCGGACCGGCTCGACATCGAGGTCGTGCACCGGTTCCCCAACCAGCCGGTCCGCACCGCCGACGGCCTGCACTGGAACACCCTTGAGCTCTACCGCAACGTCCTCGAAGGACTGCGCAAGGCCATCGGGGCCGAGCCCGGCCTGCTCAGCATCGGCATCGACTCGTGGGCCATCGACTATGCCCTCGTGCGCGCCACTGGCCACGGCGACCGGATGACCAGTACCCCCTATCACTACCGCGACCCCCGCACCAGCCGCGGCGTCGATACCGTGCACGAACTCGCCAAACCGAAGGCCCTCTACCGCGTGAGCGGGTTGCAGTTCCTTCCGTTCAACAGCCTCTACCAGCTCGCCGTCGACCATGCCGAAGGCGTCCTCGACGACGCCACGACGATGCTGCTCATCCCGGACCTCATCGCCTACTGGCTCACCGGTACCAAGCGCGCGGAGCGCACCAACGCGTCGACCACGGGCCTGCTCAACGTCGTCGGCGGAGACTGGAACACTGCGCTCATCAACAAGCTCGGCTTCCCCCGCGGGCTGTTCCCGCAGCTCGTCAACCCCGGCGAGACCATCGGGCAGCTCACCTCCGCGGTCGCCGGTGAGATCGGCGCCGCCCGGCCCGTCGACCTGGTCGCGGTCGGCTCGCACGACACCGCCTCCGCCGTCGCCGCCGTCCCTATGCTTACCTCGCACGCGGCATATATCTGCTCCGGCACCTGGTCCCTCATTGGTGTCGAGCTCGACCAGCCCGTCCTCACCGAGCAGAGCCGCATCGCGAACTTCACCAACGAGCGCGGCGTCGACGGACGAATCCGCTACCTGCGCAACGTCATGGGCATGTGGCTGGTCAACGAATGCGTCAACGCCTGGGAGCGCTCCGGGCCCCGGATCGACCTCGACCAGCTCATCGCGGCGGCCGAAAAGGCAGACCGCTGGGCCGTCTTCGACGTCGCCGACCCCGCCCTGCTCCCGGCGGGCGACATGCCACCGCGGATCACCGCCCTGCTCGCGGCGGAAGGACTCCGCGAGCCGAACCTGGCCGAGACGGTACGAAGCATTCTCGAGAGCCTCGCCTTCGCCTACGCCCAGACCCTCGACGACGCCGAACGGCTCAGCGGTCAACCTGTCCGCGTCGTCAACCTGGTCGGCGGCGCCAGCCAGAACGCCCTGCTCTGCCGGCTCATCTCTCACCGGTCCGGACGGCCCGTGCTCGCCGGACCGATCGAAGCCACTGCTATCGGCAACATCCTCGTTCAGGCCCGGGGAGCCGGCCTGGCCGACGGCGAGCTAGAGGACCTCCGGTGCCGTGTCGCGTCTGCCCTCCCGCCCATCGAGTACGGCGCACACGTCCCTTCGGGTTCGCGTTAGCAAAACCCGGCGACGGGGCCCGCCCGGCACGTACCTGACAATCGACCGCGAGGAAGGCAGACATCGTACTGATGAAACGTCAGCTCCCCCGTCCTCATGACCTGCGCCCCCTGATGCAGTTCAAAAGACCCGCGGTCAACCCGGCGCGGCGGCGGCTGGACGCCGCCCTGACCGTCGACGACCTGCGCCGCATAGCCAGGAGACGCACGCCCAGAGCCGCGTTCGACTACGCCGACGGTGCCGCAGAAGCCGAGATCTCCCTGGCCCGCGCGAGACGCGCCTTCGCCAGATTGCAATTCAACCCTGCCATCCTGCGCGATGTCTCGACCGTGGACACCGGCTGGGAGGTTCTCGGCAAACGAGTCGATCTGCCCTTCGGCATCGCCCCCACCGGGTTCACCCGCATGATGCAGACCGAAGGCGAGCGTGCCGGAGCGGCCGCCGCAGCCGCTGCCGGGATCCCCTTCGCCCTGTCCACCATGGGAACCACCTCAATCGAGGATGTCGCCGCCGCCGCACCCGGCGGCCGCAACTGGTTCCAGCTCTACATGTGGAAAGACCGGGACCGCTCCATGGCCCTGGTCGACCGAGCCGCCAAGGCGGGATACGACACCCTGCTCGTCACCGTCGACGTTCCGGTCGCCGGAGCGCGGCTGCGAGATAAGCGGAACGGCTTCACCATCCCGCCCCAGCTCACCGCCCGCACCGTCATCGATGCGCTCCCCCGCCCCGCATGGTGGTTCAACTTCCTGACCACCGAACCCCTGGCCTTCGCGTCGCTGTCCCGATGGTCCGGCACCGTCGCCGATCTCCTCGACACCATGTTCGATCCCGCCGTAACCTACGAAGACCTAGCGTGGATCCGGTCCCAGTGGCCCGGAAAGCTCGTCGTCAAAGGAGTCCAGTCACTCGACGACGCCCGACGGCTCGCTACCGTCGGTGTCGACGCCATCACTCTGTCTAACCACGGCGGACGCCAGCTCGACAGGGCACCCGTGCCCCTGCAACTCCTCCCCGACGTCGCCCGTGAGGTCGGCAACGACATCGAGATCCACCTCGACACTGGCATCACCTCAGGCGCCGATATCGTCGCAGCGATCGCACTCGGCGCCCGGTTCACCATGGTCGGCCGCGCCTACCTCTATGGCCTCATGGCCGGCGGCAGAGCAGGCGTCGACCGCATGATCGCCATCATGAGAGGCGACATCGAACGGACGATGCGGCTCCTGGGAGCGACCCGGCTGGACGAACTTGTTCCCCGCCATGTCACGTTGCCAGGACGCTGACGCCGCCTGCTGGCGGCAGGCCAGGGCAGCATCCCCGGCGGCACGGGCCCGTTATGCCAGTTCCGCGTCAGGTTCACCCGCTCTGTCGTGCAGCTTGCCGAAAGCCGGAACCGCTACGCCTGCGCCGGCAGCGTATCGAACACGCCGCCGGATAGGCGGCCGCGCCGGCGCGGCTCGTGTTACTTTTATTGCATGATTTCCCCGATCCGGGGAAATTTCACCGGTTTCCGTGTTCAAGTCCCCCCTCGGACACATATCATCTTGAGTTGACCTGCGGCTTCGCAAGCCGACCCACCGCGAGCGCTTACAAAACCGCAGGTCACGGGTATGGGGGTTCAAGTCCCCCTCGGAGTGTTCCGATTAGCCCATGACCCCCCTGCAAACTCAACCTGGCATGGGCCCGCGCTAGGTGCCGACAGGTGAACGAGACCGACGGTCGGTCAGGTTCGGCGCGGACGGACATCGCTAGCTGACGCAGTCTCAGTTGATGATGCTGACCTCCCAATGACGAGCTACGAAGTGCTCCTGCTGTCCTATACGTCGGATGCCATTCTTCCTCAGTCCACAGCCTCAAGATCGTCAGGCAGGCCGATACCTCTCTGGCAATTGCCGCCGTGATCACACCCTCGCGGCCAGGAGGGCGCATGTGGATTGCCTGACCGTTCGGGCCGGCATTGGCAGCTCTGGTCGCCTTTGGTGCGTACGCGCCCGATCAGTTCAGCCCCAGGCTGGCCGGGCGGAGCCCGCTGCGTTCGTCCGCTCCGATGTGGGCAGGCGGCCGGTGATGGTGGTGCCCTGGCCGGGCTGAGACCGGATGGCCAGGGTGCCGCCATGCGCGGCCAGCCGGTCGGACATGCCCTGCAGGCCGGAACCGTGCCGGGCGGCGGCGGTCGGGAAGCCGGCGCCGTCGTCGCTGACGGAGAACTCCAGGATCTCGCCGGAACCGGACAGGCTAATGGTCGCGGCCGAGGCCCGGGCGTGCTTGGCCACGTTCTGCAGCGCCTCCAGCGTGCAGAAGTAGACGGTGCTCTCGGCGTCCTGCGGGTAGCGGCCGACCCAGTCGGCCTCG
>Ga0105245_10004029_pt1 | contig 13069 bp, 13 predicted proteins | sample KBSM54metaG_FD_81523 | JGI IMG/M metagenome (GOLD analysis project Ga0105245, IMG submission 81523) | Miscanthus rhizosphere microbial communities from Kellogg Biological Station, Michigan, USA - KBS M5-4 metaG | ecosystem: Host-associated > Plants > Roots > Rhizosphere > Soil | place... | reverse complement strand
GGAGTGACTTGATGTTCATGAGAACAATCGGACGGCGCGGGATCAAGCCGTTCATCGTCTGTGCTTTGAGCCTTGCGGTGCCGTTGGCGAACGGTCAGGCGCCGGTGTCGGCTTCCCAAGCACCGGCCTCGAGTTCCGAAATCGAACAACTGCGCCAGATGATCCTGGAACAACAACGCCAGATCGACGAGCTGAAGCGAGCCATGGCTGAGCGCAAGAATCAGGATTCGGTCGTGGCGGCGAAGTCTAGCACGTCTGAAAATTTTGTTGCTTCACCGGGGGGCATCGGCGAAATCGCCTCCACAGCGCCTATCCTGCCGCCCTTGCCCGCGCTCACGACGGTTTCTATTCCGCTCCCCGCGCCCCAGGCGGCAGTTGCAGCTCCTTCCGATGCGGTCCAGAAAGCGATTGATGCCATCAACGGGAACCTGCGGGGGTTCCGGCTGTCCGGAGACTTTCGCTTGCGGACGGACTTGCTGGTGCGGGAGAAGAACGCGGATCTTCCGCCATCGGACAACCGCGCCACACCCCAGCAGCGTGACCGTGAGCGTTATCGGGTCCGGATCAATATAGACAAAGACTTGTTCTATAAGGACGGGGCCGACCGTTCGCTGGCTTCCTTTCACCTGCAGCTCGCGACCGACCCGTTCAACAATCCAAATACAATGGATACGGATTTCGCCGGCCTCGCTACAAGAGCTCCGATTTCTATCGCCGAAGCCTATATTGATTTCAAGCCGACCAAAAACTTGACGTTGCGAGCAGGAAGGACCGCTGAACTCTACGCCGACAACCGCCAGTTCGTGTACGACGATGACATCCGCTTCAACGGCTTCCACGAGACGTACCGCTGGAACGGCAAGAAGAATGGCCTGTTCCTCCAGGTAGCGGCTGCCCAATATATTCTGACCGACCCGAATGTTCAAGTAGTTCCCGCGGGCTCGCCCTTCCTCACTGCCGGGTACTCGCTGGGCCAGCGGGTCCCGTCCTCCGGTTTCTTCGATCAGGGAATCACGGTCGGGAGCAATATCGGCAAGAAGTGGAGCCACAACGAAACGGTCAACTATTTCGCGGTGCGCGAACCCAACCAGATCCAGCTCGCTTCCACGGCAGTCGGTGCTCCGTTGTTTCAGAACAGTCCGGTTGTCGGGGCGACTCTCATCTCAGCATTGGGTGAAACTGGCAATGCGACCACTACTCAAGGCGGCGCCGTCTATTTCGCCAGTGCCTTCCATGTGGTGCGCGAGGCATTCAATCTGAACTATTCCGGCAGGATGATGATGGGGCACAACTTTCCCTTCCAATTGTTCCTGCAGGGCACTCAAAATACCGGTGCCAGCATCCAGAACCACGGCTACATGCTCGGCTGGAGCCTCGGCCAGGCAGCGCGCTTGGGCGACGTACAGATTCAATACCAGTACTTCCGCAAACCGGCCAACGCTTTTATCTCGCAGTTCACCGACGATGACATTGGGACCGGCACAGGGGTGAACCTCAAGGGTCACGAGATTCGCGTGAACTTTGGCCTAACGCGTTTCCTGGCATGGGAGAATCGGCTCTACATCATGAACGGGATCTCTCGCAGCGACCCCACGATCAACTTCTTTGTACCCCTGCAACAGGGCTACAACACGCAGTTCCGACTCCACTCGCAGTTCGTATTCACGTTCTAGCATTCGCGCTTTTGGAGGATTTGCGGAGCCGGGCGAAAACCCGGCTCCGCATTTTTGTCGGTAGACAGACCCCGAACCCTGCCCAGAAACAAAACAGCGATAATAGTTGAGTCCCAGAGTGACCTTTAGGAGAACGCATGCGAACGAAAGAGTTTCTAGGCGTGGTTTTGGTGATGGCTGCGACGCTGGTGACAACCGGCCTGCTGGCCCAGGGCCCTGCGGGCGGTGGACGAGGCGGCCCCAAAGCGGGAGCAACGGTCGAAAAGATCAGGCTCCTGAAGCCTAACCTCTACATGATCACCGGCGGCGGCGCGAACACGCTGATTCGCGTTACACCCGAGGGACTGATCCTGGTCGACACCAAGAATCCAGGCGACGACAACTACAACCGTGTCATGGAAGAGATCAAATCGGTCTCGCCGCTACCGGTCAAGTACGTGCTCAATACCCACCACCACCCGGACCACGTTGGCACGAATCAGAAGTTCATCGACGCGGGCGCTACGGTCATCGCGCTCGAAGCTCTGAAGACCAATATGGGCACTGATGGCCGAACAAAAGACATCCCCGGCCGGCCGACACAGACGTTCGCGAAAGACTACGTCTTGAAATTCGGCGGCGCGGAGGTTGACGCGCATTCCTACGGACGCGGACACACGGGAGACGACACCATGGTGTATTTCCCCGATCTCAAAGTCGTCATGGTCAGCGACCAAATGACGGATACCAATCCCATTGTCGATTTTGCCAATGGCGGTAGCGCCGTCGAATGGAACAGGAGTCTCGACGGCGTGCTGAAACTGGATTTCGATATGGCCATTCCGGGACGTGGCGAACCCAAGACCAGGGCCGAGGTTCAGGCGTTTCGGGACAAGTTCGCAACCTTGATCACCCGTGCGTCGGATGCTATCAAGGCGGGCGCGACTAGAGATACCCTGGCAATGCAGGTGAAAACCGACGATATTGGCTGGACGTTCAACGCGGCGTTTTACGGTTCGCTCTACGACGAGCTCACGAAAAAGTAACTGGGCTACTGCAACGGCCGATCGGTCTCAAAGTACTTCTTGTAGGCGGCGATCCAATCGGACGAAATGTCTCGTTGCGCCGTAGCCAGGTCCAGCCGGCCGTCACAAACCAGATCGTGTAAACGATCTTCCAGCGCGTCTTTTACGCGGGCGTTCCAGACCGCCGGCGAATACGACTGTGGCCACAAGTTTCGGATGTCGTCGGAGCCCCCCAGGGCGGGGGTAATCAGGTAATCCACTTCATAGGCGCGCGGCTCCGCACCCGAGATGCCGTATTCCTCAAACACCCTGCGCTGCAAAGACGCCGGCACGATACGGTTCTTAGGCGGTACCGCTTGGCAGATCTGCTCGCGGTTTACACCCGCCGCTAACCCTGGCGTAAGACTCGGTTCCGGAAACGAAACCGGCACAACATGAAACGCTCGCCGCGATTCGAATGCCGGGCGCAAGTAAATGAGCAACGCCAGAACTGCCAGGAACAACGCGGCGCCAGCATATCGAGGAGTCGGCCCTTGCAGCCATTTGGTGCGCCAGTTTGGCGGCGCGGCAGCCCGTTCCGCGGTCATCTCCGCAAGTTGGGCCTTGAGCAACGCCCGGGGACCTGCGGGCGACGGTAGCAATGGATCGAGATTCCCGCGATAGGTCCGGACAAAATCGCCGATCGACGCTTCCAGCTCGCTTTTGCGGACGCGGCAGGTCCAGCACTTGGTTAGGTGCGACGCGACTTGCTGGGCCCGGGCGGGAGGCAATTCCCCATCGGCCGCCAGCAGAAGTTCCTGATCGGATAAATGAGAATCTTTAGACGACATAATGTCTTACCGTTCCTCCGCGCGTGTAAAACGCGCGAGTGATCTTCCTAAGGAAAGGGCTACCGCACCCAAGGACATATCCAGGATCTGTCCGATCTCGCGATACGTAAGACCTTCCGCGCGAAGCGAAAGGCAGCGCCGGTCCTGCTCCGGCAGCGCTCGCAGGACACTCTGCAATCGCGCGTGACTCTGATTTCGCATCAGCTGATCTTCTGGATTCGGATTGTGGTCAACGAACGAATCCTCATCCGGCGCTGCGCCCGGTTCCACCATGTGTTTCCGGTCTCGCAGGTTCGCGACATAGCGTTTTACGGAAAGGTTGTGAGCCACCTGAAACACCCAGGCGCGAAGATTCCGGCGCGATTTGCCGCGCTGCAAGTGCTGGAATAGCGCCAGAAATACTTCCTGAACTATCTCTTCCCCATCCTGGACCGGCACACCGCTGCTCAACAAGTAGCGCAGCAGCCTTTCCTGCAACTGGTCGAACAGGGCGACCACTTCTTCTTCCAGCGGAGTCGGTTTGGCCTCTTCAGTCGACGAAACGCTGATGGCCGGGAGATCCGGGATTGTTTTGTCCTTGAACATCTCTAGAAACTGATCCTAACCCCTCCCCAGGCGCCGATAGGCGCGCCCGGCGCGAAGAACGTCGAGGTTCGGATCGGAAATTCTCCATCCACCGCCGGGAAAGGCCGGGCGATGAAATTTTGGTTATTGTCGTAAGGCGAGGGACCCAGCTGCGCAGCCGTATAGTAGCGATGATTGAGCAGATTGTTGATCTGCACGAAAATCTGCGTCCGCTTCTGCACCTGATAACGCGCTCCTAGATTTAGGACAGCATACCCGGGGGAAAACCCTTGTCCCAGGTAGTAAATACCATCAGGCTGATCCAGATTATTTTCGTTGCCCCGCGCAAAGGAACGCCCGACCGCACCGAAGTCCAGATCGGTGGAGATTTTCGTGGTGGCCTGATACTCGACGAACGCCTTGAAAATATTCCGGGGAATCTGCGGAATGCGGTCGCCGGGCCGCACGGTAGTGTTGCCATCCAGTCCCAAGCCTCCATCATTGGTGCTATTACTGCCGCCGTCAAGCGTCTGGGGACTTTGGTACGTCGTGTCCAAAAAGGTGTAATTGCCGCCGATGCTGAAATGCCGGATCTTGCCACTGACGCTGATTTCGATTCCCTGACGGCGAGTCTGGCCAAAGTTGGTGAAATAGCCGAAGCCTCTCTGTTGGGATGCGACGAAGAGAAGATCGTTGAAGTTCTGTCCCCGGAACCAACCGGCGCTCCAACGTACGTTGTTCTCCAAAATGCCGCGTACGCCGGCTTCGAGCGTCCTGGTAACAACTTGCTTCAGCGGCGGATCGCTGACCAGGGCATTGGGAAAGTTGCACGGCTCATTGGGATCGGCGCAACCCAGTTCGATAGACGTCGGCGCGCGGCTCGATTCGCTATAGCTGAAATACGCGGTCGCGAAGCGTGAGGAGACGTAGGTGAGTCCCGCTGCCGGATTAAACCGGCTGAATACATTCTGACCGTTGAGCGATCCGCGCGACCCATCCGTCACCAGCGGCAGACGGTCGGTATTTTCGAGGGATGTCCGGTTGTAGCGGCCCGAGGCCGTGACGGCCAACGATTTTCCCAGTGAGACGGTATCAGAGGCATACATGCTGTAAGTGTTAATGAGACCGTGGAGATCAACACGAGTATCCAACGGAACGCCGTTCTGAGTGGTACTGCCGTTCGCAAATGCGTTGATGGGCGTGATCGTGAGATGGTCGGTACTTAAGTAGCCGAATTGTGAGCCCTGCTGGAAGACAGTGCTGCTGCGATCCCAGGCCGCACCCGCCGTGACGCGATTGTGCACGAGCAACCAGCTGGCCTGTCCGGATAGACCATAGTTGTGCTGCTTGTTAAACGTGTGCGTGATCAGGCCGGTGCATGTCTCGATCGGCTCCCTCTTTTGGAGGCTCTGGGCAATGCACCGCCAGAATGGGAACGGCTGCGTGGCCGCGTTGCCGGTAGTCGGAAATCCCGTATAACCCGCGGCGGTAAGCGCGGCAATATCTGTTGCGTTCAGGTTGTAGAGCGATTCGCTGAACGAGTTCGAATTGATATCGCCGTTGGTTGTGTCGGCGCGGATATAGCGAAAGTAGGCGTTCCCGGAGAATGTCAGATGACTGCTGGCATCGTGGCGCAGGCTTAGGTTCAGCGAAGGCGAGCGATTCCAGGTAATATCCGGCTTGCTGTACACACTCGAATAATGCCGTGGCAGGAAGCGGGTGTCCTGGAGGCCGTTCCCGGTGAGCCAATTGTCCGCATACGCACCGCTGAGATAGATCGACGTCTTGGCGTGCCGCCAGCCGAGCTTGGCGAAAGACTGACGAACCTCGGAGGGCGAGAACTGACGCCACCCGTCCTCACGGTACAAATTGCCGGCGACGTACCAGCTCAGTCCTTGGCGATTCGATCCGCCATGTTCGAATTCCCCTGCCCTGCGGCCGAAACTGCCCCCGCTGATCTGAACCGTTGTGCCGGGCTGACTCAAACCGCTTTTGGTGTCAATCGAAATCGCGCCGCCCAGCGTGTTCAGGCCGAACAGCGGATTCGATCCCGGCATCAGCGCCAACTCCGAAATCGCAATCTTTGGAATCAGGTCCCAGGCGACAATGTCGCCGAAAGGCTGGTTCTGACGGACGCCGTCCATGTAAACTGAAATCCCTTCCGGCGTCCCCAGCAATGGCGAGGCAGTGTAACCCCGATAACTCACGTCAGGTTGATAAAGATTCTCCTGATTCTGATTAATGTGGACTCCGCTGAGGCGCTGATTCAACAGATCAGAAAGATCCAACGCTCCGGTTTGCTGCAAGTCGCGAGCGCTGGCGGTCTGGACCGGGGCGGGAATCTCGTCGATCGGCAGATCGGTTCCGGGAAGCGGGGTCGACGCCACCACGTCGATCCTGGAAGCCTGCGTCGCGAGCGCCATCGTCACGGTGCGCGACACCGCCGCACCGGGTTCGACATCGATCAGGACAGACTGGGTGGCGAAGCCGGTTTTCAAGACTTCCAAACGATAGCGGCCGGGAGGAAGGTTCGAAAAAGTATACGCGCCCTGAGGGTCGGTCTGAAAACTGAGGTCCGTTTTGCTGGCGGGACTTTCCAGTTTGCCTGAAGCTTCCGTGGCGAGGCCCGAGGAATCCTGGACCTGGATTCGAATTTCGCCTGGCTGAGACTGGCCGAATACGAGCGCTACGGTGGCGCACAAGAACCGAAACAAGTGATGCTCGAAGTTCTTGCGCGGACGAGACATATACGTTAATCCCTTTGTCCGTGGTTCTGTTCAGTCTTTTTTGCGTGAAAATTGGAAATCTGATATCCTCCCCGGCATGAGTCGGACGACTCGTGTCCGCAGTTCGGCCGCCTTACTCGGGCTCCTGGGAGCTTGGGTGGCCTACACCCAAACTCAAACCGCCCCGCGCCCCGCCACCACTCAGAAAGTCAAGGACGGACTCTACATGATCTCGGGTGAGGGTGGGAACGTCGCCGCGCTCGTCACCGATGAAGGCGTGATCCTGGTCGACGATATGTACGACCGCAACTACGCCGCCGTTATGGGCCAAGTGAAAGCGCTCAGCGACAAGCCCGTGCGCTATGTGCTCAACACGCATCAGCACGACGATCACTCCGGCAGTAACGCACAGATGCTGGCGGCGTCGGTGGAAGTGATTGCCCACCGCAATGCGAGGATCAACATGATCGCGCTGAAGCAGCCCGGAGCGCCCCGCATCACGTTCGACGATGAGATGGATGTGCATCTTGGCGGGAAAGAAGTCCGCACCCGGCACTATGGACGCGGCCACACCGGTGGCGACGCCGTCATCTATTTCCCCGATCTCAAGGTGATCCACACCGGAGACCTGTTCCTGACGCGGCCCACACAGCCGTACATTGACTACGCCAACGGCGGCAGCGCCCTCGAATGGACCAAGGCCCTGGATGAAGTCCTGAAGCTCGATTTCGACACCATCATTCCCGGCCACGGTCCCCTCTCCGATCGAGCCGCCTTGCTGAAATGGCGCGCCGACTTTGAGATCATGCGAAACCGTATCCAAGGCATGGTTCGTCAGGGCAAGAGCAAGGAGGAAGTTTCCCAAACGCTGATTAAGGATTTCGGCTGGCCCGTGGGAGGCCTCGCTATCGCGCAGGTGGACGCCTTCATCGCTGAGGTGAAGTAATAGCAGCAGTCGGCAACGCCGCCGCAGCGACAGCTCCCGGCAATTAGGACTTGAACGACGCGATAAAATACTGCGGAGGGGGCGCCTCATGAAGACCTTGCTAAATCCGTTTGCGGCGATGATCGTGCTTGCCGCGCTACCGATCGCCGCCCAGTGGCCAAATTACTCTGCGGCCGGAGTGCCCCGCCAGTCCGATGGCAAGGTTAAGCTCGACGCTCCCGCTCCCAAAGCGCCTGACGGCCACCCCGATCTTTCCGGCGTTTGGGATCTTCGCGGCGCTGCTGGCCGTGGCGGACCAGGTGGTCCAGGAGGCGGTCCCGGCGGTGCAAAAGGCAAAGCTCCAGAACTACCCCCTGGCACTCCTCCCAATGCCACGTTTAAGAATATTGGTTCCGGATTCAAAGAAGGCTTGCCGATGCTGCCTTGGGCCGCGGATCTCGTAAAGTCTCGCCGGGCCGAGAACAGCAAGGACAATCCCGACGCGCATTGTCTGCCGCTTGGTCTGATGCAGCTTCACATGCATCCCCAGCCGCGTAAAATCATCCAGACTCCCGGCCTGATCGTCATGCTTTACGAAGCACAAGGAGGGATCCGGCAGATCTTCACCGATGGCCGCCCATTGCCGAAAGATGCTGAGCCGTGGTGGTACGGCTACTCGATCGGGCATTGGGAAGAGGACGCGCTGGTCGTCGAAACCACGGGCTTCCGCAACGATGTTTGGCTCGATATCGACGGCAGCCCGCTCACCGAATCCGGCAAAATGACGGAGCGGATAAAGCGACTAAACTACGGAACGCTGCAGACCGACGTAACGATCGAGGATCCGAAAGCCTACACCAAGCCGTTCACCGTTCGCGTGACCCATCGCCTTCTGCCCGACACTGATTTGATCGAGTTCATCTGTACGGAAAACGATCGTAGCGGGCCGCACCTGGTCGGGAAATAGTAGGTCTCAGACCCTTACTTTTTCGCCGATTCGTCCGCGCGTGCGCCGCTCAGGATGTCGCTCATGGCGTAATTTCCTTCATGGCAGGCGTACTCGATCATCTGATAGTCGTCGTTCTTCTCGAGCTGGATCAAGATAGTCCACGGCTTCACCCAGGTCTTCTCGTCGACCACTGTGATCCGATAGTCCATGGTCTTGTCGCTGGTTCGCGTGAGGCGCTCAATAACCTTGAGCTGGTCGCTGTGATAGCCGGGGTCGCCCGGATAGCCCGCGCCATTCGAGCCGATGGCGTCCTTGTCGGTGAAGTTGGTGGTCTCCACCACCAGATCGTTGCCCTCCCAGTGACCGCGTGAATCTCCCATCACCATCTTGATCTTGGGGCTCACGTGCGGACGACCGTCCAGCGGGATCACCCGGCTCTCATGGATCATTTCGTTACGGAACGCCACGTACCCCGGGCCCTGCACGATCTGGTTGCCGTTGTTGTACACCACCGGGATCACCGATCCCAGAAGGCCGCGTGAAATGCAGCGATAGTAGATGTTCAGGTCGTCGTAGCTGTCCGCTTCGCCCTTCCACTCACCCGGCATTCCCTTGCCGCCGCGAGCCTCTTTGCGATACTTCACCGCCGCAGCAGTCAGGTCCGGCAAGCGGCCGTTTGGGGGATCGACGATTAGCGAGGTCTGCCGCGTCGGCTTTCCACGCTCGGTCCAATAAGACGGTGGTCCGATGTCAACTCGGGTGTCGCTGGTAGCAACGGACTCGCTGTCGGCCTGCGCTTGCTTTTTCGCCGCCGCCTCTTTCGCGGCGAATTCTTCATCGGTTAACGTCGCGCGTTCGCCGAGGTTGGCTGGTCGCTGCATGGGAACCCCCATGTTGCCCGGCCAGACGCCCTCGATATCCGGATCACCCCACGCAGTTTTGGGAGGCGTATAAGACTTGCCCGTTTTGGATTGTTTGGTTTTTGACGATGCAGGTGTCTGTCCCGCGATGGGTGCCGCCACCAGCGCGATCATGCACGTGAGCACACTGAACGAAACGAGATAGCGATATCTCATTCTGCCTCCTCGACTACGATCCGTGCAGTCTAAGAGTTTACTACTTCCACTCGAAGCGCGAAACGCGGTAATCCGATAAGGGCATATCGCCAAACAAAACATCACCTGGAAAATAGGAGCGTGCGAATGCGCGGATCGCGCAAGAAAAGGCTGCCCCAGACCAACACGCCGACATACACCGGGAAAAGGACATAGCCCAATAAAGGATTCCCGACGCGGACTTGGGTGGCGACGGCCCCGCCCAGATAGCCCGTCAGCAGAATTGCGCCGAGGACAGACGTCCGCGGAATCATGTAAAGCAGCGTGCACAGAAGCAACAGGACACCGATTCCGACGACAGTGTTTTCGGGATATCCGAGCCGGGCGTCACCCTCCACGGCAAGCCGAGTCTTCAGAACTTTCATGGCGGCGTCCGCACACAGGAACAAGACGACCAGTCCACTTAGGATGCGTCCAGCCCAGATGCTCTTCTTCGAGATCATGGACGTTCCTCCAATATCTAACCTCCGGCAATGGCGCCAACCACCAGGAAAGGCTCGGTCCCCGATGCTACCGCATCAGGCAACGGTGTGTCCGGCGATTCGTGCGACAGATCCTCCTGGCACGCAAAGAATCGCACGAACGCGCGGCGCTCCCGTGTGACGTGGTCGCGGATAGTGCCTTGCAGCATCGGATAGCGAGTCTCCAGCGCATCGAGGACCGACCGTTGTGTGACCGGTCCCGCAACCTCAAGCTGTACCTCACTGCTGACCCGCGCCAGCGTCCGCAGGTGTGCCGGTAGAACTACGCGAATCATGCCAGTGTCTGGACTTCGACCGACAATACCGCGGGAAGATCCCGCACAATGGGCATCCAGCTATCGCCAGCGTCGGCCGATGCGTACACTTGTCCCCCCGTCGTACCAAAGTACACGCCGCACGAATCGAGCGAGTCGATCGCCATCGCCTCGCGCAGGACATCGACATAGCAATCGCTCTGCGGCAGACCTTTGGTAAGCGGCTCCCACTCATCGCCGCCGGTCTTGCTGCGAAAGACGCGCAGCTTGCCCTCGGGTGGAAAGTGTTCCGAGTCGCTCTTGATGGGGACCACATAGATGGTCTCCGGCTCGTGAGCATGAACGTCGATCACGAACCCGAAGTCGGTCGGCAGGTTGCCGCTGACCTCGCGCCACTGCTCGCCGGCGTCGTCGGTGCGCATCACGTCCCAATGTTTTTGCATGAACAGCACATTAGGGCGCGACTTATGCATTGCGATCCGATGCACGCAGTGCCCAACCTCAGCCGTCGGCTCCGGAAGGAATTGCGAGTGCAGTCCCTTGTTGATGGGCTTCCAAGTAGCCCCGCCGTCGTCCGTACGGAAGGTGCCCGCCGCCGAAATAGCAACATACATACGGCCAGGATCGGTCGGATCCAGCAGCATCGTGTGCAGGCCCATGCCGCCCGCGCCCGGCTGCCAGCGCGATCCCGAGCCGTGGCCTCGTAACCCGGCCAGCTCATTCCACGACTTCCCACCATCGGTGGTGCGGAACAACGCGGCGTCCTCGACTCCCGCATAGACCGTGTCCGGATCGGTGAGCGACGGTTCCAGATGCCAGACGCGCTTGAACTCCCAGGGATGCGGCTTACCGTCGTACCACTGGTGTGTCCCAGTGACGCCGTCGTACACGAATTTGTTGTCCACCGGCTCCCAGGTCTTGCCGCCGTCGTTCGAGCGCTGCATCAACTGCCCGAACCAGCTGCTGGACTGCGACGCATACAGACGATTAGGATCCACGGGCGAGCCCTTCACGTGATACAGCTCCCACCCCGCGAAGTGCGGACCGCTGACGTCCCACTTTTGTCGCTTTCCGTCCGACTCCAGAATGAATGCGCCTTTGCGCGTCCCGACTAACACCCGTACCTTGCTCATCCTTTTCTCCTTCCGGTCGCCGTCTTAACCTTGAATTCGGGAAGCAGCGGAGTCAAATCCCGTTCCAACCATCTCCGCCGGGCTTCCGCGAGAACCTGTTCCCGATTCTTCTCCATGTCGTCAATGACAGCGCAGGGGGCACCAGTTTCCTCGTGCCGCGCCGCCCAAATCAGCAAGTCCAAAAGTACCGGCGCCAGATCGATGCCCTTCTCTGTTAGCCGGTAGTTGATCCTTCTGGCGTCCGTCTCCTCTAGTTCCGCGCTGACCATCCCGCCAGCCTCCAGTTTCCGCAGGCGGTCCGCCAGGATATTCGAGGCAATCTTCTCAGAGGAGCCTTGAAAGTCCTTGAATGTGCGGTACCCGCGGACCATCAGATCGCGAATGATCAGCAGCGACCAGCGGTCTCCCAACATGTCGAGGGAGATGCTGACGGGGCAGCCTGACCGGCGTTTTACCCTGGACTTCCCGGCCACATGGAATACGTTACAACGATTGCTTGCAGAATGCAAGTGATTGTAGGCAGCTAAGGGCTGAGCATCGCTGAGTGTCAGAGTGCTTACACGCCTGCGTAGGACCAGTTTCCGTTCGGTTCTAAGGAAGATTCATACGCATTCTGCGGTTGCTGCAACCAGTTGCTAGGGTATTCGGAAGTGATGGTGTGAGCGCACCCTTATGAAAAACGGGCCTAGTACCGTGGTTTTCTGCAAAAAACAGAGTACTAAGAGCTTGAAGGCTCATGCGTATCGTGTTCTCATGACGCAGGAGGAAATCAGGAATGGAAAAAACATTAGTGCGGTTTTTCGGAAGCGCGGTAGTGATCTGTGGTGCCTGGCTGGGGTTGCCAACCAGTGCGCATGCGCAGTCGGTTAGTCTGTTCATCTACGCCGACACGGTACCCGGTGCGGTTCGTCAGACCGTGGGGCCGCAGGTTATCCACGTGGTCAATCAAGGGTCGGCGGAAGCCACCGGCGTGAGCGTGACTTTCACACCGCCTAAAGGCGCCAAAGTCGATTCTACCTGCCAGGTCGACCACTTGCCTGGGGGAATTCGCTCATACACCTGTCCGGTCGGTGCACTCGCACCTGGGCAAAAAGCAGACGTCACCTTCTCCATTTCGATGACTAAGAGTGGCGCCGTGGACGTTGGTGTGGACGCAACCTGCGTTCAGGGAAGCTCAGGCGGGTTGCTATCGATCACGATTTTCTAGTGAAATCGATCGAATCAGAGCCCTGCTTGCAGACGTCATGGATCGCACGGGTCTTGGTAGAGCTAAGTTATTGAATAATGGTGCGGTCGAGAGGACTTGAACCTCCACGAGCTTGCGCCCGCTAGCACCTCAAGCTAGTGCGTCTGCCAATTCCGCCACGACCGCACATCTTAAAATCCAACCGTCAGCAGATCCGTTGGAAGTTTG
>Ga0105245_10004028_pt1 | contig 13074 bp, 10 predicted proteins | sample KBSM54metaG_FD_81523 | JGI IMG/M metagenome (GOLD analysis project Ga0105245, IMG submission 81523) | Miscanthus rhizosphere microbial communities from Kellogg Biological Station, Michigan, USA - KBS M5-4 metaG | ecosystem: Host-associated > Plants > Roots > Rhizosphere > Soil | place... | reverse complement strand
CACAATCGGACAGTATCTGCGCCCGTCGAGCGAGCACGCGCCGATGACGCGCTATTACCACCCCGACGAGTTCCGCGACCTGAAACAGATCGCGCTCGACCTCGGGTTCGTGCACGTCGAGTCCGGCCCGCTCGTGCGAAGTTCGTATCACGCGCACGAAACCGCCGACGCCTGGCAGGCCGCCGCGGGCTCCTAGGCCCCCGGCGCGGTTTTACGTCGACTGATCACTCCCATCACAGCAGCGACAATCCGATTTTCGACAATTGTCTGAGCGGCGCGCGTAAGGCCGGGCTCGAGCGCCGATTGGGACAGAAGCGTCGTGTCAAAATCTGATTCTCACATTCCTGTCGGTCGGCCTTCGGCCCGCCGCCGTTCGCTCCACGCCAGACCCGCTGATCTTCCGGGTCGCTTCCCGATCGAGCCCAACATGAATGTCACCGCTCACAGAGCGTTCCACGTTCTTGTCGCCTGGAAGACCGGCGCCGGACCCGTATGAAATCGGCAGAATCATCGAAATCAGGCCTGAAAACGTCGAAATTGCCGGAATCGGTCCGGCGCGGCGGTTGGAGTCAGTCTTGCTCCTATGTCGATATGTGGACGCCTCGTCGGGCACGAACACTCGGAATGGTGCTTTTGCTCCCTTTTGCGCTGCTGGCCGCCGCTCCGGCCAGGGTGCAGGCCGGCTCCACGCAGCGCGTGCGGTCGTCGTCGCCTTACCTGAAGCTGCTCATCACCTCGGGCGTCGAGCGCTCGCCGACCTTCCGCGACATCGTCGAACGGTTGGAGACCTCGGACCTGATCGTCGAAGTGGAGTGCGGGCGCTTCACCAGTTCGATGCTGGCCGGGCGAACGGCGCTCCTGGCGGCGCTCCCCGGCGTGCGCTACGTGCTCGTCGAGGTGGGCTGCCCGCTTTCGTCCGCGCCCGCGCTGGCCACCATCGGTCACGAACTCCGGCACGCCCTCGAAATCGCGTCGGCGCGCTGGGTGGTGGACGACGAGACGCTCGCGCTCTTCTACACGGAAATCGGTTTTCCGAATCGCGCCGCCAAGATGGCGTCCTATGGTCAGTTCGAAACAACCGACGCGCTCGATGCGGGCGAGCGTGTCCATCACGAGTTGTTTCACCCGACGGAACTCTCCCGCGCCTTAACCCAGGTAGTCACCAAGTGAGGGAACGATGATGAATGACATGTCTCGACCGGTTCCACGACTCTCGGGCACCGAACGTCTGATCCTGGATCTGCTGCGGCAGGGCGAGCTCTTCGGCCTGCAGCTGGTGGACCGCTCCGAAGGCGCGTTGAAGCGCGGCACCGTCTACGTGACGCTCGGCCGCATGCAGGACAAGGGCTACGTCGAATCGCGGACCGAGCCGCTGCCGCCGGGCGCCATCGGCCTGCCGCGCCGCTGGTACCGCCCCACCGCGTACGGGCTGCGCGTCAGCAACGCGTGGATGATGGCAGCGCGTTCGTTCGCCGAGCAGGAACTGCGGACCGGCGCGGCCTAGACTACGGCCGCTTCGGCTTGTAGACGTGCGTCGACTGGCCGAAGAACACTTCGCCGGCCTCCATCAGCGTCTCGGTCAGCGTGGGATGCGGGTGGATGGACAGCTTCAGATCCGACGCGGTCGCGCCCATCTCGATTGCGACAACGGCCTCGGCGATCAGTTCGCCGGCGCCGCTGCCGACGAGGCCGGCACCCAGGATGCGCTCGGTCGCCGGATCGATCAGCAGCTTGGTGAGGCCGTCCACGCGGTCGAGCGTGATGGCGCGGCCTGATGCCGCCCACGGAAACTTCGCGATGCTCACCGTCCGCCCGGCGGCCTGAGCCTGCGCCTCTGTCAGCCCGGCCCACGCCAGTTCGGGGTCGGTGAACACGACGGCGGGAATCGCCTGCGGCTCGAACACGACTTTGTGGCCGGCGATCACTTCGACGGCCGTGCGTCCTTCGTGCGACGCCTTGTGCGCGAGCATCGGCTCGCCCACGACGTCGCCGATGGCGAAGATCGACGGCTCGGCCGTCCGCATCTGGTCGTCCACGACAATGAAACCGCGCTCGTCGAGCCTGACCTGGGTGCGGTCGAGTCCGGGCACGCTGGCGTTGGGGCGCCGGCCCACGGCGACGAGCACGCGGTCGAACACCGCGTCGCCGGTCTGCCCGCCGTCGAAGGTCACGCGGATTCCGGCTGGCTCCGCCTTCATCTGCACGACCCGGGTATTCAGCAGCACGGCCTTCATCGTCCGGCTGATGCTCTTGGCCAGGATGTCCACCAGGTCTCGGTCGGCGCCGGGCAGCAATCCGGGTGTCATTTCGACGACGGTGACGGCGCTGCCGAGCGCCGCGTACACCGAACCGAGTTCGAGACCGATGTAACCGCCGCCGACCACGAGCAGTGATGGCGGGATGTCGGGCAGGTCCAGCGCCGCCGTCGAATCCATGACGCGCGGGTCGTCTCCTCCCGGGAGCCGCAGCGACGCCGGCACGGCCGGTACCGATCCGGTCGCCAGGATCGCGTGCTCGAACTGCACCGTCTCTTCCCCACCCGACGTGAGCTTCACGCGCAGCGTGTGCGCGTCCTCGATCGACGCGAGCCCCCGCACGTACTGCACCTTCCGGCTCTTGGCGAGCAGCCCGGTGCCGCCGGTCAGCCGCGCGACGACCTGATTCTTGAACGCGCGCAGCTTGTCGAGATTGATCGCCGGCTCGCTGAACGTGATCCCCCAGGCGTCGGCGTGGCGCGCTTCGGTCACGAGTTTCGCGACGTGCAGGAGCGCCTTGGACGGGATGCAGCCCCGGTAGACGCAGACGCCCCCGGGATTGAGCTCGGGATCGATCAGCGCGGTCTTGAGGCCGAGGTCGGCCGCGAGAAACGCGGCGGCGTAGCCGCCCGGGCCGCCCCCCACGACGACGACTTGGACGGCAATCATCCCTGGAGCGAGAGCAGGAACGGCTGCTCGAAGACGTCGGCGACCCACCGCAGGAAACGCGCGCCGTCGGCACCGTCGATCGCGCGGTGGTCGTACGACAACGACAGCGGGAGCATGAAGCGCGGGACGAACTGACCGTCCTTGAACACCGGCTCCATGCGCGCGCGCGAAATTCCAAGAATGGCGACTTCCGGCGCATTGACGAGCGGCGTGAAGGACGTTCCGCCGATGCCGCCGAGGTTGGAGAGGCTGAACGTGCCGCCCTGCATCTCTTCCAGCGACAGCTTGCGGCTGCGCGCTTTCTCGGCCAGCGCCGCCACCTCCTCGGAGATCTGCATCAGGCTCTTCGTGTCCGCGTCGCGAACGACGGGTACGAGCAGACCGCGGTCGGTGTCCACGGCCACGCCGATGTGGACGTATTTCTTGACGACGATCTCCTCGGCGGCCATGTCGATCGACACGTTGAACTGCGGAAACTGCCTGAGTGCCGCAGCGATAATCTTGACGGCGAGCGTCGTCACCGTCAGCGGCGCGGCCCCGGCCCCGGCCTGCTTCGTGTGCCGCCTCCGGATTTCTTCGAACCCGGTGATGTCGGCCAGGTCGTACTGCGTGACGAGCGGGATGGTGGCCCACGACGCGCCGAGGTGTTCGGCCGTCTTCTTGCGGATGCCGCGCATCGGCTGGCGCTCGACCGCGCCCCACCGGCTGAAGTCGGGCAGCGGCTCGCCCATCGGCCTCGGCGCCGAGCCTCCGGACGGAGAGGATGCGGCCGCCGTGATCAGGCGCTTCGCATGCGCCTTCACGTCTTCGACGGAGATACGACCCGCGTCGCCCGTGCCGGGCACCTGGTTGATGTCGACGCCCAGTTCGCGCGCCATCCGGCGGACCGAGGGCGCCGCCGGCGCCGACGGCGCGTCGGACGCGGGCGGCACGACGTGCCGCGGGCCCCTCGCGATGTCGATCACATTGTCTTTTTCTACTCCGGAGGCCCCTGCCCCGCGGACACGCTCCGCGGGAGCCGCTTCGCCCCGCTCCGCATCGCGAGACCGCACGAGCGTCGGGGCGGTTTGCGCCGGGGGCGCGGGAGCGGGCGGCGCGGCCGCGGCAGGCGCGGGGGGCTCGGGGGGCGGCGTCGCCGATGGCGCCGCTGCCGGTGCCGGTGGCGCCGGCGCGCTTGCGGCGGCGCCGTTGTCCGCGAGGCTGAGGATGGCCTGTCCGACCTTGACCTTGTCGCCCGCCTTCACCTTGATGGCGGTGACGGTGCCCGCGATCGTCGATGGCACTTCGATCGTCGCCTTGTCGGTTTCGAGCTCGAGAACCGGCTGATCCTTGGCCAGCGTGTCGCCAACCTTCACCAGCACGTTCAGCACATCACCAGCGCTGATGTTTTCGCCCAGCTCGGGCAGCGTGAAATCCGCCACTACGACACCGCCGGATTCAACTTGTCAGGATTGATGCCGAACGTTTTGATCGCCTTCCGGACGACCGCGACGTCGAGCTTGCCCTCGCGCGCCAGCGCGCCGAGCGTGGCGACGACGATGTAGCGGGCGTCGACTTCGAAGAAGTCCCGGAGGCTCTCGCGGCTCTCGCTGCGCCCGAAACCGTCGGTGCCGAGCGTCTCCAGCGCACGCGGCATCCAGCGGTCGATCGCGTGGGGCAGGGCCTTCACGTAGTCCGAGGCGGCGACAAACACCCCGGGGGCGTCCTTCACGCACTCGGTCACGTACGCGACGCGGGGCGTCTCGCCCGGGTGCAGCATGTTCCAGCGGTCGGCCGTGAAGCCGTCGCGGTACAACTGCACGTAGCTCGTGATGCTCCACACGTCGGCGCCGACACCGAAGTCGGATTCGAGGATCGCCTGCGCCTTGACCACTTCGGGCAGGATGGCGCCGCTGCCGAAGAGCTGGGCCCGCAGCTTCGCCTTCGGCGTTGACGTGGCGCGGAATCGGTACATGCCTTTGAGGATGCCCTCGCGCGACCCTTCAGGCATCGGCGGCATCTCGTACTGCTCGTTCATCACCGTCAAGTAGTAAAAGACGCTCTCCTGCTCGACGTACATCCGGCGGATGCCCTCTTCGATGATGACCGCCATCTCGTAGGCATACGCCGGGTCGTAAGGCAGGCAATTGGGGTACGCCAGGGCGAACATCTGGCTGTTGCCGTCCTGATGCTGCAGGCCCTCGCCCGCGAGCGTCGTTCGGCCCGCCGTGCCGCCGAGGAGGAATCCGCGCGTGCGCGAATCGGCGGCAGCCCAGATCAGATCGCCGATGCGCTGGAAGCCGAACATCGAGTAATAGATGAAGAACGGGATCGTGTTCACGCCGTGCGTGGCGTACGCGGTGCCCGCGGCGATAAAGGAGGACATCGATCCGGCTTCGTTGATGCCTTCCTCGAGAATCTGCCCGTCGGACGCTTCCTTGTAGTACAGGAGCGTGTCCATGTCGACGGGCTCGTACACCTGTCCGGCGTGGGAGTAGATGCCGACCGCACGGAACAGCGCTTCCATGCCGAACGTGCGCGCCTCGTCCGGCACAATCGGGACGATCAACCGGCCGATTTCCTTGTCGCGCAGGAGCTTGCTGAGCAGCCGCACGAACACCATCGTCGTGGAGGCCTTCCGGCCTTCCGTTCCCTTGAAGAACTCCTCGAACTGCTCGTGCGCCGGAGACGGCAGGGCCTGGGAGCGGACCTTTCGCGCGGGCACGAACCCGCCGAGCGCCGTGCGCCGTTCGCGCATGTAGCGGGTTTCGGGGCTGTCTTCTGCGGGACGGTAGAACGGGGTGTGGCCGATGTCGGCGTCCGAGATCGGCACGCCGAAGCGTGTGCGGAAGGCGCGAAGCTCGTCTTCGTTGAGCTTCTTCTGCTGGTGGGTGATGTTCTTGCCCTCACCGGCTTCGCCCAGGCCGTAGCCCTTGATGGTCCGGGCGAGGATGACCGTCGGTGCGCCCTTGTGTTCGACGGCGGCCTTGAAGGCGTTGTAGACCTTCACCGGATCGTGGCCGCCCAGCGTCATCTTCTTGAGCTGGTCGTCGCTCAGGTGTTTGACCATCTCGAGCAACCGCGGATCGACGCCCCAGAAATGCTCGCGGAGATACGCGCCGGACTCGACGGCGTACTTCTGATACTGGCCGTCGACGATTTCGCCCATGCGCTTGACGAGCAGACCGTCGCGATCCTTCGCGAGCAACGGATCCCACTCACGTCCCCAGAGGACCTTGATCACGTTCCAGCCGGCGCCGCGGAACGCGGCCTCGAGCTCCTGGATGATCTGGCCGTTGCCCCGGACCGGGCCGTCGAGGCGCTGCAGGTTGCAGTTGATGACGAAGATGAGGTTGTCGAGCTTCTCGCGCGCCGGGAGCGTGATGGCGCCAAGCGATTCCGGTTCGTCGGTCTCGCCGTCACCCAGAAACGCCCAGACCTTGGTCTGTGACGGCGTCTTCAGCCCGCGATCCTCGAGGTACCGGATGAAACGCGCCTGATAGATCGCCATGATGGGGCTCAGCCCCATCGAGACGCTCGGATAATCCCAGAAGTCGGGCATCAGCCAGGGATGCGGATACGACGAGAGGCCGCCGCCGTCCTTCAGTTCGCGGCGGAAGTTCTCGAGGTGCGTGTCGTCGATCCGTCCTTCGAGGTACGCGCGCGCGTATATGCCGGGCGCCGCGTGGCCCTGGAAGAAGATGACGTCGGGGTCTTCCGAATCGTGTCCGCGGAAGAAGTGGTTGAAGCCGACTTCGTACAGCGTCGCGGCCGAGGCGAACGTCGAGATATGACCGCCGATCCCTTCCGACGCCTTGTTCGCGCGCACGACCATCGCGGCGGCGTTCCAGCGGACGAGGCTTTTGATGCGGCGCTCGATGTCGGGGCTGCCCGGCATGAGGGCCTGCTCGTCCGCCGGAATCGTGTTGAGGTAGGGAGTGTTGGCGGTGAAGGGCAGCTTGACGCCGTTCCGTCTGGCGTACTGCGTCAGTTCGCGAAGCAGGCGGGCGACCTTGGCGGGACCGCCGCTCTGCAGGACATAATCAACGGAATCGAGCCATTCGCGTGTTTCCGTCGCGTCGAGATCGGCCGCGTCTTTGGGGGAAATATGTCGCACGAAGGGCGTTCCTTTCGGAAGTGTCGGCTCGCCGTCACTCGACCTGTAGGTCAACATTCATTGTAACCTCCGATCGAGAAAAGCCAACAATGCCGCGCTGTACGAGCTCCTCCATTTTTGTCGTGTTGGCGCGCTTCTCGCCGCGAACTGTCGCGTCTGACTGTACGGCGCCACGAAGGGCGCCGCGCAGATTCGTGCAGCGGGCTGCGCGAGTATGACGAAGCTCATCGACGTCTCCAGGGCGATCGTGTCCTGCGAGCTGTGCCCGCGGCTGCGCGCGTACTGCCGCCAGGTTGGCATCGATAAACGCCGCGCGTTCCGCGACGACACGTACTGGGCGAAGCCCGTTCCGGGATTCGGCGACCCGCGCGCGCGCCTGCTGGTCATCGGGCTGGCGCCGGCTGCGCATGGCGCGAACCGCACGGGCCGCGTGTTCACCGGCGACGGCGTCGGCGGATCGGGCGACTTCCTCATGGCAGCCCTCTGCCAGGCGGGATTCGCCAACATCCCCACGTCGCAGCACGTCGGCGACGGGCTCGCGCTGCGCGACGCCTTCATCGCCGCGGCGGTGCGGTGCGCGCCGCCCGACAACAAGCCGACGCCGGAAGAAATCGCCCGCTGCCTTCCGCACCTCGGCGCGGAGCTCCTCGCGTTGCCGCGCGTGTCGGCCGTCGTCGCGCTCGGGAAGATCGCGTTCGACGCGTACCTGCAACTGCTGAAGCGTGACGGCCTCGTATTGAAGCCCCGCCCCGTATTCGGCCACGGCGTCGCGCATCGCCTGCCGAACGGACAGATGCTGTTCGGCTGTTATCACCCGAGCCGGCAGAACACGAACACCGGCAAGCTCACGGCGAAAATGCTGGACGACGTTTTCAGAGAGGCTCGAGGGGTTCTCGAGGTCCAAGGGGTCCGAGAGGTCCAAAAGGTCCGAGAGGTCCAATAGGTCCGAGAGGTCCGAAAGGTCCCGGGGGTTCGGAACATCTGCCCGAGTGCGGGGTCCAACTTCTACACGGAGGTTGGCCATGCGACGAAAGCCCTCGGTCCTCCTGATCTCGATCGCTGTTCACGCGATCGTACTGTTGCTCCTTGCCGCCGCGCCGTGGTGGTCGCCGATCACCAACTGGCCGATGCCGCGCGAGGTGCTCGCGTTCACCGAGAGCCCGCAACTGGCCAGCCTGCAGGACATCGAGCTGACACGGCCGCCGCGCGCACGCACCCCGGATTCTCCCGCGCCCGCATCCGCCGCCTCGCCGGAGCTCGCGCCGATCGTCCCGCCGACGGGTGTCGCGCCGGAAACGGCGCGGGTGGGTACGGCTCTGAGTCCGCTGGCGTCGAGCGTGGAATCCTCGGGCATCGGATTTGTCGACGGCGTCGGCGTGCCGGCGGCGCCGCCTCCGCCTCCTCCGCCGCCAGCGGCGCGGGAACCGGTCCGGCCGGGCGGACTGATTCGGCCTCCGTCAAAGGTGGTTCACGTCGCGCCGCAGTACCCGCAGATCGCGCGCGCGTCGCGCGTGCAGGGTCTTGTGATCATCGAGGCGACAATCGACGTCAGCGGAAACGTTCAGTCGGCCAGTGTGCTGCGATCGATCCCGCTGCTCGATCAGGCGGCGCTCGACGCGGTCCGGCAGTGGAAGTTCACGCCGACGCTCCTGAACGGCGTCGCGGTGCCGGTCGTCATGACGGTGACGGTGAACTTCGAATTGTCGCAGTGACAAGGACGTACAACACAGAGCACACAGAGCACGCAGAGTTCTTCAGTACCATCAATGACTCTGTGTGCTCCGCGTGCTCTGTGTTAACCGTTGTGATCGTCAAGCACGCGGCGGAGGGTCGCGGCGTCGATGTTGCCGCCGCTCATCACGCAGGCGACTTTCCGGCCGGCCAGCCGATCGCGCAGCTTCATCGCGGCGGCCAGGGGCGCCGCGCCTGCGCCCTCGGCCAGGTTGTGCGTGGTCCGCAGCGCAAGCCGCACTCCCTCGGCCAGCTCGGCCTCCGTCAGCGTGACCACGTCGTCCAGTTCCTTCCGAAGGATCTCGAACGTCAGATCGAATGTGACGCGCGTGGCCAGGCCTTCGGCGAACGTCGCGACCCGCTCCCCCGCCACACGTGACCCCGTACGCCACGATCGCGTGAACGCATCGGCGCCCTCAGCCTGCACGCCGATCACTTTCGCGCGGCTGCCGAGCCCCGAGCGCACGATGCAGCAGCCGCTGGCGCTGCTGCCGCCGCCGATCGGCACGAGGATCACGTCGATGTCGGGCTGTGCCTCGAACACCTCGAGCGCCAGCGTTCCCACGCCGGCGACGAGCAGCGGCTCGTTGGCCGAGTGCACGTAGCGCAGGCCGCGCTCCGCCTGCAGCTGCTCGACCCGCTCGCGTGCCTCGTCGAAGTCGCGGCCGTGCTCGAGGACGTCGGCGCCGTAAGCCCGCATCGCGGCGTTTTTCTCGGGGTTGTTGCCGGCCGGCGTGACGATCGTGCACGGCACGCCCTCGCGCCGGCAGGCCAACGCGATCGACTGGCCATGATTGCCGGTCGTCGCCGAAATCACGCCGCGACGGCGCTCGTCCTGCGAGAGCTGCCCGACGAGGTTCAGGCCGCCGCGGACCTTGAACGAGCCGGTCGGGTTGTGGTTCTCGTGCTTGACCAGCAGGTCCAACCCGGATTCGGCATCGAGCAGCGGATGCCGCATGAGCGGCGTCGGGCGGATGAACGGGTAGACGCGCACGCACGCCGCGCGCACATCGTCGAGGCTCGGGGCCTGCATGGGGCCACGATTGATCGAGACGGCGTGGCACGCAAGTCACCAGACGGTGACATGCAAAACAGGTCCACGGGGTCCAAGAGGTCCGAAGGGTCCAAAAGGTCCACGGGTCGACCCGGTCCGAGAGGTCCGGTTCTATGAACGGAGCTCTCGAACAAGGGGAACCATCACGTCGGGACGATCCGTGATGAGAGCATCGACGCCCAGGTCGAGCAGCCGGCGGGCGACGTCTTTGGCGTCGACGGTCCAGACCTGGACGCCGAGGCCGGCCCGGTGCGCGGCGTCCACGAACCGGCGGGACACGACGCGGGTCCGGCCCGCCCACTCGGGCACCTGAAAGCCGACGTAGGGCGGACGGCGGAGCGGCCACCCGCACCACGATCGATACAGCGCCCAGCGGACTTCCTCGCGCGCCGCGCTCGTCGCGAGCGCGGGCTCGGCGTTTCGCGCGGCGCGCAGGACGCGGCGCCCGAACGCTCCGAAACAGACGCGGTCCAGCGCGTCGGCCCGCCGCACGACGTCGAGCGCCGCGGCCGCCAGCACGGCATCGTTCAACTTCAACTCGACGATGACACGGGCGTCGCGGAAGCGCGCGAGCACGGCCGCGAGCGTCGGCACGCCGATGCCCTGCCCTCGGCAGGGATACTCGGCCTGTGCCGCGTCGCGCTGGAAATGGTAGCCGGCGTCGACGCGCGCCAGTTCGTCGGCGTCAAGGGTGTCGACGCGGCCGCGGGCGTCGGTCGTGCGATCGAGCGACGCGTCATGGTGAACGACGACCACCCCGTCCCGCGACAGGCGCACGTCGAGCTCGAAGCCGTCGGCGCCGAGGGTGACGGCCGTATCGAACGCCGCGATGGTGTTCTCGGGGGCGGCCCCACTTTCGCCGCAAAGCGCGAACACGAGCGGGCGGGACGCGGCAAAGAATGGATGCCGCGCTTCAGCCACGAACCACCAGTTCGGATAGAATCGACCCATGGCGGCCACAATTGCGACCCTCGGCGAGCTTCGACAGGCGCGCCTGCACAAGCGATCGGTGAAGCAGGAGATTCGCGACAACCTCATGCGCAAGCTGCAGGCCGGCGACGCGCTCTTCCCCGGCATCATCGGCTACGACGACACGGTCATCCCGCAGCTCGTCAACGCGATCCTGTCGCGGCACAATTTCATCCTCCTGGGACTGCGCGGCCAGGCGAAGAGCCGCATCCTCCGCGGCCTGGTCGATCTGCTGGACGAACAGATTCCGGTGGTGCCGGGGTGTGAAATCCACGACGACCCGCTGGCGCCGCTCTGCTCGGCGTGCCGCGCGCGCGTCGCGCGCGAAGGCGACGCCATGCCGATCGCCTGGCTGCCCCGCGAGGCCCGGTACGTGGAGAAGCTGGCGACGCCCGACGTGACGATCGCTGACATGGTGGGCGACATCGACCCGATCAAGGCCGCGCAGGCGGGCCTGAACCTGTCCGACGAGCTCACGATGCACTACGGCCTGCTCCCCCGCGCGAACCGCGGCATCTTCGCCATCAACGAACTGCCCGATCTGGCGGGCAAGATCCAGGTCGGCCTGTTCAACATCCTGCAGGAAGGCGACGTCCAGATCAAAGGCTATCCGATTCGCCTGAAGCTCGACGTGATGCTCGTCTTCACGGCGAACCCGGAAGACTACACGGCGCGCGGCAAGATCATCACGCCGCTCAAGGATCGCATCGGATCGGAAATCCGCACGCACTACCCGGCCACGCGCCACAACGCAATGGCCATCACCAGACAGGAAGCGTGGACCGAACGGACCGGCGGCCTGCGCGTCGAAATCCCCGACTACGTCCGAGAGGTGGTGGAGGAAGTCGCGTTTCAGGCGCGCGCCGATCGCAAGATCGACAAGCGGTCGGGTGTCAGCCAGCGTCTGCCCATCACCACGCTCGAGCTCGTCGTGTCGAACGCCGAACGGCGGGCGCTCTCGAACGGCGAGACGGTCGTCGTCCCGCGCGTGACGGATGTCGCGGCGGCGCTCCCGTCGATCACCGGCAAGTTCGAGCTCGAGTACGAGGGCGAGCTGCGCGGCGCGGAGCAGGTCGCGCGCGACCTGATTCGGTCGGCGGTCGGCGCAGTCTTCACCGGCATGTTCGAGGGCCAGGACACGCGGACGGTGGTCGAGTGGTTCGACCTCGGCGGATCGCTGCCGTTGAGTGACGTCTCGTCGGCCGACGACGTCGTGACGCAGTCGCGCGGGGTACAGGGCCTCCGCGAGCTCGCGGAACGGGCCGGAGTCGCCCCGGGCGCCACCGCGCCCGCTGTGGCATCCGCGATCGACTTCGTGCTGGAAGGTCTCTACGCGCAGAAGAAGATCAGCCGCAGCGAGGAACGCGGCTACTCGGCGACCGAGCCCCAACCCCGGCGCACGGCGCGCCGCGAGGAGCCGCCGATGGACGAAGGGTTCCAGATCCCCGGCGGGAAGAAGAAGTATTACAACTAGGGATCAGTGGTCGGTGGTCGGTGGTCAGTGGCCGCCGAGCACCAGCCACCGATCACTGACCACTGACCACTGATCACTGTCACTGACTGGCTACTGTGAAATATCGCTACTCCAAATACACCGGCGACCCGCTCGAGGACCTCGACCTCGAGGACCTGGTGGCGAAGTTGTCCGACCTGCTGCTGGCCAGCGGGTTCGGCAACCCGCACGGCCGGGACGAGGAGGAGCGGACGATGCAGGCGCTGCACGACGCGATCCTCGACGCGTTGTTCAACGGCGGCGTCCTGCCCGAAGAAACGATCCAGCAACTGCTGGGCGATCCGGCGGACGGCGATCAGGAAGACGTGCGATCAAAGCTCGAAGAGCTCATCCAGCAGATCATCGAGCGGATGGGCGAACAGGGCTACATCACCATGCCGCCGGACCTCGAGGCCGAGCGGCAGCGCCGCAGCGGCCGTGGTAGCGGCCAGGGGCCCGATCAGCCGCCGGTGACGTTCGAGGTCACCGACAAGGCGCTCGATTTTCTCGGCTACCGGGCGCTTCGCGACCTGCTGGGCTCCCTCGGCAAGAGCAGTTTCGGCCGGCACGACACACGCGAACAGGCGACGGGCGTCGAAACAACCGGGGCGCCCAAGCCGTACGAGTTCGGCGACACGATGAACCTCGACGCGGCCGCCACACTGCTGAACGCTGTTGCGAGGGAGGCGGAAGAGAGGCGACAGTCGGCAGTCGGCAGTCCGCAGTCGGCAGTCGATAGTTCGCCCGTGGTTCGCCGTCCGCGGTCCGCGGTCAAGATCAACGTCACGCACGAGGACCTGATGGTCGT
>Ga0105245_10004027_pt1 | contig 13074 bp, 13 predicted proteins | sample KBSM54metaG_FD_81523 | JGI IMG/M metagenome (GOLD analysis project Ga0105245, IMG submission 81523) | Miscanthus rhizosphere microbial communities from Kellogg Biological Station, Michigan, USA - KBS M5-4 metaG | ecosystem: Host-associated > Plants > Roots > Rhizosphere > Soil | place... | reverse complement strand
CAGCAGCCGCGCACTGAGCCGCGGAGCGAGTGGCGCGCCGGGGCGAATGCTGGCCGGTGCCGGCGGTGGTTCGACCGAGTGCAAGACGGCCGCCACGACTCCGCAGCCGAACAGGCACGAGAGCGTCACGATCAAAAGCAGTCTCTTCCAGCTCAACTTCGACGTCCCCACATCATCTCGTTCGTCGCCCGGTAGCGCGCTCAGCCGCGAGCGGCCACTTCACGATACACGTCGCGCGTGATTTCGGCCGTGCGATCCCAACTGAACGCTCGGGCGCGGGTGAGCCCGCGTTCGCGCAGCTCTTCCAGCAACGCGGGTTCCTTGGCGGCTCGCTGGATTTCCGCCGCCAAATCGCGAACCGAAGCGGGCTCCGCGAACAGTGCGGCATCCCCCAGTACCTCGACCAGCGGCGGAATGCTGCTGGCGATCACCGGGCAGCCGCAACTGATGGCTTCGAGCACGGGCATGCCGAAGCCCTCAGCCAGTGACGGCTGGAGTAACGCCGTCGCCGATTGCATCAATGCGAGCAGCGTGGGGAAAGGCACTCCGGACACGAACGAAACCCGATCGGTCACGCCGAGCTCATGCGCCAAGCGATCGAGCCCGCGGCCTGCATCGAGGCGTTGCACGAGCACCAGGCGATGCTCGGGCAGGCCCGCGGCGGCAAAGCCGCGCAGCGCGACATCGTGCGCTTTCGACGGTTGATTTTGCCCGACCACCAAGAAAAACGGCGCGCTGCTGCCGATGGCGCGCGTCGCCGCTTGGCGAGCCGCATCGCGTGACTCCGGTGCGCGAAACTCCGCCTCGCAGGCGTTGCGAGTGACCACGGTTTTGCTCGCCGCGCTGGGCTCGACCCGCGCGATGGCATCCGCCGAGGCTTGCGAAACCGTCAGGATCCGCGCTGCGAGCCTGAGCGCGCGCCGAATCCCAGTGGAGTAATAGGTGTGGCTGATCGGACGGAGCCAGGGGTGCGGTTGACACCACGCCAAGTGCTCGAGCCACATCACGTCGTGCACCGTCACGATGCTGGGGCCGGGCACGCCAAAGCCCAAGATGTTGGCGGGACCGTGAAAGACGTCATCCGCTTGCAAGCGGCCCAGGCGCTTGGGCCAGAGCAACGTCGCGAGTCCCGCGGCGGCGGGGCGGACGCGCCGATGAGTCACGTTCGGCGCCTCCGTGAGCGTCGCGGCGCCCGGCGAGATCCAATAGTCGAAGCGACTCTCTGGCAGCAGCGCGGGCAAGCGCGAAGTGAGCGCGCGCACGTAGTTGCCCATCCCGCTCACCTTGGGCCCTGCGTAGCGAGCATCGATCACGAAGCGCATAGACGGCGGCGGATGTTAGCGTTCGGCCAAGCGCCGCGCTAGCTCTTCGACACGCAGCATGGCGTTCAAATCACTGGTGCGGTGCGCGTGGTCCATCGCTGAAAACAGGTGGGTTTGCTCCAGCTCGAGCCGCTCGGGATGGGCCTCGAGCAGGCTCACGTAGTGCAGATACACCCGTTCTGGCGGCAAATGGGTGCGCTTGAGCACCGCGTGGCGCACGACGGCGTGCAGCGTGAAGCGCTCCGCGATCGGCTCCTGCACCAAGTGCCAACGTTCCAGCGGCTTCAGCGCCTGGGCGAGGCCGCGGGGCACGCGCGAGAGCGTGGCGAGCGAACCGAGGTCCACGTGATCGCCCTCGATGTGCGCGAGCACACCCAGCACGCGACGGCTCGCCGCACTCAGCCGAGGCCAAGCCCAGGCCACGAGCAAAGCGATCTCCGGCAAGTCGTCTTCGTGGGCGATCACTCGCACCTTGGCGACGCCGTTTGCCTCCAGATAGTCGCGCAATGCGGGCAAGGTGCTCGCGCCGGAACTCACGATCCCATCGGCAATGTCGAGCGCCAGCGGGTTCCAGCGCAGGAGGCGCGTCAGCTTGGCGACGCGCGGAAATGCGCTTCGCCCCGCGGTGACGAGCGGCGCGGTCACCGGAAATACCAGCACGCCCGCGAGCAAACAACGCCGCGCGGTGATCATGATCGTGAGCGGTGTGCCGGCGAGCGAGTCCAGCAGTTGGGCCATGGCGCGGTCGTCTTCGTGGTTGTCGAGAATGACGAGGCGCGGCCCGGTTCGGCGAAAGAAGGCGCGCAACCGCTCGACGCGGCCATCACCGCCCGGAACACCGAAGCGCAACGCGAACATCTCGGTCAGCGTGTAGAAGTCCCAAGAACCGACGCGAAACCAGTGCACGCGTCGCTCGAAAAAACGCGCCATGCGATGCCCGAGCGCGTTCGCCAACATCGATTTGCCACTGCCGCCGGCGCCGATCAGCGCTAGCCGCGCGGGCGCGGTTTCTTCGATCAGACGGGATAGCGTGCTCAGTTCGACCGCGCGCCCCTTCAAACCTCGAGGAACGGGCGGAAGATCGAGCGAGTGAGCCATGCGGCGCTCACCCTACACAAAAAAAGCGACCGCGGCTCGTCGAGCGCGCGGTCGCTTCGGACCCTTTTCGCCGCAGTTACTTGGTTACGGGGACCTGTCGCGGATCGCCGGCCTTCGCGGAGCCGAGGCCACTCTCCACGCGCGCTCCATACTCCGGATCGGCTTTCTTGAAATGCTCGATCTGACGTCGCTGAATGAACTCGGGCACCGATTTGAGCGCGCCGACGAGATTGGCAGTGAGCAACGCGCGCTGTGCTTCGCTCATCAGCCGGTACAAGTCCCCCGCCTGCGAGTAATAGTCCGCATCGCTGCGGTGATCGTGGCGCCCCACGGCGCCGGACAGAGCGTAGGGCGGTGGCGCACCGTCCTGGGATTCAATCACTTCGTCGAAGCTGTTTGGGTGATAGTTGTGGCCGGCTCCGCCATTGCCATCCACTCGCCCGCTGCCGTCTCGGTGATAATGCCGCACTTCATTCACGGGCTGGTTTACCGGAATTTGGTGATAGTTGACGCCCAAGCGATAACGCTGCGCGTCGGCATAAGAAAACAGCCGGCCCTGCAGCATGCGGTCCGGTGAAAAGCCGAGCCCAGGCACGACTGCCGAGGGTGCGAACGCCGCCTGTTCGACGTCCGAGAAATAGTTCTTCGGGTTGCGGTTCAACACCACTTCGCCGACTTCGATGCGCGGGTAATCCTTGTGCGACCAGACCTTGGTCACGTCGAATGGGTTGATGCGATAGTTGGCCGCGTCCGCTTCCGGCATCACCTGCACCATCAGCTTCCACTTCGGAAACTCCTGGCGCAGGATGGCCTCGAATAGATCGCGCTGCGCGTGATCCGGATCCGAGCCGGCCAGTTCGAGCGCTCTCGCGGGCGTCAGGTTCTTGATGCCTTGCTGGGTTTTGAAGTGATATTTGACGAAAAATCGCTCATTTTTCGCGTTGATGAGGCTGAACGTGTGGCTGCCGAAGCCATCCATGAAGCGGTAGCCATCGGGGATGCCGCGATCGGAGAACAGGATCGTCACCTGATGCAGAGACTCCGGATGGGCTGACCAGAAATCCCATTGCATCGTGGCGTCTTTCAAATGGGTTTGCGGATGTCGCTTCTGCGTGTGCACGAAGTCGGGGAACTTCGAGGGGTCGCGCAAGAAGAACACGGGCGTGTTGTTGCCCACGATGTCCCAGATCCCCTGCTCCGTGTAGAATTTCACGGCAAAGCCGCGCGGGTCGCGCTCGGTGTCCGCCGAGCCCGCCTCGCCGCCCACGGTCGAGAAGCGAATGAAGAGCGGGGTCTTCTTGCCGACCGCGGAGAAGAGCTTGGCTTTGGTGTAGTGCGTGATGTCTTGGGTCACGGTGAGTTCGCCGAATGCGCCCGAGCCCTTGGCGTGCACCACGCGTTCGGGGATACGCTCACGATTGAAGTGCGCGAGCTTCTCGAACAAATGAAAATCCTCGAACACGATCGGCCCGCGCTCACCCGCGGTGATCGAGTTCTGATTGTCGTCAACCGGCACGCCGTTGGCGGTAGTGAGGTACTGTTTGGTCACGATATTTCTCATTTCTAGGGGGATTGATGGGGTTTGTCTGGGCGGCGCGGGTCGCTACTGCTCTTCTTCGGGGAGCGGCGCGTCGAGTGCGGCGAGGCGCGCGACGACGGCGCTGCGGCCGAAGTTTGCGGCAAACGCCTGGGCGTCGAGGCCGGCATGGTTTCGGGCATGTCGGTCGGCGCCCGCGGCGAGCAAGCGCTCGAGCATCTCGAGGTGGCCCTTGAAGGCCACGCCCATCAGTACGGTGTTGCCCGCGCCGTCGGTGCTGTTCGGATCGGCGCCCCGTTCCAGCAAATAGTCGAAAGCTTCGCGCTGCCCGGCATAGGCGGCGAGCATCAGCGGCGAGTAGCCGCGGGCGTCACGCGCGTCGATGTCGGCACCTTCCGCCAACAAGCGCGCGAGCTCGCTGACGTCGTTGGCTTTGGCCGCGACCCACAATGAGGCTGGCACGACCATGGTCTGCTGGTACGATTCCCAAGCGGTCGACGAAGGTTGCATGATGACTTCTTTCTCGTGAAGTGGCTGCAGATGGAAATGTTGGGGGCGCTGGCACTCGTGAGCGCCGGTCGCCACCGACCTCCACAACATCGCGCAGCACTGCCCGAGTGCCCAATACATCGTGGCGAACACGCCGATAGCGTGAGACTATCGGTGGGATTCTTGCGTCAGGCGCGCGACGCCGCCCCGGATCACTTCGGCGATGGCGCGCAAAGCATCGGCAAATGGCGCTGTTTTCCGCCACGCCAGCGCCAAGTGCCGGGCTGGCCCACGGGGCCCGAACGGCAAGGTGCGGAGCGCGCGCGTGCGATTCTCGGTGCGCAGCGCGAGCTCGGGTAAGAAAGTAATGCCCGTCCCGCCCGCTACCATTTGCGCCAAGGTGGACAGGCTCGTCGCCCGCACGCTGGCTTCTTCCGCTCGCACACGCCGGCACACCGAGAGCGCCTGATCGCGGAAGCAATGACCATCCTCGAGGAGCAACACCGTTTCGTCCTCTAATTGATCGATGCGCGCGGGCGCACTGGCGCGTGCCAAGCGGTGCTCCGGCGGGAAGGCGAGCACGAACGCGTCACGCCCCAGGGGCTCGCTCTCGAGATCGCCGAGCTCCGATTCGAGTGCGACGATCGCCGCGGCCAGATTGCCCGCAGCGATGCCCTCGACCAAGGTGCGGGTCTTTTCTTCGACCCAGAGCAGCTGCAGGCGCGGAAATTTGGCGCGCAGAGCGGGGCCGATTTCCGGCAACAAATAGGGTGCAACCGTGGGGATCACGCCGATGGTCAGCGTGCCCGAAAGTGGATCGCGCGCCCGCTCGGCGGTCAGCTGCAGGTCATCGGCTTCGAGCAAGGTGCGTCGTGCGCGCTCGAGCACCGCGCTGCCGGCTTGGGTCAGGGCCACGCCGCGCGGCAAACGCTCGAAAATCGCCACGCCGAGCGCGGCCTCCAGCTGAGCAATCTGTGCCGACAGTGAAGGCTGCGCCACGGCGCAAGCTTCCGCCGCACGTCGGAAGCTTTTGAACTCCGCTACCGCCAGTACGTATTGCAGCTGGCGGAGCGTGACGGGGTGCGGTGCCCAACGGTTCATGGCGAAGCCGCGAAGGCGCGCGGCCTTCGATAGCCCAAAGCTATCGAAGGCTCAGCCCGTGCGCCGTAAGTAAATCGCTGCTTTGTCTTCCAACACGCGAAAGGTGAATGATTCCGTGATGTACAGCTCCACCGTCTTGCGGTCGTGCGCGGTGTAACCCACCGACAAATCTTGCCCCACGGTGAGCTCGTAGTCACCACCGCGCGTCGAGAGCAGCACGGCGCCACCCTTCAGAGCCGGCGCCCATACCAACGAACCGGTGGAGACGTGCTCTTCGATCCGGTTACGGAGCGGGTAGCCGTCATCGCCTTCGGCGGTGAGCTCATCGTAAGCCTGAATGCCGACGGCGAGTGCATAGGGACCATCGACGCCAGCCAGGCGCAGCACCTCTTTGGCGGCGCTGATCGCACTCGGCCACTCTACGGCGCTCTTCACCTCGAGGGGTTTGTGCGGGCTCGATTCGATGATGCCCTTGATCTTGCCCTCGGCAAAGCCGTGGAAGACGGCGCTGTCTTCCGCGTGTGCGACGCGTTCTGCCGCGGCAATGACTGCGTCGAGATCGAGATCGGTTGCGCCGCGCGCGGCATAATCGAGCTCCAAAATCGGCAGTTCGATCGCCGCCCGCAATTCCACGAGAGGCTTCACTTCACGAATCGCGTGGCCCACGTGTTCGCTCGGGGCGCCCTCGATGTGCTTCAGTCGACCAGTGTTCACGCCGCCCAAGCCCCAGCCATGGGGGCCCGAGAAATCCACCAATTTACGCGCTGCCAAGTGCAGCTTGAGCACGCGGCGCGCCTCTTCGTCGATCTGCGACCAAGCCTCGCCCGTGATGGGCGCCAGTTTTCGTTTGAGCAGATCCATCACGGCTTCCCTTTCAAGCTACCAATGCCGAGCGAACCCGAACTCGAGACGGCCGCGCTGGACGCTCCGCCGCTGCCGGTCGCCGATGCCTCCACCGAGGTGATGGGTCCCTCGGAATCGATGTAGGTCTCGATGTTCTCCGCGAACACCGAATTTTTCCGACGCAGCCATTCGAGGGTCATCATGGCGTGCTCGATCTCTTCGTTCTTGTTGTGGAGCAGCACCGCCTTCAGCTCGGAGTCGCTGCAGGCTTCGGCGCGCTGCTGATACCAGTCCACGGCTTCGAGCTCCTCCTTCAAGGAGACGATCGCGCGATGGAGGTTCTTGGTATCCTCTGACAGCAATTCGATGGGTTCGTGATAGCTCTCGCTACTCATGGCCGGAAACATACACCCAGCGCGGTTGGGTGCGAACGCCGGCCGCTCGAGAGACGCGCGGTCGCGCTGAATTTCGGTATTCGACGGCCGGTGACGGCCCGGATCGCTCGGGTGGTGAGGCGCAATGGCTCAGCCAGGCCGAACGTTTTGGTCGGGCGCTCCCGTCGTGTCTAACCCTGTGGAGTCTGGTCATGGGGGTTGTCTTTTCTCGGGCGCGAGTTCGGCGTGGCCTCGCTCGCCGCGCAACGAATGTCGACGGCTCGCGCACGAAGCGTCGACGTCAAATTCCTGCGCTTCGAGTGCCGGCGACCGGCAATGAAATTTGGCTCAGCGCGATCCGCGAGTGATCGTGACCTGGAGAACAATTGAACATTCCGGGAGCTGGCACTTCACTTGCTTTGGCGGCTCACGCGCGCACGAAACGAGCCTCGGTCGGGTTCGAGAACGCGCAGGAGTGCTTGCCATGTTGGGTCGAACCGTCGCCGTCTCGCTGATTGCTTTTTCCGTCGCTTGCTCGAGTTCCAATTCCGATCCGTCGCCAGCCGCGAGTGGCGGTGGCGGCGCGACGGGCGGTGTTGGGGGCCATGCCGCTGGGGGCAGCGCCGGATCCGGCGTGAACGTCGGCGGCACGAGTTCCGGCGGGAATCAAAGCGTCGCGGGTAACGCTGGTTCGACGAGCTACGGCGGTGGTGCAGGTGGCAGCGCTGGGCTCGGTGGCGGCAGCGCCGGGCTCGGTGGTGCGGGCGGTAGCGCGCAAGCCGGCGCAGGCGGTTCGGGCGGCAGTACGGCGAATCCGAACGCCAAACAATCGTTGATCTGGATCTGGCTCGACTACAAAAACTCGGTCGACAAGGTCATTCAAAACGCCAAGAGCTTCACGCACGTGAGCCCCGCCTTGTACAAGATGAACTACGACTACAAGTCCGGCGTCGTGCAAGACGTGAACGACGGCGGCAACTACGACGGCCTCACCGGCAAAGACATGGCCACGAAGCTGCATGCGGCCGGCCTCAAAATCGTGCCCTTGATGTACGCCGGCGCCGGCAATTTCGGCACCGATCAAGGCATTCAGAACATCCTGAACGACTCGGGCACGGCCAAAAACTTCATGGACGCGCAAATCCAAGAAGCGCTCGACAAAGGGTACGACGGCTGGAACCTCGATTGGGAAGTGCAAGGCACGAACTACGATCAGTACGGCCAAAAGCTGATCTCGTTCCTCACCAGTTTCAAAGCCGCGCTGCACGCGCACAACATGGAGCTCTCGCTCGATCTCGGTGGCTGGTACGTGAAGCAATGCGCCGGCAATGGCCTCGTCGATCTGAAGGCGATCGGCCCCGCCGTCGATCAAGCCATCATCGAAGATTACGCCGGCTCGTTCGACGGCCCGACGGACAAGTGCCCGGCAACGCTCCCTGATTCGCAAGATTGCGGCAGCTTCGGCAGCCAGCTCGAAGCCATGTGCAACACCACCAATAGTTCGGTGATGATCGGCCTGATTTCGCCCGGCTCGAACTCGTTCGCGCCCAGCGCGCTCGACGCCATCTCGAGCTACGGCTTCCACAGCGTCGCGGTTTGGCCGGACGACGCGGTGTTCCTCAAATCGGACGGCATCCCGAACGGTGGCACCTGGTACAGCGTGCTCGCCAAGTGGCTCAATAAGTAGCTCGCCAATCGTGGATTAGGGTTGCGCTGCTGCGCGAGCGAGGTGCAGCAGCGCGGGCACCACCGTTGCGGCCAGCGCGCACCACACGGGCTCGCCCGGTTCCTCGAACACCAAATAGTCGCGAGCGATCACGTCGTACCCCGCCAGATGCCGCACGTGCCGCACTCGCGCGCTATCGCATTCTAGTTCTGCGATCGCCGTGATGCGCGCATCGGGATCGAACGGCGCACCGTACTTCGCCATCACCGCGCGCAGCGCTCGCGTCGGCAAGCTGAGCACCCGCTCCCCCGCCAAAATCTCGAACATCCCCGTGCCACCACGCAGGTACACGCTCGCGAGTTGGCCAGTCGGCAACGAAACTTCATGGATCCTCAGCACGCGCCCCGAACCCTAGCGCATCTCGAGCCAAACCTGACAAGCGTCTACGCCGCGCGAGGGGGCTTGTCCGAAATCCGACAAGCATCCACGCGGCACGAGGGGGCTTGTCCGAAATCCGACAAGGGTCCGCGCGGCACGAGGGGTATACCGAGAATCCCTTAGGGCCCCCAGATCTCTCTCTGCCCTAATTCCCGCGGATCGAGAAGCGCGGTTGCCAACGCACTGCGATCGCGGCGTTCGACCGTGGGTCGGGTTTCCCTTGCGGATTTAGGGTAACGGCTCGAGCGGCCCAGCGCTGGCGAGCGGACGAGCGGCGCCGTCTTTGATGAGCTTGTCGTAACGGGTTTGTTGATCCGGGCGGAGCGCGCCGCGGATTTCCGCGTCCATCAAGGTTTTTTGTGCGCGCAGTGGTTCACCGCAGCGCTCCATGATGTCGCGCGTGAGTTTGCGGCGCTGTTCGCCGTACTTGTTCATGATGGTTCGCACTTGGTCTTCTTGTGCGTCGCTCAGATCCAAGCGCCGTGAAAGCGCGCCCAAGCGACGGTGTTCGAAGACCTCGAAGCGATCGCGAAACAAGCGCGCGTAACGGCGCTGCAACATCGCACGTGAGCCCGCGCCGCCGGCAATGACGCCCAGCACGAATACCAGCACGAGGGCGCCGAAAGCCTTCAATTTGCCGCGATCCATCATTCGAGCTCCGCCGACGCATACGAAGTCGCGAGCTCGTCATCGACCGAGTGCTCGAGGCTCGCAGCCCAGCCCACGGCGAGTGCCGCAGCCAAGGCCGCGATCGGCAGCAAGCGGCGCGACGAAAACCAAGTGCTCTCCCAAAAGCTCGGTGCACTCTCCGCCTCGATCGCCAGCATCACGCGGGCCGAAAAACCGGCGCTCGGGTGCAGTGCTTCGGTTTCGCGAGCGAGCCGCGCCAAGCGTTGATCCACGTCTTCGAAGTCGGTCACGACTGTTGTCTCCTTTGACGGAGTGTCGCGCGAGCACGCACCAAGCGTTGCTCCACAGCGCCTTCACTCACGCCCATGACTTCCGCGATCTCGCCGTTGTTCATGCCTTCGAGGCTTTGCAAAACCAGGGTCGCACGCTGTTCGGTCGGCAGCGAGCCCAGCCACTCGTCGAGCTCGGTGAGCGCCACGCGCGCTTCGGCGGAGGCCGCGCCGTCCCAGGCGGCAGTTTCGACGGCTTCGTCGCTCGTCTCCCCGCGGCGGTTGCGACTGCGCTTGGCGTCGATCGCACCATTGACGACGATCCGATACAACCAAGTGGCGGTGCTCGAGCGGCGATCGAACTCGCCCGCTTTGAGCGCACGGAAGGCTTTCACATATGCCTCCTGCACTACGTCTTCCGCGTCTGCTTGATTGCCCATGATTCTAGCGCCTAGTCGAACGAGCCGAACGCTGGTCTGTGCCACGATCTGCTGAAAGGCCGACGTGTCCCCACTGAGGACGCGGTCGACGGCCTTTTCGAGTGTGTCCAATGGTCATCCTCGGGATCTCGAACTTCGCTTCCAACTGCGAGTGCCTCTTCTTACTGGGTTCGACGCCGCACTCGGGGGGCTTCCTACGGTGGGGTGTGACTTTTTGTTTGGGGGCGGCGTGGCGCTTCCAACGGAGAACCAGCAACTCGCTGAAAGCATTGGGAATTGTCGCGAACTTCAAAAAAACGACGCAACGCCCGTAGGGCGCACACTGGGCCCGGCGTCGGATGAATTGAAACGACAAGGAGACCCCAAACATCATGCGCACCACGATCACCACCTCTCTCATTTCGGCGTTCATTGGCCTGACGCTGGCCGCTTGTTCCGGCGCGAACAACGAGCCGGTGGATCAAAGCGCGAGCGCGGAAACCGCGCACTCGGCGCAGAGCCCACTCGCTGCAGGTAGCGCCGCTCCGGCCGCGCCCACTGCAGGCGACGACCATCACGGTCACCGCGGCCCGCCTGACCCGGCTGAGTTCGTCAAACGCTTCGACAAGAACGGCGACGGCCAGCTACAGGTCTCGGAATTGCCCGAACACATGCAAAAGTTCGTGGCCAAGGCCGACACCAACAACGACGGCATCCTGAGCATCGACGAGCTCAAAGCGGGCCAAGCCAAGATGCACGAAGAAATGCGGGCGAAGCTCGACACCAACCACGACGGCACGGTGAGCCCCGAAGAGCGCAAAGCGGCGTTCGAAAAGTTCGCGGCCAAGCGTTTCGAGAAGCTGGATAAGAACAGCGACGGCGCGCTCACCAAGGACGAAGTCGGCGACAAGCGTTGGGAGCACCTGAGCGTCGCCGATGCGGACAAGAACGGCAGCGTGACCGAAGCCGAGATCCAACAGGCGATTGCGGCCGGCACACTCAAGTTCCCGCACCGCGGTCACCGCGGTCATCACGGCCACGGCGATGACTCGGCGCCTCCGGCTCCGGCCGATCCGTCGGCTCCGTCGGCCCCCAGCGGCAGCTGAGCCGAGCGCTCGCCAGCGCGCGATTCAGCATGAAAATAGGCGCCGCAGTGCTTTTTGCGCTGCGGCGCTTTGACACGTTCAGGGCAAATACTGCGGGTTTGGCCGGCGTATGTGAGGGTGGTCGGCGTGGCGCCGATGTAGGTCGAGGTTAATTCAGATCGTTTCGCGCCGTTCAGCCGGGTGGAGATCCCGTCATTCGCCCCCTGTTCCCTGTGAAGATCGCTCGCGGCTGACCCGATGGTCGTTCGGATCACACCGCCTGCGAAACCCCAACGGCCCGCGCCGGAAAGCGCGAGTGCGGGCGAAGATCCAGTCTCGGAGATCGGCCCGAAAGCGTTGCGCTCGGTGCCGCCCCGCGTCGAGTACTTGGCCGGCCAGGTCATTGCCGATCGCTACAAGCTGCTGCGCCCGATTGGTCGCGGTGGCATGGGCGTCGTCTGGATCGCGCACTCGCTCGTGCTCGACGTCGACGTTGCCGTCAAACTGATTCACTCCGATCTCGGCGGCCCGAACGGTGCGACGCGGATGGCGCGTGAAGCGCACGCTGCCGCTCGCTTGGGTCACCCCGCGATGGTGCGCGTGTTCGACTTCGGCTGGACGAACCGCGGCGATCCGTTCCTGGTCATGGAACTCGTTCAGGGGGAAAGCCTGGGCGAGATGCTGCGCCGCGACCTGCGGCTGCCCGCGATTCAAGCAGTGCAGACGCTACTGCCGCTCGCCGACGGTCTGCGCAGCGCGCACGACAAGGGCATCATTCATCGCGACGTGAAGCCCGACAATATTTTGATCGCGCGCGACGAGTTCGGACGCCAACAACCGAAGCTCTTGGATTTCGGCATCGCGAAGGTCGACCAATCGATGGCGGCCACCGACCACAAGCTCACTCAGATCGGCGTCGTGCTGGGTAGCCCCGAGTACATGTCGCCCGAGCAGGCGCTGGGCCGAGAAGACATCGATCATCGCACCGACGTTTGGGCGCTTTCGGTCGTGCTTTACGAGTGCATTACCGGGCAAATTCCCTGGGCGCGCCCCAACTACAACGCGCTGATGCAAGCCATCATTCACGAGCCCGCAGCGCCCACGACGCAGTTCTCGGCGGGCGATATCGATCTTTGGCGGGTGATCGCGCGCGGTCTACAAAAAGATCCGAACGAACGCTGGGCCTCGATGACCGAGCTCGGCGAAGCTCTCGCGCTCTGGCTGTACGAGCACGGCGTGAAAGAAGACATCTCGGCCAACTCCCTGCGCGCCGTTTGGCTCGACGGCACGCTGTCGGGGGTGCGCATGGAGGTCTCCACACTTTCGCCGCGGGGACTGCGCAGTGTCGAGCCGATCGGCAGCTCGACGCGCGAGGCGTTTCCCTCCGAGAACGGAGGCCGCCTCAAAGCGACCGAGCGTCCCGGGCTCGATCCCACGACCGAGCCGGCGCCGCCGACGTCGAAGGGACAGCCGATTTCGGCCGCGGTAGCCAGCGTCGATCCACTCGTCGCGAGTTCCGAACCCGCGGGCATCACACGGAGTCGTTGGCTCGTTCCGGCGTTGGTTGCCGTCGCGTTGGGGCTCGGTTTGTGCGCGGGGCTGCTGCTTCGCGATAGTCGCCCCGTTGCGCCCGAGGCGGTCAAGGTGCCGGTCGCGGCTTCGCCTGCAGCGGCTTCGCCTGCGCCGGCTCTCGTTGCTACGCCGCCCTCGAGCTCGGCGCTGATCGAAGCCACCAAGCCCAAGGCTAGCGCAGTCGTGGCAGCTGCCGACTCGAGCAAGAGCGCGCATCGTATCGTGACCAGT
>Ga0105245_10004024_pt1 | contig 13076 bp, 11 predicted proteins | sample KBSM54metaG_FD_81523 | JGI IMG/M metagenome (GOLD analysis project Ga0105245, IMG submission 81523) | Miscanthus rhizosphere microbial communities from Kellogg Biological Station, Michigan, USA - KBS M5-4 metaG | ecosystem: Host-associated > Plants > Roots > Rhizosphere > Soil | place... | reverse complement strand
ACAAGCCTAAGGATTACAAGGTCAAGGCGAAGGAAGCCGAATTGCCACCGCCATTGAGGCCATCAACGGCGCGTGCTGCACTGGGTTCCGCCCCCACCAGGTGGACGCCGTCCTGTGCGCGTTCACGGCGTGGTGCTACGGGCGGGGACGCGTGGAATGGCACGGGAGGCCGGGTGAAGGGTTGATGATTCTGCCGGCGTCGACGGAAACGGGGAGGCCGCCAGTGGACGTCGAAACTGTGAGCGAGACCTTCCGGCGGTTTCCGTCGCAACTTTGATTGCCGCGCGGTTCTTGCTCGCCCCTCAGTCCTCACCTACGGGCGCGGTGGGTCGGATGCCTGCAGCCCGTGGTTGAACAAGCTCGGCGCAAATGTTGGTCCCAACAATTCCACATGATCATTCCAGAACGAGGCCAAAATGCTCAAGCACAATTCATAAGGATCGTGAGGATCGTGAAGTCTCTTCCGATACGTGACCATGTCACCCGCCTCGACGGTGAACAGCGACTCGTGAGCGGCCTTATTTCTGAGTTTTCGAAACGCATCCAGCAACTGATACATCCTGTCTTCGATTTCCCCGATCTCGTTCAGGAGGATGAGTTTCACGGAGTGGGGATAGCTCCGATTGTCGTCTGTGATTCTTTTGGCATTCTTGCAGCGTGCATCGATGACCGAATTGACAAGTAACTCGAGGAATCCGTGGGTGATGAGGACGAGCATCCGCCCGTTGTCCTTAAATTTCCCAAGTTCGATTATCACGCGAGAAATGAAGTCGCTCTTCATTGCTTCAAGAACCGTCGGCGTTTGACCCGTCGGCGACGCAGAATTATCAAGAGGTAGTTTCGTTTGATTTGTCATGTGCGGAGCCACGGTAATCGACCATTCGATGATCCAACCAATTATATACGCACTCTCTCCCGCAAACTGACCTCCTGCGAGTTGGTCTCAGCGATTAATTCGGTTCGGGGTGCTTTAGAGCACCGAACCGATGAGGGTTCATTGGTGGTGGTTGTTATCGTTGTTGTATTTGTTGAGGTTGATACGAGAGGAGGTGCAGACGACCCCCAGCGAAACGATCCTGACTTCGAATCGCTGAGAGTCGCCAGTGCATACGCGAGATTGAGTACGCAGTCCGTCCGCTCCGTTAGCAATGTCCCGGTCGAGCAGAATTAGCCTCTACGCCGGTCGGCGTTTTGTAGCCCAGTTGTTCGTCGGCACCTTGCCGGGCATCGCCAGTCGTTTTGACGTTTGCAAGCCTCAGTCTCACCTTCGCGTTACAGGACTTGCTAACGCGGCGACGCCGTCTAAAGCAATCGCACTTGAACCTGAAATCGGCACTTCCAAGACTGCCGCAGACTCTTTCCCGCAGGAAACGATCGCCCGCTCACACTGTCAGGATTCGACGAGGGGCTGGATTGTCTGGCCGGATCGAAACACGCGGAGATTTCCCTGTCAATCCCCGAGATTCATGAATGCGTCGAGGAATCACCACAGCCTCGTTTAAAAACTTAATTCTCTAAAACTCGCAGGTTTCCATGCGAGGGCGACTAAATCGTACCTGAATGATGCTGCGGATAGCACGAGCTAAGTGCCCGTTGCCACAGGTTTTGCGAGATTCAACTTCTTAGATTCATCCAATACCGTGCAAATTTTATTGAAATCCGATGTTCGGCGCGCATTAAGTGTATAGCACCGAGGAGTTACTCGGTGGTGGAAATGCTGATTCTGATGGCTCCCTTTTCTCCGAAAGGAATTTGCAAATGACCAAAACTTTACAAAAGCCAAAAAGTCAACTGACCGGCGAGTTGAGCTTCGCCAAACTCGAGAGCCAGCGCGACATCGCCTGGTTGTTTAACATGTATGCTGACCCTACCGCATCCGGAAAAGAAAAGGCCACAATCCGAAAATTGATGCCTGATCTATTAAATCAATTTGAAAAAGAAGACGCGCACAACCACGATCTTCCCGAATGGGCCAAACCTACAATGCGCGCAGGTTGGGCTTACGCGCTGAACGACTGGGCGTTGGCCATCAAATATGACCGTACTGCTCTAGGTATTGCGGAAGAAGCCCGTGACAACTCGCGAATCGCGCGAAGTTGCCGCAACTTGTCGGCGGCGTATCGGCATCTTGGACAGAAATTCGAAAATGAAGGTAACACTACGGAGGCAAACGCTCATTTCAAGCAAGCCAGAGAGTTTGGCGAAAGGGCAAGGCGGCATGACCCCGATCGCATTGTCGGCTTCGCCACCTTGGTGATTCCTTACGCCAAGACGGGTGACGCTGACCTTGCGGAAGCTCTTTTAAGTGAGTTGGTCAAACAGGCCAAATGGGATGACCCAAAGGATGAACTTGCAGCTCGATTGCTTATTGATGTCGACGTTCATGAACTTGAGCTGCCATCGGCCAAGAAACTGCGTGACTTGGCAAAGTCCCGACGAGGGAAATAGCCGCAATTCTGCTCACTTAGTCAATCCGTCGAAGATTCTTTCGAACTTTCTTCCTCAAGGATCAGCAATGACTCACGATGATTTACCCTCGCCGGCAGAAAACGTAGGAAGTGTGGAATTCACGGCCAGTCGAATGATTTTGGACCCGCACACCCACGCAGATGCGGAGCAGGAAACACACCTAAAACTCCACCAGTTACAATGCAGATTCCCAGAGAAGGCACTGTCTTCTGGTTATGGCAACATGGTACTGAAAAATACAAAACTCCAAATCTTCAGAGAAAGGGCGCGTCAGAAACGCCTTCACCAAAAGCTGCACGCTGATTTCTTGAGCAATATCGAAGAATCATCGTGCGACTCCGCGGCGAGAGCAGAGATCGACCGAGCATTCCAGGCACGATTCCCGAAGGTGTGGAAATCATTTTCCCCTGGCGAAATGGAGGCATGTCTGCATTCCGCAAACCTTATCGATAAATCTGAGGGGCACATCATAGAAACTCCAAAAGTAACAACCAAAAAGCAAGTTGCTAAAATTCAGGACGTGAACAAACGACGCAGGAGCCTCTCGCCGGTGAAGGCATCGCGTGAACGCAAAAAGGACAAGGATTCAGCGCGACGAAAGCTGAAAAATGCCGGACTTGACGTTTTCGTGTGGCTTCTGTTTGCGATTACGTTTATTGCCGTACTCAGTGGAGAGATCAGCCAAACTCGCACGACCCTCTCGCTCCACGAACACGATCGCGCCAGCCATAAACTTGAAAACTCCCAACTTGCCGCACCACCGGCAATTTCCCTTCACGAACATGATCGATTTAAATTCCCAATTAATTCTGCAGCCCAAGACCAAAATTTACCTGCTCTAGCAATTCACGAACATGATCGGAAAATCCCTCACCCCTGTAGCGATTGCACGAAAGACAGCCAAGTCAATGTTGGTTCGAACGTTCAATCTGTCTAATCGCAACTGATTGTTCCTGTTAATTCATCGCGGACGCCGCCCGGCGAGCAATGCTCGTCGGGCGTTTCGTTTCGCGATTCTTAGATCCGAAATGACAAAAATTCTATGAAATCCCAGATCACCTGCGCGTTGATTATATGTTGGAAGACATTTTCGCAAATTGATGATGAAGTAACCGAACAAAGGAGCGATTCTTATGCAGATCAGCGTTGAAAACGTGGCACAGTTCACGCGCCCAATTATTTCATCTCTCCCTGTGTCGGCAGGGGTTGTATTCACCGTCAAAGCGATTCAGGACGGGAGGTTTAAAGATGCCCTAATTTCCATTTTAACGGGTGCGATGGCCAGCATCATAACCACATTAGCAATATGCATCATTAAATGGCTCGATTCTGTCGTTTCGTCCAGTACCAAAAAGAACTCTTGAGCATAAATTACGGGCATCGGCCTAACGTATGAGCTGTAGTCATTGCTGCTTCATGGTGATGGTTCTTTCAGCCAGAACGTAATCCTCGACGAAAAGCCGCAACGTGTAGTTGCCCGTGGTTCGGAAAATCACGGCATGCAGGGTCTGTCCCAATTCCGCGATCGGGCCCGTATTCCAATTGATCATAAATTAGACTTTGGATCACAATCTGGCCCGTCGGCGAAATGAGGGCGAGGTTGACCGTCTCCTTCTGCTTGCTGCTCCCACCCTTTCCAACTGCGATGTAGACATAGAATTGCGGCACTAGGGCGGGATATTTCTCCAACTGCATCTGATCGAATGTGCCGTGAATATTCCACTGGCCAGTCTCTTCGTTCTTGCTCGTTCGTTCACAAGGGATCAGTGCAAGGAACTGTGGCGCATCTATCGCAATTCTGCTCATGCCACAAGTTTCTCGCCTTCAACTGCGGTGTCAACGATCACGCCGGCCGGAGGATAGACAATGGTCTGCGCCCAATGAGTTCGCCGTTGGCGTACAGCGCGATTCGGCACTGACCAGGGGCGAAGAATCGGGCGGTTCCCGGGATGGATTGTTCATGAACGACGGCGGGGCTGCGTAACGATGCGTCCCCCGACCAAAGTTGAAATCGATCTCCGGTGGTGACGCCATCCTTCGTCTGTTCAAGGAATAAGGCGAGCCGGTAATCCCCCTGTCCTTCGGTAATGGCGAAGTGGATTACGAACGTGACATCAGCGGGCATCGCGGTGATGCCGATCGCATTCATCATGCCGCTGATGTCAACTAGTCGCTGCGGAGTCTGCCGGGCGTGCTGGCAAATGATCAGTGCGGGACAGTGCGGGCGTCGGGATTGGGTCGCGGGTTCACTCACGAGGAGAATTATACTAAGTCAGAATTCAGTTCATAAGGCGAGACAGCTCGGGCCCTGGCACGACGCGGTGGCGGCCGCGATATTTTCGGGGTCGTCGAAGGCCTCGGAAGTACCTTCCCGGCCCAGGACACCCCATAGGAGTTGGGTCGGAGACTGCCTAGAAATTCAACCAAAGACATTCGGTTTCGCGTCCTTTGATCTTCGATCCGGAGGCATGGTTTGCGATCTCCTTCGTCAATGTTCTCCAATCCTTAAATAGCCGGTCGTATAATCCGGACGGATAGCCACTTATTATGACCTTAGACTTGCAAGCATTAAGTACGCTCGCCAACTCGCGGTGCTCTGCTTCGTCCATCTCCACACCGTAAACTGACGGACTGGTTCGCGTGGAGTGCAGGTACGGAGGGTCGCAATAAATCAGTGCATCTGGATCGTCAAACTTCTCGATGGCATGGATGGCGGGCATCTGCAGCAATTCCACCGAGCGAAACCGTTCGATAATCTGCGGCAAACCTTCAATCGCCGTCCACCACGCATTCACGTCTCCGGCCCTTCCGCCACGCGCTCTCTTGGTTGTGCAACTAAATGACTTCCCTTGTCCCCCGCGGGATTGCCGCCATCGTACAAAATCGCACCAAGCTTTCGTCACGTCGGATGCATGTGGCGGATAATCTTTCGCGATATTAAATTCGACTTCCGAATAAGGCGTTAGACTCGCCTTCGCCATGAAGTCGTCTCCGTGATCTCGGAGAACGCGGAATAATCGTGTGATTCGCTCATCGAGATCGTTGTATGCCTCTACGCACGGCTCCTTGTTGAGAAGTACAGAAGCCGCTCCTCCAAAAGGCTCCAGATAAACTCGATGCGGTGGGAACTGGTCAATAATCCACTTGCTCGAGTAGTATTTACCGCCGTGCCACTTAACAGGTGGTCGTAGTTTCATGATCACTTCCTTAAATAAAACTCTCTGGCAAAGTTGCCTGTTCAACGTCCGTAGTACGTTCCATGACGACCTCGGAATGCGCGAAAAAAAAACGGCAAATCAAAATCGATCGTTGCCGGAGTTGCCGGTTTGTAACGGCTGCCATCTCCGAACTTTTCCGAGTCCGTGAGAATCGCTGTGGCCATCTGATAAATGAAAACGCTCGGAGATAGTTTCCCGGCCCGGGACGACCTATCGCGAGGGTTTCGCAGGCTTTCCGAGTTTTGCCATGAGGGCGTCGATTTCGGCTGGGTCGAAGAGAAGCATGTTGGAAATTGATCGCTTGGGCTTTGGAAGCTTTCCCGCTGCAAGCCATCGCCCCAGGGAGGTCCGCCCAATGCCGAGAAGTCTCGCAACGTGCGAGCCGTTGTAGAGTCCCTTCGCCAATTCCCACCGCTTATGGCTCATACCTTGGTGCCGACAGTGATCGTGAAACGTTGGGATGCCCATCCAGAAATGTTTACGGCGGATCGGCAGCACCTTGTCGCATCCGCACGTGCAACGATGCTTACCTTCCTGCTCGCGCATCCACTCGGTTATCTTGTCGGCCTTCATGCGCGCATCGCCCTGGATCTCAACTGCAAACTCTGCGACGTTGGTGTCGCCAGCGGTACCTGGCGGCACCAGGCGAAGGCGGATGGTCAGATGCGATTTATCTTTCACCGTTATCTGCAGACCATGGTGCTCGGCCAGCGATCGGATCAGCGATTTACCGGCATCGGCAGTTTCGCCGGCGAGGGAAGCAAGACTCTTGAGGTAGCGGGCGACTCGCTCGCGATTGATCGGAGGCAGTGGCTTCACCGTGGCAGATTTGACCGTCTTGGTTTCGACGGCTTTGCGGAGTTCTTTGATTTCGCCAGTAAGCTCCACAATTCGCCGGTAAGCCGCCTCTTGCTCGGCCTCGCTCTTGGCGGAGTCGTGGCGCTTGTACCAGATTGCCAAATTCGCTTCAGCCTTCTTTATCGTATCGGCTGAATCGCCACCGACTTGCCGGTCCTGACTGCGCGCCACGGCAATGCGCTTGGCGGCATCGAGCACGCGATCGATCAAGTTGTCGGAGTTGATCAGGTTGCCTAGGCCTTCCCAGAATGCTTGATGAAGTTTGTCAGTGTTCAGGGGGACGAAGTCGCACCCGGCAATTGCGTCAGGTCCACAGTACTTACGCTTGGAACACAAATAGTAACCGTAACTGCCACCGGTTCGTCCGGGTTTGGCGGACATCGCAGCACCACAGGGGCAACGAAGGATACCACAGAGTGGATAACGGCGACTGGTGTTGGTGGCCGTTCCTTCCAATCGCCTCCGCACACTGGGCACTTCGACCAACGCGGGTCGTCGTGATGCCACATCGTGGTGGGCAAGAGGTTGTACCCACATGGGCGCGCACAACCCCATTGCCTCTCAATATTGAGCGGGTTGGGCACTATCATTTGGTGCTTGATGGATGAAGACTTCTGCGGGAACAATGCCACCGAGGAGCGATGCAACACTGTGCTCCCCGGGTGGCACGGCAACACTTACACCTTTTCAGTATTGCGACCAGCAACGGATGGAGCCATCTGACCCGGGTCTCCCAACAATATGGTTTCCTGAGGTTCGACTGGATTCATGGCGATCCCAAATTCTTTACAGAGATCGACCATTTCGGTGTCATCCCTGCCCAACCGCTTTTGGATTAACTGAGCAAAACCAGAGAGCGATTGTGCAGGATGCCGCGGGGGTTTCGCGCCGTACTTTTCATAAAAGGGCGGTACGACGACTTTCGGGTCTTCGCCTTTAATTTTACACCTGGCCACCATCTGAACCTTTTCACGAGTCGAAAATGCCACGGCTTTGGTCTTTCTTCCTTGGGTTGGGAGAACTGCGACATAAGGCATAAAGTGCTCCTTTCGAGCAAAACGCGTTCTTGATTTGTTCCCGCAGAACAACCTGCGTTGAACTTCAATGAAAGGAGATTACCGGCCTGGAACGGCCGGAAAGTGGAAGAGAAGTGTGATAACGCGGAGCGGGAGGATAATCGGCTGAGAAAACGCCGATCTGGCTTAAATAATTATGGAATTCGGAAGTAGGCGGGAAGTAAGACCTACCTCTTAGAGGCGTTGCGGAACGACTCTGCATTGGCGACCCTTGCTCTAATCTCCGATGCAGGATCAACGTCATCGCGGTCTATGTTGTTTCGAAGCTGGAATCGCATCCAATCGCCCGCATGAATCTCGAGTCGCTGACGGGTCGGTTTTCTCGTGCGGATCTGCGAATTGTCCTTTAGCACCTTTTTCAATTGTTTAATTCCGCTGCCATGATCCCAAAGATCAAGAACACGATATGCCGGAATAAAGGCACTGGGATCAATTGCAGCAAATTCCTCGCCTCTCAGACCATGCGTCACCCCCCAGACTTCAAGCACTAATTTGTCGAGGTCCCGCAAGTATGTCCAAGGGACGATTCGCATCGTCCATTGGTGCCCATCCGGCTGCAAGACTGGTATCACATTGTCTTTGAACCAGATATGGGGCCTTAGCTGCGCGTTACTTGCTTCGGTTGCTGCGGCCGGCAGTTCTTCTAAAACTTTCTGCGCAGCCTGTTGGAGGTGCCGGGCTGCCTTTGCAGACGCAACGCGCCACTGAGTCGAAACGATGCTGCCCTCGGGCCCCTCGTGCATTTTGAGAAATCTGGTCTTTAGAACTTCCCAATTTCGACCCGGATACTCAAAAGCGTTCAATAGCCGTTCCCCAAACTCTTCCGCTGTCATCGGTGAGCGCTTCTCGCCCTCAATCGAACCACGATCGATGGCCTCATTGTGCCGATTTATCTGATGATTCTCATCTTCGAGAGTATCGCTGTCCGCCGCCCACCAATCCCCTGGTCCCCACTGATCGCGTTCATTTCGATAAACCTCGGCAGTGATGTGCGAAAGAAATACTTGCCTGAAATCCTGTAGTGATTCGTAAAGTCCTTCGATCGCAGCATATTTCACCGGTGATTTGGTTCCTTTTTTCAAGTCTCACTCCTCCAAGTGCAATTAAGTGAAAATGAAACTGCTCCGAAATGCCGCGCCAGCTTTTGCCAAGTCATGCCGAAGGTCGAATACTGCAGTGCGGACCCTGACCTGACCGATTTGCTCATCCAAAGACTCGGCAAGGGGCATCGGATAAACCAAGATCGCATCCGAGCAACCTCGCGCCTGCGCGTACGCGATTACTTGAGCGATATCATCAGAGCTTGGTTTCGGAGCCACCTTATATTTTGTGTCGAGAACACACATCACTCCACCGGGGCCGGAGAGTACAAGATCCATGTCAAAATAAAGGCTTTTATTTGAGGTGAGATGCACGCGTTCCTGTGCTTCGACTGACCAACCATCCGGGAGATGCACTTTTAGCCACTCTGCGACGAACAATTCAAACAGTCTTGCCATGTCCACCATGAACGGAAGCATCGTATGGTCGCCAACCCGATGCGTTGGTCCGCTGTGTTCCAGAAAGAATCGGCAGAGCGCGTGTAGCGGTTGATAATCATCGTTCAGCCGCTGGTAAATCCGATCAACGCAGTCATTGGGTTTGAATTGTTTGACGGAAACGGCACCCGCAATGGCATGGTAAGCACGTCGAACGGTTGGCATGACTCGATCCCCGGCCAGTGGACTGCGAGCAATTCGCGACAGTGTCCAGGCGAGGATCTGATTGTCCTCAATGTCTGGCGTGTGCTCCTCATATTCACAGTGCAGTTTCACGTCCCAAGGGGCGCAGCTCGTACGCCGGGCGTTCAGCCGCCCTTTCAGAAATGAAAGTTGTTCAGCCTCGCCGACGTAAGCCCGGTGAAAGCCCTTGCGCGCACGATCAAGCACTCGGCGCGCCAGAATGCCCGCGATCCGCTCATAAAACGCATCAAGAGAATCGCAGCTAACCAGTCCATCAAGAAGCTCGAAACTCTTCAGCCTATACGCATATTCCAACATGGCGAAGAGGCTGGACAGTTCGACGCGAGGCTGAAGCCAGACGCCAAATTCGGGAGTGACTGGGAGGTAGCCGACCCATCCATTTGGCGTCAATTGCCACTGGTTCCCCGTCTTAGGGGACGGAAACTCAACGCTGACTTGACTGTTGTAGTTGCGCCAGAGCGCTTCACCGACCGACTCGGGGATCGCGCTTTTCGCGAACAGAGCCGGCTTGTACTCGGTCAACGTGATGGTCGTACGTTCCGAACTCATCCGAGTATGTCCGCCTTAATGGCGTCCCAGCGAAATGTCGTCACCTTTTCCGGCTGATCGAAGAAGAATTCCTCGATGTACGGTTCAATTTCCATCCGCCAAACATCCTCAATATGCTTCTTCACGTCTTTGTGCAGGAAGAACGAAATCCCCACCTCGTAGTGTTTATCCCCGATGTGAGAATTGAGCTTTTTGAGGATTTCGACGAGACCGGCCGGATCGAACCCGTTTCCTTGATGGAATTTCGATAAAAGCTCGTAGTCGGGATAGAGCTGCAGGAACGCAAACCTGCGCCTGAGGGCGTGATCAACGAGCGCGATTGAGCGGTCTGCAGTGTTCATCGTGCCGATCAAACGGACGTTGGCGGGGATTTTGAATTTGCCGCCGCCAGCCAGAGGCACCTCCCGATCGCGATATTCAAGCAGATACATCAACTCGCCAAAGACGCGCGAGAGATTGGCCCGATTGATTTCGTCAACGATCAGAACGGACAATCCGGTGCGGCTTTTGGCGCGCTCACAGAAGTTCACAAATCGTCCTGGTGACATCGGATAATATAGGCTGCCGTTTTTCTGGGTTTCAGGACGGATTCCTTGCATGAAATCTTCGTAGCTGTACGCAGGATGGAATTGGACAACTTCGAGCAGACCTGTGCCACCGCCAACGAGATGCTTCCCGATTCTTTCAGCAATGAAGGTTTTGCCAGTGCCGGGTGGGCCATAAAATATTGCCTGTCCTTTGCGCTGAACTGATCGTACCCAACGTTCAAGCACGGCGAGTTCGTGGCCCGTCTCATCGGCCATTTGTTGAAGTGAATACTCCGGATTTATTTCTGGCGTTGGTTCCGGTTCAACTTCATCGGGCATTAATTGCGGTGACGGATCAGGGATTGTGAACACTTCCGCATTCAGAATTTCGTCAAAGGTTTCTGCATCGAGCTTGACCAACGTTCGCTGCCAGCCCTTCTCTGAAACGCGGCGGCGGCGCACGTCATCCCACCTTACGCGAAGCCGGTGGGCATGCCGCTCGCCTTTCACGAAGTAATACGACCCAATCACCGTTCCAATCCCAAGCACCACTTGTTTACCTTGGTTGGCTACGATGCGATCACCCACGTTGATTTTCTTTGCGAAGGCCCAGACTTGTTCCATACCCCGCGATTTCCAGTTGTGCTCCAGCGCCAGGCGTTCACGCAGAGTCTCGAACACCGCTCGTTCGACACTTGAAATATCGCCAAACTCGGCCCACCCGATACTAATAAATTCACCTTGGCGACACGCGTCCCAGTTCCACGCGTCTTCCCCTGGAGCGATTTTCCAGAACTGTACGCTAGCGTCGTTGGTTTCCTCGTTCTCAGCTTCACCTTCCCCATGATCTTCGACGAGTTCCTGACCGAACGCGTATTTCTTCACGCCAACCAGAAAATGGCAGAACATATCGAACAAGTCTCCATCGGTCGCGCTAGGCGGAAATTGAAACGTCCGCATGACCGGTCCGAATCGTTCAACTAGCCGTCGAGTTGCCTCATTGGCGGAAGGGTATTTGCCTATGCCGTGACCCAGATCGGTGCCGGCGAAGTGGTTGACCAGAATGCGTGATTTCTTGTTTACGATCGAAAATGCATCAGGACGGATCGCGTTTAAGAACGGACTCAACATGCCCGACCCAAATCCCTTCGATGCTTCATTGCTGGCGAATTCGGCGCACGCGGCTGCTAGTTCGGACGGATTATTGACGCAACGCTCTACAAATCTAAGGATTTCGTTGGTGATAGAAGGCCATTGTTCTGAAGAAGTGAAGCCTCGGGCGTTGAACTTTATACGAACGTCACCGCTCAGGGCGGGCGCAATATGCACCCATGCGGCGCGATCGCGATTGGTCGGGGTGTCGGCGTGCGGAAGGAGCTTTGTGACCACCTGCTCGGTTACATCATCGCCGCGGAGGCTGGCAGCGCGAATGTTTTCGAGGCTCTGCCGAGCCTCTGCACGAGAAATCTCGTATGTTGCAATGTGCTTTTGACCTGCGGGAGTGTGAAGAAACTGATCGACAAAACTACCAAATAACCGTTTGAATTCGTCATCTTTTGATTCCCCGGGGGCAGGACGCACGGCAATCAGTTCGTCAATGATTTCTGCTTCCGCCGAACTCACCGGGAAATTTGTGCCTTGCGTCATTTTCAGTATGCGGAGGTTGGTTAAACCGGACTGAAGGCGTAGTTCTGACTTCCTCAACCGCGGTTCAATCAACTGATCAATACTCAAAGATACACGAACCAAAGCGGCGTCATATTCGCCTTCGCTGAGATGGAATTTTCGTTCTTCCGCCTGTTCCGGAAGAACGGCGGGATCGTTCAGCACTGTGGCCACAGCAATAATTCCGGCATCGCGGCCTGATTCCCACAAATAAACGCGGTGCCCCTTGCGAATGCTGTCTTTATACTGCGATACACGCCAGTCGATCTGCTTGAGCTCGCGGACCGCACGTGAAATGTCGTATATTTTGGGGTTGGCTTGAAACAGCCAATTCTCAGTTGTCACAGGACCCACAAGTTCCGTCCCGCCATTGTTGGAAGTGCCTAGCTCCGTTCGATTGAGATAGACGGCGTCGAACAAGGGTCCGAAAAGTGCGACGGCGTCGCGAAATATGGTCTTCAGATCGTCGATGGATTTGGGTAAGTCTTCCCTCGTCCAATAGCGGCTAATGCTGGCACCCCCAGCCTCTGGTGTAGCGGCATAAGTCAACCATTCATCAATCGACTGGAAATTCTGGACGCGCTCGTCGTCACGCCATTGCCTTTTGAAGAACCAATTCTGATCCAGCGTGGCGGCAAGCCTTCCCTTCACATCCTCGGGAACTACTTCGAGACGCTGCTTCAAAAATCGCCACTCTGCTTGAAACGCGGAATCTTGCGCGTCGCTTCTACCGCCTCCCAAACAACAACAAAGTTCGATGCCCCGCACCGACACAATAAGCGCCACTTGCAACCCGTAACTCTTATGCGGAACCACTGACGGATAGAGGCAGCACCAATAATGGTTCGTGGTCTTGCCGCTTGGGCACAGCTTCGAAACGAACGACGTGGTCGGCAAACTGCCAAGGGTGAGTCCGGTAGCATCTACTGCCACGTCGCCAACCAGACTTCGCGCAGCTCGAAACTCATCCTT
>Ga0105245_10004021_pt1 | contig 13080 bp, 11 predicted proteins | sample KBSM54metaG_FD_81523 | JGI IMG/M metagenome (GOLD analysis project Ga0105245, IMG submission 81523) | Miscanthus rhizosphere microbial communities from Kellogg Biological Station, Michigan, USA - KBS M5-4 metaG | ecosystem: Host-associated > Plants > Roots > Rhizosphere > Soil | place... | reverse complement strand
GTCCACTTTCGGACATGCCCTATCGCGACGCGAAGACCCTGATCGGGTTTCGCTCAAGATTGATCCCATCCGAAGCTCACACCACAAACTGCGTGTCCACGATGTGATCAATCTTGAGGGATTGCCGACAAGGGTCGACGCTTCTCGGCCCCCGTTTCAGGCCCCCGCGGTCGTCACGACTGCACGCGGCGGAGCGTGTTGCGATCGGTGTGGGCGATTTCGCCGCCCGTACCGTGGACGTAGGTGGTGCACGACTCGTAGCGGAATACGCCGTCGATCACGCTGACCTGACAGGTGTATTTGGTCGTGCGTGCTTTGGCCGCCAGATAGCGGTTGGAGAGAATGCCGTAGGTCTCACTGCCCAGCTGCGCGTCGAGTGAAAAGCTCGTGTCCGTCGCTTTCGCGCTGCCGCCAGCGAGCAACGTGGTGCCGCGCGGCACCATGAAGCAACGCAGCACTTGGCCGTCGGCGGCGTCCCACAACCAGTAGCCAATTTCGGTGTGGAAAGGGCTCTCCTCGTTCGGCCGCCACGCGGCCATCCGATAGTCGAGCCCGTACAGCAACTGAGAGCCGTTGGCGACGGGACCGAATGCGTCCATCGTGATGCGCTCGCGATACGGGGTCTCGCGCACCTCGCCGTGAGCGTTGTGATACGAGATATCGAGGCCTTCGCTGCCTTCCCAGATGCCGATCAAAGCGGCGAGAGGTCCCCATGCGCTGGTGTCAGTCATGGCGCGCATGATACCCGCTCCAGAAAAAACTCGAGTAGCGAAAATCGCGCGCCCGGCGTGTGCCAGGCGCATGGCCGAGGGTCGACCGCGCGCGCTATCGTTACCAACCGAGCGCGGCGCGCACGTCAGCCGTCGACTCGCTCGGACACTTGCCGACGCCACCGGGCGGGCTGCCACTCGCACACCCCAGATAGGTCGAGATGCCGAGCGCATTTTCCCACGAACGCAGCACCGAGAAGTGGTCGATGTTCATCGCCGAAGTCTTGCCGGCGGTCACGTACGGCGAAATGAAAACGTTGGGGATCGGCCCGCCGAATTCGGAACTCGTCTGCTCGTCCCAGAGCAGCTGCACGACCACTTCACCGCGGAGGTAAGCCTTCGAGCCGGTGATGAGCGGCAGGTAGGTGGCGACCCAATTATCCGCCTGAGTGATCGTCCCATCGTGCATGTCGTTGTCGAGCGTTGGCGTGATGAAGACGAACTCCGCCAAATCATCGTTCGCGAGATCGGTGACGAACGCGTTACTCGGCGGCGACGGCGGCGGCGGCGGCGGCGGCGGCAAACACGGCATGTTCAGCGTGGTCGGGTTGCACTTCAATGGTGCGATGGAGACATCGTTCGTGGCGCAGTTGGTGAGGGACGTGTAATACGCGGCCGGGTTGTGCTTAGCGGCATAGCGGCCGCCGGTGCCTTTGGCGCAGCTACCGCTCATCCCCTCCTGATAGGATTTCCACGAGCTCGCCTGGTTGAAGATCGAGGTCGTGCTCAGCGTGTGCGCGGTCGCGTCGCCATCATCGGTGATGCAGCCGGTGCCGGTGCCGTTGCCGTCGAGGCCGGTATTGCAATTGGAGCCAGAAGTGAGCGCCAGATAATGGGGCAGCGAGACCAGATTGTCCGTGAAAATGTCGTCTTGGTACGCAGTCGCGACGGCGCACTTAGCAGCGAGTGAGCTGATGTACGGCGCGTGGGCAGCGCCAATCACGGCGTCCTTATTTTCGTTTTCGAACAGGATCACGATCAGGTGTTTGATCTTTGCGGGGGGCGTCCTCGGGTAGCCCGTCGAATTGCACAGCGTGCCCGGCGGGAACGACGTACTGCCGCCGCTCGCGCCTCCGGCGCCGCCCGCAGCGCCGCTCATCCCGCCAATCCCGCTGACACCGGCGGCACCACCCAGCGGCGCGCCAGCGATCCCGAGCGAACCGCTACTGCCCCCTGACGCGCCAGCCAAGCCCCCACCACCGGCCACCACGCCACTGCCTGCGCTTCCGCCCGCTGCGCCGCTGCCACCACTCGAAACGCCGCCCGATGCGCCACCGGCACCCGGGCTTTCCGATCCCGTGCTGCTACAGGCCGTGATGAGCGCGATGCTCAGCGCAACGTATTTCAATCCGAGGCGGTTGGTTTTTTCTGACACGCGATCCGTTAAAGCACGATTTCCACGCGAACGGCTCACCGGGCGACGACACGGCTCGCGCGGGCCCGCAGAAAAACACCCCGAACGAATCTTTGAATCCTTTCCACAACCAGCAGGCTTCTCCCGATGAACCCAGTTTGGAAAGGCTCATTCGCATGCAAAATCTCGGAACGGCAGATCGCGTCACCCGCAGCCTGGCGGCGGCCATTTTAATCGCTTTTGGTGCGCTGGCCCCGCTCTCACTCCTCACGCGCGGAGCACTCGTCGGAGTCAGCTTGTACTTCGTGGCCACAGCGCTCGCCGGAACGTGCCTCGGCTACAAACTTCTCGGAAGGTCAACCTGCACGGTCCCCCGGCGCGGAGCGACCTAGCGCTCGTTATCTCGCCCCAAATCCAGCACTCGACACGTGCGTGATGCCCCGTCGCTCAGTGACGAGAAAGCGTGCTGCCGACGAGTGCACCAGCAGCGAAGTACGCAGCGGTGCTCGAGGCCGGTAGGATATCGAACGTCGCTTCGTAGGCGTAGGGCACGAGTTCCGCAGAGACTACGGAGTGTGCGGCGTCGAGTTTGCTACCGGGAAGTAGGTCGGCAAAGGTCCGGCCATCTGCGGTGGGGTGACCGGGGCTGATCTCGAGCACTCGACCGTCATCGAGCACCACGCGCATCACGCGATGATGAGCGACCGCGGTATGCTCGGCCTTGAGCAGGGGGACGACGACGATCGCCTCGTGATCCACGCTGTAAACGAGATCGCCCGCATTGAGCGACGCGATCGCTCGCTCGCCGTCCGGCGTGGCGATGGGCGTATCGGGCGAGGCACAGATCGGGCACTGACCCCCGCCCCACTGCCAAATGCCGTCAGTGCAGGTGATGGTCAATGTGCAATCGGGGCCGCACGAGGCCCCGGGAGTGCTGCAGCGGGTGCCGGCCTGCGGCATTACCGTGGGACACCCGGTGGCAGGTGTGGCGCAGAACATTTGCGGCGGCGTGATCGGCTGGCAGATCGGGTATTCGGTGCCGAGGTAGCAACCGCTGCACCAGCAGCGCGTGCCGTCGTCGTACCAACACGAAAGCATCGTGTCCGAACAGGCGCTGTTTTGCGGCGGCGGCGTGGCCGGGCAAGCCGCGGGCAACGGGCCTCCAGTGCACGCGGGGCTCGTGACTGCCCACTTGCCCGCCGTGCACTCGGCGACCGTCCGGCACTGTGGACGCGGATCGCCACCGTAAGTGCATTTGGCAACGCCGGTCGACGGATAAGGCGCCGCGCACGGGCTCCCTTGCACGGGGGGCGCGGCGGGACAGGGGCCGTCACCGCTCGTTCCGGCAGTACCACCAACTCCGGCACTGCCGCCATTCGCGCCGCCGCCAGTACCAGCGCCACCACTCGTTCCGTTGGTCTCCGCGTGCCCGCCGCAGGCGACAGCGAGCACGAGTAGACCGAGGGCAGCGAGACCATCAGGCCGAATGGACGAAGCGCCGAAAGTCATGTGGCCAGTTAAGCACAGCCAGCCGCGACAATCTCGGTCCGCATTTCAGCGAGCCTTCGTCACGGCGGCGTCTGGGCGCCCTGGCAGATCCAAGCTTCGATGGTGGCGATGTCGGGCGCGGACAGCGCGGGCGCGTCGAGCGGCATGCGCGTGCCCTGGCACAGATTCGTGCCGCGCAGCTTGTCGACGAGGTAGCTCAGTTCCGGATGCCCGGGGTCGACCAGCACGCGGGCCCCGCAACACTCGTCTGCGGGGCGACCGACGAACCAGCGCGCGTCCGAAGGCTGAACGATGTTGTGACAAATTTCGCCGCTACAGCGCGAGAGAACTGGCGCGACATCGTGCGCGTAGTCGACGAGCGCACTTCCCGAGCACGCGTCGATGACGCCCGCCGCGCCCGCGTTCGACGCCGAGCAATTCATGACCTCGGCGTCGCCCAAATCGAAGCGCAGACCACCTTGCCCGCCGCTCACGCTTTGCTTTTGGGCATTGCCACACCCCGCCACGAGACCGAACCCGAGCGCCATCGCAACCAGGAAAGCGACGAATGGGACTCGGTTCGCCGGGCCGCTCACGATGAGGGGCCGAGTCGAAGGTTCATACACAGCTGTGAATATGCTGTGTCTCGCGACGACTGGCACGACCAATTGTCAGCCCTCGTCGACGCGTCGATCGGTGCAGCGCCGATTTTGCTGAAGAACATTTCCGCCGCGGAGAATAACGTGGTTTGGCTGGTTCTTCGTGCCCAGCGGCGGATTTTTGCCTGCTCGCCCGCTGCTCGCGGCACGCGCCGTCGACGGCGCTCCGGGTAGGCAGAGGTGACAGGTGGCGCTAGCTTGCGCGTCGTGATGTCGGATCTCGGTCTCGCCAGCAATGGCGAGCTGCTTACCATTCTCGAAAAAGCCTTCGCCGGCCACGCCGGGAGCGACGCCTTCATCGACGTTGCCGAGTTACAAAAAGCGCTCGGCCTGAAGAGCCCGTACTTGGCTCGGCGCGTGCTCATCGCGCTCGATCGCAACGGTGACGGCGCGCTCAGCTACGAAGAGTTCGTGGCGGCCGCGCATCAGATCGTCTTCGGTGACGAGCGCGAAAAGCTTTGGTTCGCGTTCCGCATCCACGACGAAAACGGCGACGGCTTCATCGACGAAACCGAGATGTTGCGCATGATCGCGCTCAGCATGGCCGAGAGCGAAATCGTCGAGCGCGCCTCGCAGCCAGCGGAATACCTGACGCGCGTGTTGTTTCGCGCCGCAGACAGCAACGGCGATGGCCGCATTTCCTTCGAGGAATTCGTGGCAGCGGTGAAGCGGCACCCGGAACTGCTCCGGCAAATGACGCGCAGCGAGGCGCTGTGGTTCGCACCGAACGAAGCGCTGTTGGCCTGGCTCGAAGCGCCGAGTGGCTCACGCGCGGATCGCTGGCGGCGGGTGCGGAACTTCGGCTGGGCGCCGCTGCTTTTGCTCTGCGCCTGGCTGATTGGCAATGGCGCGCTGGTTCTCGGCTCACTGCTGAGCGGTCTTGGTAACCCACAGCGCAACCCGTTTTACGTGCTGGGTCACGCGTTCGGGCTCGCGCTCGACTTGAATGGCGCGCTGATCTTGCTGCCGATGATGCGCCGGCTGCTGACTCGCGTGCGAGCGAGCGCGCTCGGTCGCGTCGTGCCCGTCGACGACGCCATCGCCTTTCACCGCTTGCTCGGTCACACGCTGTTCGGGTTCGCCTGGCTGCATGCGCTGTGCTTCACGCTCGCCTATCTGAACGGCCACTCGAACGGCTTGGCCGCGCTATTTTTCGGCACGGCGCGAGGGCTCACGGGCCTCGCTTTGCTGCTCGTTTTTGCGATCATGTGGCTGTTCTCGCTTTCGTTCGTGCGCCGCACTCGCCGCTTCGAGTTGTTCTATTTCACGCACCTTTTGTACGTGGCATGGCTCGGGCTTGCGATTGCCCATGCGCCGTCTTTCTTGCTCTGGGTGGGCGTGCCACTGCTCGGCTTCGGGGTGGAGCAGGCGCTGCGACTCGCCAAACGTCGGCCCGCGACCCCGGCTGCGCTTTCGCCCCTGCGCTCGGCCGTCACGCAGCTCCAGATCCAGCGGCCTCGAGGCTTCGATTTCGCCCCGGCAGACTACGTGTTTTTGCGCATCCCGTCCCTGGCGCGCCATGAGTGGCACCCGTTCACCGTCAGCAGTGCGCCGGAAGTGCAGCACCTCACGCTGCACGTCCGCGCGCTCAGCAATTGGAGCAGCGCGCTCCGTCGGCTCGCCGAAGAGCCGGCGACCCGTGAGCTACAGGTGCACTTGGACGGCCCCTACGGCTCTCCCACCGCGCACATTTTCCGTTCGCGGGTCGCGGTGCTGATCGGCGCCGGCATCGGCGTGACGCCTTTCGCGAGCGTGCTCGAGAGCCTCGTGATGCGCGCCAACGGCACCAGCAACCGGCCGTCTGCGCTGCAGAGTGCCTATTTTTTCTGGTTGAATCGCGATCAGTATTCGTTCGAGTGGTTCGCGAGCCTGCTCTCTCGGCTAGAGGAGCACGATCGGCGCGGCCTGCTCGAAGTCCATTTGTGCATGACGGGTGCGGGCGCGGGAGCGAGCGCCCTCGGAGTCGAACTCGCGCGCGCCGCCATGCACGCATCGGGTCGCAGCGACATGATCACCGGACTCCGCACGCACACCCACGTCGGGCAGCCCGATTGGGAGAGCATGCTCGGTCGCGTGGTGAGCAAGCACGCGCCGGAACGGGTGGATGTTTACTTTTGCGGGCCGCCCGGGCTCGCTGCCAAGCTGAAGCCCTTGTGTCGACGTTTGGGCATGTCGTTCCGCGAGGAGCAGTTTTGATGCGCCGTGCTCACCAGCCCTCGCGCTCGCGCCTGCGCAGCAGGTCGATCGCCCTCGCGTCTTTCGCGGTGGCACTGGCTCTCGGTTGTGGAACGAGCCCGAGCACCACCGTCGCGCCGCCCTCTGCAAAGTGCGCCACGTGTCACCTTGCCGACTACCAAGCAACGACGCACCCGCCACACCCCGGTGTTCGCCCGACCACCTGCGCCACCTGCCACTCGAGTAGCTCCTGGCATCCGGATCACCTGGTGCACTCTTGGCCGTTGGAAGGCGTGCACGCGAAGACCGATTGCTTTGGTTGCCACCAGGGCGAACCTCGCCAGTTCGAAGGCACTCCGAAGGAATGCGTCCGCTGCCACGTGAAAGACGGTGATCGCGCCAACACTCGAGTCGAGCATCACTCGCAGTTCCCAGATACTTGTCAAACGTGCCACACGCCCGCTGGTTGGAAACCGACGCTCCCGCACGACGAGCCACCACCCGACGACACCTCGAACGTCGCAACGCCGCCCGTGTCGAATGCACCATCGGGAACGAGCGCGCCGGCGACCAAGAAGGCAGCCCCTCCCGCCAAAAAGCCGGTGCCCACACCGACGCGCGTTCCCGCTCCGCATCCGGATACCGTGACCGGGGCGAGCCGCCCCTGGCACAAATAGCGGCGCTCCCGCACGACGCTCGAGCGGTGCGCGCAATTGCGCCACAGCGTCGAATCCCGCTCGCACGCCCGCGCACACTCGATGAATGCGACGGCCATGTGTCCTGAAGACGCCGCGCCGTTGCACGGAGCATCGAATAAATTCGAGCCTCCGAAACAACACGACGACTCGACATGAACGACAGCGAATGCGAGTCAGCGCGATTCATCGCGCGCGCACCGCTTACCGCGCGTGTCGGGAATGCTCGCGAAGATTGCTAAAGGCGGCTCACCTTGCGCAGCGATTCAGCGACGGATCAGCGCCGTTGTTTCACGAACGAAACGCCACGCTGATTTGCAGTGCGTGATCAAATTCATCACTGCTTTGATTGTGTCACTCGTGTCGTGACGACTCGCCACAGTGTTCGAATTCGATGTCCTACTTTGACACTTGCGCAGAGACGCAAGCACAGTGAATGATGCGCTCGGGTCGACGATTGGTCCCGTCGCGCGTCGACCCGTTTCATCACTCCAAACATCGGAGTTCTTCCTTGCCCACTAGTTGGCAATACGCATCTGGCCGAATCATTGCATGTAGGACAACAGGGCACTTGTCACACACACGAAACAAGCTGACGAGTCCCTCACACACGTTCGAATCGGCTCAAAAGCGCGAGCGAAACGCTCATTTCGTTAATCCGCGAAGACGAGAATTACCATGTTGAAACGGTATCAGACCTTACTCAGTGGCCTCTTAACGATGATCGACGCGCTGATCATCATCGCTTCGTGGCCGGCTTCGTATTGGCTTCGGTTTCATGTGCCCGTCATTCCCGTGACCAAGGGCTTCCCGGAGTTCGCCGCCTACGCTTCTCTCACGCCGCTCGTGGCAGTGGTGTGGCTGGCCGTGTTCTCCACCATGCGAGTGTACACGTCCGGCCGCCTGCTCGGCGCCGTGCACGAGGTGTTCTTGGTTCTCAAGGCGCACGGGCTCGCCCTGCTGCTGTTCATCTCGCTCACCTACTTGTTCGACCAATACCGCTACTCACGCTTGGTCACGCTCTACTTCGGCGCGCTCTCGGGAGTGATGCTGGTGGCCGGCCGGGTGCTCGTGCGGGGCACTTTCAGAGCATTGCGCAAGCATGGCATCAATACCCGCCGCGTGCTGTTGGTCGGCGAAGGGCATTCCGCGCAGGACCTCATCACGCGGCTCGACAACTTGCCGGAGCTCGGCTTGGACGTCGTCGGTGTCGTCACGGACCCGAGCTCGACCAGCGAGGTCGTGAGCGGCAAATCGGTCCTCGGTCACTTCGCCGAAATCACGGACATCATCGAGCGTGGGCGCGTCGACGAAGTTTTGATCGCGTTGCCCTCATCGCAGCAAAATGAGGTCCATTTCCTGCTAGATTTGCTGAAAGACGAGACCCTCGACGTGCGCCTCGTGCCGGACGTGCACCCGTACGCCACGCTCGGTTGTGACGTCGAAGATTTCGACGGGGTCCCGGTCCTGCGCATCAATGATTCGCCGGTGTTCGTGTGGCGAGCGGCCGCCAAGCGCACGACGGACATGGTGGTGTCGGCCATCGCACTGGTCATGCTTTCGCCGCTGCTCGCGTTCATTGCGCTGCTCGTGAAAGTCACCTCGCGCGGCCCCGTGCTGTACCAACAAGAACGAATGGGCTTGGACGGCCGCACCTTCATGATGCTGAAGTTTCGATCCATGAAGACCGACGCCGAGTCACGCACCGGCGCGGTCTGGGCGCAACTGGTCGACGACCGCCGCACCTTGATCGGCACCGTGCTCCGGAAAACCAGCTTGGATGAGTTGCCGCAACTGTGGAACGTATTGCGGGGCGAAATGTCACTCGTCGGCCCGCGCCCCGAACGGCCCGTGTTCGTGAAACAGTTTCGAAAAGAGATCCCTCATTACATGCTGCGGCACAAGGTGAAATCCGGCATCACCGGTTGGGCGCAAGTGAACGGCTGGCGCGGCAACACGTCACTCAGCCGCCGCATCGAGTGCGACCTGCATTACATCCAAAATTGGTCGTACGTGCTCGACCTCAAGATACTTTGCCTCACGCTTTGGAAAGGCTTCGTGAACAAGAATGCTTACTGAAGCCAAAAAACCGACTCGAGCGGCTGAACAATCAACCTTCGGAGCGCAACGAAGCCGTCCCTTTGGCCCAGAGCTCGACTCCAACTCCATATTTCTAAATTGCAACCATTGAGTTTCGAGCTCACCGCAACTCAAACAGACAATTGCGCCACACTCCGCTCACCGGGAAGGGTCACTGATGAACGCACTCAGCATGAAACGAGAAGCGCGCCGCGTGTCGGCTGCCGCGGTGCGCCTGGCGCAGCTGTATTGGAGCAACAAGCGCCGTCCGGAGACGGCGATCAAGGTGCTGCACTACTGCTTCCGCAACTGGGGCGATGCCATCAACCCTGCGTTCGTGGAATTCGTCAGCGGTGAGGCAGTACAAAGCGTCGACATCGACGCGCGCTCGCTGCTACCACTGCCTCGCTCGCCAGAGCGGGATACGCTGTACGCGGTGATCGGCAGCATCGTGCATCACGCGGATTGCCAAACCGAGATTTGGGGTGCCGGCTACCAAGCGGCCCGCCTACAGCCGAGGCAGATCCCCAAGGCCGTCCACGCCGTGCGCGGGCCGCTGACTGCCGCAGAGCTCCGCCGCCAAGCCATCCCCTGCCCGGATGTATTCGGGGACCCGGTTCTGCTCCTGCCGCGCTACTACCGTCCGGAGCAACGAAAGCGCTACCAGCTCGGCATCGTCCCGCATTTCACCGATCAGTCGCACGCCGCGCTGGCCCGCTTCTCCGCAAATCCGGACGTCAAAGTGATCGACATTCGCGGGCCACTGTGGGGCACCGTCAACGCCATCTGCGAGTGTGAATACATCGTTTCTTCCTCGCTTCACGGCTTGATCGTGGCTGACGCTTACGGCATCCCCAACGCGTGGGCTCGGCTCGGTCGCGAGATCCCCGGCGGTAGCTTCAAGTTCGCAGATTACTACGCGGGCATCGGTTCGTCCGAGAACGAGCCCTCGGTCACACTGCTCACCGAAACGGTGGCTGAACTCTGCCGCGCGACGATTCAACGCGATCTGCGGCTGAACTTGGACCGCCTCCTGGAGGCGTGCCCGTTCCGTTGGGCCGGCGCCGCTAGCAACAGCGAGAGCGTCGAACCCATTTCCGGCCTGCCTTCCCTTGCGCGGCGTGTTGGCGCGGCGGGGCTGTCTACTTGAGGAGTCAGCTTGGCCTTCACTTCCTTCACTTTCGTCGCTTTCATCTTCGCGGTGGTCTTGGTCGCCAACGCCGTTCGTGACCCGAGCGCGCGGAGCTGGGTGCTGCTCGCGGCAAACACGGTTTTCATCGGCAGCTACGTCACTCACGTGAGCCAGCTGCTGCCGTTCGCCGCATTTCTCGGTTTGTGTTTCGTGGCCGTCGAGGCGGTGCGCCGAACGCGCTCGACGCGCGGGCAATGGCTGGCTATTGCGCTCATCGTCGGAACGTTCGTGGTTCTGAAGCGGTACAGCTTCCTCGGCCAAGGACTAGCGTTGCCGTTTCCGTACCTCGTGTTGGGCCTCTCCTACGTGCTATTTCGCGTGCTGCATTTGGTGATCGACGCGCAGCAGGGTGAACTGCCGCGCGCGATCTCACCGCGCGCATTCTTCAACTACACCTGCAATTTCCTCACATTTACCGCGGGCCCCATTCAGCGCTACGACGAGTATGCAGCCCAAGCCGCAGAGCCAGCGGTGCTCACCGAGGCGCGCGTCTTCGACGCCTTTGCTCGGCTCGTCAAAGGCTTCCTGAAGCTGTGCGTCGTCTCGGCGATCTTCGACAACCTGTTCGGCATGGTGTCCGCGCGCCTGCTCGATACGAGCCAGCCCGCGCACGGAGCCGCGTTTGCCGCGGCTTACCTAGCAGCCGCCGTGTTTTACACGGTGTACCTCTACGCAAACTTCGCCGGCTACATGGACATCGTCATCGGTGTCGGTGCGCTGCTCGGGCAAACATTGCCAGAGAATTTCAACCATCCGTTTCTCGCCCGAAATTTCCTGGATTTCTGGTCGCGCTGGCACATGACGCTTTCGAACTGGTTTCGCACTTACCTGTTCAACCCCTTGTTGAAGGTGCTGGCCACGCGCTTCACGTCCTCGAAGGCAGGTCCGTATCTGGGTGTGGTCGCGTTCTTCGTCACGTTCACCGTCATGGGCGTTTGGCACGGATCCACGGCGGTGTTCCTGGTCTACGGTTTGCTGCTCGGTGCCGGCGCCAGCGTCAACAAGCTGTGGCAAGTGTCGGCGAGCCGAGTCATCGGCAAGAAGAGTTACAAGTCTCTCGCGGAGAGGGCGCTCTCGGTTTACCTCTCGCGGGGCCTCACCTGCGCGTACTTTGCCTTGGCCCTCACCTGCCTCTGGGTGGACATGAGCCAGCTGCGCTTCCTCCTTTCGCACCTGCGCTTGGCGGGCGTGGTGGCGTGCTACCTCGGGCTATCGTTCGCTGCGGGCGGCGCGTTCTTCGTGTGGGACTTCTGCGCCGCACAGCTCGGGCGGCTGCACCTCAGCGAGGGCAATCGTTTCCGCGGCGTGGCAGCCCGGAACCTCGGTCTCGGCTTTCAAGTGCTGCTAATCGCAACCGTCGCCTCGTTTTTCCACAAGGCGCCTGAGTTCGTCTACCGGGCATTTTAATGAAGCTCATCTTGCTCCAACTCGGGCGTTTGGTGCTCGCCGTCCTCGGTCTGTACGCCGCGCTCTTGGCCGTGAGCTTCGTGCTCGTGCCGCCAGTGCCCGCCGGTCAACGGCTCGATACCGCTCGCGCGAGTTCCTCCTTGTTTCTCACCGAGCCCAAGTACGTATTTTTGAGCCGCAACCAACTGAACAGTACGGCGGACAAAGTGCTGCTGCTCGGCGCTTCGAACACCATGGCCGGCTTCAAGCAAGAGCAAGTGCAAGCCCTGGTACCAGATGCGGAGGTGCACAACATCTCGGTCGGCGGCTCGAACATCACCCAGCTCGGGCAAATCGTGCAGCTCGTTCGCGAGGTGCAAACGCCAAGCGCCCGGCAGCACGATTGCTACGTGCTGGGCCTCTGGTACGGGCTGTTCGCGGACGACAAAGCGCGGTGGTACACCCGCGACCGCACCCCAGGCGATACCGACATCGACATCGAGCGTTACCGCTACGGATTCTACCGCCGCACCGCGCACGGCCCCGCGCCGCTGCTCCCGGCAAGCGATCTGGATGCCGGGGTGCTGCTGATTCACCCGTACTTGGTACTGGATCGCAGCACGCGGGATTTGACGCAGTCGCTGCGGGATTTCCTGTCCCACAAATCGAAACCCATCACGGACGAGCAACGCAACCTGCGCGTGGTCAGCGTCGAAGAACAACACAAATACTTGGCCTTCTGGCGCGACTACATGGGTTCGGTGGACACGCTGACCGACGCTCCATTTCGAGAGCTCGATCGCGTCGTGGCCGGGATCTTGGCCGATGGCGGGCAAGTCGTGCTGGTCGACATGCCCATCCCGGAGTGGCACTCGCAAGGCGCCCCCCTCTACGCCGATTACCGCAAGCGCATCGACGACTCGTTCGCTCGCTGGCAAGGGCGCGCCGGCGTCAGCGTGCTGCGCATGGGAGACCAAAACGAAAGCGAGGACTTCAGCGACGAAGTTCACCCGAAGCCGCGAGTCAGCCCGCACTGGGCCGAGCGCCTCGCGCTGACACTGAACGAAAACAGCGCCAAGCGGCGCGCACAAGCAGCGAACGAGTTTACCCGCGCGCCGTAACTCCGGCGACCGAACCGCCTCGACGACAGCCACCCATCGGAGATTCGTCACATGAACCCACAATACGCGAAACTGACCGAGGTATTCCACGACGTGTTCGACGACGACAGCATCGTGGTCACGCCCGAACTCACCGCCAATGACGTGGAGGAGTGGGACAG
>Ga0105245_10004018_pt1 | contig 13082 bp, 9 predicted proteins | sample KBSM54metaG_FD_81523 | JGI IMG/M metagenome (GOLD analysis project Ga0105245, IMG submission 81523) | Miscanthus rhizosphere microbial communities from Kellogg Biological Station, Michigan, USA - KBS M5-4 metaG | ecosystem: Host-associated > Plants > Roots > Rhizosphere > Soil | place: Michigan... | reverse complement strand
GAATCTCAGATCGCTCGTCGCGCGCCTCCACGAGACGTTCAACGACCGCGACCTCGAGGCGTGGAGCGACGTGTTCGACGACGAGGTCGAGCTCGTGGTGGACGGTACCGCGCTCCGCGGGGTCGCCGCGGCCCGCGCGTACGCCGCCGCCGTCTTCCGCGAGTTCCCCGGCCTGCACATCCACGGCGCGCGCATCGTCGCCGAGAGTGGCGACACGATCGTGGTCGAGCACCAGATCCTCAACGGCGATCCGTCACGCGGGCCGCTGCGCCGGCAGGGGTCGGTGTGCGAGATCTACCGCGTGCGCCACGGGCGCGTCGTCGCCTACAGGAGCTACTACGCGGCCGAGGGGGCGGACCGCGAGGACGTCGTGCGCGTGCCGTCGCGGGCCGAGAGCTCGAAGATCGCGGAGGAGCAGGCGGCGCTCCGTCGCGTGGCGACGCTCGTCGCGCGCGGCGTGTCGCAGGACGAGGTGTTCGCGGCGGTCAACGAGGAGGTCGGCTGGCTCGTCGGAGCCGATCCGACGTCCCTTCTGCGTTTCGAGGCCGACGACACGGTGACGCTCGTGGCCGCCTGGAGCGCGGCGGACACCGACTTTCCGATCGGCGCCCGGCGGACCGTGGATGATGGGCTGCGGTCGATGCGGGACGACGGCCGCGCAGTTCGGTTCGGGCCGATGGGGTTGCCGCTCGACGGGCCGTTCGTCGAGGAGGCGCGGCAGCTCGCGATCCGGTCCGCGGTGGGCGTCCCCATCGTGGTCGACGGCCTCGTGTGGGGCGTGGCGGTCGCCGCCTCGACCCGCGAGGAGCCGTTCCCAGAGGACACGGAGACGCGGCTGGCCCAGTTCACGGAACTGTTGGCGACGGCGATCTCGAACACCGAGGCGCGGGCCGACGCGAATCGCCTCGCGGACGAGCAGGCGGCGCTACGGCGCGTGGCGACGCTTGTCGCGCACGGGTCGACGCCGTCGGAGGTCTCCGCAGCAGTCGCCAAGGAGGTGGCGGGGCTCCTCGGCGTCGACAACATGAGAATGGTCAGATACGAGGCCGACGCGACGGTCACCGTGGTAGCGGAATGGGGCGAGCCCGGCACCGTCTTCCCGGTTGGCTCCCGTCTGCCCCTGGGAGGGAACAACATCGCCACGCAGGTCCTGAGAACAGAGCGGCCGGCCCGCATCGAGTACGCGAACGCGACCGGAGCAGTCGGGGCCTACGCGCGGCGTATGGGAAGCCGCTGCGCGGTCGGCGCTCCGATCGTGGTCGACGGACAGGTTTGGGGCGTCATCGTCGCGACGTCGCCGGAGGCCGGCTCGCTACCGGCGGACACCGAGGCGCGCCTGGAGAACTTCAGCGAGTTGGTCGCGACGGCGATCTCGAACACGGAGGCACGGGCCGAGGTGGCGGCGTCCCGTGCGCGCATCGTGGCGGCGACCGACGCCGAGCGCCGCAGGTTGGTTCGTGATCTGCACGACGGCGCGCAGCAGCGACTGGTCCACACGGTCATCACGCTCAAGCTCGCCCGCCGCGCCGTCGAGAACGAACGGGAGGCTGCCGCCGCCCTGCTGTCCGAGGCGCTCGCCCACGCCGAGCAGGCGACGTCCGAGCTGCGCGAGCTCGCCCACGGCATCCTGCCAGCGGTCCTCACCCAGGGTGGGCTGCGCGCGGGCGTGAACGCATTGGCGACCCGGATGCCGGTGCCGGTCGAGAACGACGTGTCGGTCGGTCGGCTCCCTGCCGCGGTCGAGGCGACCGCATATTTCGTCGTCGCCGAGGCGCTCACCAACGTCGCCAAACACGCTCGCGCCGAGCGCGCCGGGGTCACGGCGCGCGTCGAGGACGGCACGCTCGTCGTCCACGTCCGCGACGACGGCGTCGGAGGCGCCCAGCGCGACGGCAGCGGCCTCACCGGGCTGACGGACCGGCTCGCCGCCCTGGACGGCGAGCTCCGCGTCGAAAGCCCGGTCCACGGCGGCACCGTGGTCGCCGCCACCATTCCCCTGCCCGGGTAGCTTCGGTCCCTCCCGGGAGTACTGGCTGTGCCCGGCTACGACGCGGGTCGCAGGTCAAACAGTCGCCGCCCAGCCGACGACGAACCGTCGCGCGCGGAGGACCCTTTGCAGACCCCTATGAGAGGACCAGCAATGACCACCGTCGAACAGACCACCATCCGTGAGGAGGTACGCGACGGCATCGCCCGCGGCATCGCCGCGATCGGCTTGGCCGGCGTGGCCCTGATCCACCTCCTGGACCTACCGGGCAAGCTCAGCGAGACGCCGTACATGTTCGTTCTGTATGTCGCGCTCATGGTCTCGAGCATCGCGCTGGCCGTTGCCCTGATCCGCACCGACGACACGCGCGTGTGGGCCGCTGTGGCGGTGCTCCCGGCGCTCGTCATCGTCGGCTACGTGCTCAGTCGCACGACCGGCCTTCCGCAGTCGAATGACGACATCGGCAACTGGAGCGAGCCGTTGGGGATGGCGTCGCTGTTCGTCGAGGGCTCCCTCGTCGCATTGGCTTCGGCTGTGCTCGTCGCCCGGTGGATGGGCGCCGAGGCACGCGCATACGACGGAGCCCGCGTCAACCCTGTGTCGTGATCGCGCATCGCTCGCAGCCCGCAGCCGTGGCCGCCATCATCGAGAAGGCTGCTTCCGCGTCGTGAGCCGCGCGCGCAGCAGGTCGGCCAGCCCGTCGACGTCTGCGACCGTGACGGTCAGCTCGGGGTGTCGCACGATCCCGAGCGGGTCGAGTCCGCGCACGGGCGTCTCGAACAGGATGAGGGTCCCACGGTCACCGTTGGTGGCGAACGTCAGGCCGCGGTCGGTGATCGCCAGCCGCGCTGGCCCGGCGGTCTTCCAGAGCGCATAGGGCCCGGTGATGCTCGCGTCGGCGATGTTCGTCAGCGGCGTCCGCACCCGCCAGGGACCGAAGTGAGCCTCGAAGGCCTCGTCACCCACTTCCACCCACGCCGTGTCGGGAGTGACGAGGAAACCCCGCGCCAAGCGGCGATAGGCCGGCGCGAAGGCAAACGCGAAGCGGGTCAACGGCCGGCGAAGGTTGCCTTGCGCCCCGTGAGGAACGACTCGATCCCATTGCGCGCGTCATCGGTGTCGAAGAGGCCGACGGCGTCTTCGAGCAGGCGCTCGTCGGCGGCGGCGACGCCGCCTTCCGTGTAGGCGGCGGCGAACTGCTTGACGGCGGCGAACGCTCGCGCCGGCCCTTCGGCCAGGCGCTGGGCGAACTTCTCGGCCTGCGGCTGCAGCTCGTCGGCCGGCAACACGCGGTCGACGACGCCCCACGCCTCGAACTGCTCGGCCGGGAAGAGGTTCCCGCTGAGCGCGATCGACCGGGCCCGGCCCAGGCCGGCACGCGCCGCGACGCGTTCTATGCCGCCCGCGAGGGGCACGATGCCGATGCGAGTCTCGAGCAGCCCGAGGTTGGTGCCCTCGGCGGCCCAGATCAGGTCGAGGAACAGGACGAGCTCCAGCCCGCCGGCCACGCACATGCCGTGAACCGCCGCGAGCGTCGGGAAAGGCAGCGCCTCGACCCGCCGGCCGAAGTCCAGGAAGCGCTCGATCAGCGGCCGCATCTCAGCCGCGGAGCGGCCGGCGAACAGCTTCACGTCGGCACCCGCGCTGAACACGTCGCCGGTCCCCCGCACGAGGAGAGCGCGGACGTCGTCGGCGGCCTCGAGGGCGGTGACGGCGTCGGCCAGATCGTCCACCACCTGCTCGCTGATCTGATTCAGGGGCGGGTTGTCGAGGGTGAGCACGGCCAGGCCGCCGTCCCGCTCCAGCCGCGTGGCGGTCATCCGCCCACCGGCTCGATCCGTGCCGGGACGTGCTTGTGCCAGGGCGTACCAGCGAACGCGTCGCGCCAGTCCGACGAGGTGAGCGAGTTGGGAGCGACCCCGGGGACGATCGTCTCGCCGTCCTTGCCGGTGAAGTCGAGCCCGAAGCCGTTGGGGAGCGAGGCGTGACCCGCGAGCATCGCGTCGCTCACCTCGACCGTGGCCTCAGCGCTGCCGCGGGCCGTGGTCACTCGAGCGCGGCCGCCGTCGACCAGGCCCACCCGCCTCGCGTCATCCGCGCTCACCCGCAGGGCCCCGTCGGCATCGCGCTTGCGCCAGCCCGGGTCGCGGAAGATGTCGTTGGCCGTGAAGGACCGGCGCTCCCCCACGGACAGCACGATCGGCAGCCGATCCGTAGTTCGGCGCACGGGCCCGTCGTCGAGGGTGGCGAGCTCGGCGAGCATCTCGGGCAGCGCGAGCGCGATCCGCTTGTCGGGGTGCACGATCCGCTCGAAGTCGTGTCCGTATTCGTCGCGCGTGAAGGTGACTCCGGAGGGCGAGTCGAGGATCGCGTCGAACAGCTCGTTGCCATCTGCGTGCCCCGCGCGGCGCACCGCCTCCGGGTAGGTCATCGCGCACCGGTGGGCGAGTCCCCAGATGGCGGCCGCGCTCTCGAGGCCGTCGGGGAGGGCCGGCCCGAGCGTCTCGTACAGGACATACGGCGCCAGCCTGGAGAGCATCGGATTCTCCGTACTCGCCTTGGCGAAGGCCTCGGCGTACGCCTGCCGGCTCTCCCCAGCGGCCTCGCGGAGCCGTGCAAGCTCGGTGTCGTCCACGACGCCGAGGTCGAGGCTGCGAACGAGGCGAGCCCAGATCTCGGCCTCGGGGAGCGTTCCCGGCGGCGGCTGGAGCAGCGGGCGGCGCAGGTGGAAGGTGTTGTCGGGGAACTCGAAGTTGAAGAACGTCGCCTCGGCCTTCTCGTATTGGCTCGCGGCCGGGAGCACGTAATCGGCCTGGCGGGCGGTCTCGGTCATCGCCACGTCGATCACGAGGACGAGGTCGAGCGCCTCGAACGCCTTGCGGAATCTCGGCGAGTCGGCGAGCGAGTGAGCTGGGTTGGAGCTCTCCACGATCATCGCCCGAAAACGCTTCGGGTGGTCCGTGAGGATCTCGTCCGGGATCACGTTGCAGGGCACGAGCCCGGCCAGGATCCGCTCGCCGGTGACCGGCGTCCGACGGATCGTCCGGTCGCGGAACAGGTTCACGAACGACGTGTGGAGGTGCATCCCGCCGGGGTTGCCGAAGTTGCCGGTCAGGATCCACAGCATCCGGTTGACGTAGGAGCAGAGCGTGCTGTTCGGCCCCTGCTGGATGCCCAGGTCCTCGAACACCGACACGCTCTCGGCGCCGGCGATGCGCCGCGCGGCGGCGCGGATGAGGGCCTCGTCCACCTGGCAGTGGTCCGCGTAGCCCGCGACGTCGACCTGGGCGAAGCGCTCGAGGACGACCTCGGCACCGCTCACGTGCGCCGCGAGGAACCCGTGGTCGACCAAATCCTCCTGCACCAACACCCCGACCATCGCGGCCAGGCACCAGGCGTCCGTGCCCGGCCGCACGCGCAGGTGGAAGTCGGCCAGCTTGGCCGTGTCGGTCACGACCGGGTCGATCACGATCATCGACCGCTCCGGGTCTCTGGAGATCTCGCGGAGGACCACACGCGCGCGCGGGAAGCTCTGCGACATCCACGGGTTCTTGCCGACGAACACGGCGACCTCGGCGTGCTCGAACTCGCCGCGGGTGTGGCTCCCGTAGAGCGAGTGCTCGACCCATCCCTCCCCGGTCTTCTCCTGGGCCAAGGCGCTCGAGCGGTACTTGGAGCCGAGCGCCCGCAGGAAGGCGCCGCTGTAGCTGCCGCCGAGGTGGTTCCCCTGGCCGCCGCCGCCGTAGTACAGGATCGACTCGCCGCCGTGCTCTTCGGCGATCCCCTTGAAGCCCGCGGCGATCGCGGCGATCGCGGTCTCCCAGTCGATCTCCTCGTAGCTGCCGTCCGGCCTGCGCCGCATCGGAGAGGTCAAACGATGCGGGCCGTTCTGATAGCGGTCGAGCCGCATCGCCTTGTTGCAGGTGTAGCCCTGAGAGCCGGGATGGGCCTTGTCGCCGCGTATCCGCTCGAGCCTGCGTCCGTCGAGCTGGACCTCGACCCCGCAGTTGCACTCGCACAGGATGCAGGCGGTCTGGACCCAGTCGCTCATGCCGCGGCCAGCTCCGCTTCCACCCGTGCGCGGATCTCGCGTCGCATGTTCTCCAGCGGCGCGAGGTCGCGGTACGCCCTGCTGACGATCAGCGCGCCCTCGAAGCCCGACACGACGAGCAGCGCCAGCTCGTCGGAGCGCACCACGTCGATCCCGGAGGCCGCAAAGCCGCGCGCGAAGATCTGCCTCCAGCGGTCGAAGGCTCCGACGACGTGCTCGCGGAGATCTGGGCCCTCTTCGGCGGTCTCGACGGCCACCGCAACGACTGGGCAGCCGGCCCGGAAGTCGCTCGCCAGAAGGCTCTTGCGGTACTCGTCAAGCAGGGTGTCGACCGCCCGTAGCGGGTCCTCGGTGGCTGTCCGCTCGAGCCGCCGGGCGACGTACTCGCCCGCGTAGTCCGTCGCCTCGCGGAGAAGCTGCTCCCGGCCGCCGGGGAAATGGTGGTACATCGAGCCGCGCGGCGCCCCACTGTGCTCGAGGACAGCGTCGAGGCTCGTCGCACGCGCGCCGCGCTCCCGCACCAGGAGCGCCGTGCTGACGATCATCCGCTCGCGCGGTCCCGAGTGGGCCTTCGTCATCGGTTATGGAGTATGTCATAGATCTGAAACCCGAGGGCGCGTGCGCGGCTCTCCGACGGCGGCGATCGCGTCCCGCCGGCTGAGCTGGGAACCGGCGGCGAAGGTCGCCTCGAAGCGGTCGGTGCCCAGCGCCTCACGGACCGCATGCACGAGGTCGTCCTCCCTCTGCCGCAACATCGGCCATGAGCGCACCCCGAGCCGCCGCCGGAGCCCGTCCGCGGCCCCCGCCAGCCGTGCGGCGCGCTCCGCGTCGCCAGAGGCGAGCGCCAGCTGAGCGAAGCCGGAGAGGATCAGCGACAGGTTCCGGACGCTGCGGGTGCCCCGGCTCAGCTCGAGCGCCTCATCCAGCAGCGACCGGGCCTCGTCCGGGCGGTCGTCCAGCAGCGCCAGAGTGGCCAGCTCAGCCCGCGACCATGCCGCCGGCCAGCGGTAGTCGCATCGGTCGGCCAGCTCGCGGGCGTCGCGCAGATGGCCGTGCGCGTCCTCGTAGCGGCCGATCGCTATCTCCAGCCCGCCGACGGTGAGACCGGCCACCAGGGTCCACCAGGGCTCGTCCTGGTCGCGCAGCAACTCCAGCGCGTTCAATGCTCCGCGCAGAGCGCCGTCGTAGTCACCGCCGACTGGCAAGGTCCACGCGATCCCGAGCCGGCTCACGGCCTCGAGGTGGGGATCGTCGATCTCCGCGAGAAGCGGTGACAGCCGCGCGGCCGCCGCTTGCGCCGCAGCGTAATCGCCCAGCTCATTGGAGGTGAACAGCTCCAGTGAGAACAGCTCGGCTCGGGCGTGCGGAGGAAAGGACTCGGCGGCGGGCGTGAGCTGCTCGACCCAGGTTCGGACCTCGCGAAAGCGGTCGGTCAGCTCCCAGAACAGGACCAGCGCCCTGAGCAGGTGTGGTGCCGCCCCGGGATCGTGGGCCAGATACCAGCGCACCGCAGCGGCGATGTTGCCCGCCTCCGTCTCGAGGCGCTCGAGCCACTCATCCTGCCCGCCGACCCGCCGCAGCGGCAGGTCGGCCTGCTCGACCAGCGATCGGTACTGCGCGGCGTGACGGCGCTGAATCTCGCCGACGTCAGGGCGTGCCGCGAGCCGCTCGAGAAGGAACGCGCGAATGGTGTCAAGCATCCTGAGTCTGGGACCGCGATCGGAGACGTCGATCTCGATCAAGCTGTGACGGGCGAGGGCCTCGGTCAGGTCGAGCGTCTCGTCCTCGCCCAGGTCGGCGACTTCGGCGGCGGCCTCGATCGTCCAGCCATCGACGAACACGGCCGCCGTCTCGAGCAGCGTCCGCTCGGCATCGTCGAGCAGCCCCACGCTCCACTCGACGGTCGCCCGCAAGGTGCGCTGCCGCTCGGGCATGTCCACGGCGCCGGTTCCGAGCACGTCCAGTGACGTGGCGAGACGGCTTCGGAGCGCCTCGGGGTCCAGGACGCGGACGCGCGCCGCCGCCAGCTCGATCGCCAGCGGCAGGCCCTCCAGGCGGCGGCAGATCGCCGCGACGGCTGAGGCGTTGCTCTCCGTGAGGGCGAAGTCGTAGCGAACGGCGCGGGCCCGGTCGACGAACAGCGCTACCGACGGAGACGCCGCGAGCTCATCGAGCGAGGCCGTGTCGGACGGGGCGGCCAGCGGGTGCACCGGATACTCCCGCTCCGCCCGCAGCTCGAGCACCGTCCGGCTGGTCGCGAGGACCTCGACATCCGGACAGCGCGCGAGGAGCTCGTCGATGTCGCGCGCGGCGCCACGGGCCTGCTCGAGGTTGTCGAGGATCAGCAGCCACGCGCGGTCGCTGAGCCGTTCGATGACGGCCTGCAACGGCGATACCGACCCTGCCAGGTTGGCCCCAACAGCGCGGGCGATAGCGGAGACCACCTGCTCCGGGTCGGCAGCGGTGTCCAACGGGATGAACACGACACTCCCGGCGAAACGGTCCCGCAGGCGCTGGCCGACGGTCACCGCCAACCGGGTCTTGCCCACGCCACCCGGCCCCGTAAGGGTCACGAGCCGCACCTCAGGAAGCCCGATGAGCCCGGCGACCTCCTCGATCGCGCTCTCCCTCCCGACCAGCGACGTCGCTTGCACGGGAAGGCCGCGGGCACGCTGTGACGACGGCGGCGCCCCAGCCTCTGCCACCGAGGCGTGCCCGGCGACGAACCGCTCGCTCAGCAGCGTGGCGAGGTCGTCGCCCACCAGCTGACTCAGCTCCTCACGTTCGCGAAACTTGCGATACGAGGCCTCCTGCTTCATGCGCCCGAGCAGGTCAGCGAGGCGGGGCTCGCGGTCGGGCGCGGGCTCCTTCACATACAGCAGCCGAGGGAGCCCACCGGACCGCTCGTATTCCTCCTCCAGCCCCGAGATCTCCATCCCCGGACCGACCCGCCCGTAGCTCTCCCAGTACAGGCCGATGAAGACGTCGCTCTGGGCCAGGTAGGCGCGATACACGTCTTGCGGAGGTTCGGGCCGCGCGCCCGACTCGAACATCACCGGGGTCAGCCTCAGCGCCGCGATCGCCCCCGCCACAGCGTGCCGCTCATCCGCCAGCTCAACCAAGGTCGAACTGACAAACACCCGCAGCCGCTGGTCCGGCGTCCGGATCACCACGTCAGTCTGCTCACCTCCGCTCGCCGGCCCAGCCTCGATCCTCCGAGGCACACCGTCACCGCCGTAGTCTCCCAGCCGGTCCGCAGGGACCCGCAGGGAGCAGGCGCCGTTTGCGTCGCGGAGTACCCGCCGGCTAGGAGTCGGCGACGAGGCCGTCGAGCGGCCCGAGGAGCCGCCGCGAGCGCCGCGAGACGCCGCGCAGCCCACGCAGCCGATGCGTGGCGCCCCCGCCCGACTGGTAGCGCTCGAGCTGCTCGTCGGCGATCGGCTTCCAGTGCTCGTCGACCATCTCCACGGTGCTCGCGTCGGCGATGTCCTGCGCAGCGACCTCGAGGTGCTCGGCCCACAGTCGCGTGCGCACCTGGCGAACGAGCTCGGCGTCGTCGGTCACGACGTTCATCTCGGTGTCGTTGAGCAGCGAGTGGGCATTCAGGTTCGCCGACCCGACGGTGAGCCAGCGGTCATCGACGATGCCTACCTTCGCATGCACGTAGAGCGGGTCGTCGCGGCTCCCGGTGTGCGCGCGTATGGTGGCGGCGAGGAGGCGGCGGTGGCCGGCGTCGGCCTCGACGAGCGCAGCCAGTTGCCCACGCGTGTCGTCCTGGCCGTTGTTGGCCTTCGCCGGCAGCAGGAGCACGAGCCGGAACCGGTCGCTCGGCGGGTTGCGGAGCTTGCCGCTCAGGACGTCCACGATCTCCGGCGACCACAGGAACTGGTTCTCGAGGTACACGAAGCTCTGCGCTGAGCGCAGCGCCCGCAGGTAGCTCTCGAGGATGCGGAACTCGCCGTGAGGCACGGCGTCGTACATGTCCTCGGCCACCGTACGGACGACCTGGACCGTGGTCGGCCCGGCCTCCGCCGGCGGATCGGCGGCGTCGATCCGCTCGCCGGTCACTTCGGCCCAGCGCATGGCGAAGTGCCGGTCGACGTCGGCGACTGCCGGCCCCTGCAGGCGCGTGGACACGTCGTGCCAGGCAAGGCGGCGCCGGCTCGGGTGCTCCGAGGAGTCGTAGCGGTCGCCGCCCTGGTCGGTGATATCGATGCCGCCGACGAAGGCAAGGCGGCCGTCGACGATCACGATCTTCTCGTGATGGCAGTGGATCGGGTGCTCGCGCGGGTCGGGCTTACAGCGGATCCGCGTGCGGCGCGTGAGCGTCTCCACGGCATCGGCGACCTCGGACCGCGTGGGGTGGAAGACGGGCAGCGGCGACCCCGCCCACACCAGGACGCGCACGTCGACCCGTTCGGCCATCTCGGCCAGCAGCGTCCCCAGCACGACCATGGGCTCGCAGCGGGTGAGCGCAAAGCCCGGTGCCACGTGCCACCCGGCCAGGTGCACGTACTCGCGCGCGCCCGCGATCGCCTCGGCGATGGCCGGGAACGCCTCGGCGCCGTCGACGAGGACGTTCAGCTGGTTGCCCGGCCGCGGCGACGGCTCGCCGCCGGCCCAGAGCGCATGGCCGTCGGGCTCGAGCGCGCGCGACCAGCCGAGCTTGCGCAAGCGGCGCCGGTGGTGGCGCACGATCGCGGACTCGACCACCGACCCGGCGACGCGATCCAGCTCGAGGAGCAGCTTCGGCCCTTCCATGGCCTGCGTGCTCTACCCGGACGCGAGGCTGGCAAAGCTTGCGCGAGGGTTAGGGTCGGGGCGTGGGACGTCCAGCCTAGTCCCCTGCTCAACCCCTGTTCACGAGCCGGAGGCATTGGCGATCGCGTCGCGGAGCTCCTGCAGGTTGGCGCCCTTCTCCACGTAGGAGGCGGCGCCGAGTTCCTCCGCGACCCGTCCCATCCCCGTCGTGAGGAAGGCCGAAAACACCACGATCGCTGGTGCGGGTGCTGTCGACTGGAGCTCGGGGATGAGTTCGAGTCCGTCGCGGTCGGGCATGGCGAGGTCGAGGACCACGACATCGGGAGAAAACTCCGCGACCTGTTCGAGCAACTCATCAGCAGTGCTCGCGCTGGCCAGGAGGTTGATACGCGCATCATCGGCCAGCGCATGTCGGACCAACGCGCGCATGCCGGCCAGGTCGTCGTAGTGCAGCACGCTGATCGTCTGAGAAGCGAACACGACGCGATCGTCGCGCATCCGTCCACGTTTCGCGAGGCGCCAAGCCGAATACCGGCCGGCCGCGCACAGCGGTCCGCTCGGCCCTTCGGTCTGCGCGCCGGCGACTATCTGTCGCAGTCTGTGCCTACGAGCAGGATGGTGGCGTCGTCGCGCAGGGGACGGGAAGAGAACTCCAGCACGGCGTCCTGCAACGCCCGCACGGTCCCAGCGACTGTGGCGTGCGCACACGCCCGCAGGGTGCGACTGATGTTCTCGGTGCCGAACTCGTTGCGTGGGCTATCCCGGCGTTCAGTGACTCCGTCCGTGTACAGGAGGATCCGCTGCCCCGGCTTCACGCTGCGCTCGGTGCGGCGAAACTCGCGTCGGCGCCGAAACAGCCCGAGCGGGTAGGTCCCATCACCGGCCATCGTCGTGACCGCTCCGTCGGGGTCGATGAGCAACGGGGGCGGGTGGCCGCAGTTGACCCACGCCAGCGTGCGGCTGGTCGGATGCCAAACCGCGAACACGGCGGTCACGAACTGGTAGGGCCCACCCAGGTCGAAGCTCGCCTGGTGAACGACTTCGGCGGCCTGCTCGAGCGTCGCGTCATTGCGGCGGGCCGCGCGCAACGCCCCGATGGCGAGAGAGGAGATCGCCGCGGCGGTATTGCCCTTGCCTATCGCGTCGCCAACGGCCAGCCAGAGTCCGTCGTCGTTGTCGGCGTAATCGAAGAAGTCACCGCCGATCTCATAGCCCGGAAGCACGCCGCCGGCGACGTCGGCGCCCGCAAAGGTGGCGATGCGCGGCGGCAGCAGGTTCTGCTGGATCTCGGCCGCGGGGTCGATGTCCTTGCGCCGTCGGGCGCGATGGATGACGTCGGTGTAGCCGTTCGCGAGCTCCAGCGCCAGTGCCGCCTGACCGGCGAGGTGCTCAAGGCGCCCAGTCGAATGACCGCACGTGACGAGGACGCCCACCGCGCGGTCACGGATGGAGAGCGGAATCACGCTCGCCCGAGGCACCTTGGACGAGACGATGTGCTCGACTTGGGCAAGCGTCTCGGGAGGGAGTTCGGGGCCCAGGCCGAGCGGAGCCGGGATGCGATCGGGGAACGGCTCGTCGCCGCCGAGCCGAATCAGCCGCGAGCCGTCGATATCCATGACGTACAGCGCAACCTGCTCTGCGCCGGCCGCGCGCGCTTCGCGCAGCACGGCCCCCGGCAGACGGTGGGAAACGAGTACGCGCAGCAGCTCGGACGCATCGCCCCCGACACCCGAGCCTGATTCTCCCGCGAGGTCAGACAAGACCCGCAGCGTAGCCACCCCGTCCAAGCCGCGGCCGAGCGGCGAGGGCCGGTGTAGCGCAGGCTAGGAATCGACGAGCCGCGCGCGCTGGCTACCGGCGGCAGTGGCGGCAGAATCGCGCGGCCTGGACCGTCATGCCGGCGCCGCCGTCAGTCTCCTGACCCCACGCGACCACCGCGTCGCCCTTCGGGTTGCCGGCGAGGTTGGGAAACGCCTCGGCGGCGGCGGGCTGCGACAGCTGGGTCGCCGGGCCGGCGGCGCCACCGGCCGAGAAGGCGGCGCCCTCGACGATGCCGGTGTTGCCGAGGCCCCGCTGCCAGGCCGCGACAGCTTGGCCGTTGTTGGCCAGGGCGACGGTCGGCAGCATCTGGCGCACGGGACGCCGACCGGCGTCCCGACCGGCGAGAGATCTAGCGCGATCCGCGGCAGGGGCGTCGATCACGAACCCTGGCCTGGGCGTCGGGTCGCCGAGGCCCTCGACGACACCCTCGACCCCCTCGAGGCCGACCGTGCCGGATGCGCT
>Ga0105245_10004016_pt1 | contig 13083 bp, 7 predicted proteins | sample KBSM54metaG_FD_81523 | JGI IMG/M metagenome (GOLD analysis project Ga0105245, IMG submission 81523) | Miscanthus rhizosphere microbial communities from Kellogg Biological Station, Michigan, USA - KBS M5-4 metaG | ecosystem: Host-associated > Plants > Roots > Rhizosphere > Soil | place: Michigan... | reverse complement strand
GTCGGGGGCGTGCCAATCGTCGTCGTCCCAGTGCAGGAGAATGTCGCCGCGGGCGAGCTCGCACAGGCGGTTGCGCTTGTCGCCGAGCGCGCGGCGTGGGGTTTCGCGGAAGTAGCGGACGCGCGGATCGGCCGGGATCAGATCGGCGACCCCATCGGTGCCGTCGTCGAGGATGACGAGCTCGGCATCGTCGCGACCCTGGGCGAGGAAGGCCGCGATCGCGTCCGGCACGAAGCGGCGCCGGTCGGCGGTCGGCATGATCGCGGAGAGGCGGGGGGTCACAATTTCCTGATCCGCTCGAGCTCGGGATCGGCTGCGATCCGTGCGCGCCAGTCGGCATGGGTCAGATGCTCGCGCAAGCTGTCCGCACCGCCATGCTCGATGATGGCGTCGAGCACCTCCTCGAGCGGCGCGTGTATCGCCGAGGGCTTGCCGTCGGCGACCAGATAGAGTTTCGCGGGATCGTCGACGAGGAAGGTCAGGAAGTCGTTGCGGCCCGGCACCGAGTCGAAGATCACCATATTCTTCAACAGGCCGAGACGTTTCGGCTCCTCATCACCGGTGAACAATACGCCCTCCAGCGGCTCGCTTTCGGAATCGGCTCCGTTGCGCAGCATCGCGACACGCGATTCCTGGAGGTTGAAGCCGCCCGCAAGCTCGCCTTCGCCGTCCTTGACGTTCCACATCAACGCCGCGCCGTCGATTTCGCGATACAGCTCCAGCAAAGGTGTCGGGGGCGCGGCGCCGCCCAGCTGGGCGATCAGGTCGGGCCGGTCGGCCGGCATCGGATCGCCCAAATCCAGGCCCATCATATTCGCGCCGTGCTTTTCGAGGCGCGCGATCAGCGCGTCGATCTGTTTCCTACGACCTATCATAGACTGGCCCCTTTCCGATCACGAAAGCGATTTCCTTCTCGGTCAGAACCGCCGCCAGCTTCGTCTTGACCTCGGCATCGCTTCCGTAGGGCCGGTTCTCATAGACCTTGACGGCGGTATTGCGCGGCAGATTGATGGGCTTGGCCTGCATCTCGGTCTTGCCGACGAAGTTGATCAGGAACTTGCGCACCTCGCCCTTCTTCGGGATGGCCGGGATTCCGGCGCTGACCGTGAGCGCGGGTTTCGCCGTCTCCTTCTCCCACTTGAGCTTCTTGCCCTTCCACAGATAGATGCCGGCCTTGCCGGCGATGCCCGTTGGCGCGGCCATCGATCCGCTCACGGTGATGTCGATCCAGACGCGGTTCTTGAGCTTCCCTACCTTGCCCTCGGGTAGCTTCACGCAGGCCTGCTCGAATCTGCCGAAAGGCCCGGTGTTCACGCTGTTGGGTGCGGGAATAAGGTTGGAATAGTCGCTGCCCTTGCCGCCCAATTGCGCCGAGACGATGTGCATCCGCACCCATTTGTCCGCGATCGTGGTCAGCCCGGCCTCGGCAATGTCGAGCCAATGCTGACCGCCCACCGCGGCGTCGGTGGGCCATTTCTTGTCTGTATCTGTGCCGCCGCCCGGCGCCTTGCCGACAATCACGTCGTAGCCTGCCGCCATACCCGTCCTGATCGGGGTCGTTTTCCCATAGTCCTCGTCGGTTGGGTCGGCGCCGGCGAGATTGGCAAAGGCCGCGCCCATGTTCGCCATCGCGTCCTGGATTTTCTTCCGGTCCGCCTTCTCCTTGTCGGTCTTCTTCGCGGTGGAAAAGACGATCGTCTTCGCGGCCGTATAAGCCGAACTGGCGGCCACCCAGTTCGGCTTTCCATTCTCCGAATGCTCGGCGAGGTAGGTCTCGATTGGCGTCAGAGTGCTGGCGATGCCGAATTTCGCTTCAGGGCCGGTGCCGATGAACTGGAGCGTGTGCTTTTCGCCGGCCTTGTTGGTGAAGGCCCGCTTCTCCTTCCACCAATCGATCAGTCTCGACAATCCCGATCCGGACGCCTTTTGCGCATTCTCTGCGGATTCGCTCTTTGCCGCAATCTCCAGGCCCCTCCCGGTGATAGGGCCCGCCTTCGGGCTGACCAGCCATTTGGCGCCGTTCAACCGCGAGCCGAAATCGATACCGCTTACCTGCCTCCTGATCTTCCCCAGTTCCTGGTCCAGGCTCCCGCGCGTCAAGGGCCCCTTGCCTTTCAGGGCGGCCAGCGGCGGGGCCGCCTTCTTGAGAATCTCGGTGTTCTTCGCTTCGTTCGCCACCTTGGAGTCAGCCTTCGACGATTTGCCGAGTGACGCCTTATCGCCCTTCTTCTTCGTCTTGCTGGTGTCGGATTTCGTCCCCCCCTTTTTCGACTTGATCGCCGGCTTGGTGACGGAGCCATCCTCCTTGAAGGTGCCGCCCCCGGCACCTGCTCCGCCGGATTTTTTCGGCAGCTTGTCGTCCACCATGGTCGTCATGAATTTCGAAGGATCGAATTCCGGCGCCTTCATCTCGATCTCGGGAACCTTGCCGGAGCCCAGCACATAATCCTTGAGGGTCGCGCTCAGTCCGATCGGCTCGCCGAGCGGCCATTCCTTCGAGAAGAGCGGCCAGCTCCACCGGTCGTCGCTCAGCGGGGAAAACCACGGCGCATCGAGCTCGATGAAGAACTCACCGCCGAGCGCCAGGATCGGCTGCGCGACCAGGTCGAGCGTGCCGCTGACGTAGAAGATGCCCGGATCGCGATAGCCGATCGTCGGCCTTGCATCGGCATAGGCCTTGACGCCGACATCGGCGTTCAGGCCGATGCCGAATTTGAGGTCGTGCGCGAGGATTTCGATCCCCGCCCCGCCCTGGGCGGTCAGCCGCAGGCCGCCATAGGCCGAAATGTTGAGCGAGGCTGCAATCTGGATGTTCTTCTGGACCGTCGGGTCGGTGGAATAGGTGCCGAGAATTTCGATGGCGTAGAGCCTCGCGGGGCCTAGTTTGGCGATGGCGCTCAGGCTGATATTGGCAAACAGGTTCAAATTGCCCACGACCGGGATGCCGTAATAGGCTTTGGCTTCGAACTTCACGAGCTGCTTGTTCCAGGCGCGTTCCGGGAACAGGATGATTTCGCCGGGCGGTGCGATCTTGCCGATGACGGTGATATCGCCCTTGCCGTCGACCACGACCTGAACGGTGCCCGCGAACCAGGTCGTCAGGTTGAAGGACAGCTTGCCCGTCGCCGCCAAAGCGCGCTGCTTCTTGCCTTCCTTCGCAACCGGCACCGGGCTTGGCGGGCCGGCATTCTGGACGTTATCCAGCCCGCCGGCCGCGGCTATCGCATCCTTGGCGAACTTGTTGGCCGAGTCCAAATCGGTGGAGACGAACTGGATTTCGCCGGACAGTTTGTTGGCGTTGTAGGCGGCGCTGCCCGAGATATCGACCGAGCCGTCCGACAGGTAGGCGACCTTGACGGCGCCGCTGAAGGATTTGAAATTTACCGCCAGCGAGACCGAGCCGCGCAGCACATCGCCCGGATTGTCGAACGCCAATGTCCCCTTCGCCACGCCGCGAACGTCGATGTCGGCGGACCCACTGATTTTCGGCGCCGCCATGTTTTCCACAAGCAGGTCGAACTTCGCATCGACGTAACCGCCGACCACCACCTTGATGCCGGAGACGCCCAGCATCAGCTTTCCCTGTTCGAACTTGTTGACCGGCTTCGGCAGGCTCTCGATCTTGAGGCCAAGCCCGCCGAGCAGCGCCGAGTTCATCCTCAGCGCTTCCAGCCAACCATTCCTGTCCCCGCCACGAGGTTTGAACGAGGCATAGCCATCTTTTATGGCGGAGTTGTCGATCTCGAAATTCAGGTACATTCCGCCCAGCTTTTGAGTCCACGGATTCAAGAGCGGCATCGTCCCCGGCCCGATCGAATCGTACGTCTTGCCCCGATCCTGCCGAACCTTGATGACGCCTTCTTCCGTCAGGCCCTTTGCGATGACCCGGACGTCAAGGCCCCGCGGGCCCGCTTTCTCGATTTCCTCGGCGACTGCTTGCGAGGGTTCGAAAAGGGACGATGAGATATTGACGACGCCGGAACTCGCTCCACGGGCCGATATTGCAGCGCCGCCACGCGGCGCAGCTGTTTTTGCCGCCTGCCGCGCGGTCTGGACGCGATTGGTGCTGCCCGGCTCGGCGGCGCGGGCGGGCGCCGCGGCAAGAGCGCGCGCGGCCACGCTAACCCGCCGCCGCCAGATGCGGCTTCAACGGGCAATGGGCGTCGATCTTGCGATATTCGCGCAGCAAGGCGGCGCGCACCTCCGCGTCGCCCAGCGGAATGCCGGCGTCGAGCGCCAGCAGCCGCGCGTGCACCGCCACGTTGCGCAGCTGGCCGCCGCTCAGCGGGCAGCGGCAGGCGATCTCCTGGATGAGTGGGTCCGAGGCCCGGTGCGGGCCGAGGTGGCGGTCCAATATCTGGTAGCGTCGAGTCTCGTCGGGCAGCCGGAACTGGACGACCACGTCCATCCGGCGCGCGAAGGCGTCGTCGATGCGGTCCGGGGCGTTGCTGGTGACCAGCAGGATGCCTTCATAGGCCTCGATCCGCTGCAGCAGGAAGTTGGTCTCGAGATTGGCGTAGCGATCGTTGGCGCTGCCGACTTCGGTGCGCCTGGTCATCAGCGCGTCGCCCTCGTCGAGCAGGAGGATGCAGTCGAGCTCCTCGGCGGCGGCCAAGGCGCGGTCGAGATTCTTCTCGGTCTCGCCGATATATTTGCTGACCGAGGCGGCGAGGTCGATTCGGAACAGGTCCTTGGTGAGCCGGTGGGCGAGCCAATGGGCGGCGAGCGTCTTGCCGGTCCCGCTCGGCCCCGCGAACAGGGCGCGGACGCCGCCGGCTCCGGCATTGATGCCGACTCCGCCCGCGGCGAGAGTCTCGCGATGCCGGCAGCGGGCGGCAAGCGCGGCCAGTTCCTCATGCGCGACGTCGTCGAGGGCGATGAACGTCGGGTCCTCGCTCGCGTCGATCCGGCGCGCCACCGATTCGAGCCTCGAATCGCACAGCGTGCGGATCGCCAGCTGCATGTCCGCGATGCCGATATGGTCGCGGTTGGCGAGCCGCGCCTGGCCGAGCGCGGTTTCCGCGGCGCGCACGATGGTGCCGCTGGTGAGGCGAAAGTTCGCGGCGAGGGCCTCGATGTTGCTCGCAGTCGAATCGAGCGCCGTCCGCCGCCACAGGGCGACGCGCGCGGACGGCTCCGGCATCGGCACGCCGACCGTCACCACCGGCCGGCGATCGGCGCTGCGAACGCCGCCATGGGCGCCGGCGATGGCGATCAGCGGCACCCCCCCGAACGGCAGGGCGGGAAGCTCGCGATCCTCGCCGGCGCCGAGCCTGAGCTCGACCGCCAGCCCGGCCCCGGTGACGGCGGCGAGCGCGCCGGCGAGCCGCCAGCCCGCGCTGTCGTCGAGCAGCCGCTCCTCGACCGCCAGCATCGGCCGGCCCAGCATGCCGAGCAGGCAGCCGGCGAGCATGTGCCGCCCGTTCCTGGTCGGCCCGCGCAGGCAGAGGACCGGCTCGGTCTCGGCGCCGAGCGTGGCCGCGAGCGCGCCGAGATCGGGAAAGCCCGGGCGCGGCGGCACGAACCGCTCGCCGTCCGGAAGCAGGTGGACCGGGACCAGGGCCATGTCGGCCGGGAGCCGGATGATCCCGCCGAGCGCGTCCCAAAGGGCCGGCTCGACGGCATATTCCCAGTCGAGCCGGACCTTGTCGCGATTGAGCAGCGAGGCGAGCCCGGCGTCGCAAAGCTTGGCGAGGCTGCTCCTGACGGTCTCGTCTTGCGCCTCGTCCTCGGCGCCGTGCCAGAGTGCATCGAGGGCGCCGAGCGTGAGCCGGGCCGAGTCGCCGCCGAACAGCGGCGCCAGCCGGCTGTCCTCTTCCGCGAAGCCGAGGGTGAGGAGGAGGTCGATGGCGAGATCGCCGAGCCCGGACGCTTCCAGCCGCGCCAGCGGCAGCTGATCGTGGCCGGCCCGCCATTGCCGCACCGCGGCGCGCCACGCGGCCCTCGTCGGCGTCGGCTCGCCGATGAGATCGGCGAAGTCCCCCAGCCGCTCGGCGAGGAATGGATGCGCCGCGACCAGCGCCTCGGCATCCTGCGCGATCGCGATGATCTGCGCGACGACGCCCAGCAGCGACAGCCGCAAATGATTGCCGGCGGTCCGGTCGACCCGATCGAGGCGGCCCGCCGGAGTCATTCGAACACGTACCGGACGTCGCGCCGGGCCGCCGGAATCCAGCCCGGATCGCGGTCGAGCCCGGCCAGCCGGATCGCGAGCGGATGGTCGGCGAGCCGGAAGCGGACGGTCACGCCCGCATCGTCCGCGGCGACTCGAGCCGGCCTGCGGCAGAGCATCGCGATCGCCTCGGCCGGGTCCGCGCGGTTCAGCGCCCTGGCGAGGCGGGCTTCGAGGTAGCGGCGCAGGCAGGCGATCCAGCGTGCCCGCGCCGCCGCCGGCAGCGAAGGCAGGCGGGCCGGCCGCGGCGTCCCGCGCAGGCCGAGACGGCGCGCGGCGCGGGCGGCGGCGGCCGGCTCGGCGGGATCGAGCGCGGCGAGCGGAAAGCCGGCCGGATGCCAGAGCATCGGCCGAAGCCGATCGCCGCCGACCAGCGCCGGTCCGGCGTTCGGCCAGGGCCCGAGCCAGCGGCGCGGCAGCGACCAGGGCGGCCCCTCGAAAGCGCGCGCCGAATCCGCCCGGCGGCCGCCGGCAAGGCGAACGAGCAGCCCATGGAGAGGGTCGTCAACGAACGGGCGGCCGAACCAGGCGCGGCCGAGCAGCCGCAGCAGGCCGAACGGCGAAAGGCCGGGCAGGGCGCGTTCAGGGCGGGTGAAATCGCCGTAAATCCCGAGCGCCAGCAGAGCGTTGAGAAGGAACAGCAGCCCCCCGAATTCGGTCGCGATTTCGACCGGCTCCGGGGCGGATTGGATCGCGACGGGCCGGGCCGGGCGGGACGCGTCCGCCCGGCGGGCGTCGCGCGCTTCGGGCGCGGGCGTTTCGGCCGGGCTCGGCGGTGGTTCGACGAGCTCCTCGACCGCCGATCCGGCGGGGCGAGCCCGCGGCGGGCGCGGTGAGTCACCGGTCCGGGCTTCGGCCGGGTGCGCGCGGCGCTCGCGAGGCGCGGCCGGCGAGGCGCGGCGGCGGCGCGGCTCGGGCCGCGCGGAAGGCGGCAGGCTCGCGGAGGCGACCGCCGCGAAGGCGGCCCTGGCGGCGCGCGTCGCCAGCATCGCGGGGCGACGCTCGGCGAGCAAAGCGACGAGAAGCAGCAGCCGGGCCGGCGGCGCGAGCGCCGTGCGGTGCACTTCCGGCACGATCGCCTCGATCAGGGCGAGCGCTTCGGCGGGTTCGGGCGTCGCCGCGCCCGAATCGGAGTCGGCCGGCGCCGGCGGCGAGAGCGGGCGCGGCGCCGGCAGGGACAGGCCGCAGCCCGCGGCCATCGCCGCCAGCGCGATCCGGACATCCTCCGCTTCGAGGCGCCCGAGCAGGGCTTCGGCAAGGCCGCGCCGGGCCAGGGTCGCGACCAGGGCCGGCAGTCGGCGCGCGTCGGGCAGGATGCGGCGCCGCAACCAGGCGGGCGGCGATTCGCCGCCGGTGAGGTGCGGCCACCAGGCCCGATCCGCCGGCGTCGCGCCCGTCAGCCATTGCGCGATCAGGGTCGCTGCCGTTTCGGGCTCGTCGAGAAACAGGAGAGGATCGTCCGGGGACCGCGCTCGGCCCGGCGGGCGGGCGCGCCGCAGCGCTGCCCGCAGCACGCCGGCGATGTCGTCGGCGAACAGGCCGCCATCATCCTGCCGCGGCAGCGGCCGCGGCGCGACCAGGCGCGGGACGACGAGGATCGCGCCGGCGGGCAACCCGATCGAAGCCGGGCGGACGCGGTCGAGCTGGGACTGCAGCCGCTCGCGGTCGGCGGCGATGCCGCCGCGCAGCCTTACCTGGCCGACCTGAAGCGTCGCGCCGGGGTCGAGCGGATGCGCTCCACTCACTCTGGCTTATCCCTTGCCCTTTACGACTTCGGAGGCGGCGAATTGGGTCGCGAGGTTGCCGAAATTCCTGCCGAACTCCACGGTGGTCGCGACATTGGGGTCGAAATTGGTGGCGACATTGCCGACGGTCGTGCCGACGCCGGTCGGCGTGGTGGGCTGCGTTGTGCCCGTAACCGTCCCGCCCCGGAACTGGCCGAGACTCAGATTGGTCGGATCGAGGACTTCACCGACGATTCTCACGCCGCCGACTTCCGCGCTGGCCGACTGCCCCTTCTTCGAGCCCAGGGTCAGGGTGAAGGCCCTGAATCCCGCCCCCCGGACCGCGCCCAGGACCTGGGCGTCCGCGTTGGGCGGGATCGCGATCACGATCTCCTCGTCGTCGCCAAGCACGTTGCCGAGCGGGGTGAAAGCGACGGTGTTGATCCGGAAGCTGTTCAGCCCGGCCGGGTCCAGGCCGGTTCCGACGACGTTGATGACGGTGGTGTCGCCAATGGTGGCCAGCGCGGCCGAGCGGATGGAGAGTCCCGCCGGCGTCGCCGCGGCGGCGGCTGCCGGCTTCGTCTCCAGCGCGCGGACGCGAGCGTCGAGATCGAGCACCGCCGCAACGAGCTTGTTGACGAACTGCGCGGCGATGAGATCGCCGGCGCTGACCGGCTGGATCGCGTAGATGGTGGAGGATTGGACGGCCATGGCTAGCTCCCATCAAGGTATCAGGGCGTAATTGGCGAAGTTCCAGTAATTGAGATCGAAGCGGGCATCGCCGCGATAGGGCAGGTGGCCGCTGGCGAAGATCGCCACCGGCGCGGGCGCCGGCGCGCTCATCCGGTTCTGGGCGATGCGGTAGAACCAGACGGCCTCCTCGGACGCGGCTTCGATGGCGGGCATGACGAAGCTCTCGCGGATCAGCGGCTCGACGCTGGCCGCGTCGATATGGAGCGGCCCGCGCACCTTCATGCCGCTGAAGAATGCCAGCACCTCCTGGTCGGTCAGCCATTGCAGGATTCCGGCCGGCGGGAGCGACGGGAAATGGCTGCGCGCGGTGATCGAGGGGAGCTTCCGGTCCGGGTTGGCCGTGGCGAGCGTTGCGACATGGTCCTGGAACTGGCGGAACATGGCGCGGCCGACGGCCGGGCGGCGGAGATCGGCGAGGTTTGCCAGGACATCATCCGCGTCGCGCAGGCAGACCGGCCGGCGAACGCTCCAATTGTCGGTGAACAGATGGTTGAAGCTGCCGGTGAAGGCGAGCAAGGCGAGCGGGACCTCGTCTGAGCGAAGCAGCGTTCCCAGTGACTCGAGCAGGTCGTCGCCGCGCGGCTCCGAACCGATCAGATCGGCCGCCCACGGCCGGGTCACGCCCTCGCCGAAGGCGCGATAGGCGATCCGGTTGCGAAAGTCGGCGGCCGCGAACGAGGCGCCGCCCAGCTTCTGCGGGTTGATCTCGATGGTCCGGAACTGCACCGCCTCGACGGTGGCGTCGGTGTTGCAGCGCACCGCCTTGTCGTCGAAGCCGTTGGTCTGCGCCCGGCCCTCGCTGACGAAGGCGGGGGCGATGGTCAGCAGATAGAGGCCCTGGCCCGCGACATAGGCGCCGGGACTCTGGTCGACGCAATCCTCGAACAGGCAGGGCACCGCTTCCGGTCCGCTCGCCGCCTGGCGCGAGACTTCGATGGTGACGTCCTGGGGGAGGCGGAGCGTCCGTCCCTCCCGGTTGACCGCGACGCCGGCGGTGATCTTGACGGCGGGCCGGTTGTTGGGCGCGATCTTGCCGGCATAGGCGACCGCCAGCCCGGCGGCGACGCCGTCCCCGATCGCGAGGCCGATCCGGGCGTCGGCCTCGCGCCGGGCGGCCTGCTCGCGGCCCATGTCGCTGCCGGTCAGCAGCCGCCCGTTGAAGAAGTTGACGGTGCGGATGCCGCCTTCGGAGAGCGGCTGGTCGAGCGCTGGAAGTTCGGTCGCCATCTAATGCCTCCTCAAGGTATCGGAAGGACGCCGCCGATGCCGCGGAGGCCGTCCCCGGTCAGCTGGCCACCGCCCAGGATGCCGCGGATCAACTCCCGCAGCATAGCGTCCAGCCCGGGAATGTTGGCGGCGGTGGTCGCCCGGTCGGCGACGCTGACCCAGCGGTTGACGCCGTCGGACACCAGCATTTCCGCCTGGCCGGCAACCATCGAGATCGTCCGCGTTCCCTCGACGGTATCGCCGCGGCCGGCGGCGTCGACGGACGAGCTCACCCGAATGGCGCCCAGCGCTCGGATCGCGAACGTCCGCCCCTTGCCCGCCGCGGCGGCGAACGGGAGCAGGATCGTCCCCTGCGACATGAACACCGCGTCGAAATCGGCGACGGCCGGAATGGTGAAATTGCCGCCGGGCGGGAAGATCGGCCGCAGAATGAACGGCCCGTCGACCGCCGGCGTGCCTGCATCGCCCTTGTCGCCTTTGTCGCCTTTGTCGCCCTTGATCCCGTCTTTGCCATCGGTGCCGTTGGTTCCGTTGGTGCCGTTCTTCCCAGGGTCGCCTTTGTCTCCCTTGTCGCCTTTGTCTCCCTTGTCGCCCTTGTCGCCCTTGTCGCCCTTGTCGCCCTTGTCGCCCTTGGTCCCGGCTCCGCCGTCGCCCTTGTCACCTTTGTCACCTTTGTCGCCTTTGTCGCCTTTGTCGCCTTTGTCGCCTTTGTCGCCTTTGGCCCCGTCCTTGCCATTGGTGCCGTTGGTTCCGTTGGTGCCGTTGGTGCCGTTGGTTCCGTTGGTGCCATTCTTCCCAGGGTCGCCCTTGTCGCCCTTGTCGCCTTTATCGCCCTTGTCGCCCTTGGGACCTTGCGGCCCGCTCGGGCCTTGCGGACCTTCGGCGCCTTCGGCCCCCTCCGGGCCGGGCGAGCCCGGGTGCGGCGCGATCATCGGCCGCCGGCGCTCGTCGACCTCGATAGCGTCGGCGATGCCGTCGACCATCCAGCCGCGGTCTTCGGCCTGGCCCTCGCGCAGCACCGGCACGTTGAGCGCGGCGAGCAGCAGGCAGTCGTCGACCCCTTCGGCCGGCGTGCTGCAGCGCTGCGCCATCACCTTGGTGCGGAACTCGGTCACCCAGAGGCGGAAGACGAGGCGCTGGAAGGCGTCGTAATCGTCCCGAGCGACGACCGGAACCGGCAGCCCCCAGGGCGGCGAGCCGAGATCGTCGGCGAACAGGTGGCTGCCGTCCGGCGGGCTCGGCAGCGGCGGGCTCGCATGGGGCGGGCTGGCCGGATGGAACGCGCCGGCGATGAGCTCGAGCGCGTCGCGGATCGCGTCCGGCCAGTCGCCCTCGGCGTCGGCCGGCGGCGACGCCCCGTCGGTGATTTCGACGGTGCCGATCCACGCCGCCAGCAGCGCGACCGCGTCGGCCTCGGCCTGGGCGGGCGGGTCGAAGCTCAGCGACAGGACATAATCGTCGGCGATGCGCGAGGGCACCATCAGCTCGTCGTCGGTCCGGCACGGCGTTCCCGGCACCGGCACCGGCAGCGTCTCGCAGTCGCGGAAGCAGAGCGACAGATAGATGGGAAGCGTGCCGGCGTCCGGCGGCGACTGGCCGGAGAGCCGGCGGGTGACCTCGGCGGCGATCTCCGGCTTGGCGAGCCAGGCGTTGATCGAGCCGCATTGCGACGCGCCGACGCAGATCAGCTTGCCGGACGGCGCCGCCGCCGCCCCCGGCGTCACGCGCACCCGCGGGCCGTTGGCGCCGTCATCCTCGACCGTGACCGCAAGTCCGCTGGCGGTGCCGTAGCCGACCAGCTCCCGGGTCGCCCAGCGCGGCAGGTTCGCGAGATAGGCGAAGTCCTGCCGGTAATCGTCGACTCCGAGCACCATGCCCTTGACGTAGTTGACGTGCATCGACGGATCGGGGGCCCCGGCGATGAGGCCGGTCGAAATCTGATTACAGCATCCCATGGTGCGGCTCCTTGTCGATCGAACCAGTGCGGCCGGCCTGGATCAGCATGCCACCCTCCTGCGTCCGTCACTGTCGGGCGGCCCGTCCGGGCCGATGAAGCTTTCGCCGAGATAGGCGCTGCCGAGGATCGCCGGCGGCACCAGCTCGGGGGCGCGGCTTCCCTGTCCCAGCGTCGTATCGAGCCCCAGTCGGGCCTCGCCGATCCGGTTCATCGCGTAGAAGAAGCGCACGTCGAAGATCGTGTGGGCCGGCTTTTCCAGCTCGACGATGCGGCGGGCGAGGGCCACCCGCTCGGCGAGCGCGGCGGCGTCGGTCTGCACGGTCGCGACCGGAAGCAGGACGGTGAAGCGGTGGGCGGCGGCGTCGGTGGCCAGCACGGTCCGCTCGAAGGCCTGCCAATCCGCCTGCCCGGCCGTCGTCGACGGCAGGTGATCCGGCAGCGACAGCTCGGCGAAGCTCAGCCAGAATGCGCCATGGGCCCGATTCAGCGCAGTGATGGTGCGGTAGCGGCCCTGGAGGAAGTCCTGCCACAAGCGGCGCGACCGCGAGGCGAGCGCGATGAAGCCGTCCCATTTCGCGCGGAAGGCGTCGGGAACCTTGTTGCGCGGCAGGTCGGCCATCTGCGCGACCCCGCCGAAGCCGGCCTGATATTGGCGCCACCTGGTCCGCTCCTCCCCGCCCGCTTCGGGGACGAAGCCGAGCGCCGCCGCCATCGCGGTCCGCCATTCGGCCGGATCCTCCCGCTCGGCCGGAAAGAAGGGCACCGGCTGGGCGCGCTGGGCGGATGTGGCGGCCTTCTCGCCCTTGGCCTGGGCGATTCGGTCGGCGAGGCCGATATTGCCTTCCTCGGGAGTCCAGAGCTTGGCGCCGCCGGCCTGCGGCGCGAACGCCGACAGCTGCCGGGTGAGAAAGCTCTCGACGATGCGAATGCCCGATCGTTCGGCGCCATTGCCGGCGAAGATCTGCGCATCCACGCATTCGTCGAACGCCAGCGCCAGCGCCGCCGCGATTCCGCGCACCGTTCCGCGCATCGCGAAGAAGCGCACGGCATAAGCGATGAACAGCCGCCGCCGCCGCTCGTCCCAGGCCGGATCGAGCGCGACGTCGAACCAGGACGCGAGCCAGTCGAGCGTCTCCGCCGGCGCCGTGCGCGGATCGAACAGGGCCTGGGCGTCGGCGATGCGCCGTTCGATCACGCTGACCGTTCCTTCCATGTTGGCGAGGTAGCGCTCGAGGAAGTCGGCGGGCTCG
>Ga0105245_10004015_pt1 | contig 13084 bp, 19 predicted proteins | sample KBSM54metaG_FD_81523 | JGI IMG/M metagenome (GOLD analysis project Ga0105245, IMG submission 81523) | Miscanthus rhizosphere microbial communities from Kellogg Biological Station, Michigan, USA - KBS M5-4 metaG | ecosystem: Host-associated > Plants > Roots > Rhizosphere > Soil | place... | reverse complement strand
GTGGTGGTCTGCGCGGCGACGGGCATGACTACGCAAGCCGAGGCCGCGAAACGGAAAGCCGCGGGTCCCACCACGCTTGAAGGTTGCCCGTACTGGGTGCCGGTGTGCGGCATCGTTATGGGCTCCGGCTCTAACACCTATGTGCTCTCAGGGGCTTTGGCTCAGTCGGCTCCGTTATACGCCCCGGTTACGGTACGCGGCCGGAAGACCGGCAATAACAATTTCTGCGGTGGCACGCAGTTTGAGCTAAAGGCCGTCGGGCGTTCACAAAAAAACTGCGTGTGGCGCTGAAACCCTGCGCCTTGTCGCGGTAGGGAGGCCGATTTCAACCCCTATTAAAGGACTCCATTGAGTCGATACGATGCTCAGTCTGAGTCGGAGCAAGGATGAGGCGGCGGGAATTTCTCGGCGTTTTGGGTGGTGCGGCGGCATGGCCGCTGGTGGCGCGCGCGCAGTCAAAAGCCACTCCCCCAGCGGGCGTTACGAAGCAGGATGACTTTGCTGGCAAACTCGATTCCGTTTTGCAACAGGCGGAGCAGCTCGGCGCTCCCGTAGCCGCGATTCAGCGCGCCGTTGCGATCTCACGCCAGCCGACTTTCTCCAAAAAAGACGTGTTCGCGGTCTTCGACATTTCGCAGCCATCGGCGAACAAGAGATTCTACCTTTTGGATTTCACATCAGGTCAGGTCACCGCCCACTTCGCGGCGCATGGAAGAACCAATGGACCCCACGCGAGAGCCACCAAATTCAAAGGCTTTCAGCGGGACCTGAACATGGTCCCGCTGGGTCCGCTCAAGACCGTGCCCGCGCCTCCCGAGGTGACGGACCATTACCGGACGATCGTGGATCGCTACGACAAAACCGTTTATCGAAACATGATCGTTGGCGTCCTCGAGGGCGTGGCCCCATACAATCGTTACATCAACCACACGCCGCCGTATAAATGGGTCATCCACCCGAACTGGTACACGACGGCTGGTTATCGCGCCAAGAATAACGGCATGCTGGGGCGGAGCCTCGGCTGCATCACCGTCGATCCGGCAGAAAACAACAAGATTATCGCGCGCCTTCAGGGAGCATTGATCTACGTGACAGTCGGAGATGCCCCTATAGAACAATATTTGTAATAGCTTTCCGCCCAGTCAGCCGCAAGGTTTCGCTTCTTGTGTGCCATTTTTCTGTAGCGCGCATGCCCTCAACGGTGTGATTGAATGAATACCGCGATGTCCGCTATTGCTTTTGACCCAAAGCGGACATGCAGCTGGGGCGATATGTCTGTAATCACCGCTTGTGGAGTCTCTGTCGCCGGTTCGATGGCGCCTCAATACCACCGACGGCAAACGTTCCCTGCACCCCACACGGCGCACCTGCGGACTTGGCGTTTGGTGGTTCTGGCCACGCAAACACCTCCAACTCGTGTCCTACCCGCTCCGCATCCGTAGGCGACTTGCGTGGTCATGCCGTCCGGCTGATGAAGCGGCGCGGGCGACATGGCCTGCGCCGACGTTGCGACGGCTAAGGCAAAGCCAGCAACAACGATGAACCTGATCATTAGTTTTCTCCCATGTTTTAGCTTCAAGGGCTAATCATGCCTTTTCTCGGTCGGCAAACTTAAGTTGGACCACGGTCCAATTGCGCCCACCTATAAAGCTTCACGACAAGTAGTGAAGCAGCTAGGTTTCATTGTTGGCACAAAGCAGACAAAGCGGACATCGCGTGTGCGTTGCAAAATGTCCACTCATGATCGGCGTCGGTGTCGTCGCGTTTTCGTGCGGTACGGGGCTACATGGCCCAAGGTCCAACTATCAGCCGGACGCCATACATTTAATTTGAGTGGCCACACAGATTTTAGGAAACAGCGGGAGACGAAAATGGTGCAGAGAATTGTCCGCTATGGTGCCATCATGACGGTTGTTCCGACTTTTCTTCTCTCTTTTGTCATCCTGATCTCTGTCGTCCACCACAGTAATGCTCAAGGGAAAACCAGAACTGCGGGTGGGTTGGCCTGCGGCCAACAACTTAAACAGCAGTGCAGCGGTGTGCCGGTACAAGCAAACAATATGCTCGAGTGCCTCCAAAAGAACCAAGAAAAGCTTCACAGACGATGCGTCGTTTTGGCGAACAGTGTTGTACGCAGGTGCGACAGAGACGCAGCGCAGCATTGCCAAGCTGTCGTCGCGGGTCAAGGCAACATTCTCGGATGTTTAACAACCGCCAGGCGTTTGGTTTCCCGGCGATGCAACGCGTCTCTCGATGCGCTTTTCCTACGGCAGTGAACTAACCCTGCTTTATTGAAATGGATCACTTGCCTCAATTGAGAGCATGTGGGCGCGGCCTGTCTTCACCGTCTCCGAGCCAAATCGCGGCGAATGCCGCGATGCATGCGATTTACACCAGCCCAAATTCTAAGCTTAAATTTTGAGACATGGCCTCGCCCGATCTTCAACCTCAGGTTACAGCTGTTAGAGATATGTCAATGTTCGCTAAATGTCTGCTCTTGACCCAAAGCGGACATCGGCGTCGCTAAGGCTATGTGATTTCACACGCGTTGGACCAAGGTCCACCTATAGGCCGCTACTCAAAATTGTACCTTGAAACCACTTCGTGGTTGTTATCGCGTGGGGTGACAATGGCCAACTCGGACTTCTACACAACGCCTTTTGTCGAGTTTAATGACACCAAGATTTTCGGCACCGCAGATACCGCGGCACATTTTGCTAAAGTGTTCGGTGACGACGCATCTCTGCAAAGGACTTTGTCAGCGCTTCAACGCGGTCCCGTCAGTTTTTATCGCGATAACGTCATCGCTCTCGACGAAGATGTTGCCGACTATCTGTTGTTTGTCGTTAGCGGGGTGGTTCGCAGTTGCAAGATTTGTAAAAACGGCACTCGCAGTGTCGTGTCCTTTTATCTTCCGGGCGATTTTTTCGGCTGGACCGAACCGAAGCTCTCGCTCTCAATTGAAGCAGCCACCGATACGGAGTTGTTGTTTATCAAGCGCAATGGCTTGCTTTCTCTCGCGTCTCGGGACGTTCGGGTTGCAAACGTTCTACTGACAGCGGCAACCAATGACCTTGCCCGTTCGCAAGAACACATATTGTTGATGAGCAAGAGCGCGAAATGCCGTGCCGCAACATTCTTGACCGACCTATGGGTGCGACTGGGAAAGGCAAAATATCTTGATGTTCCGATGTCACATCAGGACATTGCTGATTATCTCGGCCTCACAATCGAAACTCTCAGTCGGAACATTACCGTTATGGAGCGCGCGGGATTGATATCCCGCGTACCGTCTCGACGACGACTGTTACTACAAAACCACTTTGGCCTTCGGCGTGTGATGAATTGAGAGCCCTCACGATGTCCGCTAGTGACCCAAAGCGGCATCGGCCCTCTTTCGGAATGCTCGGCCAAGCCGCTACGATACCGCTTCCTTGAGCCTTGGGGGAAGCATGAGGCGTCGGGAATTCATTGCAGGTCTCGGTGGCGTCGAACGTTTCCAGCACAGGCTGCGGGATCTGTATGAAGGCCACGCGCCAGAATCCTGCCAGTTCCGTTACGGTCTTCTCATACTGGACCTGACGACGCTGGCGTTCATTGTCGCGACCTCGTTCGCCCCGCGCCACCGGCTGATCGAAGTGCTGGATGTCGTGTTCGGGCTGATCTTCCTCGCCGATTTCTGCGCTCGGTTTTTCATCAGCCGGCATCGGCTGCGCGATCTGCTCAACCCTCTCACCTGGGCGGACGCCGCGGCAATCGCTTCCTTCCTAGCGCCGCTGGCGGGCGAAGCCGCCGGCTTCCTGCGCATCCTGCGGACGTTGAGACTGCTGCGCAGTTATCAGCTCCTCGCACGGCTGCGCGCCGACTTCAAAACCTTCCGGCGGCATGAGGATATCATCATCGCGTGTGCGAATTTTGCCGTGTTCCTGTTCGTTACGACCGGCTTCATCTACGAAACCCAGCATGCCCACAATCCGGGGATCCACAACTACGTCGACGCCCTCTATTTCACCGTCGCCGCGCTGACCACCACCGGGTTCGGCGACATAACGCTGCCGGGCACGCTGGGCCGGCTGATCTCCATCATCATCATGATCTTCGGGGTGACGCTGTTTTTCGGGCTAGCGCGCGCGGTTCTCGTCCCCGACAAGGTGCGCTTCCGATGTCCAAAGTGCGCGTTGCTGCGGCACGATCGCGACGCCGTGCACTGCAAGGCCTGCGGCGAGGTGTTGAATATACCGGATGACGGACTCGGCAACTGAAGCTGCAATCTATGTCAGCGGACATGCCCTTTTGCACTGCAAATGTCCGCTTTCCAGCACTGTTGGAAAAAGACGGCACTATAATTTATTCCTAGCGCCGTCGCGCACAGACGACGATTTAACTAATATCGCGCAGCGAGGTGCAATGATGAAACCGCTCTGCATTATTGCTGCCGTTATGGCTTTAGTGGTCGCGTCAAGTACGGCCATGGCAGAACCGAAAAAACGGTCTGTATCTGATAAAGCAACTCATCGTATGAAGTCAGTACCCGCGCCACTTCGTCAGTGGCCTCCCAACAATCCAACATTCAGGGAATACGAGGAACTTAAACGCCAGGGTTGGTACAAAGCAGATAAGGCTTGATGCGTCGAGCCGGGTTGTCCAAAAGAACGCATCCAACGTCGCTTTGGGAGCAAAGCGGACATGGGCTGACATGGGCTATTGGAGTGCAAATGTCCGCTTCTGACCCAAAGCGGACATGACGCTGACACGGCAAAATCGGCACCAATGCTATTGATCGACCTTTGGTCGTTACCCCTGCTTCGCCACACGCTTGGGCGGCGTGTCGGGTGGCAAGGAAACCCAGGGGTGGCGTGACTCCTCCCACACCGCGATGGTCGGCGCGGGAAAATTCGGGTCGGCGAAGGTGCCAATGGCAACGGCCACGTATCCAGGAAAGCCTTCGCCCTCCCAGTAGACGGTGGAGCCGCACATCGGACAGAAATGAAAGGTCAGCACGTTGCCGCTTTCGGCTGTCCGCATCCACGCGGTAGCCTTACCGGCAAAGGTGACCTGCTCGCGGCGGAAGCGCGCCTGGTTGCTGATCACGCCGCCGGTGCGTCGCTGGCACTCCAAGCAGTGGCACATGGAGATGCGCGATGGTTCGCCCTCAATGGTAAGGTGAAGCTGGCCGCAGCTGCAGGCGGCGCGTCGGGTGGTCATGGGTCGGTTCCGTGGTTGGCGATATGGGCGGAGTGTAGACTGGTTCAAAACGATGCACTACGCGTTTGTCCGCTAAGACGCTCGGTCTGTGAGCGATGAATCGATTGATGAAGACGTCACAGCAGACAAAGCGGCCATCCGTGAAGGGATGATGCGTCCCAAGGGGCGCAAAACCAAAACAAAGATCAGGAACGAAATGAACAGGCAAAACGCGAAGGGGGCGTGCCGTGAGCAATAACGGCGTCCGCATTCTCATCGATCGCAGAGAAGGCAATAGATTCTACTGGCGTCTCAACGCTTACGGCGAGGAGTACTTCCCCCAACGCAGCGAGGCGACGGCGGCCAAGGCTGCCGAGCAGGCGGAAGCTCTCCTGACGCAGGTCGAGCTTTCCCGACATTGCAAAAACCAACGTACTGCCTAGGCAAGACCTGGGCCGTATTGCTTACGCTATTGCCGGCCCTGCGGTTGGCTCGATCCCGAAGTGTCGGACTTAGGCTTGGGCGACTTCAAGAGTATAGACCTTACCTGGTCGCTATTCTTGTTAGCGCTCTTCATTTTATCAGGTCCTGAATAATTGCCTTGTGTTCCACCGGCGCCTGCCCCTGCGCCTTTGATAGCCCCCGAGGTCATAGCGGCTCCGGCTTTCTGTTCTTCGGCATGGAGCGGCGACGTCAGAAACGCAAATGCGAGACAGATCATGGTTGGTTTGCGCATGTTGATGACCTCACAATTTCGCAGCAGTCACATACGTTGGTTCGGGGCGGTCGTGCATTTAACCATGCAATCACGGTAAGCCTTTTCCACTTTATTCCGGGCCGGGATACTTGCGTCATGCGGGTTCGTCATTTCCTGCCACAGGCTTCCACATTTGTTTTGATCATTCCCGCAGGCCCTTTCACGACCTTTGGCGACCGAAGAATCGGGTTTCTCCAGTTTCTTCTTTGGATTTGGGTCGCTTACGCGAGGCCCGACACCCGTATTTCTTGCGCCAGTATCAACCGCTGTTCCGGCAGAATTTCCTCCCTTTGCTGTGCCCGAAGAAGAAACGTTCTTCTTCTGCTCTTTCTCCGCAAAAGCAGGAACGACGGCGGTTGATGCCAGCACGACTGGCGCTGCTGCGAATGCCAATGCAAACCAAAAAACGCGTGCATTTCTGATCATTACAAGCCCCCGTAGTAAGATCACGAAGGCATTATGATACCCCGTCGATCCCGGTAACAAAAGAGCCGCAGCGGTTTGGTCGCTGCGGCTCTCCTCACGACGGCTACGATCGCCTAGCGCCACATTGGCACTGTGTCATCCTTATTCACGCTTTGGCCTGGTACAGAAGTGTTGTCGCGGTCTGGGTATGTGTAACGATGTGTCCCGCGAGACATTGGCTCACGGACATATCCCCTTTCATAAATGCCGGGCGCCTGCGCATACGCGCCTGCAGACCCCATGTAGGCAACGGGTGGGGCAAGGTTTCCCGTTCCGGCATCGGGGTCGAACGACTGCGCAAAAGCCGGTATTGAGATGATGGTCGCAAAGGCCGCGAGAATTAGAACTTTCTTCATTGGGTTCTCCGCTGTTGTTAGCTGGAGCCCGTCCTTGCGCCTCTTTTCCCCCGTCTATCTTATTTTTGATTTTGTAATTGAGAGCGACAGACGCCCGCTAACCCGGGGACCGCTTGTTAGTTCCGCCAAGCTAGCGGGAACTGAGGCAATTTTGTGCTTCGACCGTCTTCACTGCTGTTGCCTCGGGTGGCGAAGGAAGCGGAAAACATTCGACATGTGAATTCTCCGTTATCTTACTTTTCCGATCGCGCCAAATAGGGCGAGTGTCGCGGCTATGCCGGCAATCACCAGGAGACAATTCGCGGCGGCTCGGTCGCGATTTGGGGAGTTCGCCGTCACGAGCCAAACTATTCCCGCGATAGGTATCCCAAAATAAAACCCCGAATAGTGGTTGAGCCAATAGATGAAACCACTCGTGTAGGTTTCAACAGGGCTCGGGCCATTGGAATATCGCGCGAGCGCACTCGCGGAAAGTCCCAGCAGAATAGCCAAGATCACTTTGATACCCGGGCTCATCACAAGGCTCCGGTGGAGAAGGAAGCGAACGCTTTGATCTGAATCAGTAGATTATCGACCAGTCCTGCTTCAATCCACTTTGAGCGGTGGCGAATATGCGGTCTGACGAATATCTAGCTTTGGCAAAGAGAGCACTTGAGATATCGCAAAAAGAGTGCGATCCAATTTTGCGTTCCGAGATTGCAGACGTGGCCGCAGCCTTCCAATTCCTGGCCGACTATACGGCGGGATTAAACTGGAGCGTCGTACTTCAGACGCTACACTAGACCAGCCACCGCTTCTTGAAATCCGCCATCGCTTGTTCGATTGGCGACGAACGTATTTGGCCCGTCATGTGGCGTCTATCTGGATGCCTCTCAAAATATTCTTCTCGCGCGATCGCTCGGCGACGACGGGATATCCACTCGCGAGTACCATATCCGCCAGCAAAGCCGATACCCGGCATGACGATGAAAAATAAGATGAGTCTGAACATGAAGAGTGCCCCGTTTTCGAAACCCCGGGGCTGAGTTTATGCAGGGCCGGAAATGAAAACAACGTAAGGGTGTGGATGGCCACACTCCCCACGCGGTTGGCGGATGTACCCAGCTGCGTGGAGTTTTCTTTCTATCCTAAAGAGCCCCGACCGTAGTTAGTTCTGGTGGGGCACTTCGCACACCACACTTGGAAGGTCACTTGGAAGGTCACTTGGAAGTGGGCGCCTTAAACGGCGCACAAAGGCAACCGCCGCTTTCGTGGCCGCTATCGGGTGTAAAGCGGACATTGCCTATTGCGCTGCATATGTCCGCTAATGACCCAAAGCAGACATTTAAAAGGCTGGTGTCGCGCTTAGCGGACTTTCGGGTAGCGCCGATCAATATCCGCTTTCGGGGGCAAAGCAGACATCGCAAACCAAAGGCGGCATCTCCGCATTGACCCAAAGCAGGGATGTGTGAATCCTTCCAATATCCCTGTTGGAGCCGCTACGATGCCCTTCCGAAGTTAGGGGATGGGAATGAAGCGCCGTGAGTTTATTGTATTCTTCGTGGGCGCGATTGGATGGCCACTTGGGACACGCGCGCAAAATCAAACAAACGCAAATCAGGATTCTAACGATCAGGTGGGTCAGGTCGCGACACTTCAAGGCATCGCGACTGTGGGGCGCGGCAGCGCGGCGCCTTCCAGATTGAAAGTTAGCGACGGCATCTACAAGAAAGACCGCTTGCAGACCGGCGCCAGCTCATCGCTCGGCGTTACCTTCGACGACGAGACTACTCTCAGCCTCACCGCGAATGCGGGCGTCGTCGTCAATGAATTCGTTTACGAGGAGGGTGGAAAAGGCAACAATGCCGCATTCAACATTGCGCGCGGCACAGTCGCATTCGTCGCCAGCCTAGTGGCCAGGAACGGCGATATGACGATTTCCACGCCGACCGCGACGCTCGGCATCCGCGGCACAACCGGGGTGGTCGATGTTCCGGATAACGCTGCAGCAGGCCCGGGCGAGGCCAAAATCAAACTTTATCCGGATGCCGATGGGCGCGTGGGCCAGATAGAAGTATTCAACCGGCAGGGCGGGCGGCTCGGCACGCTGACGCAAGGGTCGAGCGCATTTGCGATCCGGCCGAGCCTGGGTGGACGGTTCGCCGCCATACCGTTCCAAATCCCGCCGCAGGAAGCCGCGCGTGACCGCGGCGTGGTGCAGCGGCTGTTCGCCTCGCACAATATAGGGCGTCAGATGGCGATCCAGCGCCGGCAATTGCGCGGACCAAACCGCCAGCGGCCGAATAATCTTCGGCAGCCCGGCGGTCCGCAGCAAAAGAACAATAATCGCGTTCCGGGCTTCCAACAGAAGGGTACTCCGAGCGCGCCGCAGCGCGGTGGGTTTCGAGAGAAATTGCGAAAACTCAATCCGTTCGCGCCGAAGAAAAATGAGCCGATACGCTAAGGCGGCTAAGGCGACGACGAAATCGAATAGGACGGCGAATGTCCGCTATTGGCCCTTAGCGGACATCCGTAGTTGCACTGCACATGTCCGCTTTCGGGGTAAAGCGGACATGTGCAGCAGTTCTGGGCCTGATGTAACCGCGTTACAGAGTTTTATTTAGGCAGGTTGCCATCACGGAATGTACGGTTCAGATGGTTCCTCACAATAGACGTTCTGCAGACATCCAGTTTCTTCGGGTGTGAACCACCGCAAACCGCCTATAACCAACTCTCGGCGCAATTGAACGACGTTAAGTTGATAGTCCTTGAGAGCGTTTGAGAGGCAACTGCTCACGAATTTGCGGCTCGCGGGCCAGCGGATCTTCTTGCCCTTCGCTTCCGCCTTACATGCAATGATCGCCTGTTTTACGGCAGTCTTCTGAAGTTCGGCCGGCGTGAGTTTGACAGCCTTTGCGACGCAATCGCTCACGAAACGGCGGCCCGCGCGCCAACTGTTGATCTTCTTCTCCTTGGCCTCCGCCTTGCACGCAGCGGTCGCCTCTTTTAGGGCCACCGCCTCAGCGGTAGGTGTCTTCGCGGCCTTCGCAGGGGTAGGCGTGAGTGCGGTACCACCAGCAACTACCGTGGCCACAATGCAAGCACAAAAAGCCGTCGCGAAATGATGCATGACGATCCCCTCTCTACCGGCGCTTTTTAGGTCGCTTTTTTCGTGGTTCAGCGAGCTTCGGATTGCGACGCCTATGGTACAATTAGACTTCGGTCCAACTCGATATTGCAATCTCGGCGCTTGGCCTCACAGTGCCACCGTCACTCCTTGCTCTGGCAGACGAGGTAATCGAAAACAAGGTCCGCTTTTGGCCCTTAGCGGACATGAGCAAAGACGCGTTCAATGTCGCTTTCGGGGGTAAAGCAGACATGGTCGTTTTTCGGATGTCCGCTTTTGCGGTCGCTATTGGGCGTAAAGCGGACATGCCCTGTTGCACTGCATATGTCTGCTGGTGACCCAAAGCGGACATCGGTGTGGTGCTAATTCGGACTTTAAGGGAACTTAGGTCAGCCCCACTTACGGGCTTTGCCTCCATAAGGCACTCAGTTGGCGACATCATTCGTCCCGTTCAGAAGCGGGCACGGGACCTGATCAGCGCCTGAGCCTTGGTCGTGCGCCTTTTCTCATTCGCCGCCCGTTCGTAACCTGTTATTATCTAGCACTGGGAGGCTAGAAACGCTGATGACAATGCCGAACAATCAAAACCGTCGCCCCGGATTTTTGGAAAGCGCCATGGGAAACGGGAAGCTTGTGGTTGTGGCGATCATCGCGGTGGTGTTTGTCTCGATGGTGCTTCATCTTTTGTGAAATGCCAGGCGGCCTATGCGGTAGGTGGATGGAGCAGTGCAGCTGAAGGGTTCGGCTCATGGCCACCAAATTTGTATCTCGCCAGAACGTAGTCGTTATCCTCGGCGCAAGTATGATTGCTTGTCTTGCGTTGACGATATTGACGTTCCCTATTGCACTCGTTTGGATCGGGCAACCACTTGGGAATGCCGCTGGAATAGCGGCAGACGCTTTCGCCTCCGGGTTCTCGGTGGCGTTTTTTGTTGCGTTCGCCCTCGCGATGGCCGACCAGCGCTCGCGCAATAACGGACCCCCTTAAACGACCCAGACAAGGTTATCGCATAACCTTAATTCGCGAAGTCGCGCCGCTTGGTGCAGTGCTACCCCGTGGCTCCATTTTCATTGCGGCTAAGTTATTGTTGGCGATGGCGCGGGCGCTCATCACGCCTCACAGCGGAATGGATTTGAGAATTTCTAGGGAGGACTCAAATCCAGAAGCTCCGCGTCATCGCCACGTACACAATTTCCTCGGTGCGGGCTTCTGATAGCCGGGGTAAGAGCGGACATCGTACGGACATGCCTCAATGTCCGCTTTTGACCCAAAGCGGACATCAGTCGGACGCTCGACGCGATCGCATCGCAAGTCGATTAGAGCCCATCACAGTCGGCATGGATGAAGATGGCGAAGCCATAACGTCATGCGTGATCGTGCCGGTGGAAACCAACCATAATACCGCCGCGACCGGCCCGCGCTTATCCCGCAATCAACAAACCATGTTCTCGATCCCCCACGATGCTGGCAGGCAAGGACTATCGACGGTCGAATGGAATAACCGCGCCCGTGATGCCGGAATTGGCAACAAGCGCAAGGCTGATCTTTACGACATCCGCGTCGCGCTCAAATCAAAAGGACTCGTTCGGCGGTACTGCGACCGATGGAACGTCAGCTGATGGGTCGTGGAGATAAAGGAAAGCCCGGCTACGTTTGTCGGAGCCGGGCAAGGAAGGAAGGATCATGATGCGGAAACGCGAAAAATGTACCAACGCGTAATTTAGAGACAAGAAAAACGCGTGTTTCAGCTCCTTTATACATCTTAGTGTTGTATTTTCGCCACGCGAAATAACGAACTGTGCCGGATCGCGCCTCAGCTGTTTTTTTTACTGAACGCTGGGACTAAAATTCAATTTAGAACCGCTCTACCGCGGGCATCCGAAATTATGGGTTGGGGGGACAGCGATGAGAAACCACACAATTATGGCGCTTGCCGCGATGGCTATGATGGCGAGCCAGGCATCGGCTGCTGACTTGCCAAGAAAGGCGCCGATGGCGCCTCTGCCGCCACCACCACCTCCTTATGTTTGGACGGGTTGCTACATCGGCGGCAACGTCGGCGGGGCTTCTGCACATGTCGACGTGACCAACGTGTTCACCGGCGGGAGCGGCTCAGGCAGCTCCGAAGCCAGCATCGCTGGCGGCGGTCAGATCGGCTGCGATTATCAGTTCTACAATTCGTGGGTGGTCGGCATTCGCAACATGTTCGACGGGACGGACATTCACCGCAGCAGGAATTTTGCGGACCCGGTGAATGGGGGCTTTGGCAGTGTCGAAACAAGGGTGAAATGGTTCGATGCGTTGACGGGACGCCTCGGCTATCTCGTTGCACCGAATTGGTTGATCTACGGGCAAGGCGGCGCCGCGTGGACAAGCGCGGAAGCGACAGCCTTCAACAGTCTCGGCGGGCAAATTGGATCAATCTCCGGCAACAGCCGCACGGGCTGGACAGCCGGAGCCGGCGTCGAATGGATGTTCATACCGCACTGGTCGCTGTTTGTTGAATATAACTACATGGGCTTCGGCACCCGAAGCTCGAGCTTCCTAGGCTGCGGCCTCGCAACGTGCGGCATCTTTAGTGCCAAAGCGAATGTCCAGGATGTACTGGTGGGCGTGAACTATAAATTCTAGATCTCCAGCGGGGGCGATTTTATGAAAAGGTTCTTGATCGTAATTTGCTCAATGGTCCTCGCCTTCGGGCTTGCTGGCTGCGTAGGTAAGGGTAAGACTCCAGTTGGCAAAGGTAAGGCTCCAGTCGTCCAAACAAGGGGCTGAACTCTAGCGGAGTCGGAAATTTAGAAAGACCGCCTTGATGGCGGTCTTTCATTTTTTTGCATCCGACAAAGGGTACGGGGAGCAGACCATCACGCCCGCCAAAGGCCCCAAAAGCATGGGCCACATGACGTGGCTGGAACCGCAAGTTGAACAATATCGCCAACGTCATGCGCTTGGCACCGTGGCGCGTCTGGCGCTTGAACTGTTGCTGAACGTTGCCGCCCGCCGATATGACGTGCACGAAATCGGACCGCAGCACGTCATCATCAGCAACAGGGATGGCGTAAAGAAACTATGCTGGCGTCCGCACAAGACGCTGCGCACCACCGGCAAGATGTTGAAGATTACGGTGCTGCCATCATTGCAGGCGGCGCTTGATGCCATACCGAAGCCGGAGCGTGGCACCGAACTGCCGCTAGCGTTTCTCGTAAACGATTACT
>Ga0105245_10004014_pt1 | contig 13086 bp, 14 predicted proteins | sample KBSM54metaG_FD_81523 | JGI IMG/M metagenome (GOLD analysis project Ga0105245, IMG submission 81523) | Miscanthus rhizosphere microbial communities from Kellogg Biological Station, Michigan, USA - KBS M5-4 metaG | ecosystem: Host-associated > Plants > Roots > Rhizosphere > Soil | place... | reverse complement strand
TGGTAGCGGGGGAGGGATTTGAACCCCCGACCCCAGGATTATGATTCCCGTGCTCTAACCAACTGAGCTACCCCGCCACGTTCTTCCGGCGGAAGACGACCGGGATATAGGGACCCGCGCGAAAGGGTGTCAAGGCAAGCGGAAAACCGCAGCCGAACGCGGCGGCAGCGACGCTCAAGCGCCAATATGCTAGCGTTTCTGCGGCTTGATGCGGTGGCCCGATCAAAAGTGGCCATCGCCTTCGCGCCCCGACCTGCGCTACAGCCGGGCCGCTCGCAACTGGGGGATACCCGTGACACGACGCTCCTTCACACTCGCCGCCGCGGCCGCGATCGCGCTTGCCGGCGCCACCGCCGCGCATGCGCAAGGCTTCGAGCGCGCGCCGACCTTCGACGCCGGGCGCGTCCCAGGCGTCAGGGCGAGCGGCCCCAACTACGTGATCAGCAATCCGGTCACGAGCGACGGCTTCATGCGCATCTACACGCTGCGGACGTCGTACGGCGACTTCACGGTGATCGGCGACGCGCTGATGCGCACGCGCCTCGTCGAGCTCAATGCGCTGGTCGAGCTCGACAAGCTGACTGACTCGGAGTCGTTCAACAAAGCGCTGGCCGACGCCGGCATCGCGCCGATCAAATATGCCGGCGACCTCATCACCAAGCCGGGCGAGACCATCAGCAACACGTTCTCGGGGATCGGCTCGCTGTTCGGCCAGGTCGGCTCCGGCATGAACAACATGGGCAAGACCCAGGACGATACGATGCAGAGCCTGCTCGGCGTCACCAAGAAGCGCCGCGAGCTCGCCGCGCATCTCGGCGTCGATCCCTATACCGACTTCCCTCCCCTCGCGACCAAGATGACGCAACTGTCGCAGGCCGCGGCCAGCGGGGGCCTCGTCGTCACCGGCGCGATGATGGCGATCCCGGGCGTCGGCGGCATCGTCGTGGCCAATGTCGCGACCACCGCCAAGGTGACGGGCCTCGCACGCGACCTCACGGCGGCGCAGTTGATGGACCTCAACCGCAAGAAGCTCGGCGAGATGGGCGTCAGCCCGGAGATCGGCGAGACGCTGCTGACCAACACAAACTTCACGCCGCTCGACGTCACCGCCATCGTGGCATCGCTCGAAATCATGTCGTCGGTGCAGAACCGCGGCGAGTTCGTTGCGCGCGCGGCTTCCGTGCACCGGCACGACGCCGCCTACTTCATGCGAAAGCACGCCGAGCTGCTGGGCGACTATCACTCGCGCACCGGCGCGCTGACCGGCTTCGTGACCTTCGGCGGCTATCCGTTCAACACCACGCGCACCGGCGGTGTACTGGGCATCCTGCCGATCGATGCGCTGTCATGGACCGAGAACACCGCGCGCTCGATGCGCGACATCGTCAACCAGAGCCGCAACGCGGGATTTGCCGGCAAGGCCGAGATGCGCATCACCGGAACAGCGACCGCGCTCGCCAAGCAGCAGATGCAAGGTCTCGGCTGGACGGTGACGGATAATTACAAATAGTTTGGCGAAGCGTCGCGGACTGCACTCGACGACGCTTCGCAGGTTTTCTTCGCGAAGCGTCGCGGACGGAGCCTGTCATCGGGCCCGCCCAACGGGCGGGACCGTTGGCTCGACGACGCTTCGCGTTAAGCCGCCTTCCCGAGCCTGATCAACGAGAAATGCCCCATCGGCGGCATCGGCCTCCGTTCGATCAGCTGCACGCCTTTGGCGCCGTCGAGCCAGCGCGTAATGCGCGCCCACGGAAATTCCGGCCGCCAGCCCAGCCACAGCGCCACCGGCGCGAACGCGCTCTCGAACAGCTTGCGCGGGCCACTCTCGGCCCCGATGTGATTGACGAGGATGATCTCGCCGCCGGGCTTGGTCACGCGCACGAATTCGTCGAGCGTGGCGTCAGGATTAGGCACCGCGGTGATGACGTATTGCGCGACCACCACGTCGAAAGCGCCGTCGGGGAAGCCGAGCTTCTCGGCGTCCATCACCGCGAGGCCCTCGACATGGGCGAGCTTCTCGTCGATCACGCGCCGGTGCGCGCGGCGCAGCATCGGCTCGGAGATATCCACGCCGATGACGCTGTTGGAGGGCGAAAAATCCAGGAGCGAAATGCCGGTGCCGATGCCGACGTCGAGAATGCGGCCGCCGATACGCTCAGCCGCCTCTATCGACGCCTTGCGGCCATGGTCGAACACCGCACCGAACACAAGGTCATAGATCGGAGCCCACGCCGCGTAAGCGTTGTTGAGCTTCGTCTGATCAAGCGTGTCCCGGTCGCGCCGGCGCGGCTTCTCGGCCATGAGATCGGGCTCTACCGCGCCGCCGCTGCCGGCTCGCGCTCGCGCAACGCATCCGCGCGCGAGGTGGCGCTCACGATGAAACCGCCGCCGATCACGCGCGCCTGCCCCTGGGCCGCGTCGTAGAACACGCAGGCCTGACCGGGAGCAACGCCCTCCTCCCCGTCGACCAGTTCGATCTCGAAGCCGGCGGCGCCGAGCGAGAGCCACGCCGGCTGCGGCTGACGCGTCGAGCGCACCTTCACGAACACTTCGCGGCGCCCCTGCGCGAGCACCACCTCGGCCGAGCCGTCACCCAGCCAGTTCACATCGCGCAAGCGCATGCGCATGGTGGCAAGCGCAGCACGCGGGCCGACGATGACGCGGCGCCGCACCGGATCGAGCCGCACGACGTACAGCGGCTCGGCAGCGGCGACGCCCAGTCCGCGGCGCTGACCGACCGTGAAATGGATGATGCCGGCGTGGCTGCCGAGCACGTTGCCGGCGAGATCGACGATCTCGCCCGGCTCGGCGGCGCCCGGCATCAGGCGCTCGATCACGTCGGTGTAGCGGCCCGTCGGCACGAAGCAGATGTCCTGGCTGTCGTGCTTGTCGGCGACCGCAAGGCCGAACCGGCGCGCGAGCTCGCGCGTCTCGGGCTTGGACATGTCGCCGAGCGGAAAGCGCAGCAGGTCGAGCTGCGCGGGCGTGGTGGCGAACAGGAAGTAACTCTGGTCGCGATCCTCGTCGCGCGCGCGATAGAGCGCGCGGCGTCCGTCGGCCAAGCGGCGCGAGGCGACGTAATGCCCGGTGGCGAGCGCCTGCGCGCCGAGTTCCCTCGCGGTGTCGAGCAGATCGCGGAACTTGATCTCGCGATTGCACTCGACGCAGGGCACCGGCGTCTCGCCGGCGAGATAGCTCTCGGCGAAGCGATCGATCACCGCCTGCTTGAAGCGGCTCTCGTAGTCGAGGACGTAGTGCGGAATGCCGATGCTCTCGGCCACGCGGCGCGCGTCGTGGATGTCCTGGCCGGCGCAGCAGGCGCCCTTGCGGTGGGTCGCCGCGCCGTTGTCGTAAAGCTGCAGCGTCACGCCGACGACGTCATAGCCCTGCGACTTGAGCAACGCCGCGGTCACCGAGGAGTCGACGCCGCCCGACATGGCGACGACAACGCGGGTGTCCTCCGGCCGGCCGGCAAGGTCGAGGCTGTTGAGCATGCGACTTACTATATGGACGGACCCTCCCCGCGCAATGATCGCCGGGCGCGCAGCCCGCGGGCCGGTGCACGCATCGGCAATTGTTGCCGGGAAGCAGCAAGCCCTGCCGGGCCACCGGCCGGAGCGTCACTCCAAGCCATTGTAAAACAATAGTTTTCAAGGGGCGATACGTGGCCTGCGGCTTGCACAGAAGGTAGCGCTAGCAACGCTGTCTGTTGGAGGTCCCGTGCCTACCGTCGCGCTTCCCGTCAACCCCGGCACCGTCCGCCCCGCGTCTCTGCATCAGGATCACCGGCCGAGCGACCAGGCCTCGTCGCCGTTCGAATCCATGCTGGACACCGGCGCAAGCCCGCGCATTCCGGACAAGCCCGCCCCGCGCAACGACCGCTCCGATCGGCCCGATCAGCCTCGGCACTCGGACAAAGCGGCGAAAAACAATACCACCGACAGCAAGCCCGCCCCTGCGGCCGCGAAAAGCGATGCGTCGTCCGATGCGTCACAGACATCGCAGGATGGCACTCCGGAGAGCGACGCTGACCCGAAGGATCCCAAGGTCAAGGTCGTAAAGGCCGAGATCGACCTCGCAGCCGCCACCGTCGCGCCCGATGTTCCGGTCGTCGCCGACACCACAGACCAGGACAAGAAAGACGATACGGCAAAGTCTGACGACACAGCAGCGCCGGTCACGGCCACGCCGACCGACGAGCTGCTGGCGGCGACGGCGCCGATCGCGCCTATTCCCGCCCCAGTCACGACACCGACCGGCGACACCATCACCGCCGTCGTTGCGGCGCCGGCGCAGGCGATCGCGCCCGCGCCTGTGACGACGCCGGACCAGAGCAACACAGACACTGTTGGCGTGACCGCGGTCGGCGACGCCACTACGACCACCCCCGCGGCGCCAGTCGCCGCCCAGGCCGTGCTCGCCGCCGACGTCAGTACCGATCCGCAGCCGGTGAAGCCCGCCGGCAAGGCCGCGGCCAAGGACGAAAAGCACGCTGACGCCGTCAAGCCCGATGCCGACGCCAAGCCCGATCTGATCGAAGCCGTGACGGCCAAGACCGACAACGCGGGCACACCGAAGACGGAAGCACCCAAGACGCAGCACCAGACGCAACTACGGCCGGACGGCGACGACACCCCGGTCGAGCACAAGTCCGCCCACGGCAAGGCGGCGCTCGAAGCCGCAGGCCAAGGCGCCGGCAACGCGTCCGCGCCGGCTGCGGTGCGCAACGACGCTGCGGCGAGCCTCGCCGCGCGGCCGGACCTGCCGGTCCAGGCACAGGCGCCTACGCTGCAAACCGCTTCCGCTGCGCCCGCCGCGCTGACTCAGAACCAGGCGCCTCTCGCCGCCGCCATTCCGATCAGCGGGCTCGGTGTCGAAATCGCCACCCAGGCGCGCGACGGCAAGAACCGCTTCGAAATCCGCCTCGATCCGCCCGACCTCGGCCGTGTCGACGTGCGGCTCGACATCGACGGCCAGGGCAACGTGACCTCGCGGCTCGTCGTCGAGCGCCAGGACACGCTCGACCTGTTGCGGCGTGAATCGTCCTCGCTCGAGCGCGCGCTCAACGACGCCGGCCTCAGGACGAGCAACGACGGCCTGCAGTTCTCGCTGCGCGACCAGAGCTTCAACCAGGCGCAACGCGACAACACGGGCGGCGGCCGCTTCACCCGCGTGGCCGTGCCGATCGACGCCGCCTCCGGCAACGACACCCCATCCTATCGCCTGCCGCGGCTCGGCGGGCTCGACATCCGGGTCTAGGAGACGACCATGGCCACCACCGCCGTCAATTCGGGCGTCTCGCCCTCCAGCGTCGTCGCGCAGCAGACCCCGATCGCTGCCGCAACGGCGGCCGCGACCGACAAGGCGACCATCGCCGGCAATTTCACACAGTTCCTGCAGCTGCTCACAACGCAGCTCAAGAACCAGAATCCGCTCGATCCGCTCGACACCAACCAGTTCACCCAGCAGCTCGTGCAGTTCTCGCAAGTCGAGCAGCAGCTCAAGTCCAACGACCAGCTTGCGACGCTCGTGTCGCTGCAGCAGTCAGCCCAGGCCACCCAGGCGCTCAACTTTGTCGGCAACACGGTTGCGGTCGACGGCCAGACTGCCCAGCTCAAGAACGGCTCCGCCAGCTGGAGCTTCAACATGGCCAAGCCCGCCACGGCGACGGTCACGATTACAAACTCGGCCGGCGCGACCGTCTACACGGGCTCCTACACCGTGCAGACCGGCCAGCAGAATTTCGCCTGGGACGGGCGCGACAACGGCGGCACGCTGCAGCCGGACGGGACTTACAAGCTGTCGGTCGTCGCCAAGGACGCCAATGGCGACAACGTCGCGGTGCCGACCGAAGTGCAAGGGGTCGTGGATTCGGTCGACCTGACCCAAAATCCGCCGGTCCTTTCGGTCGGCGGGCAGAACTTCACCATGGACAAGATCAAGCGCGTCCTGCGGACGGGCGCCTGACCGGCGCCGATCCGGCCCCAATTGCGCCATTCAAATTCAAGCTGATTTGCCCGGCTTAGGTAAATCTTAAGTCGGTCCAAGTACATTCCGCCTGCGTAAACAGTGCAGTGCGTGAGTGTACCTATGACAGACCCCCACCGCCCGAGGGTAAAATACGTCATCGGGCCCGATGGTAGCCCCCTGACCATCGCCGATCTGCCGGCGCCGGGTACGAAGCGCTGGGTGATCAGGCGGAAGGCAGAGGTTGTAGCGGCGGTGCGCGGCGGCTTGTTGTCGCTGGAAGAGGCCTGCGCCCGCTATACGCTCACCGTCGAAGAATTCCTGGCCTGGCAGTACTCGATCGATCGCCACGGCCTCGCCGGGCTGCGCACCACCCGCATCCAGCAGTATCGCCAGTAAGCGCGCGCAAATCCTCCCCCCGACCCGCCGGCCAGAAGGCCGGCGTTTTCATTTGGACCGCGGCGAACCTGACCGGTTAACCGCATTAACCAAATGGAAACCATAAACCCGGCAAAACTTGCCGGGTCGGACGCGCGTCCGGCTCGGATTCGGGGCTAGGTCCGTTGCAGGGTCTCATTCAATTCGTACGAACGCTGGGTGTGGCGCGGCTAGCGGCCATGGCCGCCGTGGCGCTGGCGATGGTGGGCTTCTTCGCCTTCATCATCCTGCGGGTCACGGCGGTACCGATGACCACCCTGTTCACCGACCTCTCGCTTGAGGATTCGAGCTCCATCCTCAAGGACCTCGAGCGCCAGGGCATCCCGTTCACGGTCAAGAACGACGGCGCGATCATCATGGTCCCGCAGGACCGGGTGATGCGCCTGCGCATGAAGCTCGCCGAGAGCGGCCTGCCCAAGGGCGGCGGCATCGGCTACGAGATTTTCGACAAGGCCGACGCACTCGGCACCACCAGCTTCGTCCAGAACATCAACCATTTGCGCGCGCTCGAAGGTGAGCTGTCGCGCACCATCCGCGCCATCGACCGCGTCCAGGCCGCACGCGTCCACCTCGTCATCCCCGAACGGCCGCTGTTTGCGCGCGACAAGCCCGAACCGTCCGCGTCGATTGTGCTCAAGGTGCGCGGCACGCTTGAAATGCAGCAGGTGCGCGCCATCCGGCACCTTGTCGCGACCGCGGTCAACGGGCTCAAGCCGCAGCGCGTCTCGATCGTCGACGAGACCGGACGGCTGCTCGCCGACGGCACGATCAACGACGCCGACGGAATTTCCGGCGTGAGCGCCGACGAGCGGCAGGCCACGTTCGAACGCCGCATGCGCGATCAGGTCGAATCGATCGTGAGCTCGGTGGTTGGCTCCGGCCGCACGCGCGTCAACGTGACGGCATCATTCGACTTCAACCGGATCACCCAGACCTCCGACCGATACGATCCGGAAGGCCGCGTGCTGCGCTCGAGCCAGACGCGCGAGGAATCCTCTGGCTCCGCCAACGACCAGGGGCAGGTCAGCGTCGGCAACGAATTGCCCGGCGCCAATCAGCAGAATCAGCAGAACCAGCAGCCGCGCGAGCAGAGCAAGAAGTCCGAGGAAATCGCCAATTACGAGATTTCGCGCACGACCAAGACCGAAGTGATCGAGGGCGGGCGCGTCAACAGGGTCGCGATCGCGGTCCTCGTCGACGGCATGTACACCAAGAACGACAAGGGCGAGCAGGTCTACCAGGAGCGCCCGAAGGAAGAACTTGATCGCATCGCCACCCTGGTGCGTTCAGCCGTCGGTTTCGACGCCAAGCGCGGCGACCAGATCGAGGTGGTCAACCTGCGCTTCGCCGAGCCGCAGGTTCAGGTCGTCAACGAGCCAACCGGCTTCATGTCGCTGCTGCAGTTCACCAAGGACGACATGATGCGCGGCGTCGAGCTGTTCGTCATGGCGATTCTCGGCCTCGTCGTCGTGCTCCTCGTAGTGCGCCCGCTCGTGCGCCGCGTGATCACGCCCGAAAATCCGCCGGGACTGACGCAGCAGGTCGCCGGCGGTGATCCGGCGGCGGCGGGCCAGCTGACCGCGAGTGGCGCACCGGCGCTGGCTCCGCCGGAGGAGCCGATCCCGGCGCCCAACAGCAAGACGGCGAAGATGATCGACATCGCCCAGGTGAAGGGACAAGTGCACGCCCAGTCCGTGCAGAAGGTCGGCGAGCTTGCCGAACAGAATCCGAACGACGCCGTCGCAATCATCCGTTCGTGGATAACCGAAGATGCCGCCTGATCAGGACAACGCAGCACCGGCCGACGGCAGCAACATCGAGAGTACGATGGCGATGCTGGCCAGCCGCGCGCCCGCGCGGTCGGGCCGCGTGCAACAGCTCACCGGAGCGCAGCGGGCCGCCGTCCTGATGCTGGCGCTCGGCGAAGAGTACGGCGGCAAGATCTGGGCGCTGCTCGACGACGACGAACTGCGCATTCTGACCCAGACCATGTCGAGCCTCGGCACCATCGACGCTGCCGTGGTCGAGGAGCTGCTGCTCGAGTTCGTGGGCCGCCTGTCGGCGACCGGCTCGCTGATGGGCAACTACGACGCCACCGAACGGCTGCTGCAGAAATATCTCGCCCCGGATCGCGTCTCGAACGTGATGGAAGAAGTGCGCGGGCCTGCCGGCCGCAACGTCTGGGAGAAGCTCTCCAACGTGCCGGAAGAGGTGTTCGCCAATTACCTCAAGAACGAATATCCGCAGACCATCTCGGTCGTGCTGGGCAAGCTCAAACCCGAGCAGGCCGCCAAGATCCTCGCCATCCTGCCGGAGCAGCTCGGCCTCGACGTCGTCAACCGCATGCTCAAGATGGAAGCGATCCAGAAGAACGTCATCGAGCACCTCGAGTCCACTCTGCGAAAGGAATTCATGTCGAGCCTGTCGCGCAGCCGCCGGCGCGACTCGCACGAGATGATGGCCGACATCTTCAACAGCTTCGACCGCCAGACCGAATCCCGTTTCATGAGTGCGCTGGAGCTGCTCAACGCCGACAGCGCCGACCGCATCAAGAACCTGATGTTCACCTTCGACGACCTCGCCAAGCTCGACAGCGGCTCGGCGCAGACGCTCATGCGCTCGATCGACAAGGACAAGCTCGCGATTGCGCTCAAGGGCGCGTCCGAGACGGTACGCGAATTCTTCCTCAAGAACATGTCCTCGCGCGCGGCCAAGATGCTCACCGACGACATGGAAGCGCTCGGGCCGGTGCGCCTGCGCGACGTGGACGACGCGCAGTCGTCGCTCGTCAACATGGCGAAGGATCTCGCCGCCAAGGGCGAGATCACCATCAGCAAGGGCGGCGGCGACGAGGAGCTCGTGTACTGATGCGCGCGACGATTGACATCGCCTGCGCCGGCGCGGGACCCCGCCAATGAACGCGCGCGCCAAATTCATGTTCGATGCGGACTTCGGCGCGAGTGCGCCGCCGCCGAAGATCGACATCGCCGTGCACGAGGCCGAGATCAAGGAAGCCGAAGCGCGCGGCTACCAGACCGGCATGAACGCCGCCGAGGCAAGGGACCGCACCGAGGCCGAGCGCCGGATGGCGGCTGCGCTCGAGACCATCGGCGGGGCGCTCGATCGCGTGATCGGCGGCATTAGCCAGGTCGAGCGCAAGCTCGAGGTCGAGGCGGTGGAGGTGGCGGCGGCGGTCGCGAAGAAATTGGCGCAAGCGTTGCTCGCGCGCGACCCTCTGACGGAAATCGCCGACCTCGCCACGACCTGTCTGCGCGAACTGCGCAGCGCGCCGCATATCGCGGTGCGGGTGCATGAGAGCCTGCACGAACAAGTTCGCACCCGGCTCGCGGAGATCGCCGCGGCGCGCGGGTTCGACGGCAAGCTCGTGGTTTTGGGAGAAGCCGACGTTCCGCCAGGCGACTGCCGGGTGGAATGGGCGGACGGCGGCATGGTGCGTGACCGCGCCGCCACCGAGGCGCTGATCGACGATGCCGTTGCGCGCTATCTCGCGGCGCAGCGGAACGAGACCGGAAATACTGGAGGTTCGTGAGATGTCCGACGAAAACGACACCAAGGTGCCATTGCCGAACCTGGAGGACGCGACGGTCGCCAGTGACGTCGTGCCGCTCGCACCCGCCGACGATCAGGCGGTGGCGCGAACGGCCGAGGAGCTCGAGGCGGTGTTCGACGTGCCCGTGCAGGTTTCGGCCATTCTCGGCAGCGCGCAGATGGACGTCGGGGGCCTGCTGGCGCTCGGGCCGGGCGCCGTCATCGAGCTCGACCGCAAAGTCGGCGAAGCCATCGATATCTACGTCAACAACCGCCTCGTTGCGCGAGGCGAAGTCGTGCTCGTCGACGACAAGCTCGGCGTCACCATGACAGAAATCATCAAGGCCGAGCGCGCGTGAGCGCGGCCCGAACAGGACATAAGGAACCGACATCATGCGCCTCCTGATCGTAGGAACCCTCAAAGGCCAGCTCACCGCCGCGACGAAAATCGCGATGGACAAGGGCGCCGCCGTCACCCACGCCGACAGCAGCGCCCAGGCAATGGCGGTGCTGCGCGGCGGCAAAGGTGCCGATCTGCTGCTGGTGGACGTCGGCATCGACATCCGCGACCTGGTGATCCGGCTCGAGGCCGAGCACATCCACGTGCCGATCGTTGCCTGCGGAATAACAAACGACGCTCGCGCCGCGGTCGCGGCCATCCACGCCGGCGCCAAGGAATACATCCCGCTGCCGCCCGATCCCGAAATGATCGCGGCGGTGCTGGCAGCCGTTGCCGACGACACGCGCGAGCTGATCTACCGCGACGATGCCACGGCGCTGGTGCTCAAGCTGGCGCAGCAGATCGCGCCGTCGGACGCTTCGGTGCTGATCACCGGCGAATCCGGCACCGGCAAGGAAGTGCTGGCGCGCTACGTGCACGCGCGCTCGCATCGGGCGCGCGCCCAGTTCATCTCGGTCAATTGCGCCGCAATCCCGGAGGCACTGCTCGAGTCCGAGCTGTTCGGCCACGAGAAAGGCTCGTTCACCGGCGCCGTCGCGCGCCGCATCGGCAAGTTCGAGGAAGCCTCGGGCGGCACGCTGCTGCTCGACGAAATTTCGGAAATGGACGTGCGGCTGCAGGCCAAGCTCCTGCGCGCCATTCAGGAGCGCGTCATCGACCGCGTCGGCGGCACCAAGCCGGTGCCGGTGGACATCCGCATCCTCGCAACCTCCAACCGCGACCTCGACGAGGCCGTGCGCGATGGCACCTTCCGCGAGGACCTACTGTTCCGCCTCAATGTCGTGAACCTGAAGCTGCCGCCCCTGCGCGAGCGCCCGGCGGACATCCTCGAACTCGCCCAGCACTTCACGAAGATCTATTCGCAGGCAAACGGCGTTGCCCTGCGGCCGCTGTCGGCCGAGGCCAAGCGCCAGCTCACGACCAACCGGTGGCCGGGCAACGTGCGCGAACTCGAGAACACGATCCATCGCGCGGTGCTGCTCGCGTCGGGCGACGAGATCGGGCCGGAAGCAATCCTCTCGCCCGACGGCTCGCGCATCGATCCGTCCAAGCCCGCGGCCGTGGCGCATGCAGCAATGGCGGCGGAAGCAGTGACGCGCGCCCTCGTCGGCCGCACCGTGGCCGACGTCGAGCGCGATCTTATCCTGGAAACGCTCAAGCATTGCCTCGGCAACCGGACGCATGCCGCCAATATCCTCGGCATCTCGATCCGGACGCTGCGCAACAAGCTCAACGAATATTCCGCGGACGGAACGCCGGTGCCGCCGCCGCCCAATGGAACGGCGGAGCTGCGCGGCGCGGCTTAGCTATTCGACGGTGACGCTGACCTTGACCGTCCCGGTGGCAGGCTGTCCGCGATGTTCGCCTTGAATGACGAAGATAAATGAGTCGGAGCCTCGGTAACCGGGCTTGGATTGATAGAACACGCGTGTCCCCGATGATGTCGCCTTGCCGTTGGCCGGCTGCGTCTTGATCGTGACGCCACGGAAATTACTGCCGCCGCCGGTCTGCAACTGACCCATCACCCCGCAGCGCTTGCCGCTCGGCGCGGTGAGGGTCGCGATGCCATCGCTGTTCGGCATCACCCACATGGACCCGATCCGGCATTGTCCATCCGCCGCCTGCGCGGACGCGGGGATGAGCAAGAGGGCGACCGCCAACAAAATGCTGCGCATGCTGTTCCCCCGCTGGTCTAGAGCTGATCGCGAACGTCGAGCTCAACACGAACGGTCGAGGTGTATGGCTCGTTCATGCGCCGGCCCTTGATCAAGAAGACGAAGGAGTCTTTGCCGTAATAGCCCGGGCGCGACCGGTAGGTGATCAGATATCCGCTGCTCAACGTGACCGAGCCGTTTGCCGGCCGCGACGCGATCTCAATGGCGGTACTGTGGATGGCGCCCGCTTGAAAATCCCTGGTCAAGCGGCAGGGCGTGTCGCTGCGGACCATCACATAGACGAGGCCGCTGGAACCCGGCGCGACGGACCATCTGCTCCAATGGCACCTGAGCTTTGCTGAAGCAGTCTCAGGCGCGAGCAGCGCAAACGCTGCCACCAGCAATACGAACAATCGTGACATTTGCCCCGCCCCCGGAACAATTCTCAGTTGTACGCAATCCTAGCGTGGGGCGAGGCTGGCGCAAGCGCCCGAAAACGAAAATGCCCGGCGCGAGCCGGGCATGTACGTCTGAAAGCTACAGGTGATGAAACTCTGAACTAGAACAGCGTGCTCACGCCCATGGCGCGGATGGCGATCATGCCATCGTGCTTCTGGGTGTCATCGAGCGTCGCGATCAGCGGCTGGGCGGCGCTGGCAACGCGATGCGCCGCAGCGGCATCGAGCACATAGCTGCGCAGGCGCGCCTTCACGCGCTGCACGAGCCCGGTCTGCTCATCCGATCCGCGCGCGGTGGAAACGGAAACGTTGCGGAGTGCAGCCTCGAGGCTGCGCCAGTGAATTTCCTGCGCGGGCGACAAGCGGAGAACGCTCTTGAGGCGAGCGATGTTCGCGTCGGTAACCACGACTTCCTGCGCTGCAGCCTGTGTGACGCCGACGCCATTGCTGGACACCGACATCGACCCGAGAGTGACAAGCGCAAATGCGCGGCCGAACGCCCCCTTCCACATCAAGAAGCCCCCTGCGGTTTTTCCCGTCCCCCCCCCCGCCGATCACC
>Ga0105245_10004013_pt1 | contig 13086 bp, 11 predicted proteins | sample KBSM54metaG_FD_81523 | JGI IMG/M metagenome (GOLD analysis project Ga0105245, IMG submission 81523) | Miscanthus rhizosphere microbial communities from Kellogg Biological Station, Michigan, USA - KBS M5-4 metaG | ecosystem: Host-associated > Plants > Roots > Rhizosphere > Soil | place... | reverse complement strand
TGCGTGTGCAGCATGGGCGCGTAGCGAACCTCCATGTAGCGCACGTTTTCGCGATGCGCGTCTTCCGCGAGTTCGAAGGCGATGCGCTCGAGCGCGGCCTCGTTTTGCATCACCTTCAAGGTGATCCCGAAGCCGCGCAAATACTCGACGAGCGAGCCGAAGTTGTTGCCGCAGCCAATGGCGGCGCGCAGCCCATCGATGTCGTTCGCGGGCAGCTCGACGCGCTCCGCCTTTGCCAACTCGAGAATCGTTTCGAGGCGCAACGAGCCGTCTAAGTGGACGTGCAGGTCCGTCTTAGGCAGTGCGCGGAAAACCTCGAACGGAACTTGCCCCGGAACCTGAACGTCAGCGTCCGAATTCGTCTGCTCCATGTCAGAGCGTAGCACGCCGCACGCGACTCACCCAACTTACGGCGCACGCCAACAAAAGCACGCTGAGCCAGTAGGCCGGCGCAGGAATTCCGTGATCGTCTGCGCCGCGTTCAGCGCGATCGAACGCATCGCGGAAAACTCCCTCGGGCTGGGCACCGATGATAGTCTTGCCGCCGACGAAAGTCGTCGGCAGGCCTTGCAAGCCGTTGTCGCGTAAGATTTTCGCTTCGGCTTCGATCAGCGCGTCGGCTTTCCCCGAGCTGATGCAGCGATCGTAGCTGGCGAGCTCCACGCCGAGGGCTTTCGCGAGTGCGCGATTGGCTTCGGGCGTCAGATCCGTGGCCGCGAACAAGCGGTCGGCCATTTCATCGCCCTTGCCCTGTTCGCGCGCGCAGACTTGCGCTTCCGCGGCGCCTTGCGCGAACTCGTGGCTTTGCAGCGGCAGATTCAAGCGCGTGAAGTTCACTTTGCCGGGGTAGCTGGCACTCACGAGCTTCAGTACCGGGTGCAGCGCGCGACAAAAGGGGCACTCGTAGTCGGCAAATTCGACGACGTTGATCTTGCCGGGTTGGTAGCGCGAGAGCACACCCGCGGGCACCGGCGGTTCGGGCCGTACGCGCGGCCACCCCATCGGGCCGAGCAGCGCGATGACGGAGAGCACCGGCCAAGCGCCCCAGCGCAGGCCAAATTCGCGATCGGCGTCGCCGCTGCCACGCCAGACGCCGAGCCCACACAGCCCAGCGATCATGGCGAGCACGTCGGCCGCCGTGCAAAAGGAACACAGGTGTTTGATCTTGAGCAGCTGCAGTAGCAAAAGCCCGAGGCCAGCTGCCCCGCCGAGCACTGCCACGATGGGTAAGAACCGGCGCAGTTCGCGGGTGAGAGCCACGCCGAGGAGCAGCGCGAAACCGATCATGCCGAAGATCGGCACCGGCAAATAGGTGCCGAACATCGGCACGTAGCCGAAGCCACTACTGCGTACCGCGGCGCAACCCGAGCCCACACCACAGAACGTCGGCGTCGCGCTCGAATAGTCGACGAACAGCGCAGCCGAAACCGCCAGCGCCAAAACCGCTGCCAGACGCACCCCAAACAGACCTAGCGCTCGAGTCACGTCCCTCTCTCTAGCACCGTGCTTCGGGCCGGAACCGGCAAAAAAGCCCGCCGCCATGAGCCGAGGGCCGCGTAAACACCCCGAAAGGGGCTAGCCGTAGTGGTACAAGGCCGCATGGCCAGCCGGACCCCCTCGCGCAGCGAGATCGTGCGCACGCTCGTGGAAGCAAAAAAACCCGTTCACGCGCGTGAGCTCGCGAGCCAGCTTGGCGTCGCTGACTCGGCTTTCGAGCGCTTTCTCGGTCTGCTCGATGAGTTGACGGATGCACGTTTCATCCGACGCGGCAGCGGTCAGCGTTATTCCGCGTTGCCGCCGAAAGCCGCGGAGCACGAGCGTGAAGGGTGGGAGGGCATGCTGTCCATCAATCCTCGCGGCTTCGGCTTCGTGAACTCGGCCGGTCACGATGACGTGTACATTCCGCCGGAGGCCATTGGGGCCGCGCTCCACGGTGATCGCGTGCGCATCGTGGTCGTGAGCCGTTCTGGTCGTGGCGCGGAGGGCCGAGTCGAGCAGATCGTCGCACGCCGCAATCCACGCGTGGCCGGCGTGCTTCGTCGCAAGGGCAAGGGCTGCTGGCTCGAGCCGGATGATTCACGGCTGCGCGGGCCAATCGTGCTCGCCGCCAGCAAGCTCGGCCAAGATGGCGACGCCGCGGTCATCGAGATCACCCGCTTCCCCGATTTTCCCGATGAAAACCCGGAAGGTCAGCTGATCACGGTGCTCGGCGCGCCGGGCGACCCCAACGTCGAAGTCGCCAAGATTTTGATCCGTGAGCAAGTGACCGAGCAGCATCCGGAAGGTGCCGTGCGCGAAGCCGAAGCCATGTCTGCGCGGATCCGACCGCTCAACATGGAAGGTCGGGTCGATTTGCGTGACGTGCCGCTGCCCACGATCGACCCGGAGGACGCGCGCGACCATGACGACGCCGTGTGGGTCGAGAAGCGCGGCGAAGGCTTCCGTGCCTGGATCGCCATCGCCGACGTGAGCGAATACGTTCAGCCGGGCAGTGAGCTCGACAAAGAGGCGCTGCGGCGCGGTTGCACGATCTATCTGCCCGATCGCGCCATCCCCATGCTGCCCGCGGCGCTCGCCGCCGATCTGTGCTCACTCCTGCCGGAGAAAGAGCGGCTGTGCCTGTGCGTGATCGCCGACCTCGATCGCGAGGGCCGCGTGAAGAGCTTCGAGATCGTGGAAGGCATCATGCGCTCGGCGGCCATGCTCACCTACGGCGGTGTGGCCAGAACCCTCGGATTTACTGAACTTCCGCCCAAGAGTCCGCCCGCCGAGGCCTTCAAGAAGGAGCTCAAGGTGATGGAGGATCTGACCAAGAAGCTGCGCCGCGCGCGCATGGCTCGCGGTTCACTCGATCTGGATCTTCCGGAGGCCAAACTCTCCCTCGATCCGAGCACCGGCGCTCCGGTCGACGTCACGCGCCGCACTCAGGACCCGGGCATCAAGCGCGCGTACAACATGATCGAAGAGCTGATGCTCCTCGCGAACGAGCTCGTCGCGCAGTGGCTCGGTCAAAAGAAATCGCCCACCATCTTTCGTGTCCACGGCAAACCGGATCCGACCAAGCTCGCGCGTTTGGGTCTCGTCGCCGAAAAGCTCGGTGTCGAGTTCGATGCCGACGAGATGAGCGAGCCGCTCGGCGTTTCCAAGTTTCTCGAGCGCATTCAAAAGCACGCGCGCAAGCAAGTCTTGGAGATGCTGCTGCTGCGCTCGTTGAAGCAAGCCGCTTACGACATCAAGAATGTCGGACACTTCGGGCTCGCATCCGAAAATTACCTGCATTTTACCTCGCCCATCCGGCGCTATCCGGACGTGCAGGTGCACCGCGCCGTGAAGCACTTGCTGCGCGGTGGCAAGCCCATCAGTACGCCCGTCGCGCTCGAGGAGCTGACGCAGGCGGCAACGGCGGCCAGCACTCGCGAACGCGCCGCCATGGATGTGGAGCGTGAAGTCGTCGATCTGTACCGTGCGCTCCTGATGCGCGATCGCATCGGCGACACCTGCGAAGGCACCGTGACCGCGCTCGTCGGTAGCGGCGCGTTCGTCACGCTCGACGCGCCCTTCGTCGATGTGCTGATGCGGCACGAAAGCATGGGCCCCGATCAATACGAGATGGCCGAAGACGAGCTGAGCGTGGTCGGCGTGCGCTCGGGTGACACCATCGCGCTCGGCGATCGCGTTGCGGTCATCATCGAAGACGTCGCGATCTTGCGGCGAACGGTGTACGCCAAACGCATCGTGCCCGAAGCGGTGGCCGAGGCCATGCGCGGGGATTCCGGCGAAAAACAGCGGCCGCGCGCGGCGGGCGCGGCTCGTCTGCCGCTTCGGAGTGGCCCAGGGGCAGCACGTCTCACGGTCGGCCACCGCCCGCCTCCGAACCGCAAAGGCAAGGAGAAGCCCGCACGCAACGCCAGCGCAGCGGGAGGCAAGACCTTCAAGCCAGGTCGCAAGGCGGGCGATAGTCGCAGTAGCGGTGGTGGTAGTGGTGGCGGCGGTGCAAGCGGCGGCGGCGGCCGCAGTAGCGGCAGCAGCGCCAAGGCGGGCGGCGGGCGCGGCAAGAAGCGCCGCTGAGCCGCCCTCGGGCTCAGCTCAAATGCGGGCAGTGAGTCGATCGCTGCCCATGAATGCTCGTAACTTCTCGGGGATGACCACCGTGCCATCGCGCTGCTGATACTGCTCGAGGATCGCGACCCAGGTACGCCCGATGGCGAGCGCGGAGCCGTTCAGAGTGTGCAAGAGCTTCGGCTTGCTCTTCGGCTCCGGGCGGTAGCGGATCTTGGCGCGCCGCGCCTGAAAATCGCCGAAAGTCGAGCAGCTCGAGATCTCGCGGTACGTGTTCTGGGACGGCAGCCAGACCTCGATGTCGTAGCCTTTGGTGGCTGTAAAGCTCAGGTCACCCGCGCAGTGCTCGACCACGCGGTAGTGCAAATTGAGGCGCCGCAGCACCTCTTCGGCGTGTAGCGTCAAAATTTCCAGCTGCTCCAACGCCTGTTCCGGCGCCACGAAGCGCACGAGCTCGACTTTGTCGAACTGGTGCTGGCGGATCAAGCCTCGCATGTCGCGGCCGTACGAACCGGCTTCGCTGCGGAAACACGGCGTGTAGGCCGTGTAAGCGCGCGGCAGATCGCTGGCGTCCAAGATCTCGTCCGCGTGCAAGTTGGTCACGGGCACTTCTGCCGTGGGGATCAAATACAGCGCGCTCGGATCGTTCGGATCGCTGCGCTTCGTCTTGAACAAGTCTTCTTCGAACTTGGGCAAGTTGCCCGTGCCGCGCAGCGCTTCTGCTTTGACGAGGTAAGGCGGGTACACCTCGGTGTAGCCGTGCTCCAGCGTGTGCAAGTCGAGCATGAACGCGGCGAGCGCGCGCTCGAGCCGGGCGCCCTGCCCGTAGAGCACGGAGAAACGAGCGCCGGACAGCTTGGCAGCGCGCTCGAAGTCCAAAATGCCGAGTTTTTCGCCCAATTCCCAGTGTGCCTTGGGCTCGAAGTCGAACGTGGGCTTCTCGCCCCAAGTGCGCACGACTCGGTTCTGCTCTTCGGTCGTGCCATCGGGCACGGAAGGATGCGGCACGTTCGGAACGTGGAGCAGCTTGTCTTCGATCTGGACCTCGATCTGAGCGAGTTCGGTCTCCAACGCTTTCACGGTTTCGGACAGCGCTTTGAGCTCGTCGCGCCGGGCCGCCATGCCGGCTTTGTCCCCGCTCTTGGCCAGCTTGGCCATCTCGTCGCTGGCCGTGTTGCGTTCGGCCTGCAAGAGCTCGGTCTTGCGGATCAACTCGCGGCGCGTGCTGGAAAGGCTCGCGATACCATCCAAGGCCTGGGCGAACTCGGGCCCACGGCGTGCGAGCTGAGCGCGCACCTCATCGAGGTGATCGGCGACGTAACGTGCTTCCAACATGCTGATGTCCTTGAGCGGGCCTCGGTGTGGCTCGCGGCCCGTTCATAGCGTAAATCGCGAACCGCACACAAATGTAGCGGAATCAGAAGCCAACGCCGACGCCCACGCCCACCCCGAACGTGACGCCGCCGTGACCCGCGCGGCGGTAGTGGCGGACGGCATACAGCTGGGTCACGAGCGTGCAGGCGCGCCGATTCGGCCCTTCGCAGCCATGCCAGACGCCTGCCGCCGTGCGGTCCCCGTTGGGCTCGAAGTACAGCACTTGGCCGCTCGGCAGCAGGCTCAGCCACGCTTGTTCGGAAAATGGCGGCGCGGCGTTCGAAAGGCCGACATAGCCGAGCGCGTTGTCCTCCGTCCCGATCAAGTGACCGTCCGGCTGGAGCACCGCGAACGGCTCGTAGTCGTCGTCCGTGACACGCCCGACGCGATCGATCACGAACCGCAAGTGGCCGCCTTCGACGACTCGGCCGTTGGCTTGGATCTCGACCGGATCTTCGTCGGGCCGATCCCAACGCGCGGGACTGATCGCGAGCAACGAGCCGCCTTCTGCCCAACGAGGCGGCGCACTCGGGGTGCAGCCAAACAGCGTCGAGACCAAAGCCAGACACGGCAGCAGCGGGACCCATCGTTCGAGGAGCGGCACCTGCCAAGCGTAACGCCCAAGTTCCCACGAGCAAACCTCGGCGGCCGCTCGGCCGCCCCTCGGCGCCCTCATGCGTGACGCCGCTGCCCGAGTTTGGCTGAATGGGACATCATTTCGCGCGGATTTCTCGGCCTGCGCGGCGCACAATAGCCGGCCACCCGCTGGAAGGAATGTACACGATGTCCCCTCGCTCAACGCTCGCGCGTCTTTCTTGGGTTTTCGTGCTGAGTGCCGCCGCGCTGCTCGGCTGTAGCGTGACTCCCCTTGGCGCGACGGAGGCCGGCATCGCGAAGGCGCGCTCCGCCGCCGCGCCCGGCGCCGAACTCTTCGATCGCGAGTGCTCTTCCTGTCATGGCAAACAAGGCGAGGGGCTGACCACCGCGCCCGCCATCATGGGACCGGGTGCGCTCCGCACCTTCTCTCGCGATGATTCCTCTTCCTCGAGCCCGAGCTACTCCGTGAACGCGCAGGCGCCCATCGACGTGGCTCACGTGCCCGGTCAAGCCAAGCGGCCCCCGTTTCGGACCGCACAAGACGTGTACGACTACGTGAGCACACGCATGCCCATGCCGCGCAGCCGCGCCGGCACGCTCAAACCCGAAGATTACTGGGCGATCGTCAATTTCATGCTGATCGCGCACGGCGCTCCCGTGCCCGCGTCCGGCTTGAGCGAAGCCAACGCGAAGAGCGTGGAGCTGCCGCACTAGCCGCACGCGGGTTTTTTGGCGAACGGACAGCGCATCGCCTAGCGTACGCAATCGAGAGGTACGCCTTGCATCGTCGCTCTTCTGCCGAATTTCCCAACGACAACCCCGAGCTCCACGACGGAGCGCTGTGGATTTGCCGTAGCGTGCGCGGCGCGCCCGAGCCCGAGCTGGTGGCCCGCAAAGTGGCGGCCGCCATCGTGCTGCGGGCGGTTCCGCGTGAGCGCGCGCCGTTGGCGAAAGCGGTCCCGCGCGCAAGGATCGAGGCCCCTCCCGCTGCTCCCGCGCCTCCGAGCGCACCGTTCGAGCGCTTTGCCCAGGTCCTCACCCAAGTGGCCCTGGCCGCTGGCGGTGTGCGCGCGGCGCAGCGGATCCCTGGCGTTTTGGGCCTGGAAGCCCCGCCGCTCGCTTCCGACACAGGCCTCGAGGCGCTGCGCGCGCGGGGGTTTTGGTCTGAGCACGGCCCATCGCCGCGGTTGCTCGCCATGCGCGACGCCTTTCGCGCGATGCTCGCCGGGGAAACCGCGGATCTATCGGTGTGCGGCAGCGCCACGCTCGATACGTGGAGTGCGGACCTACTGACCGCGCTGCTCGAGTGGCCTGCCTTTCGCGCCGAAGAAGTGCGTCGCGATCTGCGGCGCGCGGGCATCGCCGCGTTTGGCTTGCTGGCGCGCGCGGCTTAACACTACTTGATCAGTTACAGATGGCAGATCTCGATCGGCGCGAGTGACTAAGTAGTATTCAGTTCAAGCGCGATCGCCGTCGGCCTATTTCAGGCCTCGATGTTCTCACCGAGGTAGGCCTCGCGAATGCGCGGATCGGCCTTCAATTCTTGACTGGTGCCGCTGAGCACGACCTCGCCCGTGACCAATACGTAAGCGCGTTGGGCGGTCTCCAAGGCCAGGCGCGTGTTCTGCTCGACGAGCAAAATCGTGATCCCGGTTTTGGCGATTTCTTTAATAGAAGCAAAGATTTGCGAGACTAACTTGGGCGCCAAGCCCAAGCTCGGCTCATCTAATAGCAAGAGCTTCGGCTCGCCCATCAGCGCGCGCCCAATGGCCAGCATTTGCTGCTCGCCACCGGAGAGCGTGCCCGCGTTTTGAGCCATGCGCTCACCGAGTCGTGGAAAGAGCTCGACCACTTGTCGCAGCCGTCGATCGAGCGTGTGCGCGTCGCGCTTCAAGAATGCGCCGAGCAGCAAGTTGTCGCGCACGCTGAGGTTGCCGAAGATGGCACGCCCCTCTGGCACTAGCGCCACCCCCTGCTCGACGATGCGGCACGTGGCCATGCCCTTCACGTCGCGTCCGAACAAGCGCACGCTCCCGCCGGCATGGGGCACGAGCTGCACGATCGCCTTCAGTAGGCTGCTCTTGCCGGCCCCGTTGGCGCCGATCAACGTGACGATCTCGCCGCGATTGACGCTGAGCGACACGCCTTTGCAGGCCGCGATCCCGCCGTACGAAATCGCCACCGAATCGAGCGCCAAGACCTGATCTTCGCTCATGAAAGCGCCTCTTCTGGCGCTTCGCCCAGGTACGCCGCCAGCACGCCAGCATCCGCTCGGATCGCTGCCGGCGCGCCCTCCGCGATGGTCTCCCCGTGGTCGACTACGTGGATCGTTTCGCACACGTTCATCACCACGGCCATGTTGTGCTCGACGAGCACCACGGTTAGCCCGAGCTCTTTCCGCAAGAAGCGGATTTGCTCGTTCAGCGCGCGCGCTTCCTGGCTGTTCATGCCGGCTGCTGGCTCATCGAGCAGGAGCAGCTTCGGAGACAGCATCAAGGCTCGGGCGATCTCCAGGCGACGCTGGCTGCCATAGGGGAGGCTGCCCGCCGCTTCTTGGGCGAGGTCTTCCAAGGCCAAGATCTTCAGCAGTTCGCGGGCGCGTTCGCGCAGAGCGCGTTCATCGCGTTCGTAGCGTCGGCTGCGCACGAGGGCGTCGAACAAGCTGGCCGTGTGCAGGTGGTGGCCCGCGACCATCACGTTTTCTTCGACCGTCATGGTCTTGAAAATGCGGATATTTTGAAAGGTTCTGGCCACTCCGCGCGCCGCGATCTCGGCTGGCCGCAGCCCGGTGATGGGCTTGCCTTCGAAGCGGATCGACCCGTGTTCCGGCGTGTACACGCCCGTGATCACGTTGAACAGCGTCGTTTTGCCCGCGCCGTTGGGGCCGATCAAACCGAAGATCGAGCCGGCCTCGATCTTCAACGAAACGCCGCGCACCGCGTGCAAGCCGCCGAAGATCTTATCGACAGAGTCGAGCTCGAGCAGGCTCACGCGGCCCCCGTCGCCTTGCCGCTCTTCGGGCGCTTGCGCAGCAGGTGGTGCAGTTCGCGTGTGCCGAGTAATCCCTGCGGGCGGACCAACATGATCACGACCAACAACACCGCGTACAGGACGAGCCGGTACTGCTGCAGATCGCGCATCAGCTCCAGCGTCACCGCGACGAAGATCCCGCCCAAAATAGCGCCGGAAATCGAGCCCAATCCGCCGACGATGATCATCACGATCATGTCGATCGATTTCTCGAAGCGAAAATCTTCCGGGCGAACGCCGGCTTGCATGTGCGCGAAGAGCCCGCCCGCGATGCCCGCGGTGGCGGCGCTGAACGCAAAGGCGATCACTTTCAAACGCGTCGTGGGCGTGGCCATGGCCTCTGCCGCGATTTCGTCTTCACGAATCGCAATCAAGGAGCGTCCGGTTTGCGAAAACGTCAAGTTGTGCACGAGCACGACGATTAACGCGGCCCACGCATAAACCCAAAAGAAGCTCGTGTACGTGGGCAGGCCCGAGGGATCGTTACCGAAATAGCCAGTCGCCGCGCCCAAGAACTTCGCGTTGTTGAAGAGGATGCGAATGATTTCGCCGAAGCCCAACGTGACCACTGCGAGATAGTCCCCGCGCAAGCGCAGGCTCGGGATCCCCACAAGAAAGCCGCAAAAGCCCGCCAAAATGGCGCCCGCTACCAACGCCACGTTGAACGTCAGTGCGTTCGCGAGCGCGTCGACGTGAATGGCGGCGTGCAGCGCGGGGGCGATCTGGACACCGACGAAGGCAGCCCCGTACGCGCCCACGGCCATGAACCCCGCGTGCCCAATCGAGAACTGGCCGGTCGTGCCGTTGATCAGATTGAGCCCGACCGCCAAGATCACGTTGATGCCGGCCAAGAGCGCGATGCGCTGCACGTAGTCGGTGAGCCCCGCCTCGAGCGCCATGCCGAGCAAGTAGATCACCGCTAAGACCGCGCATGCCACCGCCGTGCGAAGGGCCGCGCGAGTCATACCTTCTCCACGCGCACCACGCCGAGCAGGCCTTCGGGCTTCAGCACCAAGATCAAAATCAAAATCACGAACGTGATCGCGTCACGGTATTCGGGCGAGAGGTAGCCCGCGGTCAGTTGCTCGGCGAGGCCAATCAAAAGCCCGCCCACGACGGCGCCCGGAATGCTGCCAATTCCGCCCAAAACCGCGGCCACGAAGGCCTTGAGCCCGGTCAAGACACCCATCAGTGGGTTGATTGTGATTTGGTCCAAACCGAACAAGATGCCGCCCGCAGCAGCCAACGCCGAGCCGATGGCGAAGGTGGAGCGGATCACTCGATTCGTATCGATGCCCATCAATTTTGCGGCATCGATGTTGAAGGACAGGGCTCGCATGGCACGCCCGGTCCAAGTCTTCTGCACGAGCAAGTGCAAGCCCAACATCAAGGCCAGCGCGACGCCGAAGATCGTGAGCTTCACGTTCGTGACGATCACCCCGAAAAACTCGAAACGCACCTCTTTCAAGATCGCCGGATAACGCTGCGGATTCGGCGAGAACAAGAGCATCCCCGCATTCTGCAGGAACAGGCTGACGCCGATGGCCGTGATCAACGGCGTGAGTCGCGGGGCCGAACGCACCGGGCGATAGGCGAAGAACTCGATCGCGACGCCGAGCAAGGCCGCGACCGCCATGGCCGCCAAGAGCACGATCAACGCGAGATACAGCGGGAAACTGTGGCCCTGGCGCTCGATGGCATCGATCCCGAGCACGCCCGCCGCGTAGTAACCCGTGTAAGCGCCGACCATGAACACTTCGCCGTGCGCGAAATTGATCAGCTTCAAGATGCCGTAGACCATCGTGTAGCCGAGCGCGATCAGTGCGTAGATCGAACCGAGCGAGAGGCCGTTGATGATCTGTTGAAGGAGCTGACTCACGATCGAAGCACTGCTGTCTGGCGCTGAAAGGGACGCGCGGTCAGGGCGCGATGGCGGTTTCGAACTTTGCCTTGCCGTCGCCGATCTTGAGCACGACGGCGCTCTTCTGGGCGTTGCGTTGGGCGTCGATGGTGATTTTCCCAGTGACGCCTTCGAAGTCTTTGGTTTTTGCCAGTGCGTCGCGGACGGCTTGCGGCTCCGCACTGCCGGCGCGGCTCATGGCATCCATCATCACGGCCGCGGCGTCGTAGCCCAATGCACCCAAGCCAGTCGGTGCCTGTCCGTATTTCTGCGTGAAATCGGCCACGAATTTCTGGGCTTTGGCGGTCGCGACGTCGGGCGCGAAGTGATCGGAAAAGTACGATCCGTCCAGGGCATCACCGGCGATCTTGAATAGATCGGGGGCATCCCAACCGTCCCCGCCCAAAAGTGGGATCTTGAGACCGAGCCGCTGTGCGGTGCGGGCGATGCTGCCAACCTCTGAGTAGTAACCGGGGACGAACAGCGCCTGCGCCCCGGTGCCACGAATAGCCGTCAGCTGTGCGCTGAAGTCCGTGTCGCCTTCGGAGTAAGACTGATCGGCGGTGATCGTGCCGCCAGCTGCGGTAAAGGCGCTACGAAAGGCGTCGGAGAGGCCGATTGAATAATCGTTCTTCACGTCTTTCAAGATGGCGACCTTGTCGAGCTTCAGGTGCTCGCGCGCGAACACCGCCATCACCTTGCCCTGGAACGGATCGAGGAAGCACACGCGGAACACGAAATCCCCCACTTCGGTGACTTTGGGATTCGTCGACGAGGGCGAAACCATGGGAATTTTGCGGCGTTGAGCGATGCGCCCGCCCGCGAGCGACAAACTCGACGACACTTCGCCGAGCAACGCGGTCGCCTTTTCGACGTCGATCAAGCGATCGACGGCATTGGCTGCCTCCGCGGAATCCCCGCGTGTATCCAAGGTGGCGACGCGCACTTTCTTACCGAGCAAGCCGCCCTTCGCGTTCACTTCGTCGACCGCGAGTCGAACCGCTTTGTCCGTGTCTTGGCCGAAGTGCGCTTTGCTCCCCGTGAGTGATGCGTAGTGCCCGATCACGATTTCGCTGGCTGCGCTCGAATGCTCTCCAGCGCCGCCATTGTCAGCCTTTTTCTTGCAGCCGAGCGCCAGGGTGAGCGCAGCCAAACACAGTCCGGAAATGACGGTTCTTCGCAAAATCTGCATGCATCGACTCCTCGGGCGAGCCCGGTTCGCGCGACGCTATCACAGGCACCAGCCGGCACGCGCGCCCCACGGCCGCAATCCGCGCCGCGGCGGTGGGAGCCTACTTGCAGGGGCGCAAGATCTTCAGGCCGTCGACTTCGACTTCGCACATCCGCGTGCTGGGCCCGCTATCGCGCTTGGGCGCCGGACCCGCACCCAGCAGCTTGATGGTGACCTTTTGGTCGCGCTGGGCGAGCACCTTGGCCGTGCCTTTGAGTGCGCCCTTGCTGGCTTGAAATTCGAGGGTTTCGTTGGGCGCGGCGAGCACTTCACAGGGCGTCGTGTCACACACTTGGAAGCCATTTTTCAGCAGTGTGGCGCCGCTCGGCTCGCTCGAAACCTCGAGCCGAACACTGGTCGTGGGCGCGACGGTCGCTTCGGCGGAAGTGCTGGGTTCCGCGACGGAGGCGACGGGCGGGGTGGGCGCCACCGGCGCAGGAAGCGCCGTCGTTGCGGCGGCGGTAGCGCTCGTTTCGGGCGTCGGTGTCGTCACGTTTCCGCGGTGTGTGAGCAGGAACACGCCCCCTGCCGCGAGGCACACGAAAACGCCAGCGGCGAGGGCTAACCCGCCTTTGGAAGCCGGGCGCGTCGTGGCCTCGGCGCCCAGCAAGGTCTCGGCGCGCGACGCGGAATCATCGCGGGCCAAGGTTTCAGCGCCGCGCGAAACCGGCACCGGGGCGTTCGTTTGCAACGCCGGTTGCAACAGGTGCTGCGGGCTCGTCGCATTCGGCGCGTGCGGCACGAACGACGCCGAGTGCTCCGCCACGGAGTGGATCGTTTGGCGATAACCGAGCGCGCCAGCGTCTGGGGTGCCCGTGATCGCCTGGGCAAACTCGAGCATCGTTTGATAACGGACGGTCGGATCTTTGGCGAGAGCACGCATGATCACGCCTTG
>Ga0105245_10004008_pt1 | contig 13092 bp, 8 predicted proteins | sample KBSM54metaG_FD_81523 | JGI IMG/M metagenome (GOLD analysis project Ga0105245, IMG submission 81523) | Miscanthus rhizosphere microbial communities from Kellogg Biological Station, Michigan, USA - KBS M5-4 metaG | ecosystem: Host-associated > Plants > Roots > Rhizosphere > Soil | place: Michigan... | reverse complement strand
TGACGTTATGCGCAATCGGGGGTGAGCTGGCAAACCCTGTCACAAAGCGTGGCCCCGATGCTCGAACGACCCCGGTTCGGAGGATTTTACCCCAATGAAGAATTATCTATTGTCGTTATCGCTCGTCGCCGCCATGGCAATTCCAGCGGTCGCCCAGCAGAATCAACAGACCACACAAGATCAACCGCAAGCGCAGCAGACCCAGGCCCAGAGCAACGATCAGACCGCAACCGGCAAAGATCCGTTGACCTACACGCGCAAAGAGGGCTTTTGGGGACATTTGAATCCCTTTGCTCGCAAGAAATATGTTAACCAGCAACTGGATCCCGTTCGCGGCCGCGTGAATGAGCTCGACGAACTCACCGCGAAGAACGCCAAGATGATCGCCGACGTTGACGCTCGCGCGACCGAAGGTATCCGCAACGCGATGAGCAAGGCCAATGAAGCCGATACGCACGCGCTGGACGCGGGCAATCGCGCCAACCAGGCCCAGCAGACGGCGCAGCAGGCGCACACGCGCATTGCCACGGTGGAAGATACGGTCAGCAAGATCGATCAATACCAGCCCATCACGCAGGCTGAAATTCGCTTCCGCGCCGGACAGAGCGCCCTCAGCAAGAACGCCAAAGACGCTCTCGACCAGATGGCCACCTCGCTGAAGAACCAGAAGGGCTACATTGTTGAAGTGCAGGGCTTCTCGCCCGGCAGCGGCACCACGGCCATTGAGAACTCGCGTGAAATGGCGCAGATGGTCGTCCGTTACCTCGTGCTGAACCATGAGATTCCGGTTTATCGCATCTACACGGTTGGCATGGGCAACGCTCCCATCCAGGCAGAAGACGGCAAGATTCATCGCCAGAAGGGCGGCAAAGTTGAGATCAGCCTGTTGAAGAACGGCCTCGCTGACCTGAACGCCAGCAACAGCTCAGCCCCGACAACCGGCAGCGGCGTGACTGCAACTCCGGCCGCCAGCCAGCCTGCAACTCAGTCGGCTCCGGCAACGCAGCCCGCTACTCAGCCCAGCACCGATCAGCCGGCCCAGAAGCCGCCGCAACAATAAGTTTCTGTAACTTTCTCTAACCAAACGCACCCCTCTTGCCCACGTGGCAGGAGGGGTTTTTTATTACCGACTACCGATTCCGTGGTGTGCTTTCTCCTTCGTGCCCTCTCCTCATCTTGGTCCGACTTCAAGCGGTAACGTTCTGCCTCCATTCCCGCGCTTACAATCAATCCGGTTCTTTATCCGCGCTCATCCGCGTAAATCCGCGGTAAGCTTTTGCCTTTCCGATTTCGGCAATCACTCAATCACATCGCTCTTCCTCTGCGTCCTTTGCGGTGAAAAGGTTTTGTTCGATTTCCCCGCTCTCCCTCCATGTTTCTCTGTGCCCTCTGTGGTCAAAGGTCTTGATTTTTCCGATCAGTGTTATCCGCGTAAATCCGCGGTAAGGTTTTGCCTTCTGATTTCCTTAGCGCCCTTTGCGTCCTTTGCGGTAAAAAGCTCCCCGATCTTCCTTCGTGTTCCTTCGTGTCCTTTGTGGTTAAAGGTTTCTCCTCATCCGCATCGCTTTCCTCAGCTCCAGCACCATAATTTCCTTCGGACATTCTTTCCAATTGTGGCGCCAGCACACAATCATGTCGCATCCTTTCGGATCATGCCCATGCTCCGCGAATGACCGGCTATCTTTCTCAAATTCAATCCTTACGTCCTGCCATCGTCCTGGCAGCACTTCCATCTTTGCTCTGCAATCCGGAAATCCCGGTTGTATTGCTTCAAGAATGAATCCCAGGTCTCGCGCCATCATTGCAAACAGCATGCTCACGCCCATTTCGTTCACTGGCTCGTGTGTCAGCGCGGCCGTATGCATCGGCTCTCCCAGCAGCGGACGGTCCGGCAGCACCCTCCTTAAAAATCCGCCTCCCAGCACCGTGCTTGCCACCAGCATCGCCAGCATCGTCGCCGTTACGCATTTCATTTCCGCCACCGGAGGTGGCAGCCCCGGCTTCAACGCCTTCATCGGCTCCGTCTGCAAACTCGGCGCTCGCCCGCTTCTTCGTACTGCTGCCATAAACTTTCTCGCCCACCGCGCCTGCCGTACCTGTCGCCGCTCTGGTGTGCTTCTTATCGTTTCCACCACGTCTTTCCATTCGCCGCGCAGCGCACCCTTTGCTTCTGCGTCCACAAACGCCGCCGATGTCAGCCTCCAGCGCTGGAACCGGTCAATCACGCACCGGTAAGAATATTTTCCTGCGTTCGCGTATTCTGCCTGTGTAGGCATCCGTTTCAGCTCGCGCGTTACCCGGCCCCAGTCCTCCAGCAGGTCTTCGTTTTGGATCATCCTTGGCGGCCCCGTCGGCGCAGGCTCCAGCCCCGCCGCTCTCACTGCCGCCCGATGCCTCGTAAAATATTTCCTCACCACCGCCGGAGAAATCCCGCTCATCTGCTCCAGCTCTTCCCGTGTGGGCGCTCGCCCTAGCTCTGTGGCCAGCCGCTGCAGAGCGCTGAGCACCTGTTCTTTTGAAATTAGGGACTTCTTGCCCTGCATGGCTTCGCCCTCGCAAAAGTCGAATTCGCAAAAATTGGAAAATCCCGTCGCAGTAGATAAAGCGGCGCGGGTGTCGCCGGCCGATGTAGGCTTGCCATTTTGGCCGGCTCTGGAGGGCTCACAGGTCGATCGTTCGGTCGCTCCAGCAGCTTACTTTATAGCACGAATAAACCACGAAAGCAACAGTTTTCTTCGCCTAGTGGTTTGGGTTTTTAGTTTCACTTTTTGGCAATTTTGGCGGTTTTGGCAACCCTTGTTCTCTTGTGTTGGAAATGGGGAACGCCCGTCTGCCCCCGATTTATTTCCGATTTATTAGCTTGCGAAAACAGAGCTAACGTCAGAATCCTCACTCTCGCAGTCTTTGCCTTTTCTTTGTAAAATGCACCTTATGGTGGTCGACATCAACTGGAACAACTTCAAGGCCAAATTTAATAATCAAGAGCAAACCGCCTTTGAACGGCTGTGTTATCTCTTGTTTTGCAAAGAACACGGTAAAGCCATCGGGATTTTCAGGTTCAAGAACCAGGCTGGAATTGAAACAAATCCAATCGGGATCAATGGCGAAATAATTGGATGGCAGGCCAAATTCTATGAGACTCCCCTTTCACAGCACACCGCTGAACTGATCCAGTCCATAGATACGACGAAAGATCGATACCCAGCCATAACCAAACTCGTTTTTTATACAAATCAGGAATTTGGCCAGGATAAGAAAAAGACGGATCCCCAGTATAAGACGAACATTGAAACACATGCCAAGGGCAAGGGCATTGATATTGAATGGAGAACAGCGAGTTATTTCGAATCACCGTTTGTTTGCGAATACTGCTCCAGCATAGCCGAGCATTTCTTCAATTTAAAAAAGGGAATACTCGACTCTGTGGCCGAATTGGCTTTGCATACCGAAGCCTTATTAAGGCCGATTCATTCTCAAATCCCCTACAAAGGCAACAAGATAAAATTGGATCGGTCAGGGCTCGTGGGAAACGTAAAGCAGGCTGCTAGCAACTCGCTCCCTATAATTTTGAGCGGCGCTGCAGGAGTCGGAAAAACAGCCGTCGTCAAAGATTTTTACGAAAGCGTAAGAGACTCATCGGCCTTTTTTGTCATCAAGACCACGGAATTTAAGAATATCTCTCATATCAATCAGTTATTCACCACTTATGGCGAGCTCACGGCAGCAGAGTTCATCGCTGAGCATAAAGATATCAACAATAAATATATCGTCTTTGATTCTGCCGAAAAGCTGTCAGAGATTGAAGACCAGGATGTGTTCAGGCTTTTCCTCTCAAGCTTGCTCGAGAACTCCTGGAAAGTTATTTTCACGGTGCGGTACAGCTATTTGGACGATCTTCGCTTTCAGTTAAGCGAGATCTACGAAACAAAGTTTACGTCCATAACAATCCCGACTCTTACACGAGAGGATCTCGAAAAGGCAGCTGCAGCATATGGCTTCACGCTTCCGCAGAATGAGAGACTGAAAAAATTATTAGAAACTCCCCTTTATCTGAACGAATATCTGCGAAGCTACGCGCCAATGGGCACAAATGCAAGTTATGGCGAGTTTCGCGAGATGATCTGGAAAAAACAGATTCAGGACTCGCTTCACCAGCTCCATAACCTTCATATCCGGAGAGAGCAATGCTTTTTAAAGATTGCGCACAAAAGGGCAACCGAGGGCAGCTTTTTTGTAAAGACCGCAGACTGTGATCAGGAAGCCCTTCACAAACTAGCCGCAGACGAGATCATCACCTACGACGCCAACGCTGGCGGATATTTTATTGCTCATGACGTATATGAAGAATGGGGCCTGGACAAGCTTATTGAAAGAGCATTTCTTGCCGCCAACAATGATGTTGTGTTTTATCAGGAAATAGGGCACTCCCTTCCAATTCGGAGGGCATTCCGAAATTGGCTTTCCGACAGGCTGCTAATGGATGCCGCCAGTGTACAGGAGTTGACCGAGTTCACCATAACCAATACTGATATTGGTGCTCATTGGAAGGATGAGGTCCTGGTGGCCCTGCTGTTGTCTGATTACTCGGCCATCTTTTTTGAGCGTTTTGAGGACCAATTGCTTGCAGATCCAGAAAAGAGCGATGTGTCTACGAATACCGCTCACGAAGCCCCGGCCAAGGACAAACATGCTGGTATGCTGCTGCATCGAATTCTCTTCTTGTTGCAAATAGCATGCAAAACGGCTGACGAGGAGCTACTGCGTGCTCTTGGGCTCGCATTGTCCTTCCAAACCATTCTTACAATTCCCAAAGGCAGTGGCTGGAGTTCCACGATTGCTTTCATAAATAAGCATAAGAACAAATTGCGCTTCACGTACATGGCTGCGATTCTCTCAATACTCGATAACTGGAATCGACGTTATAAGGAAGGAGAGACAACAAAAAACGCTGCCCAGATTGCATTGTTTTACTACACTGAGCTCACAAAAGAAGAGGGCTTTTATTTCAGTTCACGCGACGATACCAAAGAAAAACTGATAAAGACCATTCTGAATGGCTCCGGAGAAATCAAAGCGGAATTGACGACTATCATAAACGAGGTCATAAGCCGCAAGGAAAGCAGCCATAGAGGCCGATATTATGAGCTCGTTAAGGCCATTCTTTCGTCAATTCTCGACAGTTCTGAAATTGCAAAGCACCTTCCCAAAGAAATATTGAAACTGGCTGATCTTTTCTGGTTTCAGAGACCACAGAGCAGATCGGCGCATGATTACAGCATTGAAATGGAGCCGCATTTCGGTCTGTCAGAGGGGCACTTTGAGTATGACCCCGCGAGCGCCTTCCAGACCCCAATATTTCAATTGTTACAAACCGATCCACAATCAACCGCTGAATTCATCTTATCTTTCACAAATAGATCCATCGAGTATTTCGCAAGGACCGAATTTGCCCGTCACGAGGTCGAAGAAATCGATGTAGTTATGGACGACGCTGGAACGATTGTGAAACAGTACATATGTCATCGGATCTGGAATATTTATCGAGGCACACAAGTAGCACCCTCTCTGCTCGAGTCTGTTCATATGGCTTTGGAGCGGTGGCTGCTTATGATTGCAAAGAGCTCTGCGCCGGATATTCTGCAAAATTGGTGCCTGTATTTAATGAAGAATTCCCGCTCTGCCTCAATTACCGCCATTGTGGTGAGCGTTGTCCTGGCAGAACCTTCCAAGCTGTTTAATGTTGCCGAGGTGCTTTTTCGAACGAAAGACCTGTTTTTTTTTGATACCTCAAGATGGCACTTGGACAGGGACGCGAAAAACCTTTATTCGATAGGTCATGACCGAACAGGCATATTTCAGAATGAGCGCCTCAAAACGTGCGACGACAAACACCGATCAAACACTCTCGAGAATTTAGCGCTTCAGTACCAGGTGTTTATCACTGAAGACGAGGGAGGAGAAGAGATAGCCAAACAGAGGCAGGAAGCTCTGTGGAAGATTTTCGATGACTATTATGGTCGTCTACCTCAAAAGAATCAGGAGAACGAAGGCGATAAGATGTGGAGGCTTTCCTTGGCACGGATGGACAGAAGGATCATGAATATTACAACAGAAGCCAAGGATAACCAGGTCCTCGTCAGTTTCACTCCCGAAATCGATCCTGAGTTGAAGGAGTACAGTGAGAGCTCTTTGGCTAAGACGTCAGAATCAATGAAATATATGGCTCTGCAGGTATGGTCGAGACACGGGTTTGAAGGAAACGAAGACCGTAAGAAATATCCACAATATGACAATGATCCCGTTACTGTCCTTGCGGAGACCAAGCAAGTAATGGAAGGTCTACAGAATGATCCGGAGCCCGACAAGAAATTCACTTTGTTTTATCATTCGATTCCTCCGTATGCCTGCGCTGTCCTGATACGAGACTATTTCGACAAGCTCGATGATCAAGGGAAAGATTTCTGTAAAAACACACTGATCGGATATGCCTCTATGCCTCTTCATGAGGGCTATCGTTACCAAATCGGTGACGGCGTAGTGGCGGCCATTGCTGCACTTCCGGCGCTGATGAAATCATTCCCTCAGGAGGCCAGTGGGATTAAACAGATTTTGTTGCTCACCCTTTTTGATTCACATCCGATTGGGATGAATCAGCGACTTTCAGATTACGCTGCTGGGGCCATCCTAAACTCTTTATGGAAAGAAAGCTGGGCAGATGCCAACTCGATATTTCTCGGCTTTCTGGCCCTTAAGCCCAAATATGACGAACTACAGGAGACGATCAGGCAAGAGAGCTATCGGCGAGGCGTGTATGAACTGTCCAAGGACCGGCCGCTTGAGATTTTACTCACACAAAATGAAGCTCTCATCTCCAAGATGTCCGACAATGAGATTGCGTATTCTGACGTGTCCAATGTGACCAACATCGATCCCGACACCCTTGTCACTGCGTTCAGGTTGTTGCCTGGGGATACGGCGGACAGTATACATAAACAATTTTCTGGCGATATTTTCCCAATGTTTTCAAAAAAGTTATTTGATGACAATCATCGCAGAGACCGCGAGGATTCTTTCGACTACAGCACGAGACACAAGTTCCTTGAGAAGCTTGCTTATGTCTTGTTGTCTTCCAAGCCCGATGATTTGGAAACATACGTTCAGCCCTTTGTGGAAAATTTCAAGGATTCCAGAGGCGCGGCTGATCTTTTTAGTGAATTGGTTAACGCAGAAGACAAGCTCGTCGAATATGAGCGGTTTTGGTCGATCTGGAAACGCTTTTATCCCGGAATTCTAGCTTTAGCAAAACGCGACAAACGGTGGCGGCACGACTCTAGTGAAATCATACGCAATTATCTCCTTGCTTGGAGTTATTGGAAGGAAGAGGCCAGAGAGTGGCATTCCCTGAGAGATCGCGAAAGACAATTTTTCAAACAAGCTGCGGCGGAGATGGGCGGCAACCCTTCAGTGTTTTATTCGATCGTTAAACTTCTTAACGACATAGGATCGGGATTTAGGGACGAAGGTGTTCTGTGGGTCAGTGATATGGTGAAAAACAATCCCGCTCTCGCTACTGAAGAGCTAGAGATAAATACTATCCATTATTTGGAAAATCTTGTGCGGGGCTATACTCTCATGAATCGTCCCAAGATCAGGACCATGCCGCGCCTAAAATCGCATATTTTGGTCATTTTGGATTTTTTATTGTTGAAGGGGTCGGTGACAGGATATCTCTTAAGAGAAGATATTTTATAGTGATGGGAAACGATTGTTTGCCGATGGCACGGGCCCGGCGGAATCAAGGTGACGGAAAGCACAGTTACCTCAAGCTACAAGGGAACCGTATCGCTGCTCGCGACAGGACCAAATAGCTTCGAAAATCCAAGCGCCGTAGGCGCGACAAGAGGTTAGCCCAGTGCGGCCCGAGGCGCGCTTAGCGCGCTGAAGGGGCGAACGCTGGGAATAGATGAAGAAAAACAGAGCGCCGTAGGTGCGGTACAGGCTTGCCCCTCACTGCTGCTCGACGATCAGTTCCTGGCAGGTGATGCAATACCGGCTCCACGGTACCGCGGTCAATCGATTCACGCTGATGTCCTGGCCGCAATGCAGGCATTCGCCAAACGTGCCGTTATTGATGTGCCCAATGGCTGCTTCCACCAGTTGCAGCAGCCCGCGTTCCAGCGCTTTCTGGGCCAACCGATTTTTGAGGTTGCGTGCCTTTGGTGAGCGGCGCTTCAGCGCCGCGAAAAGATGATAGGAAAAAACCCTTCCTTGCGCCGCAGGCCCGCGCGCAGCATAGCAGAGCGTGAAGTAACGAGAAAAAGAAACATGATGTGCGATGTCTCCTTCAGTGTCTCCGACCCAGCAAAAAAGAAAGCGCCAGGCTAGGGAAAGTCATCCAGAAGGTGAAGTGCGGGTCGTTCCGTTGACATTTAGCATCTCGACCGGTCGTGCCGCTTTCGCCTGCTATGGGCTGTTTTTATCCCGCGACTGAGGGCCCGACTAAAGCATCTTTCTAATCTCCTGGAGGAGATCATTCTTGGAGAAGGGCTTTTCCAGCAGAACGTCTCCAACGTTGAGGCCGCGCGCAGCTATGTGTTCACCGGCGTAGCCTGACATGAAAATGGCTTTCAATCCCGGCCGGAACGCTCGCAATAATGGGAGCATTTCTGCGCCGCTCATCATAGGCATCACCACGTCGGTTAACACAAGGTCGATTTTGGTATCGCGCATCCGGGCAAGCTCGATGGCCACCAAAGCCGAGCCTGCCGTCAAAACGTGGTAGCCTGCCCCTTCCAGAATGGCGGTTGTGGTCACGCGCACCGCCTCATCATCTTCCACCAAAAGAATCGCTTCTGATCCGGCGAGAGATTCGGCAGTTGTCTCATGACTTGACGGCTCTGCCGTGTCAGCTACACGGGGGAAATAAATCTTGAATGTAGTTCCGTGATCAGGCTCGCTGTACACCCAGATGTGTCCCCCGCTTTTGGCAACAATTCCATATACGGTGGAAAGCCCAAGCCCCGTCCCTTTGCCGGGCGCCTTGGTCGTGAAAAACGGTTCAAAAACCCGTGCTCGGGTTTGCGGGTCCATGCCGGACCCGGTATCGCTGACTGCAAGCATTATGTAGTTTCCGGGCGGAATAGAACAGTGGGTTTCCTGATACGCGCGGTCCAGGGTTACATTCGCGGTCTGCAGAGTAAGGATGCCTCCCTGCTGCATGGCATCTCGCGCATTCACGGCGAGATTCATCACGATCTGGTCGATCTGCGCGGGATCCGCCTTGATCTTGTCCAGCTTCTCCTCAAGGGAAATGCGCAGTTCAATGTCCTCGCCGATCATCGGACGAAGCAATTCGGCCACACTTTGCACTGCTCCGTTCAGGTCCAGTACCCTGGGTTGAATCGTCTCCTGCCGGCTGAAGGTCAGGAGTTGGCGAATTAAGATGATGGCGCGCCGCGCTGCCTGTCTTACGCGATCAACATTTACTTTCGCCGGGTGACCCTCTGACAGAGAATCATTCAAGAGTTCGATCTGTCCGATGATGACGCCCAGAATATTGTTGAAGTCGTGAGAGATTCCAGCTGCCAGCCGCCCCACGGCTTCCATCTTTTGCACCTGGAGAAACTGCTCTTCCAACGCCCGATATTCGGTGATGTCCTCTGCGATTACCTCAAAGACGGGTCCGCGAGATGTATCGTCCTGGACGATGCGCCCGCTCAATTTCACCGTGATCGGTGACCCATTGGCGTGCTGCCACCGAACTTCCACTCCTCTGAAGCTGCGTTGCCTCATCAGCTCCGGGAGTAAAGAGTGCCGCACTTGCGAATCGACATACAAATGACTCATGCCAAAGCCTGCACGTTCAAAGCCGGCAACGTGGCCAAGCATTCTGGCAAATGCAGGATTGGCATAAAGCAACTGGCCATCGCTCGTCGATTGATAAATCCCATAGGGTGAATTCTCCACCAGAGAGCGATATTTTCTTTCGGAGGCTTCGAGCGCCTGGTCCGCCTTCAGGTGTTCGATCATCTCCTGTTCCAGTGCACGGTTGGCAGCTGAAAGAGCACCTGTCCGATCCTGCACCCGTGTCTCCAGGTCCGCTCGTTCGCGCTTTAGTTCCTCTTGGGCCTGCTGGAGCATGCTTTCATGCCGGTTCAGCGTTTTGGCGTTCCACCAGATAAGAATGCCAAGCAGCAGCACGGTAGCCAGTGCGGCGGCCGCTCCGCCAAACTCTCCCCCAAAAACGCCTCTGCTTTCACCTTGTAATGTCAGCCACGCCAGCGCGATGGGGATGACCACAGCGGCAGGCAGCAAACGGCGGAAAACCTGGCTGCCGATTCCCTGGCCCGCGACGACCGCGGGCAACTTACCGGTTTGGGCGAGAGGTATCGCGATGGAGCAGGCGATGAACATCACACAGCACAAAAAGCCCGTCCCACTGTAAGAAACATCCGGTAACAACAAGTCGTCCATGGCACAGACAAAGGCAAGAGAGACTGAGCAGAAACAAACGACCCTCGTGAGGGTATGCAACCAGGCATTTTGCAACGGTGCCATCAGCAATGCCAATGCCAGCAGGATGAAGTTGCTTGCCGATGTAGCAGACATAACGATCGTGGTTGCGCCATTGCCTGGATATGCCCAATGCAAGAGCCACTGCTTAAAGGTAGGACCTTTCAAGACAATAAGGTGTAGGAGAGTAGTCGTCGCCCACAGCACAACCGCCAGAGCGCACAGTTGGACGAAGAGCTGCTTCCATCGTGGTTGAGGTCGCTGCGCCAGAAACCCCAGAGAGATGCCAAGCAAAACAAAGGCCACGCCTGTATCGGCCGCAGGTATTAGCGGTCCATATTCAAGCCCGGTCCCTCGATTTAGCCTGATATGGACAATCGCCAGCAGCCCCAAAAGAATGCTTGTGGCGCTGACTCCACTCACGAACAAAGTTATGTTTCTAACAGTCCACGAACTGGATTCGTTCTGCATGTGAACCTCGGGCCCTTTGCAGCTCCGGAGAGCATGCAATCCGGCAGCAAAATGCAACCGGGTGATTCTTTTGAGGAATTGCGCTGTGTGAATCCAGGAAGGAGAGTTGAGGTCTAGCAGAGGCGGGCACAGATCAGATCGCGCTTTGCCGTAGTCATGGCAACCTGCGCTCGGGAAAATAGGATCGGGAAAGTTGGCGTGAGGGGAAACGGGGACACTGAGGGAGTGACCAAAAGGGATGTGACAAGCATGCGGCTTTTGTCCAGCCGCACCGTGACCCCGGCGGGATCATCACTTGGATCCGGCGTCAAAAGCACGCCGAAAATGGCAAGCAGCAGCAGGAGGATGATCCCGATCTGAAAAGTCTGCTTCATAAAACCCATGATAGCACCGTATTGAAAGCAGGGTTCCGCGGTCATTTTCGCTACTGCTGCTGGAAACCAAAAGGCCTGGAAAGATCGACCCTTGCGTGGCGCTTGAGTGAGCTGCACCCCCGGGCTGCAAATGTCGGATGGCGTTAAGAAGTTCTTGTAGGACGAGTAGAAAGAGGTGACGGTCGCGTTACCCGCCGGCGTGGTTGCAAAAGTGCGCGGCGAGCAAAGAGAGAGCGTTGTTGCCAGCGTGGGCCTGCGGCGCGAGGAAGAATTCTACGATCATGGCAATCCCCTCTCACCCTTGCTCGACAATCAACTCCTGGCAGGTAATGCAGTATCGGCTCCACGGTACCGCGGTCAAGCGATTCACGCTGATGTCCTGGCCGCAATGCAGGCATTCGCCAAACGTCCCGTTGTTGACGCGGCCAATCGCTGCTTCCACCAGTTGCAGCAGGCCGCGCTCCTGGGCCTTCTGGCGGAACGTCATTTCCTTTGAGAGAGACGCCGTCGCCCTGTCGCCTTCATCGCGCCCAAAATCCTGGGCTTCAGCGTGCTCTTCCTGTGTGCGGCTCAGGCTGCGGCGTAGCTCCTCGCGCTTCTTGTTGAGGAGCTCTTCAAATTTTGCAATCTTGGCTTTTTCCATGCGCAATCACTCAACAATCAAAAAAATATCCTGGCGCGGTGCTACCCGGTGCCGGACGGCCTTTGCAATATCTTAATTGAGTTTTACGCCTATGACGCGGCGGCCCCAATGTTTTATGGCGGGCGATAAAAGCGGACTGTGGATTGGGAGCATGGGCTTCAGCCGCGCCAGGGAAGACTATGCATTTGCGGCTTTTGCTGTTGAAGCATCAGTCTGCCGCGATTGCCGCCATGCAAACCATGCTAACGTCCCAATCATTCCTGCCCACGCCACCAGCCGCGTGAAATTACCGATCTGGATTGCGTGCGGCAGCACTCCCAGGCTGGAAAAGATTCGTACCCAGTCGTGCTCAACTTCGTCGCCTGCGCCGCCGACGGTTACCAATGGCAGCTCCAGCCGCAGCGCGTCCGCCATATAAGTGGCAACGCCGGTAAGGCTGTGAAAGAACGCAAACGCACAGAACGTCGTCCCCGGCAGCTCGCGGCGCACGGCAAAACTCACTGCCAGCAGCGCGGGGACAAGCAACTGAAGCAGCGTTCCTCCCCACAGCCCAAGTGTTTCTCCCAGCCAGCCAAAAAGCAGATGCCCGCCTTCATGGATCGGAAGATGCACATTGTCAATCAGCGTCAACTGGCCCCAGTGCAGCCCAAGATAGAAAAGCAGCAATCCGTAGAAAGCCATCCAGCAGACAAGCTGTACGCGAGAAACCGGCTGCCAATCAATTTCAGGAAGACGCATTTGCATCAATGGATATCACATTGCGCGCGGCGTTCATAAAGCATTTAGCGCGGAGATATTACTTTAGGAAACCCATTGAGCTTTGCACAAAAAAGCAAATCTCACCACGGATGAACACGGATGACGCGGATTTACGAGCTTAAAAATAGCCCTAATTGAACATTTTTGATCTGTGTAAATCAGTGTTATCCGTGGTAAGGTTTGGGCCTTTGTGCAAAGCAGGTGGATCTTCTCTTGTGCAGATGACCGGGCCCTTCAGCTTAGCGCGGCGTCAACACCGCATAGCGCGTAACGGTATAGCCCAGTGCCGCGCCAAGAAATACGTCGGACGGGAAATGCGAACTCGTCGTCACG
>Ga0105245_10004005_pt1 | contig 13093 bp, 19 predicted proteins | sample KBSM54metaG_FD_81523 | JGI IMG/M metagenome (GOLD analysis project Ga0105245, IMG submission 81523) | Miscanthus rhizosphere microbial communities from Kellogg Biological Station, Michigan, USA - KBS M5-4 metaG | ecosystem: Host-associated > Plants > Roots > Rhizosphere > Soil | place... | reverse complement strand
GTCGGCGCAAGCCGAACTGAACCCGATGACCATCGTCGCGTCACAGGGTTCCTACGTGTGGGACGGCGAGGGCAACCGGCTGCTGGACTTCTCCTCGCAACTGGTGAACACCAACATCGGCCATCAGCATCCGAAAGTAATTGCGGCTATTCAGAATCAGGCCGCCAAATTGTGCACCGTTGCCCCGCAACACGCCAACGACGCGCGTTCGGAGGCTGCCCGCCTGATCGCCCGGCGCACCCCCGGCGACTTGGACAAGATCTTTTTCACCAACGGTGGCGCCGACGCGAACGAGCACGCCGTACGGATGGCCCGGCTGCACACCGGCCGCTACAAGGTGTTGACCCGCTACCGGTCCTATCACGGTGGCACCGACACCGCGATCAACTTGACTGGCGACCCCCGACGGTGGCCCAACGACTACGGCAACAGCGGCGTCGTGCACTTCTTCGGGCCGTTCCTGTACCGCTCGCACTTTCACGCGACCACTGAGGCCGAGGAATGCGAACGCGCTCTGGCCCACCTCGACGAGGTGATCCGGCTCGAAGGCCCGTCGACCATCGCGGCGATCGTGCTGGAAACCATTCCCGGCACCGCAGGCATCATGGTTCCACCGCCCGGATATCTGGCGGGGGTGCGGGAGCTGTGTGATCGCTACGGCATCGTGATGATCGCCGATGAGGTGATGGCCGGCTTCGGGCGTAGCGGAAAGTGGTTCTCTGTCGAGCATTTCGACATCGCGCCCGATCTGCTGACCTTCGCCAAGGGTGTCAACTCCGGCTACGTCCCGCTCGGCGGGGTGGCGATCAGCCCGGCCATCGCCGAGACTTTCGGCCACCGCGCCTATCCCGGCGGGCTCACCTATTCGGGCCATCCCCTGGCCACCGCTGCCGCCGTAGCAACCATCAACGCGATGGAAGACGAGGGCATCGTCGCCAACGCCGCTCGCATCGGTGAACAGGTGCTCGGGCCTGGGTTGGCTGACATCGCCAGCCGCCACCGCTGCGTCGGCGAAGTCCGCGGCCTCGGTGTGTTCTGGGCCGTCGAACTCGTCGCTGACCAGACCACCCGCGAGCCGCTGGCCCCCTACGGCGGCTCCAGCCCCGCCATGGCCGCAGTGCTCGCGGCCTGCAAGCAGGGCCGCCTGCTGCCGTTCGCCAACTTCAACCGCATCCACGTCGTGCCACCCTGCACCGTCACCGACGCAGAAGCACGCGAAGGACTCGCCATCCTCGACCACGCGTTGGGGGCCGCCGACCACTACCTGTGAGTCGACATCCGGCCACGCCAGGCCACCGGGAGACATTGTGACCACGAACGACAAGGCCCGAGCTACCCGGCGTTTCGACGTTGACGACTCAGCACGCGCACAACAACCAGTGCGGCACAACCGATTCGAAGACTTGGCCGGTGACGCGATTGTCGTCGATCTGCGACACGCCGAGAGCGACGGCACGCTGCGGTTCACCTTGACGGCCGCACAGCCGGTGCGGCTGCGGCGGATGCTTCTGGCGTTGCAGAGCATGGACCTGGAAGTGCTGCAGGAGCAGACCGGCTCGGGGTCACGGAACAACGAGCGTCCCTGCCACGTCTACGAGTTGACGTTGCGAGCCGGCAACGATGCGTCCGTGGGGCTTACGCATGAGCGCAGCGACGCCCCCAGCTGTATCGGCGGGTTGCGGACCTGCTTGAGTTGAAGGCGGAGTCCGTACCTGGCAGCGTGAAGGGCAGCGAATCCTCCCAGCAGGTGCTGCGGACACTCGTCACCACGGTGCAGGCGTTGGCTGAGTTGCGCAACGAAATCGGCATTTGCCACGGACAATCAAACCGCAGCGTCGCCCTCACCAGACACGCTCGACTCGCCCTAAAAGCCACCGTCACCGTTGCCGAATTTGTGCCTGATACATGGGAATCGCGTGTATGCACGGGACGCCTCAAGATTAAGGATTAGCGTTTGTGCAGGGATTGCTGACGGGTCCCATCTCCCGGGACTCGTTAGTGCGGTTTGGGGCGCGCGGCGTGCACTGGTCGGTTGTTGCGGATCAGAACCGCGGCTGACGGGGCGGCGCATTCGTCGATGGGCGGAGCCGTGCGTTCGGCCAGTCGTTGCCGGAATGCGTCGGTCAGTGTGCGGCTGATGCCTAGTAGCCGCACTTGGTCTTCGTCGGAGAGGCCGTCGAATGCGACGGAGATAGTGCGCTGATGCTGTTGCCATACCTTGCGCTGATGGGCCAGGCCGGCCTCGGTGATTTCGATGATGGTGCTGCGCCCGTCGGTGGGATGGGCGTACCTAGCCACGAGCCCGTCGTCGACCAGGGCGTCCACCAGCACGGTCACTCGCCTGCCGGTCACCCCGAGCGCTGCGGCTATTCCCGACATGGTCAACCCGTCTGGATTGCCTTCCAGCGCGGTGAGCACGCGTAACCGTGCGTAGCTCACCGCGTCATCGGGAACGCAGGCGTGTACCCAGCGGATCCACGCCTGCCCCATCTCGGAGAAGGCTTCGGCCAGCGCAATCTGCCGTGTGTCCCGGCCCACTCTTGACATGGAGTACCTCTCTGATATTTTGTGTACGGGTTCAGTAGTTGATGTACCTAACCTTATTTTACCTTGAGAGTGGGCATGAGGACACGGACTGATCGATACCAGCTGGCAGACACTGCGGTGTGGCGGGTCGGATACGGCGCGATGCAACTAGCCGGCCCGGGAATATTCGGTCCGCCAGATGACCACGATGAAGCGATCGCCGTGCTGAGGGAGGCCGTTGGAGCCGGTGTCGATCACATCGACACGTCCCATTACTACGGGCCCGCGGTGGTCAACGAGCTTATCCGGGAAGCGCTCTCCCCCTACCCTGACAGCCTGGCACTGGTCAGCAAGATCGGTGGCCGGCGCGACGAGGTCGGCGCCTTCCTGCCCTATAACGATCCCGACCAGCTCCGCATAGGCATCGAGGACAATCTCCGAACGCTTGACATCGAACGACTGACCGCGGTCAATCTGCGCCTGCTCGACGACGCCCCGGTGGACGAACGATTCGTCGACCAACTCGGTGCCCTGATAGCCGCGCACGATGAGGGCTTGATCGCTGGAATCGGGATCAGCAACGTCACCCACCAGCATCTGCTGCGGGCCCTTGAAGTCACCGACATCGTCTGTGTCCAGAACGCCTACAACCTCGCGGATCGGTCCTCGCAGCCCGTGCTCGACGAATGCCGCACCCACGGAATCGCTTTCGTTCCGTTTTGCCCGCTCGGCGGGTCGAGACGCGAACACCAAGCGATTCGCGCCAACCCGGTTGTCACCGAGATCGCCGCCGGTCACGATGCCACACCCGCGCAGGTCGCGTTGGCATGGCTGCTCGCGATCGCCGACAACGTGCTACTGATCCCAGGCACGAGCTCTCGCAGCCATCTCGCCGAAAACATCGCCGCCGGCTCGCTCTCGCTCAGCGACGACGAAGTTACCAGCCTCACCGCAACATTCGAAACCCAATAAGACATCGAAAGTAGCAACAATGACCAACATCAGCATCGAGACGCCCAACGGCAGCATCGGCGCTGTACTGGAGACTCCGCCCGGAAAAGGACCCTGGCCTGGTGTCGTCGTCATCCACGACGCGTTCGGCCTGCGCGAACCGCACCGCGCGATCGCGCGTCAGATCGCCGACAACGGATACCTGGCGATCGCGCCCAACCTGTTCGCCCGCGGCGGGGTCATTCGCTGTATGCGAGCGGTCATGAGCGACCTCATGGCCTTCGAGGGTCAAGCATTCGAGGACGTAACAGCGGCACGGCAACTGCTGTCAAAGCGATCCGACTGTACCGGCGCGATCGGCGTCGCGGGGTTCTGCATGGGCGGCGGGTTCGCGCTCATCGCCTCCACAAAGGGCTTCGACGCATCCGCACCCTTCTATCCCCCGCCCCTACAGAGTAAATACTCCGAAATCGTCGACGGCGCTTGCCCCATCGTCGCCAGCTTCGGCCAGCGCGATCCGCTCAACCGAGGCAGCGCACAACGACTTGCAGAAGTGTTGACCGAGAAGCACATTCCGCACGACGTCAAGACCTACCCCCATGCGGGGCACAGCTTCGCCGACCGTGCTCCCCTCCACGCATTGGCACGTATCACCGGATTCGGCGAGAACAAGGAGGCCGCCGCCGACGCATGGCAAAGGGTGCTCACCTTCTTCGGCCAACACCTCCAGTAGCATCATGACCAAGTCTTATGTAATCGGAGTCCCGAACGGGTACGGGGTCAGCCCACAAGTCACAACGGACGCCATAAAGGTTCTGCGCCAACGTTTTGGGACTCGCCTACTTCGGCGGCACCTTGAACCCGAACCGACCGAGGCGCCTCGCATGTACCGGCGGCTCTGGCAAGCGCTCATGCCGATTCTTCTGGAGGCGAAATGACCGATTCGACGCGAGCCGCGATCGTCACCGGAGCCAACTCCGGTTTGGGTCTCGAATGTGCACGCGCATTGCTGGCCACTGACCCGTCCTGGCATGTGGTCCTGGCGGTACACGACCCGCAGCGCGGCGCGGCCGCGGAACAGCGGCTCGGCGCCGAGCAACGATGCACGCCATGCAGCTGGACCTGGCATCGCTGGCGTCGGTACGCGGTTTCATCGACAATTCGCGTGCTGGCGTGCTGCCACCGATACAAGCCGTCATCTGCAACGCCGACGCGTGAAATGCGGCGGCCAACCAGTCCTACCAGTGGTTCACTAGCGTCCATGGCTGGCACCACTTCAACGGTTATCTAGGCAGCAAAGACATCAGGCACCACTGCTGATCTGCGCCATCGTGTCACCGGTCCAGTGGCCAACCCACACGAAAGGCTCAAAACGATCAAACTCAGGAATGCGGATGCACCCGGGTCGGCGCGCCAATCCGGGTGCCAGCCGTGAAGTCTGTTGGCATGGGCGACATGTCGCAGGACGTGGTCGTGTCGTCGACGCGCACCGCGGGACGGCACGGAGTCGGGGCGGTCGGTTTAGGAAGTCCCAGCGAATTCCTGCCCCAGCACCACGCGCAGCGGCAACAGACTCTCGAGCTGATCACCGCCGCCGAAGCCCGCGGCCACGGACGCCTGGCCGAGATGAACCGCACCGTGCTCAGCAACCTCGACACCATCATCGACACCCTCGAAACCCCGGAAACCACCGAACATGCGCTCTGACAACAGCATTCACCTCAGCACCGCCGCCAAACAGCGGCACGAAGTTACCCGCGCCAAAGCCATGGCCGCCCTGCACGAACTTGACCGCACCGGAGCGAAGATCACTTCGAATCCGTAGCCGACTACGCTGGCGTCTCCCGCTCCTGGCTCTACACTCAAACCGATCTCAAAGACGAGATCCGGCGCCTGCGCATCCACAACCAGCCCCGACACGCCACCACGACACCGGTCCGGCAGCGCGCCACCGACGACTCTCTGCTCCAACGCCTCGACAGCGCTGCGCCGCAACCGTGAACTCGCCGACGAGAATCAACGCCTGCGACGCCAACTCGCCCACGCCCTCGGCCAGCTCCGCGACACCCCACCCCGAACACGTCGCGATTCGCTAACAATCGGCCCCTGCTAGACCCACGACCAACAACGCCCGTCGACACGTCGTGCACACCATCTACGACACGAATCACCAGGTCTGCACACCGAACCGGCGAGCGACTCAAGATAACGATTGAATCTACCTTCGCAACGATACGCAACCGGAGCAAGATCACCAAAGGCCCCGGCTCACGAGCCGCGCGGGAATCGCTATGGCCTACGAGCTGATCGAGGCTGCCCAGTCACGCTGGCGCGCGGTCAACGCGCCACACCTGGTCGCGCTCGTCCGCGCCGGCCCGAAATTCGAGAACGGCAAACTTATCGAACGCCCCGACCAAACGACCCCGAAGGAAGCCGCCGCATAATAGATCTTGATACACAGGTATTGCGATAGAAGGTCGAGCGCTGCTGCCGAATTGTCGGCGGACTCTGATCGGCGCCCGTCTCAACGCGATTCGCGTACCCCAGTTACATAAGGCGGCGATTCACTTCGAATGCCAGGCACAGCTCTGCGACGTCGCGTGGCCTCGATAAGGAACGCCCGGTGCGCTCTTCGATCCGGTGCAGCCGATAGCGCACCGTATTGGGGTGACAGAACAACGCCTTGCCGACGGCTCGCATCGAGGCGTCGGTATCCAGCCACACCCGAAACGTGTCGAATAATATCTCCCGCTCGTTATCGGCAAGGTCTCCGAAGCAGTCGATGATCGGGGTCGCCAGTTTGACCATTACCTCCGGGGCGCTGACTGCGGCGCAGCCAAGGATGGAGCCGTCGAACAGCGTGACCAGGTGCTCAGGGTCAAAGCGGCCGCGCAGCAGCACCCGCGCATAGCGTAACGCCTGGGCGGTTTCTCGTAGATCGTCGAAGCGAGGGCTGATCCCCACCCTGTTCTTGGCCATCCGAGACACCAGCGCCAACACCTCTGCAAAGTGTTTGTCGGTCTTGACGTGCACTATCCCGACGTGCAGGTCGGGAAGCAGCCGCCACGCGGAGTGCAGGTCCGCGCTGCGCAGCTTCGACTCGATTTGCGGCAGCGCTTGGGAGCCGACTCCCTCAACCTCGGCTGCGATCACCACGAACGGACCTCCGCTGGGCAATCGAAGATAATCGGCGGCCTCCCACACGCTCCATTGCTCGAACAGTCGGCCATGCAGAAGGGAGTCGATGAGAACGGAGTGATCATACTTGTCGGCGCGCAGCAGGCGGCGCTCTTCCTCCTTAAAAGCCATTGTCATTGCTGCGATGTATATGTCTTGAGCGGCAAGCGTTTTCTCGGTCAGTATGCGCAAGACCTCGCAGTTCAGATGGATCCTGATCGCCGCCTCGGCGGCAATCGCGTCCCACATGTCGCGGAAGCCGACGCGGTAGGCCTCCATCAGCGACGCCAGCGGCACACCGTCGCGGGCTAGCTCGATTCCCACATCGGTGGCCGGAGTCGGATCACATTGCATCCCAGAGGCGATGGCTTCGAAAAGCGAACGCGCGTGCGCCTTGCAACATTCGGCGACCACGTCGAACGGCACCGGAGGGGCTGAGCGGTACGGTCGCACTTCCCGGGTGATCGTGCGCGCCAGCCGGATCGCGAGTTCGTCCGATCGGGCGAGGAGAACCTCCGAGACCTCAGCGATCTGGTGCTGTGCGCCGTCGGCAGCCTCGTCGGATTCGCTGACGGCAACACGAAGTTGCGCTGCGGTTAGAGCCAGCATGGTTGCCACCAACCCAATCGAGTCAACGGATGTTTGTATTCACCACGCGTCTTTGACATCTCGATCATTTCCTTGACGCGGCTATAGCTACCCATCGGCATATCGACAACGAATCCATCGGGATCTGGATAGCGGTGCTCATCACTTTCGCCGGCCGTCTTCACCGCGTAGTGGCGATCGAAGATACCCAACTCGGGGAGCCAAAGAGCGGTGCGTACCAACGAAACCCGGACGCGGTCGCTTCCGCCCTTCCTCGCACCCCGGAGTAATGCCGAGAGGATACCGAGGTGGCGAGCCAACCCGCTGCGTAGTCGCAGGCCGCGAAGATCGACGCATGTGCCGGCGTCTCGTCGTTACCCTCAATGTTGTCGAGGCCCATCGCGAACGTGGCCGTGACGTCGAAGCCGACGCGATTTGACCACGGCCCGGCTTCGCCCAGGTCATCTGCGTATCGATCAGGCCCGGGCGCTCTTTAATCACTTCCGCCGGTGTGAATTGCTCCCGCCATCCCGCACGCCGATTGGTGACCAGCACGTCGGCCTCGGAAAGAAGCCCATCGAACTTCGCAAGACCTTGCTTGTTACCCAAGTCAAGCTTGGTGGAGCGCACACCGACGTGCGAGGGGTAGTGCGAGAGGGTGTGCTCGACATCGGACGGCCACCACACGTTAAACGCGTCGGCGTCATGCAGCATGGCGCGACCGATCGACGGGCCTGCAATGACGTAGCTTGAAGAGAGTAAGAGGATACCCTCGAGCGGGGTCTTCGGATTGGGCTGTAACGGACTGTCGTAGTTCTCGATTATGGCCTTCGCCAGCTCTTCTGCCGCATTCACTGTCCATCTCCTCGTTGATCGATTGTCCACACTCGCAATTCTCAAAATCGGGTTGCACTCAATCGAGTCGTGCAGCTCACCACGGCCGAGATTAGGGAACGCGCCGTCCATTTGATTCAGTCGTCCACTGATCCCTTGCCTGCTCGTCGAGATGGCCGACGTAGCCGCGATGCTGATCGCAGCGCGCCTTGCGCGCCTCCGTCGATGTTCGTCGATGTGTCGTGCGAGTCTGAGCTCGGGCGAATGATCGTGCACCCCCGGTACAAGACTGGGCACGTACCGCACACTCTGGCAATTGCCTGCACGTGCGCTGTGGTTCAACCGCCAGGCTTGTTGGACCTCTGGGTTCTATGATTTCGGGGATGACGAAGGTTGCTTTCTCGGCGAAGTAGGGGTGTCCCATGGCATTCACCGTGAACACGAACGAGGTCGCTGAAAGCGATCGAGCTGAGTGGGTGCACGAGGTACTCGCCTCGAGGATCGTGCCGGTCGAGCTTAGCTGGCCTCAGCACCGCCGAGGGGTGAGCGCATACGGGTCCATCACCCCTCTGGGCGATCTCGTGGTCTGCTTAGGTGCGACCTCGGCCCTCAAGATGGAGCGCACCCCCTCATTGGCGCGCGACGCGATGGAGCCTTGCGTGTTCGTCTTGGTGCAGACGACCGGGTCGAGGATGATTGTGCAGAACGGCCGCGAGGCGGTGCTACGCCCCGGCGATTTGGCGATCTACGACTCCACCGCGCCCTACACGCTGCTCAGCGACACGGGAGTGGGGGGCGCGTTCTTCCGGATACCCCACGCAGCGCTAGCCATGCCGCACAACATGATCCGAAGGGCATGTGCGGTATCCCTGAGTCCGGGTCACTCCGTGACCTCCCTGACAAGTGAGTACATCCATCGCCTCGCGACAGACAACGAACTGTCCTCCGCCCCCAACGCCGAACTGATCGCGCAGCCCAGTCTGGAACTAGTCAGGGCATTGATCGCCACTCACCTCGAAACCGACGAACTCGCTGCCGGGCCGCTGGCGGCCACAGTGCAGCTACGGATCCTCGAATACGCCCGCAGACACCTCCATGACCCAGACTTGTGTGCCGAGCAGATTGCAGCGGCGCACTACATATCGGTGCGCTATCTCTACAAGGTGCTGGCCGAAAGCGGGATTAGCCTCGCTGATTGGATTCGGATCCACCGCCTCCAGTCGTGCCGGCAAGAACTCGCAAGAACTTCCACCAGAACCACGATCGAGGCCGTAGCCAGACGGCACGGATTCTCCAATATCTCCAGCTTCAGCCGCGCCTTTCGCGCTGAATACGGGATGTCACCGCGTGAATGGCGGGATCGGCGCTCCAGCCGCGGAAACGTTTGATCATTGATGCCCAGATCGGAAGCGAGCTGAGCGCCTAGGCGAAGAGCTCCCCTTCCGGTGGCCTCGGTGGTGCGATTGCCAGGGGCCTGCACGCACGCGGCGCCCGCGTCATCCTTACTAGTAGACCGGAAGAATCGCTCAAGACTTTGGTCGTCACCGCCAGCCGGTTGGCGTGATACACCGGCCGTGCCGCCGGAGGGCGCCCCGCACCGGCTGTTCGGCATCGCTGCTCCGAGCGCCCTCTTCCCACGGCAGCACCCCATCGGAGTCCGGCCACACCACCTGCACTGCGGCGGCGACGGCGCCGTAGTACTCGCGCATCAGATTTCGATCCCTGGCGTCTGTCATCGCCACCGCCACCAGAGGCGCATCGTCGACCAGGACGCCCCTCGATCCGATCACCGGTCTGCAACGCCACACCCGACTCGACTATCCGCCGGGCCACCTGGTTGAGCAGACTGTGCGCGACCTGGCCGGGCAGCCCGTAGATCGCCAACTCCTGCAACCCCTTTCCCGACCGGTCCACGGCGTAGGCGAACGACGGCCCCGATCCTCCGGCGTCGGGAAGACCGCGATGACAGTCCATCCGTGCGTGGCGATCTTGGCTTGCGTGTCAGCGAGGACGGCCGCGCGGATCTCCGAAACCGGTACTCGGTGTGGTTGATTTAAACGCCTGCTGTGACTTCTCAAACTTCCTGTCCAATCGCGCTGAACTGCGGCCATGCGCAGCAGTCGCTAACCGCCGGCCCCGCGATCCGCGAGCATTACCTTCGGGATGCATCCGACACCCCTGACGAACAGCAATGGATCACCGAAATCGCCTGGCCCATCTCGCCAGGGTGAAAACAGCATCTGATCACCAAACCAGTGTCTGTGAGTTGACCCTCCCGTAGCTGGAGGGTCCAGCCTGGAAATTGCGCACCAGACCACCACTGACAAAGGAGATATGTGATGACGACATCGATAACCCTCGACCCGATCATCAACCGACACATCGAGGCGGTCAACAACTTTGACCTCGACGGCGTCATGGCGACGATCGCGGATGACGCGCTGGTCAACGACAACATGCGCGAGTTCTGGGGCCACGATCACATCCGGGCGTTCTTCGCCAAGGAGATGGTCGGTGACCACGTCACCCTCGACGTCGTCGAGGTGGTCGACAATGACGGGATGTGGTGCGTCCGTTGCAAATACGACGGCGACTACGACAAGACCGGACTTCCCGACCCGTTGATCATGACCAACTATTTCCGCGTCAACGGCGACAAGATCGTCACCCTATTCATCGTCAACAACACCAAGCCGAAGTACTAGCGGCCAGGGGTGGCCTCCCGCAACAAGTCAAGGTGCAGGAGGCCACAGCCGCGGGCGAGGCTCGAAAGACAAGGAGATACCGATGACCATGTTTCGCCGGGGCGGGCTACTGCTGCTGTACGTCGCTCTGTCACTCGGAACAGCTGCCCCGTCGGGCGCGGAACCACAAAACAAAAGCGAGGACCAGAATCTCGCCACCATCAAGTCGGCATTCGACGCCTGGCGAGCCGGCACTAGAAGCCCATTCGACAAGCTCACCCCCGACACGACCTGGACCATCGTCGGGAACTCCGTGGTCGCCGGCACCTACCACGGAAAAGCCGACGTCCAAGACAACGTTCTCACACCGTTCAACGCGCGCCTGTCACACGGCCTCGTCCCCACGGTCAACAACATCTACTCCGACGGCGACACGGTCATCGCATTATTCGACGCAGACGCAACCGCACGCGACGGTCTGCCCTATCACAACAGCTATGCATGTTCATGCGTCTACGCGAGGGCGAAATCGTCAACGTCACAGCATTCTTCGACAGCATCGCCTTCAACGACCTGTGGCAACGAATCACCCCGACCACATAATCGCGAAAGAGTCCCCGAGCCCACAATGTCGCAGTTCTAGCCCGAGTTGTTGCCTGGCAAGCAAGCAGCACGAATCGAAATCAGTGAAACCAGCCAATGACAGCGGGGCTTCGGTACGCCTTCGGATCGCCTGCCCCAAAACAGCACGACGGCATCGCGTGCCTTGCCACCGGCCCAGAGTGCGCCGCACTCGACCACTATCACCCAGTCCGCGCCAATAGAGCGACCGGCACAAACTCGTACGATACGGAGATCGCCATGACCCACGACACCACGACTACTCAGCTGCACGCAGACCTGAAGGGGAAGAGAGCACTCATCACGGGCGGTTCTCGCGGCATCGGAAAAGGAATCGCCAGCCAACTACGGGCCGCCGGAGCACACGTTATCGTCGCCGCCCGCAGCGCACGCGACCTGCCGCCCGAGGAGGTTGTCATCGCCGACATCTCCACAGCTAGCGGAACAACTACGCTGGCGCAGCGCGCTCTTGAAGTACTCGGCGGGATCGACATCCTCGTACATAACGTCGGTGGCGGCGACATCAAGCCGGGTGGAACAACCAGCCTCACAGATGACGACTGGCAGCTGGCATTTGAAACCAACCTATTCGGCGCAGTACGACTCGACCGCGCTCTCACACCCTCCATGATCGACAACAGCCACGGAGGCGCCATCGTGCATATCACCTCGGTGCAACGCCGCAACCCACTACCCGGCACCGCACCCTACGCGGCAGCCAAGGCCGCACTCGCCAACTACAGCAAGTCACTGTCAAACGACTTGGCACCGCATGGCATTCGTGTCAACACCGTCTCACCCGGATTCATCGAAACCGACGCCAGCATAGAATTCGTCCAGCAACATGCTGCCGCCCGGGGAATCACCACCACCGCAGCTCGCGAACAAATCATGGACTCCATCGGCGGAATCCCGTTAGGACAGCCCGGCACCCCGCGCGACGTCGGTGATCTCGTGACATTCCTCGTCTCCGACCGGGCCAGCTACCTCACCGGCGCCGAATTCCTCATCGACGGCGGCAGCACACGCACCATCTGATCGAATTCCCTCAGATCGCGGCGGTATAAACGTCTTCCACCACGTCAAACCAGGAGCCCTGCAAGCACTCTCCATGGTGGTCCGCTGCTCTTAACGTGTGTCCAGTCTGTGCAGCTAAGGTGGCCCGCTCGGCATCTAGCCGTGCTAGGCACATTCTCACCTCGACGGCGGATCCGCCATTTCCCCGCCACGAGCATGAGAATTCCGCCATCGATCTTGAGAACTTACAGAAGGTGATGCTTGTCGAGATGCAGCGAAGATTGACAAGACACGCCTGGCTAGTTGAACAAAACTCGGGCGTGTCGCGAAAGCTTGTTAATCTTCGTTGCAAATGTCCAGGTCAGCGCCGTTCCGCAGCGAACAGTCCTGAAGAGGTCCGCGCGGAGGGAAAACTACCGTCCGCCAGTGACAGAACTCGGCGGTCGGACCGCTGCGGTGCTTGCCAAGAATGATGTCGGCCTCGCCGCCGCGCGGGTCTTTACGGTCGAACGGGTCGGGACGGTGCATCAGCCTGACCATGTCGGCATCCCGCTACGGTCGGCGAGGCTGCGTTATTAACAACTGTCACTTTGTTAACATCGCGCAATGCAGGATTCGCCGTGGCCTACCAGCCAGCGGCGATCACGCCCGGTTTCCCGGCGTGATGCACTGCGCTACGCCACCGCAGTATCGGC
>Ga0105245_10004004_pt1 | contig 13095 bp, 5 predicted proteins | sample KBSM54metaG_FD_81523 | JGI IMG/M metagenome (GOLD analysis project Ga0105245, IMG submission 81523) | Miscanthus rhizosphere microbial communities from Kellogg Biological Station, Michigan, USA - KBS M5-4 metaG | ecosystem: Host-associated > Plants > Roots > Rhizosphere > Soil | place: Michigan... | reverse complement strand
GAGCCGGTCTTCACCGCCGCGCTGCTGTGGTCGAGACCGTTGCACTTCTGCCCATCGTAGGCGTTGCCGTACGGGAACGTCGTTTGAGCGACGCCCACGCAGGCTTCCTGCATTTCTGCTGCAGTACACAGGCGGCGTCCGCTGTTCTCACAAGCCGTCTTGGCCTCGGTGTACGAGGCATCCACCCAGGGCAGGACGGCCGCGTTGGTGCAGACGTGAGATTCGTCCAAACCAACGACATTGCCGCTCGCATCGGGGCGCGACGCTTCGTATCGATCGATGTAGAAGTCGAGCCCATTGCGGGCGACGTGCACCATGTCGTCGGAGTTCTCGTCGACTTTGCCGTCGCAATTGTCATCGAGGCCGTTGCAGGTTTCGGTCGCGAAAGGCGCCCCAGGAACGGGATCGGGCAGTTCCTTCAGGTTGCAGTAGGTCTTCGTGGCATCGTTCGGATCGCAGGCAAATTTGCCTGAATCCTTACAAACACCGAGGCCACCGTCATCACACGTGGTGCCCAGGTTCTGGAACGATTCATCGACGTAACCGTCGCAGTTGCCGTCGATGCCGTCACACAGCGATTCGGTCACGCGGACTTTGCCGTTACTGTCGACCTCGACGCCTGTGGGGTACAAGCAGCCCCAACCGGCGGTGCCCATGCATTGGACGGTCACCGTCGCGCAAGGAGTGCCCGCCTTGTTCTTGCAGAACGTGATGGGCGGCTTCTTGGCGTTGATGGCCGCTGGGTTGTCGACGATGCCGTCGCAATCGTCGTCTTTGCCGTTGCAGCTCTCGAGCGTGGTCGGCCACACGGGGCACTTCTCGCAACCGGGCGCGACGGGGTCGTAATCCCGAAAGCCGTCGTTGCACGCGAGCAGCGCGCACTTCGAGGCCACGCAGGTTCCCACGCCATTCGCGAATTGCGTCGTGCAATCGTTGCCGCACATGCCGCAGTTGCGGGCGTCGCTCGTAAGATCGAAGCCGTTGTCGACGACGCCGTCGCAGTCTTCGTCCGTGCCGTCACAGGTCTCGAACTTGGGGCCGACACCGGGGATGCAAATGGGCGAGCCCGCGACGCAAACTTGGGTGCCCGACGTACAAATTCCCTGGCATTTGCCGCCTGGACAATAGGTATCGCAAGCTTGCCCGCCGCCCGGATTGCCGTCGTCGGGCACGCCGTCACAGTTGTTGTCGAGGCCGTCGCAGATCTCGACGCCACCGTTGGTCGGGGTGCACGCGTATTCGCAGCCGTCCGAATCGACCTTGTTGATGTCGTAGAAGCCGTCGGCGCAGGTCGTGACCTTGCAGGCGCTATCCGCGCAGGTAGCCGTGGTGTTGGGCAGATCGCACTTGTTCCCGCACACGCCGCAATTGTTGACGTCGGTCGTGGTGTCGAAGCCTTCGTCCACCGTGCCATTGCAATCGTCGTCCAGGCCGTTGCAGACCTCGACCGCATCGGCGCTGGGCACGCACGCGTATTCGCAGCCGTTCGCGAGCTTGCCGTCGATATCCCAACGACCGAACGAACAACTATCGATCTTGCAGGCGCCGGCCACGCATTTCGGCCGAGCGCCGGAAATCGCGCACTGGTTGCCGCACGTCCCACAATTGAGTGCGTCGGTCTGTAAGTCTTTGTCGGCGCAGGGTGCGCCGGCTTCTTCGTACACACCGCCATCCGTGCCGCCGAAATTCAGATTCAGCGAACCGCTACTGCCGGCGTCGGTGATCAGGTTGGTCGTGCCGCCAAAGCCGGCATCGCCGCCCCCCGCGTCGGATTGCGTGAGGCCGTTTCCGTTGCAGTCCGCAAAGCAATAAGCCTCGGTCGAGCACGCCGAAAGTGAGCTCAAGAGGAGTGCACCGAAACCGAAACCCGCGAGCAGGCGGGCACGGACACTGAAGCGACTCATCAGGCCGCCCTCCTCTCGCGACGAGCGCGGCGTCTCAGCAGCACGAAGCTCGCGAACAGACCGCTCAGGGTCATGAGCCAGGGCTTCTGAGACGGCGCGTCACCCACTCGGCAAGCGCACCCGCCGCCACCCGTGGCCAAACCGAACCGCGCGTTCGGGTTGGTTGCGACCGACGTCGTGCCCGCACTGCCCGCGGCCGCGGAGCCACTCGAGCCCGCAATGCCCGCGTCGCTATCGGTGCCGCCCGTGCCATCGCCAGAGGATCCACCCATGCTGCTCATGGCGCCGGAGCCGCCGTTCGCGCTGCTGCCGCCGTTGGCTGCGCCGCCCGCGTTGGAGCCGCCGTTGGCCGCCCCGCCACCGCCCGAGCCGCCTACCGAGGACGGATCGACACACGCGCCCGCGTTGCACACCAAGCCCGAGGGACACGTGATGTCCTGACAGGTGGTGGGCACGCAATAGCCGGCGTCGCTACAGGTGTAGCCTCCGCCGCACGGGAATTCGCCGCGGCCGCAAGGCTCGACGCACACCCCGGAGACGCACGCATTCACGCCTGGGCAGGGCGCCGGCGAATCCGCCACGCCGTTGCAGTCGTTGTCCTTGCCGTCGCAGATTTCCTTTTCGGGGTGCACTGCGCCTTGGCACACGTAATTGCCGTTTACGCACGCGTATTTACCCGCCTGACACGGGGGTTGATCGTTGGGTGCCGTCGGCGCGTCGCACGCGCTGCCAACCTTGGCGTCGTTGTTGGAGACGTCCGGCTCTTCGTCGATCTGCCCGTTGCAGTTGTCGTCCAAGCCGTTACACACCTCCGGCTTCGTGCCGCCGATGGGCTGACACGTGAAGGCTTTGGTGTTCGGATCGCAAACCAGCTTGCCCGCGCAGCTGCCCGGGGTGGTGCAGTCGTCTTTGCCGTTCTTGATCACGTCGTCGATCGTGCCGTTGCAGTCGTTGTCGACGCCGTCGCAAATTTCGTTGGTGGGCGACACGGCGCCCACGCACTGCACGACCTTTCCGACGCACTGATACGTGCCAAACGTGCACTGACCCATGCCGCAGGGGATGCCGTTCGGGCAGCACTGATCGCCGGTCACTTTGCCGCCGCCGGCCGAAACGCCGTTGTCGATGGTGCCGTCGCAATCGTTGTCGAGCCCGTCGCAAACTTCCGGCTTCGGCGTCACTTCACCGATGCAGGTGCCCCACTTTTCGGTGCCGCTGTTCACGACCGCGGTGCAGCTCTGCGTCCCGCCGTGACACAAGCCGACGCCAATCGTCGGTTGGCCGCCGGGGGTGTTCGCGCCGTCGTAGCAAGTGCGCGTCATGCCGTCGGTCACGCCGTCACAATCGTTGTCGAAACCGTCGCAAACCTCGCCGGTCGGCCCGGTTTCGCCAGAACAATCGAGTTTGCCGTTGGTGCACACGGTGAGCCCGGGTTTGCAAATCCCCAGATTTCTGCCGCACGGTTGGTTGGTGTCGACCAGGTTGCCCGGCTCGTCGATCTGGCCGTCGCAGTTGTTGTCCACGCCGTCACACACTTCGGGCAGTGGGACGCACGGCTGGCAGGAAATGCCTTCGTCGATCAAACCATTGCAGTTGTCGTCGATGCCGTTACACACCTCGGCGGTCGGCGTCGCGCCGGGCGTCGTGATGCTACAGAACGTGCCGCTGCCGTCGGCCTTGCAGATTTTCGCGCCCGTGCCTTTGCACGCGCCGAGCTGACCGTCGTCGCAAGCGCTGCCCTTGTCCGGGAAGTCCTCGTCGACGAGCGAATCGCAATCGTCGTCTGCGCCGTTGCACTTTTCGAACACGAAACTGCCGCTGATGATGGTGGCGAGCGCGTTCGCCAAATCGTCACGCGTGCTCACGAAGAAGGCCGAGGTGGTGCCACCTTTCGCGGCGATGTCGTTCAAACTCGCCTGCTCTTCCGGCAGCACCGAGAAGCCGATCACGTACGTTTTCACGCTGATCGGGCTGCCGTTCTTCATGATGCCGGCATTCAGCTGTTGGGCCACGGCGGCCGGGTTGCCTTGGCAACTCTCCGCGCCATCGGTCAGCAGCACGACGTTGTACTTGCGGCACGGCACTGCCTTGTCGCAAGCGATGCGCGGAGTGAGAAAATCTTTCGTGGCCAAGAGCGCACTACCGAGCGGGGTCGGCCCCGTCGCGCGCAACTCACAATCGCCGCCTGCACAGTCGATGCTGCTCTTGAAGTTGGTCTCTTTGTTGTCGAGCCACTTCAGGTAGCTATTGAGCGGCTGATTGAAATCCACCAGGTATTGAGCGCCGCCTTCGGGGGGGCCGCACGAGCCGGCGTAGTTGATGCAGTCGCCCTTGTTCGGCCACTCCACGTTGATGTTGGAGCTGAGCGAAGCAATCGAGGCATTGGCAGTGTAAAGCTGCGCCGGGATGCATTTTCCATCCGGGAAGTAGTAGGGGTAACCGTTCGCGTACAGCGTCGACGCGGTCGCGGTGTTGTCCGTCGGGTCGTCGTAGCTGCAGCAGCTGTTCGCGCACTCGAACCAGTTGGCCGTCTGGCAACTGCGCTGAAAGCCCACGTCTTGGTAATACCGACCGAGCGCGTAGTCGCTCTCGGGGAAGGCGGCGAGCACGTCGGAAAGCGCGCCCTTCGCCGTAAATAGCCGGGATTGATCGCCGTTCACGCCCGGGAACTCGGCCGAGCCGTCGCCGAAGTGGGGCACGCCGGCTTGATCGAGGAGCATGGATCCGGAAGTGTCGACCACCACCGCGAAGCGCGGCCGCGTATCGGTGACCGGCGCGTTGCAGCCCGCCACCGTGGGGCAGGTCGCCGGCACGCCCGCGTTGCAACCGTTGATCTTACTGCCATCCGGACAGGTGATTTGGGGGATGCCCTCGTCGATCTGACCGTCGAAGTTGTTGTCTTTGCCGTCGCAGATTTCACCCACGTAGGCGGCATCGATCTGGAGTTCACCCGCGCCAGCGCCGGCTTCACCGGAGCAAATCGGGCAGATGCCACCGTTGCCACCCCGCACGTCGAAGATCGAGCGCGGGTCGATGTTGTTCACGCGCGACATCACGTTGATGATGCCGCCGCCACCGCCGCCGGCGCAGTCATCGCAGGTGCCGGCGTTCTGCGTATTGCGGCACTCCTCTTCGGTGTCGCCGAAGTCCAAGTAGTCGCAAATGGGCGTGTTTTTGGGTACACAGCGCTGCCCGGTGGTCCCGCCCAGGTTCAAACAATCGCAGCCGTTCGCCGATTTGCACTCGGTTGGCTTTTGCTCGTCACAGCCCGTTTGATCGACACAGGTGTTGTAGTTGAGCGGGTTCAGCGAGTTCGGCACGCACACGTCTTTGAGAGAACCGCCGAGATTGATCTTGGTATAGCCGGCGTCACACGGCGCAATCGTACCGGGCTTGCTCGCGGGAGAAACTCGCGCTGGCGTGCAGTTCGCCGGATCGCAACGCTTGAAGGTTTTGCCGGAGGCTGGCTCGGTGAGTGATCGACAGAACTGGCCGGTCGCGTTGGCACCGTTGGCGGTGCAATCCGCGTCGGCGTTGCAGAGCAGGGCCTTGGGCTGCGAGTCACCGCCGCGACCACCGCGCGCGCTGATGCGCGCCGTATCGGCCACGTTGACGGTATCACCCACGATCAGCACGGTGCCGCCCGCGCCACCGCCAGCCGAGTCATTGCCGGACGCGCAACCGCGGTAGCCATCGGCATCGACACGGCCTGCGATGTTGATCGTGCCGGTCTGCGCGGCATTCGCGGCGAAGAGCACGATACGGCCACCACCGTTGCCGGAGCTGAGCGTGTTGTCGAAGCCGTCGCGGCAGCCTTTATCGCCGCCCGCCGCGCCGAATTCGACGTCGAGAATGTTGTGGATGTAGGCTTGCCCCGCGACATCCGGCAGGCCATCTCCCGCGAAGCCGACGTCCGTCAGGCCGTAACAGCTCGCCGTGGTACCGCTACAGCTATTGGCGCCGGTCTTCGTGCCGCAGGCTTCTTCCCACTCGTTCGGGAAGGTGCACGTGACGTCTTCGGCGCCGCCGCCGCCCGGATACAAGAAGCAATCCTTCGTGCCTCGGCCGCCTTTGCCGAAGTGAGCGCCACCACCACCCGAGTCGAGAACGGAGCAACCACCGCGACCACCCGCGAGCGGATTCGACGCAGGGCCAGGGCCATCGTTGCACAAGTCTGCTTTGTAGCCGCCGCCCTTGACGGTCACCCTCGAAGTCTTATCGATCGTAATGCTGCCGAGGCTCTTCAGCTCGAGGTTGCCCTTGGTGGACTTGTTGGCGACGTTGTTGTCGTAGTTCGTGACGTAGATCACCGCACCATTGGTGAGCGATACGTTGTCGAAAGTTTTTCGACCCGCGTATTCGCAAGCGCGGCCGCCATCGCGCACGATGCCGCCGTCTGGGCACGTGTTCGTCGTGAGCGATCCGTCGATGCTCAGCGTCTGACCAGCGGCAGCTTCCGCCCAGTGCGCTGTAGAGATCACACCGAGCGTCGCAAACACGGACAACAAGAACCGAAATCGGGGCGCAGTCATTCACCGGAAAAGGTACACGGGTCCGGGGCGCGTCGTAATAGAGGTGTGTTGACGCGTTTTGCACACACCAGAGCACAGCCGCTCTGCCTGTCGCTATCCGACAGGGGCTTCGCCTCAGCCGGCGACGCGATCCACGAACGCGGTCACGCGCTCTTCGATGAGCTCCAAGTCGTAATCGAGCGTGGCGACATGATACGAGCGCTCGAGCGCGAGCTCGGTGATGTCCTTACTGCCGAGCATGCGCAAAATAGCCTTCGAATTTTCGGGCGGTACGCTGTGGTCGGCGCGTGAATAGGCCACGAACATCGGACACGTCACATTCGCGAGCTGGCCGCGGATCCGAGGGAATTCACGCACCAGTGAATTGCCGGCCTTGGCGGGTACCCAGGCGTAAGCGAGCTCGTTCATCCCGGGCTTGGCGATGTCGTTCCGCGCGAGCCCAGCCGCACTGGCAGGCACGAGCGGCAATACATGCTCCAAGAACGGCGCGAGTTTGACCAAGATCCCTTCGCGGTCCAGCACCGGCGCATTGATGGTGACAGCGCCGGCTACGGAGTCCGGGTTGGCCGACACCACATCCAGCACCAACGTGCCGCCCATGGACAAGCCAAGCGGCACGACGCGCTCGGTTCGACTCCGAAGCACCTGCAGTCCGCGCTCCACCTCGCCGCGCCAATCCTCGTAGCGGGTGCGGATCATGTCGCGGAAATGCGTGCCATGACCAGGCAGACGCACGAGCTCGACGGCAAAGCCTCGTCGCGCGAGCATTTCCGACAAGGGTCGGAGCGACGCGGGGCTGCCGGTAAAGCCGTGGGCAAGGAGCACGCCAATGCGCGCTCGGGCACCACTGCCATTCGATGACCAGGGCTCAGCGCCTGGGAGTACCGGAAAAGTCACGGCCGCGAGTCTACACGAAACTCGCGGCCGCTATGTGAGCAGTTTCCCTAGGGAAACTGAACTCAGTTGGTGAACTTGAGGTCGTCGATCTGAATGTCGAAGCTCGCGGCCGAGGCGGCCGAGGGCGCGATGTCCAAGGCCACGATCTCGTTCTTGTTGAACGCGACCGGGGTGCCCCAGCCCTGCGCGAGGTCAGCCCACTTGACGGTGTACTCGGTCAAGCTGGTGCTGGTGAGCGGGATTTCTTTGCGGTAGCTGCCCGAGGTGGCCGAGAGGTGCGTGTCGACCGTGATGACCTGCAGGTAAACGCTGCCGGTGCCGGCGAGCTTGACCGAGATGCCGGTGTAGACCGTGGCGTCGTAGCAGTTCTTGTCCGCGGCGAGGGCCACCGAGGCGTCCGCGCCCCAGCCCATCTTGAGATCCGTGTCGCTGCCCTTGAGCTCGAGGATGTGGTTGGTCGCGCTCGCGGGATCGACGATGGGCTGCGGAGCCGCGCCGGCCATCGGCGTGACGGTGCCGGTCGTGCTCTTGGAAACCCACCAGCCGCCCACGCGGCCGTCGTTCGCGGGGATCAAGCCGGAGCCCACGTGCTCGAAGTCGTCGACCAAGCCCGGGGTGCCCGTGGCAACTTTGGTCATCACGCAAGAGCCGCCCGTCGTGCCGCCGCCGGTGCCGGTGCTGCCGCCAACCGTCGTGGCGCCGCCCGAGGGAGCGCCAGCGAAGCCGCTGCCGCCTTGCGCAACCGAGCCGCCTTGACCGATCACGGTCGAGCCGCCCTGGGCAACCGTCGAGCCGCCTTGGGCGACCGTCGAGCCACCTTGGCCAGTCGAACCGCCGGTGCTCGTGGAACCGCCGGTACTCGTGCGCGGGTTCGTCGAGTCAGACTGAGCGCTGCACGCAGCCAGCGCGGTTGCGGTCACGATACCTGCTGCGTAAACAATCGTCAGTGCTCTCATAGTCGGGGCCTCCAAGTGAGCGGCGCGAACAACCGATATGGCGCCGCGAATCGCAACGTTGGTTTAGCTCCGCGGAGCGAGTGTAGGTTGGTCGATTCTTCTCGTTCTGATGGCGCGTGCCGCACGCTGCGGCAGGAGCTGACTCAGCGAAGAAGACATGGATTCGGCTGTCTAAGAGCGAATTCAGCGCTCGTGCTCGAGATTTGGGAGCAACGCCAGCTCGCACCAAGAGGAGTGGCAGACATTGGCTGCCACAGGAGAATTTTCTGCGGCCGGCTGATCGAAACTCCATACAATCGCGCTGCCTTGAGTCGCAAAGTTCACGAGTGCGGACTCACCATCGAAACGACAGCGCCCGAGAAACGAGCCAAAAGCTCGCATCCCGGGCGCTTCTGCCACACCGATCCCAGCCGCAGCCTGCGCCGGGCCGGATCGAGGCGACCTTCTTACTGCGGGCTGACCGTGACCTTGATCACGCTAGCGACGCTCGGGTACGTCCAAACGGACGACGCGAGTAGGCGCACGAGCCCGTTGCCGTCGGCAACGCCGGTATTCGGCGCGGCCTGAAGCAGCACGGTGCCCATGGTCTTGCCGGCCATCGACGGACCTGCGGCGCCCGCCTGGTTGGCTTCGGTGCCCGCGTCGTACGCCGCAAGCAGCAGAGTGACGTCCGCGGCGATGTCCGCGTCCGAGCGTGCAGCGCCGGTCGCATCGAGCAGCGCGACGCCGCTTTCACCCAGCGCGAGGAACGTATCGTTCGACGGCACGACCATCGAGGCAATGCTGAGGAAACGATGCGCCTTGTCCGGGGTGACCGAGAACGCAAAGGCCGCCCCGCTTTCGATCGGGTCGGAACCTTGAACGGCGCCCTTCAGCACGTGCGAGTTGGCGCTCAACTCGGTCACGAGCTTCGCTGCGTCGCCATCTTCCGCGAGGGACTCGAGCCCCGGCGAAACGGCCTTTCCGACCGAGAAAAGCGCGGTTTGATCGTCATGTACGGCCCACGCCACCGGCGAGAGCACGCCCACGAAGTTCCCCCCGCTGGTGTTCTTCACGAGCACGTCGAATGCGCCCGCCGCGCCCGCCTTCACGCTCACGTCGACGAACCCACCGAGCTTTGCGCCCGCCAAGTCGTTCACGCTATCGGAGTAACGTCGCACCTTGTTGTTGTCGTCGGCCGCGCCGAAGTTGTTGCCCGCTTGCAGCGTCTTGATCGCGTTTCCGGCACCCGGAACTTGGTTGGCCTCCGTCCCCGCGTCCCAATCGGCGATGGTGCGATTCAATTCTTCCTCGACGTCAGCGGCGGGCCGCGGAACGCCGTCTTTGTCGAGCAAAGCGATGCCTGCGGGGGGCGTGGCGATGAAAACGTCGTTGGTTTGGCCGATCATGGTCGCCAAGCTCAGGCGAGCGGAAGACACGAGCGGCAGTACGTCGAAGCTCACCGTTTCACCAGGCATGAGCGGCGCCGTGCCTTGGGTCAACGCCGTACCCACGCCGGCCAGTGCGCTCGTGGCGCTGACGAGCGCCGCCGGATTGCCGTCTTCCGCCAAGCTTTCGAGGCCGACAGGGGCCACGCTACCCGGAGAAAACAGCGTAAACGCGTCGGAGTGAGTCGCCATGTAGAACGGCGAAATCGGCGTCACCAACGCGCCGCTCTCGCGGGACACGTTCTTCGCGACGATCGTGAACTTGCTCGCGGTCGCGGTCACGGTGAAATGCACGATGCCTTGCGCGAGCGGTAGCGCACGGGTCGTATCGATGCGCTTCGATGCCACGCCTTCCGGTGAACCATCACCGGCCTTCACTTGGCGCGGCGCTTGTGACGGGCCCAGCCCAGGTGCCTCGTCCTTTTCGACTCCGGCATCCCACAGCGAGAGCTGCGCCGTCACGTCGTGCGCGGCCAGGGCTTGGCCCTTGGCGTCGAACAGAGCGATGCCGGCCCCACTCGGAGCAAAGAAGGCGTCGTTCGACTCACCGAACATCGTCGCGATGTTCAACGTGTCACCCGAGCGCGCCGCGACCGTGAACTCGTAGGCGTCGCCGGGTTGCAGCGCGGCCTTGGCTTTGGCGGCGACCGGCGTATCGAACACACCGACGTCGCCAACGCCGGCCGCGCCTTGCAGATTGGCGAGCAGCGACGCCGGATTGGCATCACTCGCGAGGGCCGCCAGACCGAGCCCACGATCGGCCGAATTTTTAGCGAAAAACGGATCGGCCGCGGACGAAGCCACGTACACGCCGGGCGCGATCCCAGTGGGCAGCGCGCTCGTGCCAGATACGTTCTCGATGCGAACTTTGAATGCGGTCGTGCTCGCTGCACCGGCTTCGCCAGCGCCCGCCTCACCAGCCAAGCCGAGCGAGCCTGCCGAGCCGCCGTTCGCGCTCGTGCCGCCTTTGCCACCGCTCGTTCCCGAGCCGCTGTTGCCACCGGCCCCGCCGCCACCGACATGGCCTGCCGTGCCACCCGTGCCGCCGGTCGGCGTCGCGGTGTCATCCCCACTCGAGCCGCACGCTGCGATTGCCGAAGCCAAGATGCTACCCGCAAAGATACCAATAAGACGCGTTCGAATCATTTGGTGCTGCCTCTTTTATTTTGAGTTGTGGCGCTGAAGCGCGCCGTGACTCGAAGCACTGCGCCCTCGAATCACGGGCTGCGCAGAGCAAGTTGCAGACCATCGTGAAGCGATATTTCGGCTTGCATTCGCGACCCCCAGTGCAAGGCGCGGCGTCCACGCGCGTTTGTGCGTCCACCTCGAGCGCCAATCTCTGGCGCCCGTCCGCCGAGCCGAGCTCCTGGGCGCATTCGGCTCGCACCCTTCCCCACCAGTGAGGCGATCGCGACCGCCTCACTGCGTCGCTTTACACCGGTGCGACATTTCAGCCGCAATCACGCAGAGTGCGCTAAACTCGGATGTCGCTCATGAGTTCGAGTCCCCGTGGCAAGCACGATCGCAGCGGCGAACTCCTGGCGGACCGCTACTTATTGCTCGATCTGCTGGATCGCGGCGGACAAGGCGCAGTGTACCGCGCGCGCGATCAACGCGACGGCGATGAAGTCGCCGTCAAAATCCTCAACGCGCCCGACGTCGACGGCGCCGAGTGGCGCGAACGCATGTTTCGCGAGGCACACGCGCTGACGTTGCTCGCCGGAACAGCGGCAGTGCGCGTTTTCCACCAGGTGTGGACGGCCGACGGCGCGTTGTGTCTGATCATGGAGCTCTTGCGCGGGCGGGACTTCGAAGACCACTTGCGCAGGCGCGAAGCGGAAGTCGGCCTCGCCAGCATTGCGGACCTCACGCCGCTCATCGAACCGATCGTGGATACGCTGGAGGCAGCGCACGACGTCGGAATTTTGCACCGGGACATCAAACCCGCCAATCTCTACGTCCAAGACGACGGCAGCGTGCGCCTACTGGATTTCGGTCTCGCCAAATTCGTGCGTCTGCGCAGCCTGACGGCAGCGGGCTTCGTCGCTGGCTCACCCAGCTACATCGCTCCCGAAGGCTGGCAGGGGAAGACGCACATTCTCGATCAACGCATCGATGTTTACGGGTTGGCCGCGGTGTTGTTCCGCGCGCTGACCGGCAAGCCTCCCTTCTATGCAGATGACATTCGCGACGTGCTGCTCATGGCCACCAAAGCCGAACGGCCGAGCCTGCACGCCCTGCGCCCCGATCTGCGCCCGGAGGTCGATGATTGGGTCAAGCAAGCCCTGGCCATCTCCCCGAACGACCGCTTCACGCGCGTCCGAGGCATGTGGGTGGCGTTGAAGAGCGTGGCCAGCTGACCGCGCCGAATCGCGCCCTGACGACGGCCGCCTAGCCCGAAGAGGCCAAGGGCAGCGAGACTTCGAAGCGGCTGCCGAAGCCGGGGCTGCTCTGCACGCGCACCGTGCCTCCGCTTTGAGCCACGATGCCTTGCACGGTCGAGAGCCCGAGCCCAGTCCCCGCGCCGGGCGGCTTGGTCGTGAAGAATGGTTCGAACAAGTGCTCGACCGTGGCGGCGTCCATCCCCGTCCCCGTGTCTGAAACGGTGAGGCGCACTCGAGACGCCCGCGGGTTCGCGCTGACGTTCGTGGCCTCCACCACTTCGACACCGAAGTGCAGCACGCCACCGGCCGGCATGGCGTCACGCGCGTTCAGCGCGAGATTCATGACCACTTGAGCGATTTGGCTCGGGTCGGCGTAGATCAACGCGGGTTCGTCCGAAGGATCGAACTCCATACGGATGCCCTCTGGGATTACCGGGCGGAGCAGCTGCTCGAGATCTTCAATCACACCGCGCAGATCCATGATCACGGGCTCGAGGCTCTGCTTGCGCGACAACGACAGGAGCTGCTTCGTGAGCTCCGCCCCACGGCGCGCCGCGGAACGGATGCCCTGCAGCTCGCCGTGGACGGGCGCCTGGTGCGAGCGTTCGATCAGCTCCGCATTGGCCAAAATGACCGTCAAAAGGCTGTTGAAATCGTGTGCAACCCCGCCTGCCAGCCGCCCCAGCGCGTCCATCCGTTGGGCCCGTGCCAGCTCGAGTTCGGAACGTTGACAGTGGGCACCCGCGCCGGACGATGCCCGATTCGAAACCACGAACAGCGCACTGAGCGTGGCGAGCTGGAGCACCCCGAACACGCCCGGCAAGCTCGGCTCCGGATGCCCGAGGAACCACCTACGGTTCTGCGCCCAGATCGGGCAGAGCACCAGCATTGAAAACGGCAGCGCCAGCACGAGCGCCGCGCGCCAGCCGAGCAGTAGCGCCGCCATCACCAGCACGATGACGAAGTTGCCGGCAACCACGGCGCTCGCGCCTTCG
>Ga0105245_10004001_pt1 | contig 13100 bp, 8 predicted proteins | sample KBSM54metaG_FD_81523 | JGI IMG/M metagenome (GOLD analysis project Ga0105245, IMG submission 81523) | Miscanthus rhizosphere microbial communities from Kellogg Biological Station, Michigan, USA - KBS M5-4 metaG | ecosystem: Host-associated > Plants > Roots > Rhizosphere > Soil | place: Michigan... | reverse complement strand
GGCTCGAACAGCGGCGGCTCGAACAGCGGTGGCTCGAACAGCGGTGGCTCGAACAGCGGCGGCGCGAGCGCTGGCACGAGCAGTGGCGGTAGTGACGTGGGCGGTACGTCTTCGGCAGGGACGAATAGCGGTGGCACGAGCAATGGCGGCACGTCTTCGGCAGGGACGAGCAGCGGCGGTAGTGACGTGGGCGGCACGTCTTCGGCAGGGACGAACAGCGGTGGCACGAGCAACGGTGGCACGAGCAGTGCGGGCGCAGGTGGCGGCAGCGGTTGCGACGGCGTGCCGGCCTATGATGCCGGAACCAAGACCTATCAACCGGGCGATCGCGTGACGAACGCCGGCGGCGTGTATCAATGCAAGCCTTTCCCGGAATCCGGATGGTGCAACGTTCCCGTGGCATACGAGCCCGGAGTCGGACCGTATTGGAGCGATGCCTGGGTACTCGTGAGCTGCAACTGACCCACGGTTCAGACCGCGCTCTCAGCGCGCGGTTTGCTCGATAGTTGCAAGAGCACGGTGGCGGAGATGATGAGTCCGCCACCGATCAAGAGCCGCGCGGTGAGGTGCTCGTTCTCGTAGACGATGTGCGCGGCGCTGCTCAAGAAGCGCGGCAGGAACAACGCGAGTACGCTAGCGAAGACCGGCTCGGTACAATACAGGATGCCGGCTTCGCTGGCGCTCAGGTCCGGTTGAAAGCGGTTCATCAAGCTGAAGGCCAACACCGTGCTCGGGATGGTGAGCAGCAGTAGCAATCCGATCGCAACGGGTGAGCCGACGAGGAGCCCGAAGTCCGAAGCGCCGTGCGCGGTGAGCAGGGCCACCGGCAGGAGCGCCACGGCGATGCAGCCAAACATCAAGACCGTCACCACGCTCGTGCGATTGGCTTGAAAATTAGGGTGATCGAGCGCCAGGATTTGCAGCGAGAAGCACGCTGCGGCGAGCAGCGTCTCGCCTTCGCCTCGACCCAAGCGCAGATGCTGGCTGTCGAAGCGCGCGAGCAGCGCGAGGCCGAGCGCGACCATGAGCACGCACACGACGATGCGCCGCTCCGGCAGTGCTCGTTTCGCGATTGCGCCCACGACCGGCAAGATGAGGATGTAGCCCTGCGTCAAAAAAGCCGAGGTGGACGCGGCGGTGTAGCTCAGCGCATCCATCTGGAACAACATGCCGAAGGTGGCGAAGACGCCGATGGCCAGCCCCTGCTGCCACTCCCGGGCAGTGGGGCGCGTGCGGCTGAGCGTACCGAGCAGCAGTGCACCGAAACCGAACCGCACGACGAGCGTTGCTGCAGCGACGAACCAGGTGCTGAGCGCGGGCTCGCGCGCGGACGCGTAGAGCCCGAGCGCCTTCATGACCGGAAAGCTCAACGACCAGCACGCGCAGGTCAGCACCAGAGCGAGCCAAGCGCGGCGCCGACGGCGTGCAGCGTCCTTCACCGAGCCGCCTGTGGGGGGCGGGCTGCAAGGCGAAATAGCCCGGATTTTCCGCCAAACCAGAGCTCGCCGTCGGGGCGCCCCGCCACCGCCGAAAGCGGGCCGTCGAGTGTCGAGCGTCGCCACACCTGGCCGTCGAAATGGGCAGCGCCGCCCTCGCCGACGAGCCACAGCGAATCGACGCGCTCGCCCCAGAATGCCGCCGGGGAGGCAATGGGCGAGGGGACTCGCTGCCACACGCCGCCCGCGTAATGGAACAGTGCGCCGTCACTGCTCACCCAAGCGCTGCCCGCCGTCGCCCAAAAGGGGCCTGGCGCGTGCCACTCGGGGGCCGCGATCGCGATCGCCCAACCGTGCGCGTCGATGGTCGAGATGCCGGCAGCGTCCAGCCCCCAGAGCGTGCCCTGCTCGAGTAAGACGCGTTTTTGAGTCGGGCCAGCGGGGGCCGTGACCCAACCGCTATTGCGCTTGATGATGCATTGCGCGTTCGCGCGACACACCAGTTCCGGATCGAGATTACCGAGCTCACCGAACAAGCCGCCGCGATTCGCAGCACCGAGTTGGCCGATCTCTTCGCGGCCGTCGCGCCAGCCGCGTTCGGTGTGTCGCCAGTAGATGGGGGCTTCGCCCGCCGCGCTCGTGCGCGTGCCCATGACGCGCGGTTCGTAGTCGCGTCCGAAGTAGATCGCCGCGTCGTCGTGCTCGCTTGCTTTGGCGATGAGGTTTTGGGGCAGAGGTAGCGCACGGAAACCGTTTGCTTTGCGCACGTAGGGTTCTGTCCCCAACGCCGCGACGTGCCCGCCTTCGGCGAGGGCGATCGACCACACGGGGACCTCGAGCTCGCGAATGACGTCGAGCGGGAGCGGGTCGGGGGTCGCGCTCGACGCGGGCGACGCGGGCGACGCGGGCGTGCTGTTCGCCGGAGCGGCCGCCGGCTGCGTGGGGCCGGACGAATTCGGCGGGGCAGGCCGCGCAGCGAGCGCCGGCTGGCTTCCGTGCGCCCCACAACCGAGCACCCAGACGAGTGATAAAACACCACGAATAATCGGCAATGGACGGCTCATGAAACGCCGTGCAGTCCTACACCGAGAGCTTTACGGTGTCATCGGGGGGCGTTTCACAGATGCGGCGCGAGGGCGGCGTACCAGGTGTCGCCCATGAGGTCGTAGCCGGCGTCGTTCGGGTGCAGGCCGTTCAGGTCGTTTGCGTGTGCAGTAAACGGCGCATACATGTCCACCAAGATGATGTGTTTTCCTGCAGCTGCTCGACTTTGCACGAGCGCGGGGATGGCCGCGTTGTAGGTCTGAACCAAGCCGTTCAATTTGTCGTCACCCGTGGGGGTGATCTGCGCGATGACGAGCAGGGCCTTGGGGCTCTTGTCGATGATGGTGTCGATCAAATGGGCGAGGCGCGTGGGGGCGTTCGCAACGTCGTTGTTGGTGCCCATATCGTTCGTGCCGATCATCAGGGTGACGACGTTCGGTGAATATTTGGCGAGCGCGTCGGGCACGAGCGGCGAAATCCCGGAGCGTTTGACCGCGGGCGCGTCGTCGATGGTGTAGCCGCTGTGGCCCTCGTTGCTTTTGGGGAAGGGTTTGCCATCGAGTTTGTCCGGGCCGCTCGAACCGGTACCGACGAACGTGGCGTCGTGATTTCCGGCCCAAATGTCGTGCAGCAAACGCAGGCGATAGCCGCCGCCCGTCGTCGAGTTGTAACCCCAGGTGATTGAATCCCCGAGCGGCATGATCACGCACGGCGCAGGCGCCTTCGGGCAGGGCAAATAGGGGCTGGGTTCGCTCGATCCGCCCGAACCGCCAGAGCCGGCACTGGCGCCGCCGCCGGCGATCGAACCCCCGCCGCCAGCACTGCCGCCAGAGCCGCCGGTCGAGCCGAGCACGCCCCCCGATCCGGATGCGGCGCTGGTTCCGCCAGTGCCTGCGTTTCCGCCCGCGCCGCCAGTCGCTCCAGGGCCGGCGCCGCCGGTGCTGGGCGATCCGGCGCTGCCCGCGCTGCCGGCCGAGCCGCCATTGGCGTCCGAACCCGGCGCGCTGTCGCTTCCGCACGCCGTCACGATCGCGCCGACCAATAGCCACATTGCCGCTGCGCCGTGACCGACTGCGCCGCGAAGCGACGCTTGCCGCTGACTCATCTGCTAAAGGTCGGCGGGCGCACGAAAACCAGACGAAGATCCCGCTGCGCGAGCTCGGCTCAATGATTCGCGATGGTCCCCAGCGCGGAGCTGAAGCCGACGCGATCATCCCACAGCCCGTCGCCCCCGAAGATGCCGTTTGCGACATGGCCGGGCGCGATCGTGGTCGAGAAGTTCTCGGCTTGGCTCGCCATGCAGGTCACGCACACCACGGGGCCGACGCTCTTCGACAGCGTGGCATCGTAGTCCAAAATGGAGCCGGTCATCAGTGTGGTCACGATGGGTGGCGAGCACGAAAGGCGTAAGCCGAGGATGTAGTGCGCTTCGTCCTGGCTGGTGGTGCCGTTGATGCCCGACACGATCGAGCCGGTCGGACACGACATGTCTTGCTCGTGGTTTTTCGGATCGCCGCTCGCCGAGGGCACGACGACGCCGGTGCCGCGCTGCCCGAGGGTGACGCTGAACGGCGCGCTTTGCGAGGGATCGACGTGGAGCACGACTTGCGAGCAAATGGCGGCCACTTGGTTCAGCCATTTGCCCATGCCCACGTGTAAGCCGGTCATTACCGTGCCCACGCCGCACGGCTCGAGAAACGTGACTCCGCCCGTGGCGTGACCGATGGTGCCGGCATTGGGACCATTGCTCCAGACGATCGTGTAGTCGCAGCCGTCGTCGATGTGGCCGTCACAATCGTCGTCAGCGCCGTTGCACACTTCCGGGCCGACCTTTTGGCAAGGCGCGGTGGGTGAACTCCCCGCTTCCCCGCCGCTCGCGTTGCTGTCACCCCCGCCTGCATCGGGCTGGCCCGCGACGCCGCCCGTGCTCACCCCGGCGGCGCCGGTCCCGGCTTCACCGGCTTCAGCAGAGCCGCCGACGCTCGAGCCGCCTGCCACGGTGGAAGCCTCGTGATCTTTGAACAGGTGCAGCGCGACTTCACTTTGACACGCGAAACCGGAAGCGAGCACGGCGAGGAGCCAAACTCCGCCGAGCCTCATGGAGACGTGCGCGCTTGCACCCGAGCCAACGCCGCTCTCGCGTCGGGCACGAGTGGCGAGTGTGGGTAGCTCGTGATGAGTTGGTTCAGTGACGTGATCGCCTCGGCGGCGCGGCCTTGGCGTTCTGCGGCGAGGCCCTGCCGCAAGAGCTGCGCTTCTTGTGCGAGCGTGCTTGCCTTGCTGCTGGTTACTCTTGCCGCAGTGGACGGCGTTTTCGTGCTCGACGGCGCGTCACTCGGCGAGGCGCTACTCGCTGCATTCCCCGGCGATTCGGCACTCGGCGCAGGCGGCGCACTCGACCAGCTGTTCGGGGCGCGCACGCGAGTCTGCCCGGCGGCGTGTTGGACCTGCACTTCCCCCTCTTCGACCGAGACACGCGTGACATGCGCGACGTCATCGATGCTGACCGTGAACACGGTCCCCAGATCGAGCACGGTCACGTCGGGCGTGACGACCTGAAAGGCGCGCTCCTTTGCGCGGTGCGGAACACTGCAGCGCACCGCACCCCGGAGCAGCTCGAGCTGACCGTGAGGCGCTTGCAGTTCGCCCAAGGCAACGCGAGTTTGGCTGCGTAGTTCGATCTGCAAGCCATCCGCAGTGCCGACTTTCGCTTGCGAATCTGCGGCGGTCTCGAGCTCGTTCGGAGCGGCGAGGCGAGTGGCCTGCTTGGGCAGCAACTGAGCGCGCACGTTGCCGTGCAGTTCGGTCGCGCTGCCTTCGGTCACTTCGATCTCGAGTTCTGCGCTGGGCGTCGCGGCCTGTCGATAGTGCCACAGCGCGCCCCCCAAAACGACGATGACGAAGCCCGCGGCGGCTAGCATTGCGTAGCGAAATGAGCTCGAAGGAGCAGAACGGCTGGCTCGAGCCATGCGATCGAGCACGCGCTCGCGATCGACCCGAAACGCGGGACCATCGAGATCGACGGCTTGCTCCGCCATGGGGGCGAGTAACCGCTGGAGATCGGGCTCGCTGTTCACTTGCTCCTCGACTTGGCCAAGCGCTCGGCGCGGCGCTTCAGTTCCAGGTGCCCGCGCGAAAGCCGTTTTTGCGCGGCGGCGGGCGAGACCTCGGTCAGGCGTGCCACCTCGAACAGGTCATGGCCGAGCACATCGTGGAGCAGCACCGCTTGGGCTTGATCGGGATTCATCGCGGCGAGCGCAGCTTGCAACCAGGCGAGATCACTGCGGACGTCCAGTTGGCGCTCGAGTGGTGGCGCGGAAACGTCTGCCACGGCATCGCTGGCCTCGGTGTCTCGATCGAAATAGCGCCGCTCACGCGTCCGCACGCGCAACGCATCGAGCGCGACCCGCGCAGCGATGGCACTCGACCACGTCGCGAGGTTTTCAATCGGCTGTGCTCTTGGCTTTTGCAGTGTGCGCACGATCAACTCGAATGAGGTTTGGACTAAATCTTCGTAGTCGGGAACTTGGTGCAGGATTTTTTGAAGTGCACGGGCAACGATTGGATACAAGGTGTCATACAGGACGGCATGCGCCCAGCGTTCGCCTGCCACCGCGCCGCGCAACACCTCGGCTTGAGTGCGGCTCGTCGAAGCTGGGGCTCCGCTCGCAACCGCATCACTCGGGGGCTTCTCGTCCGAAGCTCGCACTAGCGATCAGGTACCACGTCTATGGTTCACGTGGATGGTCGTGCCGACCGTCCCAGAACAGACCGTTTTTTTAACAGGTGGGTCAAAAAAATCATGGCTCGTAGCGAAGCCCCAGGAAAAAGCCCAGGTTTGCCAGGGGCAAGTGAGCCGCGTCCACATCCCCCACGAAGACTTTAATGGCGGGTGCCACGACCGTGCCATCGACGCCGAAGATCAGCGATGCGTGTCGCCACGTTGCCCACACGGCGTCCACGCCGACCCTTCCGCCCCAACCATTCTGCGCGGCGCTGTCCCGCTGACCCGCGAGTTCCGCGCGCACGAGCGTGCGTTGGAACACGAGTTCGCCCGTGAATTCCAAGTTGAAGTTCGCATCTCGCTCACCCAAGCGTGATCCGACACCAACGGACAGCGTCCACCAAGAGAACCCAGGGTTGCCCGGGTGAACCGCGTAGCGGGCTGCGAGTAGTCCGAACGGATAAGTCGAGAAGTCCCAACGGGCGCGTGCCAGTCCGCCCAGGCGGTAAGGGCCGTTGCCGAAAGCGGGCGCGGCCAGCACCGCCGCATCGAGACCCCACGCGGCCACGGCGCTCGGCGGTGCGATGGCAACGGGGGCGACGGGCGCGGGCGCGGGCGCCTCGTGGTGTTGCGGCGCGCGAGTGAGTTCGCCTTCGCGCGCGGCGGCCAGGGCGGCGATCACGCTACCCGCAGAGGCCAAGCGGCTCTTCTTGCTGTCGCGCGCGGAAAACTTGAGCACGCGCTCTTCGATCAACACGCCGTCGGCGGTGCGGTCTCGGAATTCGATGCGGATGCTGGAGAGCGCGCGATCGCTAGGGTGCACGACGGCGTACCAGGCGGCAACCGTGCCGGGCGCGAGGTCGCTCGCCACCGGACAACGCTGTTCGCCAATCACTTCTTCGCACGCTGCGGCCACGACGCGCACGGCGGTTGGGCCATAGTCAGTGGCGGAGTCGACGGCGATGGCGACGGTCAGCATGCGGATGGCCGCGCGCGGCCGAGCCGATTCTGCGGCAGCCTCGGGTTTATACCCAGGGAATGCGCCCGACTCCGACGATTTTTTCGGGCGGGGCGAGTGGCCGGAAAGCGGCGCATCACCGCTAGCAAGCGCGGCGAGCGCGGATTGAGCTCAGATTTTTCGACCGACCTCGCGCGTGCGGCCGGGCTCGGTGGCAGGTCGTCCTGGGTGATTGGCTCATTCTGAAAGCGGGATGCTAGCGTCCGGCGCAATGTCCGGCGTCCGGCAACCAACGAACAAGCAGTGGCTATTGCCTGCGCTGTTGCTTTCCGGAGTGCTCTTGCGTGCTCTGCATCTCGCTCTGCTCTATCACTCGCCGCTATTCAGCGAATTGCAGTGGGATGCGGGCAGCTACGATCGTTGGGCTCGCGAGATTGCTGCCGGTGATTGGTTGGGCTCGAGCGCGTTCTGGCAAGACCCGCTGTATGCGTACGTCCTAGGCATTTTATACCGCTTGTTCGGCTATCATCTGCTGATCCCGCGTTTGCTGGCACTTGGTTGCAGCGTCGTTACAGCTGCGTGCTGCGCGCGCACGGCCGAGCGGGTTTGGGGCTCGCGACGCGCCGGCTGGTTCGCCGCGTTCATCGTGAGCTGCTACCTGCCGGAGATTCACTACGGCTTCATCGTCGGCAAGACAGCGCTTTCGGTCGCGCTGCTGGCCGCTGCGCTCGATGCGTTCACCATCGGCAGCAAGCGCGCCTTGATCGCGGCCGGCGCCTTCCTCGCACTCGGCGCGCTGGCACGCGGCAATGCGGTGTTGTTGCTGCCGCTCGCGCTGGTCACCCTCTGTTACGGCTGGGATCGCGCGCGCGTCGACACTCTGCCCGCAGAGCCCGAGCCGCGGCGCGCGGGGCTTTTGCTGATCGCCGCGCTGCCGCTGCTGCTTTTGGCGACGGCGCACAATCTGGTCGTGAGCCACGAGTTCGTGCCGCTCACGACCAACCTGGGCATCAACTTGTACCTCTCGAATCACGAGGGTAACGAGGACGGATTTTACACTCCTCCGCCGTTTCTCCCGGTGGACAATCAAAACGAGATTGCCAGCTTTCGCACGGAGGCCGAGCGTCGAACCGGGGCGAGCTTCACGGACCACGAGCTCTCGAGCTACTGGACCACGCAAACCTGGCAGACCGTGCGCGCTCACCCCGGGCACGAGCTCTCGCTCACGTGGCACAAGCTCCAGCTCTTGTTACACGACGACGAGGTCTCCGATGCCGACACCATCGAGCTCACGTCGGAGTGGTCGAGCGTGTTGAAGCTGCCGCTCATCACTTGGGGCATGCTGTTGCCGTTCGCGGTGCTCGGAGCGGTGGTTGGCTTTCGGCGTCGTGGAGTCGCGATCGTGATGGGTGCCGCGCTCTGTTATTTGCTGGGTTTGCTGCCATTTTTCATGCTCGGCCGGCTGCGGATGCCGCTGCTTGCGCCGTTCTCCGTGCTCGCGGGCGGGGGCCTTGCTTGGTTGGTGCAAGAGTTCGAGTCGCGGCGTGTCGCGTCTTGGCGGTTGACCGCGAGCGTGTTCGTGCCCTGTCTGCTGCTGGGCTATTATCGCTCCCCGTGGATGGAGCACGCGCATCGCGCCGAGCTCGCGTTGAATTGGAACAATCAAGGCGCGTCGCTGCTCGCCGCGGGTCAGACCGACGCCGCGCTGCGCGCGTTCGAGCGTGCCATCGCCATCGAACCAGCAACCGTGCCCGCCGCGCTGCGCTCGCTCGGCGCGCTGCGCGAGCAACGCGCGGAATACCCGCAAGCGCTCGCGGCCTATCGGCAACTGTTGCAGCTCCGACCGCAGAGCCCTTCCGCTCAGGCCGCAGTGCGCCGGCTGCAAAACCGGGTTCCGTCTCCCGAGCCGGAGGGTCTGCCGCCGCTTGCGTCGGCGACGCCGAAAGCAGAGGAGAGCCCGCGCGCTTCACTAAGTGCCCCGTCGACGTGGCTGCTCACGCCCGACGCCCGCACCAAGTTTGCAGCCAAATTAGGCTCGATTCCTGCCGGTTCAGCGGCGTGGCTGTTGTTCGATGGGCGTGATGCCGCCGCTCGTGCGTTGGCAGCGGATCTCGCGTCGACCCTCGAACGAAACCAAGTGCATGTTGCGGATCTGCGTGAAGCGCCCGTCGCGCTTCGACCCGGGATGTCGTTGTTCGCCGCCGCGGAGGCGACACCGACCTACACGACACTCGCCGCCGCGCTGACTGCTGCCGGTTTCGAACCGCGAACCGCGACCGGATATCGTGAATTTCTTCGCGACAAGCAGCGTGAAGACCCGAACTACGCCGGGCTTCCACTGACGGAAACTCAAGAGTTCGTGCTGGTCGTCGGCAGGCAACCGTAAACGTTGCTGACCTTTCGAGCCGAATCGCCGAGTGACCGAGTGATCAGTAGTGCTCGCGGCTGCATGCACTCATGAATTGACTAACGGCGCTAACGGCGACTGCCAAACGCCAAACATTTGACTCCCGAGCATCTGACTGAGAGTCCAGTCACGAACCCCGTTGACGTCTGGAATCACCCGTGGCCCCATCTGTGGTCATTATGGAGAGGACTACGCGTGCGCGCGCCAGTGTGCGGTTGTGCCTGAGCTTGCTCTTGGCATGTCTAGCCGTGCTCACGAGCAGTAGAGCTCTCGCATACGAAGGCAACGTCGGCGGCGTCGGCTCGGGCGGGTACGTGACCTCGGGTATCGGCGCATGTACCGGCTGCCACTATGGCGTGGCGCCGCCCGCAATCACCGTCAGTGGTCCCTCCGGTACGGGGTTGAGTCAAACGGTCACGGCGGGCAGCAAGAACAACACCTTCACGGTTGCATTCCAGACCAGCGGCACCGGCGGTTTTCTCGTTTATCACAACGACGCTTCCACGGGTAATGCCAACGGCACACTGCACACCGTCTCGGGTGACACGACCACCCATCAATGCACGGGCACGGGCGGCGTCAGCCCTGCCAATTGCAACGCCACGAACGGGACCAACACCAACACCGAGGTGATGCACGAGCGGCCGAAGAGCCCCAACTTCTTCGGTAACGCCGTTTTTCAATTCCAGTACGACGCGCCCACATCCACGAATACGTGCGGCCCGTACAGCTTCACGATCTGGATCAACAAGACCAACGCGGACAACGTTTGCTTCGACGCGACTGACTCCCCCACGTCGGTCACGCTGTCGATCACCGTTGCCTGTATCGAGGATAGCAACCCGTGCACCACGGCGGTGCAGTGCAACTCTCACGTTTGCAGTTGGCCAGCCGGAAATTTCGGCACCGTTTGTCGTGCTTCGGCGGGCGTGTGCGATGTCGCGGAGACTTGCAACGGGAGCGCGACTTGTCCGGGCGACTCCAAATGGGCGAACGGCACGGGCTGTACTGCGGACAGCAACAATTGCACGCTCGACCAATGCGACGGCGTGAGCGATAGCTGTCAGCACCCAGCCGGCAACGCGGGCACCATTTGTCGCGGCTCTGCCGGCGTGTGCGATCCGGCGGAGACGTGCACCGGTTTGTCCACCACTTGCCCGGCGGACACCCTCTACACCGGAAGCACGACGTGTCGCGCCTCAGCCGGCGTCTGTGACCCGGCCGAAGTTTGTAACGGCGTCAGCGCGGCGTGTCCCGCGGACAGCAAGTCCGGCTCTGGCACGGCGTGTACCTCTGATGGCAACAATTGCACGCTCGACGAATGCGACGGCTCGAGCGCGGCGTGCCAGCACCCGGCGGGCAACGCAGGCACGATTTGCCGCATCTCGGCCGGCGTTTGCGATCCCGCGGAGACGTGCTCCGGCGTGTCGACCACCTGTCCCGCAGACACGCTTTACGGCGGCAGCACCACCTGTCGCATTTCGGCCGGCGCTTGCGACGTGGCGGAAACCTGTACCGGGGCGAGCGCAGCTTGTCCTGCGGATTCCTTCCTCTCCGGCTCGACGACGTGCCGCGCTTCGGCCGGCTCGTGCGACGTCGCCGAGAATTGCACGGGTTCCAGCGCTGCTTGCCCGACGGACGCATTTCTCTCGAGCGCGACCAGTTGTCGTGGTTCGGCGGGCGTGTGCGATGCGGCCGAGAATTGCACCGGGTCGTCCGCGCTCTGCCCTGCTGACTCGAAAGTGGGCTCGGGCACTGCGTGCAGCGCGGATGCCAACCCCTGCACGCTCGATCAATGCGATGGCGCGAGCGATAGCTGTCAGCATCCCGCCGGAAATGCCGGCACCCAATGCCGTGCAGCTGCCACGGTGTGCGATGTCGCGGAAACGTGCACGGGCGCATCCACGGTCTGTCCGACCGACTCGTTCGCTTCGAGCGCCACGGTTTGCCGCGGTTCGGCGGGCGTGTGCGATGCCGCCGAAAATTGTACGGGGGCGAGTTCGGTCTGTCCGACCGACTCCTTCCTGACGAGCGCGACGCAATGTCGCGCCGCCGCGGGCGTGTGTGATGCGGCCGAGAATTGCAGCGGCATCAGTGCCGCGTGTCCGGCCGATGCCAAGCAAGGATCAGGGACCGCCTGCGCCGCTGATGCCAACCCGTGCACGCTCGATCAGTGCGACGGCGCCAGCAATTCCTGTCAGCACCCTGCCGGCAATGCCGGCACGACGTGTCGCATCGCCGCGGGCGCCTGTGACAGCGGTGAAACGTGCGACGGCGTGTCGACGACCTGTCCGACCGACTCGTTCTTGCCCAACACCACGCCTTGCCGCATCGCGGCGGGCGCGTGCGACGCGACCGAAAATTGTACGGGCGCCAGCGCCGCATGTCCGGCGGATGTATTGCTCTCCGGCACGACCTGTCGTGCAGCGGGTGGCGTGTGCGACACGGCTGAAACGTGTAACGGCGTCTCCGTGAATTGTCCGGCCGACTCCAAAGTCGGCGCGGGCACGAGCTGCACCTCGGACGGCAATCCGTGCACGGTCGATCAATGCGACGGTTCGAGCTCTGCCTGCCAACACCCGGCGGGTAACGCGGGGACCATTTGTCGTGCCCTGGTGGGCACGTGCGACGTCGCCGAGGCATGCGATGGCCTTTCCACTGCGTGTCCGGCGGATGCATTCCAGTCGCCCAGCACGCAGTGTCGTGCTGCCGTCACGGTGTGCGACGCAGCCGAGAATTGCACCGGCAGTAGCGCGACGTGTCCCGCCGATGCATTCCAACCGAACACCACGCAGTGTCGTGGTGCGGCGGGCGCCTGTGACGTCGCTGAAAATTGCACCGGTTCGAGTTCGGTGTGTCCGACCGATTCTTTCCTGGGCAGTTCGACGGTTTGCCGCGGCTCCGCTGGGGTATGCGACCAGGCTGAGAATTGCTCCGGTGCGAGCGCCAACTGTCCGGCTGACGCGAAGGTCGGGTCGGGCACGGCGTGCGCCAGTGACTCGAACCCGTGCACGCTCGATCAATGTGATGGTTCGAGCGATGCGTGTCAGCACCCCGCCGGCAACGCGGGCGTGACTTGCCGCGGTTCGGCCGGCGCTTGCGACCTTGCCGAGGCGTGCACCGGCGCCAGCACCTCTTGCCCTGCCGATACCTTCGCTTCCAGCGCGGTCGTGTGCCGCGCGGCCGTCACGGTTTGTGATTCGGCCGAGAACTGTACCGGCGCCAGCGCAGCGTGTCCGGGTGACTCCTTCGCTCCGAACACGACCGTCTGTCGTGGCTCCGCCGGCGTGTGTGACGTGGCCGAGACGTGCACGGGGGCGAGCTCCGTGTGCCCCGCCGATTCCTTTGCGAGCGGCTCGACCGCTTGTCGCGGGGCGAGCTGCGTTGCCGGCAATCCGGCTCAATCCACGTTGGCCGAGACGTGCACGGGCAGCAGCGCCTCGTGTCCGGCGCCCACCGTGGTCGATTGCACCGGGCTCACTTGCTCGGGCACTCAGTGCGCAGGCTGCGTCGTGGACACCGACTGCGCGG